>Ga0184632_10000044_pt1 | contig 35063 bp, 26 predicted proteins | sample PLM31_50_b1_FD_133153 | JGI IMG/M metagenome (GOLD analysis project Ga0184632, IMG submission 133153) | Groundwater sediment microbial communities from an aquifer in East River, Colorado, USA - PLM3-1_50_b1 | ecosystem: Environmental > Terrestrial > Soil > Riparian zone | place: USA: East... | reverse complement strand
CTGACCCGAGTGTTGTCGCTCTCCAGCCTCAACCCGGGCGAGGTCTTTATCGACTACACGGCCGATGCGATCTACGTCGAGGACGACCCCGCCAACGCGACGATGGAGCTGGCCACCGCGACCCAGGCCTTTACCGGGGCCAACTCAGGTGTCGAGCTCAGGGGCTTCACCGTAGAGAAGTTCGCCGGAGACGCCGAAAACGCTGCCGTCGAGCTGGGCGACTCCTGGGTGGCCGATGGCCTAGAGGTCCGGTTCAACCATGGCGCCGGCATCGACACCTTCGGCGACGGGTCGATCGCACGCAACAACTACGTTCACCATCAAGGGTTCGACGGTTTCCGGGGCGATGGAGGCTCGGACGTGCTCGTCGAGAACAACGAGATCGCCTACAACAACACGGCCGGATACGACTACGGCTGGGGGGGCGGAGGGTCGAAGTGGACGAACACTGTCCGGCTGACCGTTCGCGACAATTACTCACATGACAACGTGGGTCCAGGGCTGTGGACCGACATCGACAACATCTACACCGTCTACGACGGAAACATCGTCAGCAACAACGAGGATGCCGGCATCTTCCACGAGATCAGCTACGACGCGATCATCACCAACAACATCGTGACCGGCAACGGGTTCGGCCGCGGGGACTGGCTGTGGGGTGCGGGCATCCAGATCGCGGCATCAGGCAACCTCACCGGCACCATGGAGATCTCCGGCAACACGGTGAACGGTAACGCCAACGGGATCGCCCTCATCCAACAGGACAGAGGGGATGGGGACTACGGTCCGTACCGCGTGCAGAACGTCCTCGTCAACGACAACACGGTCACCATGTGCGTGGGCTCGTCCGGCGCGGCAGACGGTGGGTTCGACGAGATCTACGATCTCTGGAACAACCACTTCGAAAGCAACGTTTACCACACGGACACTTCCACGAGCGACTGGTGGGCCTGGGACGACAACTACCGTGACTGGTCCACATGGCATGACTACGGCGAAGACGACAGGCCGCCGAGCTCGTGGGACACCCGGGCATCCTGCTAGAAGAGACCGGTACTCCGATATTCTTATCTCAAGTACACTGCCGCACCATGGCTCGACTCGATTCGGCCGTAGGAGGCGAGGGATCGCGTCGGATCCGAAGGGCAATCGACCTGGCTTCCAAGGCTTGGACATATTTCATAGCTTCTCTTGAGCGGCCAAGAGACATCCCTTTCCTCCTCTCGGCAACGATAGGGAAGCGGGCCCATCCCGGTCAGCTGATCAGGCTCGCGCGCCACAGAAAATGGCTAACGACTGCTGGAATCAACACGGCGATTGACGTCGGCGGTCACACTGGGCAGTTCGCCTCTGCGCTGAGGGCGCTCCTCCCGAACGCTTGGATTTACTCATTCGAGCCTCTCCCAGATTGCCATGCGGTCTTGTCCAGGCGATTGGAGAGAACCGGTAACTTCAAGGCGTTCCAGGTCGCGCTGGGAGAGAGCCCGGGCCACGCCACCTTATGGCGAAGCAGCTTCTCGGAATCGTCTTCCATCCTACCGATGAGCGACCTTCATAAGACTGCCTTCCCCTGGTCGGCACGAAACGTTCCCGTCGACGTCAAGATCGAGACCCTGGATGTCTTCCTGCCAGAGATGGAGCTGAGGCCGAATGTGCTCCTGAAGCTGGACGTTCAAGGATTTGAGGCGAAGGTCTTGAGAGGCGCTCTACAAGTGCTCGAACGCGTCGCGTACGTCCTCGCCGAGGTCTCGTTCCAACCGCTTTATGAGGGCCAGGCCTCGTTCGGAGAGATCTGCGGCTTTCTCGACACGAAGGGCTTCTCTTACGCAGGTACCCTAGACCAGATGCAATCGCCCGTCGATGGAAGCATTCTCCAAGCCGATGTCCTCTTCACACGAGTTTCATGATGGGCACTGGACCGCGAATCCTCTCGGTCTACAACCGGTACCTCACGCGAGGAGGCGAGGATGAGATCTTCGACTCCGAACTGGCTCTTCTCAGACGCCACGATCAGGTCGTTATCCCAGTAACGGAATCGGTTAGCCAGCCCCACTCTCTACGCCAGCTTGTTCGGTCCGGCACCGACGTCGTGTGGTCCAGGCAATGGCACAAGAGATTCCTGCGTCTGATGCATGAATCGAAACCCGACATCGTGCATATCCACAATACCTTTCCGGTGATGTCGCCTTCGGTTTGTTACGCCGCAAGGAAGGCGGGGGCAGCAGTTGTGCATACGCTGCACAACTATCGGCTGGTTTGCCCCAACGCGATCTGCTTTCGAAACGGACATCCATGTCAGGACTGCCTTGGACGGGCAACCCCGTGGCCGGGAATCCTCCATGCCTGCTATCGCGATTCGAGGTTGGAGTCAGCGGGTGTGGCCGCGATGCTCACGGCCCACAGAATACTCAAGACATGGGAACGACAGGTGGATGCCTATATCGCGCTGACCCAATTCGAGCGCAGCGTCCTGATCCGAGGCGGCTTGCCAGCCGAGAGAGTCTACGTCAAGCCGAACTTCGTGTACCCAGACCCGGGGCCGCGAGAGAGGGACGGAGACTTCTGCTTGTTCGTGGGGCGCCTGGCGACACATAAGGGATTCCCGACTCTCGTGAGGGCGTGGAAGCACCTGAGTGGTATTCCCCTCAGAGTTGTAGGGACCCCTACGTCAGCAACAGAAGAGAGGAATGTGTCCGCCAGCACGGCAGTCTCATCCGACATCGAGTTGCTAGGTATGGTGAGCCGAGATCAGGTCTTCGACCTCATGAAGGGGGCCCGGCTACTGGTGTTTCCCTCAGAGTGCTACGAGACATTCGGCCTGACTATCGTCGAAGCCTTCGCCTGTGGGGTTCCGGTCATCGTCTCGAGGCTCGGCGCGATGGCCGACTTGGTGGAGGATGGGCTCACGGGATTGCATTTCACGCCAGGGGACTCGGATGACCTGGCGAAGAAGGTCAAGTGGGCCTGGACGCAGCGAGAACAGATGGCAATCATGGGCCGAGAAGCCAGGCGCGAGTACGAGTCAAAGTACAATGCCGAGGTCAATTACGAGATGCTGCTCGACATCTATGCGCGGGCTCGGAAACACAGAGACAGGCATTAGGTTGGAACCACGGTGACATAGGCAAGGAAGACCGTTCGAGGACAGTCTTTCGAACTAGCTCGCGCTCTGGCCCAAAGAGGGTGGCACCGCTATAATGCCTCCCCGATAGGCCTGGAATACGCTCAATACCTGAGATGAACAACGACGCCCTCCTCGTTTCCTCCTACGGTCGCCTCCCCCGTCCTGGTGTCATCGGAGCGCTCAAGACCTCCCTTCCGATGCTGGGCCTGGGTTTGCTCGTCGGCTTCGTTGCGGTCGCTGACCCCCATCTGGCAGTGGTCCTCGCTCTTGGGGGCGTCATCGTCACCTCGCTTTCGGCCAGCCCAACCCGGACCGAGCGAGTCGCCGTGATGATTCTTTTGGCCGGAGCGATTGTGCTGAACTACGGCTTCGCCAACATCGGCGTCGCGGAGCCAATACCCCTTCCCTTGACCGAGATCTTGCTGATACCTCTTGCTATCGTCGCTCTGTCCGACCGGCGTTACAGGCTGAGCACCAAGTTGCTCCTCCCCTTGACGCTCTTTCTAGGAATCGTGGCGGCGAGATTGATCGTGGACTACCCGACATACAAGTCCCTGGCATTACGTGATGCGACAATCGCCATCGAGGCCTTCGCTCTCGTCATCGGGTACCGCAGTCTAGAGCGTGAGGGCCTCTCTACCTGGATTATTAGGCTGCGGATTCTCAGTCTTTTGACGCTCGCATATGCCTCTCTTTACCCTTGGAGGGACATCTTGAGGCACTGGAGCCCAACAGTGGGCCTCCAGCGTGGGGTTCCCCTTCTCGGTTCCTTCGAGGGGATCCAGCCGGCCGTATTGGCCGCGACGCTCTTCTTCGCTACCTACTCAAGGGGTATGCGACGAGTCATGTTCGTAACTTGGGGCGTTGCCCTCATCGGCATCTATCAGGCTAGGGCTCTGTACTTGGTTCTCCCTCTCGCCGTCGCGGCACTCGGTTGGGGGATGAGAAGACCAGTCAAGACGATCCTGGTCTGGGGGTTATCCCTCTTGACTGGAGCGGTAATTCTCTCCTCGTTGGCAGGAGTGGGAATCCAAGGGAGGGTAGGTCCGCTGACGTCGAATTTCTATGCTGCACACTTCGACACCCTTTTGGGGGGTGGAGGTCCAGAGGCGGGGTCCCTTGACGCCAGAGTCAATTGGACCTGGGAGACGATCGCGTATGTAAGGAGTTCGCCGACATACATCGCCTTTGGAGTCGGCCTCGGCCCCGACCTAGCATTTGGATTCCTCGAGAACGGTGAGCGATTGGTCCGTAAACCTCACGATGACTACCTCGAGATCTTTGCCAGAACCGGCGTTCTAGGATTCTCGGTCTTCATCTGGCTCCTGGTGAGCGCTCTGAGGCCAATAGCCCGGGCAGCTAGAGCGAAGCGAGACGAGATGGGGCGTCTGTGCACTTGGATACTGGCCAGCAGCCTAGTGTACTTGGCGGTAGCGGCGACCCAGCCTCTCCTGAGCTTCCCGTACGGGACCGTGCCGCTCTTCTTCTTGCTTGGTGTCGGAGTCGCAGCGGCCAGATCCCAGGACCGCCAGCGCGTCTGACTCCGGGCGCCGGCCCACTGAGTATCAACCAAACGATCAATTCGCCAGACACCGCGCAACCCTTACGAGGAGACTGGGACTTCACTCGGACGACGCTCGACCCGCTGATACTCTTGGAGTCCCGTTCCGAATTGCTTCCAGTAGATCACGACCGACACGAAGCTCGCGGCCGCAAGAGCCCACGAGGCAGTAACCGCCCCTCCTACCGCAGCTCCAACTGCTGCGGCGCCGAGTCGAACTCCGGAAGACCACACACGGGCACGCAAGCTTCGGCGGGCCGCGGCGAGCGCGCGCAACCCGACCGTAGTGCCGCCGATCGCCCCGCCCGCAGCCATTACGATAGTGATCGGGACCAGAACACGATGCGCCGGCAGCCAAGAAGATGCCAGTATCGCGACTCCGGCTCGAGAAGGAACAAACTGAGCGACCAGTCCCCAAACGAGCGTGACCGTCGCCAGACCCCCCGACAGAAGAGCGCACATCCGGCGAAGTCTCTTCGTTGATGACCGCTTGAGGAGTCTCACCGCCTCCGGGGTGGCCGCCAAGCGGACCCCGATACTGAACGCATACACCGGACCGAGCAGGATTTGCGCCGCCCGAATCGCCCCAACAGCCTCCAGACCTGCGATGCCACCGATGACATATAGGGAGAGCTGAGTCGTCCCGATCAGAGCCATGAACTCACCCAGGAAGCGAGGCACCAGATCCCACTGCCGCCGCAGCCACTGCGACGCCTTGAAGGGGCGAGGTACCAGTCGGGCCTGAAGAATACCCACCAGGCCAGCGACCGTCGCGGCTCCCCCCCACGCCACCGTGAGCCAGAACACGGAGGCATGCCCGATCCAGACGATCAGTCCTAGGGCGGGAAAGAGCACGACGGCCCACATGGCATCGTTCAAGAATGCTTGAGCTCCCCTTCCCCGCGCGAAGAAGGCGTATCGCCAACTGTCCTGCAACATCAAGCCAGGCATGGTCAGACCCAGGGCGAGAAAGGCGCCACCGATGGCGCCGCCACTATGCCAACCCACGAATGCACAGGCCGCGCCCGCCACTACGCCGACTGCCAAGGCCGTGCCCGTTGCCGCTCCTGCTCCCTGCTGCCACTCGCTGAGAGAGGCCGTGCTGTACCGAACTACCAGCGGCTCTGTCGAGAGTGCCCTGGACACATTGAGGATGACGACGTAAGTCGCGAATGCCAGGCTGAACGCACCGAAGCCCTTTGGACCTTGTGTCCTAGCCATGAGAATCCCGAGGGCGAAGTTCGTCAGGCTCGAGAACGCCTGGTCCCCGACACCCCAACCGGCCCGGCGAACGAGCTTGAACCATTTCCTCGATCCAGCTGAATCCCGTCGGGTCATCGAATTGCAGACTACCCGCAGCAGGTGCTAGAGCGGACGTTGGTAGGCGAGGACCTCCCGGTGGGTGATGGAGCCGGGGAAGTTAGGACCACCGAAGACGAAGCGAAGTCGTCCATCGGTCTCCCTCAAGAGGTTGGGCCATACATATCCGCCACCGCCCTCCGCGCCGACTTCGAGCTGATCGACCGTGGTCCAGCCCGGCCCAGGGGTGAACTGCCTCGACACGATATAACCGTCGCTGTCGCGCACGATCACCAGCCACGCGTTGGTTCCATCGCTGGCGATCGTCGGGTTCGAGTAGCCGGTCAAGGCCAGCGAAGTGATCGCCGTGCTACCGGAGGAGTTGAACCGAATCACCTTCACGTCGTGGGAGGTGGAGCTGCTTCGCACGACGACGAACACATCTCCGGAAGCGAGTCCAACCGCGCTTGGTCTGGCCTTGTCCCATGCGGTCTTGCCGGCCGATCCCTTCACCCACGTGCCGAGGGGCGCGCTGGGGTCGTGGGCGAATAACCCCACCTTCCCCGAATTGCTTCGGGCGATCAGACGCATCCCGTTGATCGTGGGCGTCAGCGTGCCCGTGAGGTTGCTGTTCGTGCTCGTGAACAGGATGGCCTCGTCGTGGAGGGTCGGCGCGTCGATGTCGAGGTCGGTGAACCACGCTGCGACGAACTCGTACGTCGACGTGGCCTGCCGACGGTAATAGGAGACCGTGCCCCGCTGGCTACCGTCCAGGGCATCCTCGAACGACAGGTCCACACGCGCGTTGCCCAGGCCCGCGGCCTGGATGGTCACCAACGGCCCGACGGTTGGGCCGTCGGGAGAATCCAGGTCGCTGAGCCTCCTGAGCTGCACCGCCCTGGCCTTCGCGAAGCTGTATCCGCTCCACACTACCCACGCATGCTCGGTGCCATTCGAGTCGCTCGCCACGGCGATCGACGCTGGCCAGTCGCCTGTGCTGCCTGGGTTCGGCTCAAGGAGACCGTTCGTGACATCGCCGGTCGTGGTCGTTTGCCATCCACCAGCCGGGTCCCGCCAGGCCAACTGAACACCCGTCTTGTGTCGACCATGAACGAGGAGGAGACGGCCGGCGGAGGTCAGGGCGAGGTGATGGTTGCTCGGGTAGTACGTCGGATCGCTAGATCCAAGATACGAATTGGTCACTTGGCTGAGGCCATCCAGCACGAGGCCGGGGCTGGCCTCGACCTCGACGATGAGCTGAGGAGGGTAGAGAGATTGCCAGCTCGACCACTGGGCGCCGTCGGTGTTCGTCGAATCCATCGCCAGGGACATGAGCCCGTCGCTCAGGGCCAATTGCCCGAGGTCCGCCTCATACCAGACCCCCGTTGAGACGGCGCCGAAGCTCCCGAGCTGCGGGCCGTCGATCGCAGGTCGGGTGTTCCAGGTGATCGACTCGTCCCACGACGTTGATGTGATGGAGAAGACCCGCCCTCCGAGTGGTGAGGAGTTGGTCTGGTAGAGGCGGAGAGTGACGTCCTCGACATCTCGCCCGGTGATGTTGCTCAGATCGAATTGCAGGAAAGACTGCCGAATGGGGTCGGCGTCCACCCACCAATACCCCGCAGAACCGAATTGGGTGTTCGGTTCTGCGTCACTCACGTACGTGTCGGCAATGGGTGTGAAGACGAACCGGTCGACGGGGTCGGTGGCACCCGCCGGCGTCGGTAGCGAGGCAACACCGACGGTCAGAAGGAGCCCAACGATGACTCGACGGGCACTACGGCGTTTCATCAGACGTCCTCCGTCTCAGGAGTGATCGGGCCGCCAGACCTGACACGTGGCGGAGCCGGCTCATCATCGGTCCCGGATCTCGGATCGATTCTGTGCTGTGAGCCGCGTGTTGTCGAGGCCGAATCGCGAAAAGGGCCGATCGGGCCGTCATCTGCCTCATCCGGACGGCAGTCACGAGATGCCGGATGTCTCCCTCGAGCCATCGGAAGAAGACGCCGGGCCGCCCTCGTACGTCACGGACGGCGTCCCCCCTTAGGAGGTCGCAGTACACCCCCACCAGGTTCACGCCTGACGCCTGAGCCAATGGGTGGGAGGTGTGCACGCGCAGGTTCAGGTCCATCAGATATGGGCCGGCGAATTGGGCGTGGAAGTACCCCTCGTACCCGTTCAGAAGCCGCAGCATTCGCTCCTCACGATCGGCGTCCGGCTCCACGGTCTCCGCGGCGGAGGCCACGCCGCAGCGGAACTTCCAGATTCGGAGCCACCTCTCGTGAACCGCGGCCACCAATCGGCCGCGCCAGACCACTCCCGAGATGGCATTGAGGTGGTCCAGGTAAGGCTGGACTATCAGGGGCCCGTCCTGGAACGTGGCCCCGGCCAATCGGGCCGGTGAGTCCACCCATTCCGCGTTAGATTCGTGCACGGCTGGCTTCACTATGACTGGGTACTCCAGGTCCCCTGCTGCCCCCAGCAGCTCGCTGGCGGAACTGAAGACCCTCGAAGGAGGTGAGGGTATTCCGGCGGCCTCGGCCGCTCGGCCAAGCTCGACCTTGTCCACGAGATGAGGGGTCGACACGCCGAGCGCGAGCAGAGCTGCCTCGCTTGCCGGGAGGGCGGTGAGGTAGGACCTGCTGGCCAGCTCCTTTTGAATGGCAGGGACGTACCCGGGTTCGTCACACCGTGGGACATCGACCCGCCTCAGACAGTACCGTGAGGCCGTCGCGATCGACGATCCGCAGGAGACCGCCAAAGCCGGCCGGTAACCAGCCGCCGCGAGGGCTCGGACGGCAACGACCGGATCCCTGAGCTGGGGACCGTCGGCCGTGACCAGCACCCAGGGCTTCGTCACTGCTGCTCCCCCGATTGAGTGAGATCTCGAAGTAGCCGTCCGCGGGTTCGAGCGCCCTTCCGGCCGTCCGGGGTCGCGAGATCGAGGGTCCCAAGGCTGGTCCTGAGATATTCCACGAAGTGGGCAAGCGCGTCCGCAACGGGAATGCCGGCACCGTGCCCGTACGCGCGGATCGATTCGGCGACCCAACCCCCTCCTCGGAGCCCGGCCAGGATGGTCCGCGTCGATGGGCGCCCAAGCAGTGCGGAGGATTGGACGAGGTGGTGCGCGATGTCGTGGAAGGGCTGGGCGTCCGGCCTGGCTTCCTCCCAGTCGAAGAGAACCCATCCCTGCCCCGCACGAAATAGGTTCCACGGAGCGACGTCCCCATGAGCGAGGCCCGTCGGAGCCTCGCCCCCGTTCGTCCCGGCCCGGAAGAAAGCCCCCAGGGCGAAGGCAACGTCCTGAGGGATCTTCCAGGGAAACGCACGCGGGCGCCAGTCGATCGCCTCCAGCAGAAGAAGGCCCTCATCCTGCAGGAGGATCGCCGGAGCGGAAACAGGGGGCGGCAGGTATTGACCCAGCGCGGAGAGGTTGGCAGCTTCCCTCTGCAGGATCTCCCGGCTCTCTGGATCGGTGGCCAGCTTGGCCGCGGCGACGCACGACCCATCCGGTCCGAGCACCAGGGCGACGTACCGCCCTGGGTGGTTCGTCCTCGATATGGCGATGGCACCGCCTGGAGGGACGTGCGGCGCCAGCGCCGCGTCGACTCCATCTGGAGAGGGTAACCCCGCGGGAAGAAGACGGAACAAGCCCAGTGAGGCTGTCAGCCGGGCCAGCTCCCACCCAGCACGACCCCTGAACGTCACGGGTTGATAGACGTTCAGGCCACTCCGCGCAAGCCGGCGCGGAGATGTGGGGAGGATCCATCGACTGCGTATCCGGCGCGGCAGGCCCGCTGATCGTGTTCGCCTGTGGGCCTCGGAACGGGACTTCCACGAGCGAGCAATATGCTCTTCCGCCAACTTGAGCACCTCGTCAGCCGGCAATGATGCGTCGACGTGTATGGTTCGCTGGTCTCCCGGTAGTAGCTCTCGCCAGGCTCGCATCTGTCGCTCCAGCTCGTCCAGGGAGAGCTCCTTCTTTCGTTCGCGGATCACCTCGGGAGAGGCCTCCAGGACCAGCGAGAGGTCCGAACGCGGCACCAGTCGTCCGAGAAACCTGACCAAGCCAGGGGCGGGCGGCAGTCGGTACCGCCGAGGATCGACCTGCGAGTCCAACCAACCACGCTGCATCAGCACCCACCCACCCCGACGCACGAACGGACTGATCCGGAGAGTCCATCCAACCCGAAAGTCCACAAGCAGGTAGAACCACTTGATGAGGGAGAGCCAAGCCGGGTACAGAGGGTGGCGGTGCGGTTGTGTAGACGAGCCCGGGGCGAACCTCCGATGGGGCAGCACGCCCAGCCCCCGAGTGTGATGGACCCGCCTCACAGGGACGTTGGCGAACATGCCCTTCTCCAACGCCATCGAAAGAGTGGTCTTGCCGGTCCCGTCGGGTCCGGCGATCATCACGACCCCTCCCGCGCGCAGCCAGCCCGGCGTTGGTGCGTGGATCTGGACCAAACGCTTCGGCCACATTTCGGGCTGCTCCGGAACCAGGAGACCCCTGTTGACCATGCCCTTCACACCGGAACAAGGTCTCCCGGCCAGACGAAACCACACTCGGCGAGCCAGGATGCTCGGCTCGCGGAGAGCCCTCAATCGGGTCCATCCCTCCACCTTCAGCATCGCCCGTCGATCCCAGCCGTTCTGGGCGGCCCGTTCGGCGACCCTCCGAATCGCCCCCTCGACCGGGCCAAACAGCCGCGCGGCCAAGCGAAAGCCGCCCGGATCCTGGCCCAATAGCTCTGGGACACGTTCTCGCCGAATCCGCTCTACTCTCGGCCCTCCGCCCCGCCTGACCGAGTTCAGCACGAGCTTGAACAAGCCTTCGGATCCGGGGCGGAGCCGACGGAACCCCCGCTCGTCCATCTTTGTCATGGCGCGAAGGTCCTCCGGCCTGAACACCGTCGACCCTCGATGGGTCCCACGCTCTTTCACGTCTAGCTGGTGAAACGTCTGCCTCACCTGGTCGGCGGCCAGCAGGAACATCGAACCGGGGACATGACGGCACTCGAGGACCGGATAGAGCTCTCGCTCCGAAGCCCACTTCTGGAACTCGCCCGCGATCAGTTCCCAGTCGGAGGCGGGCGCCACGACATCGACGTCTCCCACGCCGCGGAGCGCGGAGTCGGCGTTCTTCCAGACCACGAAATCTGGAGATAGCTCCGTGAGGCGACGGAGCAGCGGTAGCCATAGGGCGGACACATCTTTGTCCTCCCGGAGCGGCTCCCGACCGAACCTCGTGGGAAGGGCCGCCTGCTCCGTCACGGCTCGGAGAACGTCTAGAGCCGGCTGAGAGGCGTCCACGTAGACGCGTCGTTGCTTGGGGGGGAGCAGGGCGTGCCAGGCCAGCCGCTGGCGCTTCAGCTCCTCGACCGAGAGCTGTGCCTTCCGTGACCTGATCACCTCGGGAGATGCCTCGAGCACCACGACGAGGTCAGACGCGGGCATCAGGCGTCCCAGAAGCCTGACCAATCGAGGCGCCTCCCGGAGCCGGTACCGTCTGGGATCCACCGCCGTGTCCCACCAGCCCCGCTCGATGATCACCGACCCTCCCCTCCGGGCGAAGGGGCGCACGCGAACAGCCCAGCCGAGCACGAAGTCGGCCCACACGTAGAGTGTCTTGACATAGGAGACCGCCGCCGAATAGGGCTGGTGGCGGTGCGGCTCGGTGGTCGGCCCCCGCACCTTGCGGTGAGGCAGGAGCCCGGGCCGGCGAGCGCCGCTGCGATGGGCGAGGAGGAGGACGGGACCATCGCTGCGCGTCTCGCGGGCGAGAGCGTCGGTCAGTGTGGTCTTCCCGCTCCCATCGGGGCCCACGATCGTCAGGACCCGTCCTCGGTCACGCATGGCTCGGCCCGTCCCTATATACCGCGTGGCCCCGTTCCACTTCGTCGAGCCACCGGTCCAGATCTCCCGGGATGCGACGGTCTGCGTAGAACACCGATCGAAGGACGGGGCACCGCTTCTTCGTCCACATCCGGAAACGGGCCCTGGCAAGGAGGATGCTCGGGTTGCCCAAGGCCCGCAGCATCGCCCAGCCCTCGATGAGCCGCATCGATCGTCGATCCCAACTCCCGGCTGCCAAGATGCTCACGGCCGAATCTACGGCCTTCATCGGAAGCCCAAAAGCCCGGGACGCCTCTCGGACCCCGTCGCGGTCCTGGTCCAGCAACTCCGGGATCCGCCGTTTGCGCAGACCATCTGGATCGGGCTTGCCCCCCCAACGAAGGCCGTTCCCTAGCAGGAGGATCAGCCCCTCCGCCCCCGGCCGGAGGCACCGGAACCCGCGCCCGTCCATCTGGGTGAGAGGCCACAGGTCCTCCGCCCGGAACAACGTCCACCCGCGGAAGTACTTGCGGCCGGAGACGTCGAGCTCAAGGAGCGTTTTCCCCGACTGGTCAAGAGCGAGAAGGAACATGGTCTTCGGGGGGTGACGGCAGTCGATGACGGGACCGAGGCCGTGTTCGGCTGCCCACTGCCGGAACTCCCTAACGATGAGATCCCAGTCCCCGATCGGTGCCGCCGAGTCGATGTCGCCCGACCCGGCGAAAGCGGCGTCGGCGTTCTTCCAGATGGTCCACCTTGGGCTTGTCTCGGTCAGCCGCTGGACCAGCGGCAGCCACAGGGCCGAGCGATCTCGGACTTCCGGCTTCAATGGAGCGCCTCCACCTGGGTAAGCCATGATCGGGCCACCTGATCCCAGGTCAGCTCCTCGGCGGCGACCTTGGCCCCCTTCAGCCCCACCTCGGAGGCCCGGGCGGAGCAGAGGCTCCTCAACCCCGGAGCGAGGCCCTCCGGGCTCGGCTCCGCCAGCAACGCGGCGCCGCGCGAGGCGAGGAACCGGCCGAGCGGATAGGACGTGACCAGCGTCGGCACACCGAGCGACACCGCCTCCAGGACGGAATTGGGACACGCATCCCACCTGGAGGGATAGACGAACCCTCGGGCCCTCGACAGCAGATCCCGCTTCGCCTCCCCGTAGACGGCATCCCCAACTGTCGCCCACCTCTCCAGGCCGAGCCGCGACACCATGCGTCGTACCCGCATCTTTCGGCCTCGCCAATCTGGACCGTGTATGCGAAGAGTGGGCCGATCGTCCCGTGGCACCATCTGCATCGCTTCGAGGAGCAAATCGAGGCCCTTGTGCTCTGGGTCGAAACGCCCGAGCCACAGCACATAGCCTCCGGTGCCTCCGTCCCAGCGCGCCCCCTCGGGCCTCTCTACGCCATTCGAAGCCACCACGACCGGACCCGTGTACCCGAGAGCTTCCAGGTGCTCGCGCTCAGTCTCGAAGAAGACGTGGATGGCCGCGGCGTGGGTCACCATGTCGCGCTCCATGGCCGCCCACCATAGTTTCTTCAGGAGCTTCTTCCGGCGGACTATGTGAGGATCGTAGGCGCCCCTGGGCTCCAGCAGATAGGGCACTCCGAGCTTGCGGGCTGTCGAGGCCGCTCGGAGGTTGTGGAGCGCCCAGCCGGAGTGCAGAACGAGAAAGTCGGCCCCGCGGAGGACCTCCTTCAGCCCGATCGGAGTTCGCAAGCCGGCAGGACCTTCGTGCCGGACCTTTGTCCAACTCACTCCCTGGCCGGAGATGGGCGCCTTTCCTTCGTCGAAGGCGATGACAACCTCCGCCCCGGCCTGGACGAGCCCCTCCGACCAGCGGCGAACAGCGCTGGTCATGCCGCCGTCTCCCGCGACCGCACGTGGGTAGTATCGGACGATCCGGCTCACGGCTCCCCCCAAACGCCCCTGGCCCAGTCGATGGTCCGGGACAATCCATCATGGAGCGAGATCTTCGGTTCCCACCCCAGAGCCTCCCGAGCGAGCGTGATGTCGGGGCAGCGCACTTCGGGATCGTCCTCCGGCCGTTCGATGAAGACGAACTCCGAGGAACTCCCCACGAGCGAGCAGATCATGTGGGCGAGCTCCAGTATCTTGATCTCCTCAGGGTTACCGAGGTTGACGGGGCCCGCCATGTCGGAGGAGAGAAGAAGCCAGATACCCTCTACGAGATCGTCCACGTAGCACAGGGAGCGGGTCTGGCCGCCGTCCCCATGTACCGTCAGCGGTTCCCCCCGAAAGGCCTGGGAGATGAAGGTGGGCACGGCTCTGCCGTCGCCCCTGCGGAGCCTCGGCCCGAAGGTGTTGAAGATGCGGGCGATCTTCACCGGCACCTCATGGACTCGGTGGTAGGCCATGGCCATCGCCTCGGCGTAGCGCTTGGCCTCGTCGTACACGCCCCGGGGCCCGATCGGATTCACGTTCCCCCAGTAGCCCTCCGGCTGGGGATGGACCTTGGGATCGCCGTAGACCTCTGAGGTGGAGGCGAGTAGGAAGCCCGCCCCTCTCGCCTTGGCCAGGCCGAGCGCACGTAGCGTCCCGAGCGCGCCCACCTTGAGTGTGTGGATGGGGTGATCCATATAGTCACGCGGCGAGGCTGGGGAGGCGAAATGCAGGATCCAGTCCAAATCCCCTTCCAAGAAGAGATAGTTGGTGACGTCATACTGCTCGAGCCGAAACCGCGGATGTTCCAGGCTGCGGGCCAGGTTGCTCGCGCCCCCCGTGAGGAATGAGTCGAAGCACACGACCTCCCACCCCTCCTCGAGCAGTCGTTCGCAGAGATGAGACCCAACGAAACCGGCTCCCCCGGTGACCAGCGCCCTCGGCATCAGATCCCTCTCGCGGCAGCACGTCTCGCGTCTGCGCGAAACCATCCCACGGATCGCTCCAGACCTTCTCGGAGAGGAGTGCGGGGCTGGTACCCGATCGCCTTCCTCGACAGCGAGAGGTCCGCACGGGTAAGACGAACGTCTCCTGGACGCGGCGGTTCGCGGATGGGGTCCGGGTCAGCCCCCGTCAATTCCGCGATGATTCCGAGGAGCCGATTGATCGAGGTCGGCATCTGCCCCCCGCCCACGTTGAAGGCGCCGCCCCATGCCTCCTCCCCAGCCCGAGCCGCAAGGAGGTTCGCCTCGACCGCATCGTCGATGTAGGTGAAATCGCGAGACTGCTCTCCGTCCCCGTGGATGACCGGCCGGCTCTTCGTCAGGCAGGCCATGATGAAGCGGGGCACTACCAGCGCGTACTCGCTGGCCGGGTCCTGCCCCGGGCCGTAGACGTTGAAGTAGCGCAGAGACATCGTCGGGACTCCGTAGGCGCTCCACCAGACCTGGCAATAGGCCTCACCGGCGAGCTTGCTAGCCGCGTATGGAGACCGAGGTCTAGGGACGAACGACTCCTCGAGCGGGGACCGGTCCTGGTCACCGTAGACGGAGGACGACGAGGCGAACACCACACGGGCGGACTCATCCCTGGCGGCAAGCAGCACGTTCAGCGTCCCTCTCACGTTCACATCGTTGGTCCGGCCGGGGGCTTCGATGGATCGAGGCACGGACCTGACCGCGCCCTGGTGGAAGATCACATGGCACCCGCTGGCGGCCGTCCGGACTACCTGCTCGTCGCGGAGGTCTCCCTCCACGAGTGAGACCTCCGGTACGTCACTCAGGTTCGCGATGGAGCCCTCCGAGAGGTCGTCCAGCCCGACGACCTGGTGGCCCTCTGCCACGAGACGGGCAGTCAATCGCGAGCCGATGAAGCCCGCGGCCCCCGTGACGAGACAGCGCATCCTGTGCGGACTCATAAGGTCGATCTCGCCATCAGGAACCGCGACCTTTGGCCCTTAATGAACCAGGCCATGTGACTCCGCCGCAGGTCGGCCCGTGGGGTAATAGGCCAGACCGGCTGCGCGCATCTCATTCGCATCGAAGAGGTTCCGACCGTCGACCACCACCGGGAAGGCCATTAGAGCCCTGAGGCGGTTGAGATCGAGGCTTCGAAACTCGGGCCACCCAGTGCAGATGACGACGCAATGCGAACCGGCCACCGCTTCATATGGGTCGAGGCCGATCTCCAGCTCGGGAAGCTCCTCCTTAGCGTTGGCGGCGGCCTGCGGGTCGTAACCGACCACATGAGCTCCCCCGGCCAGGAGGCGCCGCGCAAGGGCCAGCGACGGCGAGAACCTCGTGTCATCGGTGCCAGGCTTGAACGAGAGCCCGAGAAGCGCGACCCGCTTGTCCTCCAGGTTCCAGAGCGCCTCCCTCACCTTTTCGACTGCCAGGTCGACGGCCTCTTCGTTGATCTTGGCCACCTCCCGGAGAAGCCCGAACTCGTAGCCGAGATGTGAGGACAGCCTCTCGAAAGCCTGCAGATCCTTGGGGAAGCAGTACCCGCCGAACCCGAGGCCCGCGTCTAGGAACGCCCTCCCGATCCTGGGATCGGCGCCCATCACGTCCGCAACCGTGACCACGTCCGCTCCGGCCCGTTCACACAGGCGAGCCAGCGCGTTGACATAAGAGACCTTGAGTGCGAGGAAGGCATTGCAGGCATGCTTGGCCAGCTCCGCCGTTGGAATGTCCGTCTCGATGAGCCTGCAGCCGTCGGCAACCAGCGGCCCATAGAGGCGTCGCATGATGTGGAAGGCTCGCGGTGAGCCGGCGCCCACGAGGATCCTGTCCGGCCTCAAAGAGTCATCAAGCGCCGATCCTTCTCGAAGAAACTCCGGATTGGAGACAACCTCCAACTCCCCCGCCAGGTCGGGCCTCTCGAGCCGCAGGACCCGACTGATCCTCCCGGCCGTCCCGGCCGGCACGGTGGATTTCTCGACGACCAGAGCGGGCCCGGTCGCGCTGCGGGCGAATTGCCTGGCCGCCCTCTCGATCGCGAAGAGATTCGCCTCGCCGCTGGCGCGCGGGGGTGTGCCGACGCAGATGAACACCACGTCCGCACCGACGGCCGCCTCGGGAAGCTCGGAAGTGAAACGCAGCCTGCCCTCCGACATCCCCTTCCGCAGCATCTCCTCAAGCCCGGGCTCGAAGAAGGGTGCCTTGCCGGCTTGGAGGAGCTCGATCTTTTCCTGGTCCGCATCCGTCCCGATGACCTCGTGGCCGAGCTCGGCGAGCGATACGCATGTGATCAAGCCGACGTGGCCGGTCCCGATCACGCCTACGCGCATGCCGGAGTCACCTCGACGCCACCTTTGCCTCTGAGCGGATACGGCCCGCCTTCCTCAGCTCCGCCTCGATCCACGGGTACGTCCTCCGCAACCCCTGATCCAGCGTGGTCTGGGGCTCCCACCGGAGGACATCGCGGAGCCTGGAGTTGTCGCTGTTCCGCCCTCGGACACCCTGAGGTTTGCTTGGATCGTGCCGCTTGGTCAGCGACTTCCCCGCGATGCCGACCACAAGGTCGACCAGGGCGTCGATCGTGACCAGCTCATCGGTTCCCAGATTGAGGGGCAGCCCGTAATCGGATTGGGCGATCCTAAAGACGCCTTCGACGCAATCGTCTACGTAGGTGAAGGATCGGGTCTGCTGGCCGTCGCCCCAGACCTCCAGCTCGTCACCGTCATCGGCCAGCGCAACCTTCCTGCAGATGGCGGCGGGAGCCTTTTCCCTTCCACCATCGTAGGTGCCAAGCGGCCCGTAGATGTTATGGAAGCGAGCGACCCTCGTCTGGAGCTTGCCTTCCTCGGCGTAGTACTGACTCAGCTTCTCCGCGTACAGCTTCTCCCATCCGTAACCCTCTTCGGGCGCGGCTGGGTATGCGTCCTCCTCCTTGAGCGGAGTGACGTCGGGGGTTTCCTGACGGTACATCGGATAGATGCACGCCGATGAGGCATAGAAGAACCTCCCGACGCCATTGACATGGGAGCCCTCGAGCATGTGGGAGTCGATCAAGACGTTGTTCCGAGCCACGTCGGCGTGGAAGGCCGTGATGTACCCGATCCCGCCCATGTCCGCGGCGAAATGGTAGACCTCGTCGATGCCCTTGGTTGCGTCCAGGCAGGCTTCCCATTGGCGAAGGTCGCACACTCGGAAGTCGTAGGCCCCCGACGGCTCATACTCGGGTGGCTTTACGTCTGCCCCGCGGACCCAGTAGCCGGCTTCACGCAGGAAGCTGACCATTCGGTGGCCGATGAATCCCCCGGCTCCCGTCACCAGCGCCGACCGCCGTCTCATCGGCTCACTCCCCGGCGGGCTATCGATAGGCGCCCCGAGCCAGCTTTTTCCCGCAGAACTTGGGCCCCGAAGAGAATCACGAACCGCGGGTTCCGATACACGTAGCGTCTCCACAGCCGTCTGGGCTCATGAGTCAGCCGATAGAGCCATTCGAGGCCGCGAGCCTGCATCCATCGCGGGGCCTGCTTCTTCATGCCGGAGAGGAAGTCGAACGCCGCCCCCACCCCCACCATCACTGCCCTCACGTCCCCGCGAGCTCGCATCATCCATTCCTCTTGCTTGGGGGTGCCCAACCCGATGAACAGGACCCTGGCTCCCGACCCGTTGATCTCCTCCACAATGCGGGCTTCCTCCTCAGGGGACAGGTCCCTGAACGGTGGGCTCCACGCGTAGGCGATCTCCAAAGCCGGGAATCGACGCTTCATGGTCTCGACCAGGGTCTTCAGGGCCTCAGGGGAACCGCCATAGAAACCAACGGGAACTCCCCTGTCACTCGCCATCTCGCATACGAGCGGCGTCAGGTCGGGTCCATAGACCCGGGTTTGTCCTGCCACTCCAAGCAGCCGAAGGCCCCACACAAGGGGCATACCGTCCGGTGTGACGAGGTCGGCCTCATTCATGGTGCGCTTGAATTCCGGGCGATCGTGCGCCTCCATCGCGTTGTTGACCGTCGCGGCGCAGACATACCGCGAGTCGCCCGATTCGGCCCAAGACAGAATGCGGTCAGCAGCGTCGGCATAGCTGGTGGCGTCCACCCGCATGCCGAGCATCAAGCGAGAGCCGGGGCGCGCTTGGACCACTCAGATCGCTCCCTTTCTTGCGATCACTGCGCCCAGGGTCTTGCCGAGGATGTACAGGTCGAGCGTCAAGGACCAGTTCTCGATGTAGAACAGGTCGAGCCGCAGCGCCTCCTCGGCGGATAGATCGCTTCGACCGTTGATCTGCCACCACCCGGTAACCCCGGCTGGCATCTCGTGTCGGGGCTCCAGCAGTTCCATGTTGGCCGCGACTTGCTCAGCAGGGAGAGGCCGGGGCCCAACCAGGCTCATATGGCCCTTGAGCACGTTCAGCAGCTGTGGGAGCTCGTCAAGGCTGAGCCGCCGAAGGACGCGCCCGACGGCCGTCAGTCGGGGGTCGTCATGAAGCTTGAAGAATGGCGCGCTGTAATCGACTTCCCGGTCCTCGAGGAGCCGATCCCCATTGACCTTCATCGTCCGGAACTTGTACATGGTGAAGATCCGACCACCCCTGGTCACCCTGGCCTGCCGGAACAGCACCGGCCCGGGCGAGGTAATACGGATGATCGCTGCGATCAAGCCCCAAAGGGGAAGGCTCACGAGGAGACCGACGCTCACGACGACCAGATCGAAACCCCGCTTCACCAGCGCCTGGGTCCTCGACAGGCGCACGGGTCGAAGACATAGCGCCATGGTGGGGCCAACCTGCTGCACAGTGAGTCGGGACGTGAGGATCTGAGGGAGGTTGGCTGAAACGCGAACCTCGACCCCCCAACGACGGGCGAGCTGGGTCACCATGAACATCTGCTCCGGGCCCACGGCCGTGGATGCGACAAAGACACACTCAGCGGCGTAGTTACGGATCGCTTGTCCGAGTTGGTCGATCCGTCCGACGACGGGAAGCGAGTCAGGCGAAACGATGGAATCAGAGCAAGAAACGAAGCCGAGCGGCGAGTACCCGGATCCGCGGGTGCGAAGCGAATCCGCCAGTCTCCCGGCCTCCTGGTCGGTGCCGACTATCAGCGTACGGAATGCCAGGCGGCCATCGGCTCGAAGTCGGCCCACATGCAACCTCCACATCCGCCGAGACACCATCTCAAGGGCGATCACCAGCAGCCAAGTCAGGCCGACCCAGGCCCTGGACAGGGGCGAATGGGACCAGAAGATGCCCACTGCCAGGAGGACTACTCCCACGCTACTGGCCGCGATGGTTCCTCGAAACTCCTCGGGTGGCGATGCCCGGTGGGGCGCGTAGAGCCCGAACGCCTTGAACGTCGCTACCCAGGCCAATGGCGCGATCGCGACAGCCACCACATACTCGGGCAGAAGCGGCGCACGGCCGAACCGAATGAAGTAGGAGACCAACAGCGCCAGGACCACGCAGAACGCGTCGGAGGTCACCATTCCAGCGGTCACTGCCCGGTATTGTCGGAGCGTGTCGCCTCGGGCCCTCGAACCGATATCGGTGAGCCACGATCCGCGGCCCTCGATGGTGAGGATCGGGTCGAGCGTCTCGATGACCTCGAGGTCGCCCGCCCTTATCCTGAGCTCACCTTGAGCCCGTGTCCCCACCGGAAAGCGCCGAAACGCCCGCCTAGCCATTACTACGAGCCTGGGGAAGGCTAGTCGCGATCATTTGGACCCCCAGACCGGGGGGGATGGGTTTGGCAAGACCCTCCGTCGCCTGCACCAAACGTTCCCCCCTCCAAACAAAGCATCGCGGGCTGGTAAAGGCTGGCATTGTCCCACAGACATACGGGGGACGCACCCCCCCAATCGGGTGGTTCAAAGGTAGCCTCTCCTAACTAGTCCACATCCGAATCGGGCAGTCTGCATCAAACCGTGCTCCTCCATTCATTGGAGCCGTAGGGCCTCGTAGCGCGGGCCTTATGAACTCCTCGATTCGCCTAGGGTCTCGTCGTAGCCGCCAGCGCGCCTCCGAATTGATCCCCAGTCTCGACGTCGTCCTGGACGTTGATCACGTTTTGGTTGAATACCTGATCATTGGGGGCATCTGACTGGATTCCCAAGGTCGAGCCGTAGAGGACGTTGATGCAGCCGCCGTCCGAGAAGGTCGCAAGGTTCTCCAGAGGCACACCCACCGCCAGGTCGGCGAACGTGTCACCGTTGAAATCGCCCACGGCGAGTGCGAGCCCGAAACCATCACCTATCTCCGAAAACTCCAGGATGTTGGTGCTGTTCTGACTCCAGAACTGGTCGTCGGGCGCGTCGGCCTGGATGCCGCTGGCCGAGCCGTACAGCACCGAGGCCGCTCCAGCATCCGTAATGGTCCCGATGTCCTCGAAGGGGATCCCTGCCGCCACGTCATCGAATCCATCTGCGTTGAAATCGCCTGTGACAAGCCGGAACCCCAGCTCGTCGTTGGTCTCGGCCACATCCTGGACTCCCGCTTCCCCCTGGTTCCAGAGCTGGTCGTCGGGAGAGATGGCCTGTAGACCCCCTCCCGATCCGTAGAAGACTCCGAGTCCACCCGCATCGACGACCGCAGCAACGTCTTCGAGCGGGACCCCCGTCGCCAGATCCGCGAACCCGTCGTTGTTGAAGTCCCCGCTCGCCAGGGAAAACCCGAACTCGTCGCCCGTCTCGGCAACGTCCTGGACGGAGGAGCTGTCCTGGTTCCAGAACTGGTCGTTCGGCGACGTGGCTTGCAGGCCACTGGCCTGGCCGTAAAGGACGTTAACCGCTCCCGCGTCAACGATCGCGGCCACATCCTCGAACGGAACCCCGAAAGCCATGTCGTCGAAACCGTCGGAGTTGAAGTCTCCCGCCGCGAGCGCGGAGCCGAACTGATCGCCACCTTCCGCAGAGTCGAAGACGCCGGTGGCGTTCTGGCTCCACAGCTGGTCATCCGGGGACGCGGCTTGCAGCCCCGAGGCCGAGCCGTAGAGCAGGTTCGCCGACCCGGCCTCTGCCTCGGTACCGACGTCCTCGAGGGGCACGCCAATCCCGAGGTCGGCGAAGCCGTCGCCGTTGAAGTCCCCCGTGGCAAGCGCGGCGCCGAAATTGTCGGAATCCTGAGCGTTTCCCCTTACTCCGACACTGTTTTGACTCCAGAATTGATCGTCCGGTGCCGTCGCCTGCAGTCCGGCGGCCGATCCGTACAGAACTTCCACGGCACCCGCGTCGGGAACCGTCCCCACGTCCTCGAACGGGACTCCCACTGCCAGGTCGGTGAATCCGTCGCTGTTGAAGTCGCCCGTGACCAGGGCCGCGCCGAACTTGTCGCCCGTCTGAGCCGAGCCTCTCACCGCGGGAGTGTCCTGGCTCCACAGCTGATCGTCCGGAGTGACCGCTTGGAGCCCACCACTCGATCCGTAGAAGACCTGGACCTGTCCAGCGTCGGTGATGGTCCCCAGGTCCTCCGACGGGACCCCCACGGCTAGGTCAGCGAATGAGTCGTTGTTGAAGTCCGGCAGAGCTGAATCTGTCCTTGCCGGCTTCTCCGCCCCGGAAGGTTGGGCAAAGCCTCGCGGCGCCGCCACGAAGACCGCGCCTACCGCGAATACCAAGATGAAGATGCGCCGCATGACAGTCCCCTTTCAGACTTCTTTGTTCGTCTCTTACGGCTACGCGCTCCTCCTGGGCGGGCCACGAGGGTGGAGAGCATAGTTACGGAATGAACCCTCGCGCAAGAGACTTCTCCCTTTATTGGCCAAAGGATGGCCCAAGCTGAGCCGTAAGTCGCAGATCAACTCGCCACTGCGGCTCCCGCGCGGCCTTTTGCTAGACTCCGGCCGCTCCGGCGGTTGGCCGAGTCGTGCCGTGAGATGATCGGAGGTGCCGGTGGCAGCGCGACAGATGGCCAGGCGGACAAGCGAGTTCGGTCGCCTCTACCGTGCTCGTGAGGGCCAGTGGACCTGGGTTGCTCATAGGGTCACCGGTGTGGCCATCATCCTGTTCCTGTTCGCACACATAGTCGACACTGCCGTGATCGGTTGGGGGCCTGACGCCTACAACCGCGTGGTCCGCGTCTATCACAATCCGTTCATCAGGCTGCTCGAACTGGGTCTCGTAGCCGCGGTGATCTACCACGCCCTCAACGGCTTGCGGATCATGGTCATCGACTTCTTCCCGAAGGCCTCAGAGCGCAACCGCGAGCTGATCCTCTCGACACTGGCCATCTTCGTGCTCGGCATGATCCCGATCACCTATCTGATCGGCAAGCCGGTGGTCGAGGGGTGGTTCTGATGGCGGTCGGAGTCCGGCGCGATCAGACGGGCGGCGAGCTCGCGGCTCGAGTTGGCCGGGGACGCCCGGGCGGCAGGGGACTCGAGTTCTGGTGGTGGGTGTTCATGCGAGTGTCCGGCATCATCCTTCTGTTCCTCGTGGTCGGCCACGTCCTGATCATGCACGTGTTCGGCAAGGGCGTGGACCGGGTGAATTTCCAGTTCGTGGCCGTCCGCTGGCAACATCCCTTCTGGCGGACCTGGGATTGGCTCATCCTGTCGCTGGCCATCGTCCATGGCATCAACGGGCTCAGGGTGATCATCCTCGACTACGTCCGCAGGCCCGGAGTCCGGATCGCGGTGAGCTGGTTCTTCTACATAACCGGCATCGTGCTATTCGGGTTGGGCTCTATCGTCGTTTTCACCTTCGACCCCTCAAAGTGGCCTGTTTGACGCGCGTAGCGAGATGACGACCGTTCACACGTACGATGCGGTCATCGTCGGCGCCGGCGGGGCAGGCCTGAGAGCCGCTCTGGAATCGTCCAAACGCGTCAGGACCGCGGTCATCTCGAAGCTCTACCCGACCCGGTCCCACACCGGGGCAGCCCAGGGTGGGATGTGCGCCGCCCTGGGAAATGTGGAAGAGGACTATCCGGAATGGCACGCGTTCGACACAGTCAAGGGTGGGGATTACCTGGTCGACCAGCCGGCTGCGATCGTCATGGCGGATGAGGCTGTCGACGCGGTCATCGAGCTCGAGCATTGGGGATTCCCTTTCAATCGGACCAGGGACGGGAGGATCGACCAGCGCAGGTTCGGGGGCCATACACGCAATCACGGCGAGGCACCGGTCCGGCGCGCATGCTACGCGGCCGACCGGACCGGGCACATGATCCTGCAGACTCTCTACCAGCAATGCATCAAGAATGACGTCCGGTTCTTCAACGAGTTCTACGTGCTGGATCTCATCATGACCGATGACGGCCGGTGCGCCGGCGCTATCGCCTACGAGCTAGCCGACGGAGAGATACACGTTTTCCACGCCAAGGCCGTCCTGTTCGCCACGGGCGGCTACGGCAAGATCTTCAAGGTCACCTCGAATGCCCACACGCTCACCGGCGACGGCCCGGCGATCTGCTACCGGCGAGGCATACCGCTGGAAGACATGGAGTTCTTTCAGTTCCACCCCACCGGCATATACAAGATGGGAATCCTTATCTCCGAAGCCGTCCGGGGCGAGGGTGGGATCCTCATCAACAACGAGGGCGAGCGGTTCATGGAGAGATACGCCCCCACAATCAAGGATCTCGCCCCGCGCGATATGGTCAGCCGTGCCATCTACCAGGAGATCAAGGAGGGAAGGGGCATCGACCGGAAGGACTATGTGTATCTCGATGTCCGCCACCTTGATCGCGAGGTCATCGAAAAGAAGATCCCCGACGTCACGGAGTTCGCCCGCATATATCTCGGGGTGGAGCCTCTCACCGAACCAGTCCCGATCCAGCCGACGGCTCACTACGCCATGGGGGGCATACCCACGGACGTGCTCGGGAGAGTGGTCATCGGCCCCGATGAGGTTCCGGTACCTGGTTTATACGCCGCCGGGGAATGCGCATGCGTGTCGGTCCACGGAGCCAACCGTCTTGGGACGAACTCGCTGCTGGACATCGTTGTGTTCGGCCGGCGTGGCGGTCACGACATGGCCGAGTTCGCCTCGGGTCTGGACGCGGCAACGCCCCCGCCGGACCCCGAGCGCGAAGCCGTCGAGATGCTCCGGAGCCTGCTGACGGGCCCGAACCTCGAGTTCGCCGCCGACATCAGGGCTGACCTGCAGAGGCACATGTTCGACCTCTGCGGCGTGGTACGAGCGGAAGACGGTCTGCGCCGCCTTGAGGGCATACTGGCGTCTCTGGTGGAGCGGTACAAGCTCATAGGGGTGCACGATCGTGGCAGGAACTTCAACACCGAGCTCATGGAAGCGGTGGAGCTGGGATTCCTGCTGGATGTATCCAGGACGGTGGTGGCGGCCGCAAGGACCCGCGATGAGAGCCGCGGCGGCCACTACAGGGATGACTTCCCGCTTCGGGACGACGAGCGCTGGCTGGTGCATTCCCTGGCATATCGTGAGAAGGACGGGTCGGTCACGATGGAGTACAAGAACGTGAAGCTGGGGCCCTACGTACCGATGGAGCGTAAATACTGATGACCGACGAGCTGTGGCCGCAGACCCCACCCGAAGGGCCGGAGGACCATGAGCAGTGGGAAGAGGGTCCACCCCGGGAGCCGGGGGCGAAGGAGAGGATCGGGCCCCCCGCCCCGGGCCAGATCCAGCTCACGGTGCGCATCCGCAGGTACAACCCGGAGCGGCGGGCGGGGTCTTGGTGGGAGGAGCATTCGGTCAACATGGAGCCCACCGACCGGCTCCTGGACGCCCTGCACCAGGTGAAGTGGTACCACGACGGAAGCCTGGCGCTTCGCCGATCCTGCGCGCATGGCGTCTGCGGCTCCGACGCGATGCTCATCAACGGAAGGAACGCCCTGGCTTGCAAGGTTCTGGTGAAGGACGTCGCTCCAAGCGTCACCGTCGAACCCATCCGGGGGCTTCGCGTGCTCAAGGACCTGGTCGTGGACATGGAACCTTTCTTCGCCGGGTACCGGAGAGTGCTCCCCTTCCTGATCAACGACGAGGAGCCTCCCGATCGCGAACGACGGCAGACCCCCGAGGAGAGGGAGCGGTACGACGACACCACCAAGTGCATCCTGTGCGCCGCGTGTACGACCTCCTGCCCCATCTTCTGGGCTGACGAGGAGTACATCGGGCCGGCCGCCATCGTGAACGCGCACCGGTTCGTCTTCGACAGCCGCGACCGCGCGGCGGGCACGCGCCTAGATATCCTGGCCGACAAGACGGGCGTGTTCCGCTGCCGAACGACGTTCAACTGCACCGAGGCGTGTCCGCGCGGAATCAAGGTCACGAAGGCCATTCAGGAGGTCAAGCGGGCAATCATGTTCGATCGCCTGTAGCCGCTGGGAGGAGTGTTCAGTGGAGACGTTCACTCACGACATCGTGATCGTAGGAGGAGGCGCCGCAGGGCTCCGGGCCGCCATCGCGGCCGCCGAATTCTCGGACACCCTCTCGATCGCCCTGGTCTCCAAGGTCTACCCGATGCGGAGCCACACTGTGTCCGCCGAGGGTGGGGCGGGAGCGGCAATGGGGCCAGACGACAGCCCCGACCTGCACGCATTCGACACGATCCGGGGAAGCGACTACCTGGCGGATCAAGACGCGGTAGAGGCGTTCGTACAGGAAGCTCCCAGCGAGATGATTCAGGTGGAGCACTGGGGATGTCCATGGAGCCGTGATCCCGATGGGAGACTCGCCGTCCGGGCGTTCGGCGGAATGAGCGTAAACAGGACCGTTTTCGCCGCCGACAAGACCGGATTCCACCTCCTGCACACCCTTTTCCAGACCTCGCTCAAGTACGAGCGGATCATGCGGTACGACGAGCTGTTCGTGACGAAGTTGCTCGTCGAGGATGGGCGGTGCGCCGGCGTGGCCGCGTTCGACCTGCGCGACTCCCGGGTCCGATGCATCGCCGCCAAGACGGTGATTCTGTGCACGGGCGGCCTTGGGCGGATCTTCTCCTTTACGACGAACGCTGCGATCAACACGGGCGATGGCATGGCCTTGGCCTACCGGGCCGGGGTTCCATTGAAGGACATGGAGTTCGTCCAGTACCACCCCACCGGGTTGCCCGGGACCGGGATCCTGATGACCGAGGCCACTCGGGGTGAAGGAGGGTACCTGGTCAACAACGAGGGACGACGGTTCCTGGAGGACTACATCCCCTCGAAGATGGAGCTGGGCCCGCGAGACATCCTCTCGCGGGCCATAATCCAGGAGATTGAAAAGGGCCGCGCGTACGACGGCCCCTACGGACACTACGTCCACCTCGACATACGCCATCTTGGGGAGAAGCTGATCGACAAGAGGCTCCCTTTCGTCAGGGAGCTGACAACGAAGTTCGTCGGGATCGATCCGGTGAACGAGCCGATCCCCGTACGCCCCGTGGTTCACTACATGATGGGTGGGATAGACACCGACGCGGTGGGACGCACGGGGCTGCCGGGGCTCTATGCCGCGGGAGAGACAGCCTGCGTAAGCATCAACGGGGCCAACCGCTTGGGGTCCAACTCCCTCACTGAATGCCTGGTATTCGGGGCTAGAGTGGGAACACAGGCCGCGCAGGACGCAACCGAGGCAAGGCCGCCGGCCGGGGAGCCGCTGGCGGAGTTGGCGGAGACCGAGCACGACCGGCTCATCGCCACCTACCTGGAAAGGGATGGGCAGGGCGAGCGGATCGCTCCGATTCGGCGCGAGCTCCAGACGGCGATGGAGCGCGGGGCAGGCGTCTTCCGGACCGAGGAATCGCTCAAGGAGGCGGTCGAAGAGGTGGGCAGGCTGCTGGAGAGATACAAGGACGTGCGACTTGACGACCGCGACCGGGCCTTCAACACCGAACTCGTGGCTGCCCTGGAGCTCGAGAACATGTTGAGTGTGGCTGAGACCGTGCTCTGGGCGGCCTTGGAAAGGCGTGAGTCCCGTGGATCGCACACGCGACGCGACTACCCGACCCGGGACGACGGGCGTTTCCTCAAGCACAGCCTGGCCTTCGCCTCGCCGGAGGGGCCGCGCATCGACTACAGCGACGTCACAATCACCAAGTGGCCTGCGGCCGAGCGGAAGTACTGAGCGAGCGATGAGCGACCGACCGATGGTCCTCAAGGTCTTCCGGTACCGCCCGGAACGCGGCCCCGAGCCATACTTCGACGAGTACGAGGTCCCGTACCGCGGCGAGATGGTCATCCTCGACGCCCTGAACTACGTGAAGGACGAGCTCGACGGCAGCCTTTCCTATCGCTGGTCGTGCCGGATGGGCGTGTGTGGGTCCTGCGGCATGATGGTGAACTACAAGCCCAGGCTGACCTGCTCCACGTTCCTCAGGGAATTCTATCCAGAGCCGGTGGTCGTTGAACCCCTGGAAGGCTTCCCCGTAGTACGGGACCTGGTGGTGGACATGACCGGCTTCATGGAGAAGCTCCAGGCGGTCAAGCCGTGGATCATCCGCAGGCACGAGTCGCCAGTCGAAAGCGGTGAATACCTCCAGACGCCGGAGGAGGTCGAGCGGTACAAGCAGTTCAGCATGTGCATCAATTGCATGCTGTGCTACGCGGCCTGCCCGGTGTTCGGGCGCGACCCCGATTTCCTCGGACCCGCAGTCCTTGCGTTGGCCCACCGCTACAACCTGGACTCGCGTGACGAAGGGTGGCCCGAGCGGCATCAGGCGATCGCCGTCGACTGGGGCCTCTGGGACTGCACGTTCATCGGAGAGTGCTCTGTGGTGTGCCCAAAGGACGTCGACCCGGCGGCGGCCATCCAGCGGGAGAAGGTGGCCAGGACCACCGACGCAATGCTTTCGATGATGTTGCCATTTGGCGGGCAGCCATGAGCGGCCCATATCCGCTCTACGTCCCCAAGTACCCCCGCTCCTGGTGGCTCCGAAAAGGCCCGTACAGGCGCTTCGCGGCCAGAGAGATCACGTCGATGTTCTCGGCGGCAGTCTCCGCCACTCTCCTAGCCTTCCTGTTCGCGCTGTCGAGGGGTCCGAAAGCTTACGAAGCGTTCCTCCGCCTGTTGGACTCCCCTTGGATGATCGCCGCGTCGGCCATCACCCTCACGGCCCTGCTGTACCACACGGCCACTTGGTTCCGGCTCACCACGCATATCGTGGTCGTCCGCGTCCGAGGACAGACCTTGCCCCGGGGCCTCCTGATTGTCGCCTTGTCGGTGGCATGGCTAGGCGCAAGCGCCGTGGTCGCCTACTTCCACGTCTGGTTCTGATGCTTATGGGCGATCGGGCCGACGCGCCCTCATTGGGACAGGTCCTGGAGTGGTCGGACTCAGCTGTGGTGCCACCACGAGTGAGGCTTCCGCGCGCCCGCGGGCCTAGAGCCCTGCTCGAGGCCATGGCATGGGCGCTGTTCTCGGCCGGAGGGTTCGCAGCCGCGATACTGCTCCCCATCCACGTGGCGATCCTGGGGATCGCATACGCGGCCGGGTGGCTTCCGGATGACGCACTCTCTTACGAACGGATCCACCACTTGGCGTCGAACCCGTTGGTGAGGCTCTACCTCACAGCCCTGATCTCGCTGCCCCTGTATCACTGGGCCCACAGGTTCCGGTTCGCGATCCATCACCAGTTTGGCATCGGCTTGAAGAAGTTAGTGGCGTCCGGGTGCTACGGGTCCGCAATGCTGGGGACCGGGCTCGCAGTATGGATCATCTTCTTCCGGCTCTGAACAGACCGACACAGACTCGACACCGAGGCCCGGGCGCTTCGCCCGGGCCTCGGGGAACATGCCCTTGAGACGACGATTGGGTTAGGTGACCAACACGCTCTGTCCGGGCGAATAGCCGGACGCGGCTCCGTCGGATAGGCGGCGGAGACGCGAGCGGAACTGGTAACCCCCGGTCGGTTGTCCCGTAGAGTCCCAGGTAGTGGTCATCGTGGTGATGCCGACCGCGAAGTTCTGGAAGCTGCCTCCGGGATTCTTCTTCTGCACGTCATAGACGTACCCGGCCGGAGCCGCGATGGTCGCGACCTTGATGGTGAACACCGTGCCCACGGGCCCCGAGGGCGGGGTCACCGTGTCCTTGGCGCCGACCGTACCCTTCATGCTCAGGTGTATCGCGCAATGGTACTTGTAGAGCCCTGCCGCGGTGAACGTGAAGTCGAACGTGCCTCCCACGCCCAGGACCCCCGAGTCGAAAAGGACCAGCGGGGAGTCACTGGTGGCCGTGTGGGACGACGGGCCATTGTTCGTCCAATGGACCGTGTCACCCATCTTGAGTTTCGAGAGGTTCGGGGTAAAGGAGAAGTTGGCAATCGTCACGTTCGACGTCGCCGCCAACGCGTCGGTTTGGACGAGCATGGCCAGCATGATGGCCAGAGGCGCGACTCTTCGTGCTAGACGGAACATAGGGCACTCCCTTCCTCTGCGGACGCGGTCAACGCAGCCTACACAAGGCCGATGAAATGGGTAACCGTGAAACGGATTTCGCCGGCGCGACCGGATGCGCGGAAGCCCGGCGGGGGGGCGCCGGGCCTCCGGCAAGCATCGCGAGCCTTATTCGGCCGACCACCCACCACCCTATCTCTCGCGGCCATGGGTCGAATCCCTCCTTCGCTTCGACGAGACCACTGGGGCCATGTCTCGCCTATCAGAGGCAGTACGCGTGAGACTCCCGGCAGGATTGCGGACCGTTGGAGCGTGGATATTCTCGGTTCGTGACACACCTCATCACCTTGATCCCGGGCGACGGGATCGGACCGGAGGTCGCCGAGGCCGCGAGATTCGTCGTGGATGCCTCGGGCGTGGAGGTCGAGTGGGACCTGCAGGAGGCAGGTCAGGCCGTGATGGAGGGCGAGGGGACGCCGCTGCCCGAGCGGGTGCTGAGAGCTATCGAGTCCAGCCGTACCGCGCTGAAGGGGCCGATCACGACACCCGTGGGCACCGGGTTCCGCAGCGTGAACGTCGCGCTTCGGCAGGAACTGGATCTGTTCGCGGCCGTCCGGCCGGCCATTACCCTCCCCGGCATCGCTACGCGCCATCCGCAAGTCGACATCGTCGTGATCCGTGAGAACACTGAAGACCTCTATGCGGGGATCGAGTTCGAGCAGGGAAGCGAGCAGGCCGGCCTGCTTCGGCGGAAGGTACTGGACCTCTCTGGTTTCGAGCTGGCCCAGGACGCGGGAGTCACGGTCAAACCGATCAGCGTGTCTGGGACCCAACGGATCGTGAGGTTCGCCTTCGATTTCGCACGCAGGAACCGCCGGCGTTCGATCACGCTCGGGCACAAGGCGAACATAATGCGGTTCTCCGATGGCGTCTTCCTCTACACGGCCGGCATCGAGGCAGAGTTCTACCGGGACGTGTGGTTCGATGAGTGCCAGGTCGACGAGCTGGCCCTGCGTCTTGTCACCGAGCCGGAGGCGCTCGATGTGTTGCTCCTGCCCAACCTCTATGGCGACATCCTCAGCGACTTGTGCGCGGGACTGGTCGGAGGGCTCGGTCTTGCCTCGGGCGCGAATCTGGGGTGGGAGTACGCGGTATTCGAGCCGGTCCACGGGAGCGCCCCCGACATCGCTGGCAGGGGGTTGGCCAACCCAATCGCCATGATCCTGTCCGCTGCGATGATGCTCGACCACGTAGGAGAACCGGTGGCGGCGGCCAACGTCAGGCGAGCGGTGCGCGCGGTACTAACCGCCGGCGAGGTCCTTACTCGGGACCTGGGCGGGACGGCCTCAACAGGCCAGATGGCTGCGGCCATCGCCGCAGCCATCGGAGGCTGACGCCTCGGTTTGAACTTCGGCCAGCGTGGGATTAGCTTCCCCGCAGGCAATGGGGCCTGCCCAAGGGGGAACCATGCAGGACCAGGGGTCGACGACGGCTGGCATGGCCGACGGCGGCGAGCAGAGGTCTGGGGACACTCAGCCAAGCATCGACACCATAAGGGAGATCCGGCTAGCCATCGTGATGTATGGGGGGTCTTCCCTCTGCGTCTACATCAACGGCGTCGCCCAAGAGCTCCTGTGGCTGGTCAAGGCGACGGCCCCCCGGTCGCGAATCGGGGATGGGTCCAGGATCCCCCTACTGGCGCACGAGGAGCTCGCAGGATCCGCACGCGTCTACCGGAAGCTGGGGCAGTACCTGGGGCAACGTGGGAAGCGGATGGACCAGATCGCGGAGATGGACAGCATCCGCACCCGCTTTGTGATCGACATCCTCTCGGGCTCCTCCGCCGGCGGCATCAACGCCGTCTTCCTTTCGAAGGCGCTGGCGAACATGCAGGACATAGACACCCTGAAGCGGCTATGGGTCGATGAGGGCGACATCTCCGTTCTCATCAACGACAAGGAGTCCATGCGGGGCCTTCCGGAGCTTCCGTTCCGCAGCCCTCCCAGATCGCTCCTGAACGGCCAGAGGATGTACTGGCAGCTGCTGTCCGCGTTCAACGGAATGGACGGAGACATCGCATCCCACCCGAAGCCAGACCCGCCCAGGTGCGAGTCGGTCTTTGTTGAACAGCTCGATCTGTATGTCACGACAACAGACCTCGGTGGCGTCATGCTGCCGATCAAGCTTGCCGACGCGGTCATCTACGAGTCCAGGCACCGCAACGTGTTCCATTTCGTGTATGCAACCGAGGACGCGAGCGGTGAGGATCGGAACGACTTCCAAGCGGCCTTCAACCCCTTTCTGGCCTTCGCCGCAAGATGCACTTCTTCTCTGCCTCTCGTGTTCGAGCCCATGACTCTGGCCAGCACGGAAAGATCCGTTCAAAGCTTCGATCTCTTCCGTGGTGATGACGAGGTGGGACCCGATTCCGCCAGATGGAAGAGGTTCTACAAGGACTACGAGGGGAGTTCCAGCTTCGAGGAGCGGGGCTTTGGCGATGGCGGGGCGTTGGACAACAAGCCCTTCTCCTACCCTACCGAGACCCTCCTTCGCCGGAGGGCGGACCTGCCCGTCGACCGAAAGCTGCTCTACGTCGAGCCCGATCCGACAGACAACAGACCCGGGGGCGAGCCGCTGCCTCCGCCGGACGCCGTGGTGAACCTATGGAAGCAGGTCCACTCGCTCCCACGGACGGAGACCATACGCGAGGACGTCCAGAGGATCCTCGACCGGAACAGGCAGATCCAGCGGATCCACGATGTTCTGACCCCCCTGCAGCTCGACCTGGCCGCTCGCGGACAATCGGACGTCCGACCGCTCTCCCGAGACCGATTCGAGGACCTATACCTGGATCGAAAAGAGCCCGAAGGCGAGCCTGGCCTCTCGGAGACATATGGGGCGGGTTACGGTGGGTATCAGAGACTCCGGGTTGCGGTCACCACGGACGATCTGGCAGAGCTCGTCTCCAGGGTGGCCGGCCTAAAGGAGGACTCCGATGAGGTCCTGGGGGTCAGGTATCTGGTCAGGGCTTGGCGAGATCGTCATTACTCCCACTTCGCCTGGGATGAGAAGGAGAAGCTCACGGACAAGGATTCCTTCTCCAAATTCCTCATCAGGTTCGATCTCACGTTCACCCTCCGCCGGTTGAGTTATCTCCAGCAGCGGACAAACGACTTCTTCGAGGAGGATGAGGAGAAGGACGTGAACAGGCGCTTCAAGGACGCACAGGTCCCCCTCTCGTTGGAGGCGGGCGGCCTCGACGCTCTCCGCACGGAGGCCGCCCGGGTGCGCCCATTGCTGGCGGAGGCCTTCACTCGGCTCAGGAAGGCCGGTCGCCAGCTCCGCTCTCCGAAGCTTGACGTGAATCCTCTGCTTGGCAACCGCGAGAAGGGCAACGACCTGAAGGACGCATGGAAAGCCATCGGCGAGATGATCAAGCCCCAGGACCTGAAGGACCTCTTGGCCATCCCGACGGAGAAGAAGCGCAGGGAGGAAGCCGACAAGCGTCAAATGCAGCTCGACGGTCACTTTCAAACGATCGCCGGGCGTCTTGCCGAAGAGCTTCGTGCAGCTCAGAAGAGTGTCGAGGCGGGCCCTCTCGCCTGGCGGCCGCCGGCCCGGAATGATCTGACAGAGGGGCGTCCGCCGGCGTCAGCGGCGGATGCGGTCCACCAGTACCTGGCCCACTACTTCGACTACTTCGTCCAGTACGACATCGTGGCCTTCCCGATGACTTACGGGACCGACATCGGTGAGGCGGAATTGGTGGACGTGATCAGAGTCAGCCCACTGGACGCCAGGAGCCTCATCGACGTAACCAAGGAGCCGGACCGGAAGAAGGTCGGGGGTGCGGAGCTCGGCCACTTCGGTGCGTTCCTGGATCGTCTGTGGAGGGAGAACGACATACTCTGGGGGCGCTTAGATGGGGCGGAACGTCTCATCGAGGCTCTAGTCCCGGCGTCCGATGAGAATCGAGACGAGGTCATTCACGACCTCGTCGAAGAAGCTCACCTAGCGATTATCTCGGAGGAACTTCGGCCCTCGGACCGCGAAGAACTCGTCGGCCTGCTCGCGGATGCCCTGGCGAGGATCGCGCCGGGTGACAGGAACTCGGAAGAGTTGGAGAAGCTCGTCCAGGCACCGGCGGGCTCGCCGATCAACCCGAGGCTCCAGGAAGTCCTTCGCCAGAGCCTCACGGAAAAGGAGCTCTTGACGTTCTACGACGAGAGGTACTCACTGGACGCCGACCTCCCGCCAGGTCCCCTATTGAAATCCGCGGGCCGCATCACACACGTCGCCGGCCAGGTTTTCGGCGATATCGCCAGGGCTCACGGGATCAAACCCATGGTCAAGCCCATGGCCTGGGTCGCCCGGGCCGGCGGGCTGCTCGCGCGGATGGTGGAGGCCGCTGTGCCGGGGCGGCTGCCACACATGCTGTACAGGCACTGGCTGACTCTCGCGTACTTCTTCGAGGTCCTCTTGATCCTGCTGGGCGCCCTCTTCCACGTACGGACCTTCGTGAGCTTCGGGTGGACGGCCCTCGCCGTGACCGTGCTCTTCAGCCTGGTGATGGTCGCGCTCTCGAGCATCGTCCGGGGCCGACCCGTCGTGGGAGTGATCGGACCGTTGCTCCTGGTATTTGTCGCGCTGGCCCTCGTGGGGATGGTGGTCTTCGAGATCCGCCATCTGGGGCAGGACCTCACCCCGTTCGAGGGCAAGAGCTGGGAGCTGCCTGGTCTGTTTCCGTTCGAACGCTATGTGACCGACCATCCACTCCGTTTGATCCCGTTGGCGCTGCTCGCGGCGGCGTTGTACGGGCTGGTTCTATGGCAGGGACGATCCTTGATGAAGAAGCCGACGGTGCCGCTGGGGATCGTGGACCTGGAGCTTGCGGGGTCCAGGGCCCGGGCGAGGAGGATCCTGGAGGCATGGGGGAAGTCAGAGCAGCGGGTCGCGAGGCTCAATCTGCGGCTCGATTACCCGCTCCTCGTCGCGTATTCGGTCCTCTTGGCACTCGCCTGTGCATGGGCGCTCGCTACCTGGCGCGGAGGGTGGAACGTCGCGGCGTGGATCGGCTTCTTCGTCGCCTGGGGTCAGTTGCTGGCCGGG
>Ga0184632_10000043_pt1 | contig 35269 bp, 35 predicted proteins | sample PLM31_50_b1_FD_133153 | JGI IMG/M metagenome (GOLD analysis project Ga0184632, IMG submission 133153) | Groundwater sediment microbial communities from an aquifer in East River, Colorado, USA - PLM3-1_50_b1 | ecosystem: Environmental > Terrestrial > Soil > Riparian zone | place: USA: East... | reverse complement strand
TCCGACCAGGGCCTTAAGCCGGGCCATCGGGTCGCTACCCGGCTCACCGGGCTGGCGAAGGCCGGCCTGGCTCCCCACGAACCGCTGATCCGGTCGCTGGTGCGCCTTGACGCGCCTACCGTCGGCTTCGCGGCGACGGCGTCGCTGTCGGTCTCCGGCGGCGTCGGGGTGGAGTTCGACACCCGGGGCACGATCGACATCGCCGCCGAGCGTGCGCGACTCGAGAAGGACCGCTCGGCAGCCGAGAAGGAGGCTGTCCAGTGCCGCGCGAAGCTCGACAACCCAACCTTCGCGGACAAGGCGCCCGAGGCCGTCGTTTCGAAGGTCCGGGAGCGTCTGGCCGCCGCGGAGGTCGAGCTCACCCGCATCGCGGCCGCCCTGGAGGCGCTGGCCGGATGACAGACGAGCCCGTCGAGGTCGTAGTAGACCGCGGCGCCCAGGAGTGGGCACGCATAAACGCGACGTACGAGCGGGGTGAGATCGACGGTGTTGGCTGGTTCGAGGCGGTCTCCGCTGTTCTCGTACCGAAGTATCTCGACGGCGACAACCCGCGAGGAACGGGCACGACCGGCGTGGGAGGAGCACGTCCGGGCGCTCGGCTTCCGCATCGCCGGTCGCGACGAGATCCCTCACCCCGACCCGCGGGTCGTGCGGCGAGTCTTATGGGTGGACCGAGATGAGTGAGCAGTATCGCGGCGTCGAGGCTGCCCTGAACGCCCGCGGATACTCGCGCATGGTCTTCGACCTGTCCCGGATCGAGGCGCTCCTCGAACTCCTCGGCAGCCCGCAGCGGGCGTATCCGGCGATCCACCTCACCGGTACCAATGGCAAGACGTCGACCGCCCGCATGATCGATTCGTTGCTGCGGGCGCACGGCCTGCGTACCGGCTGCTACACGAGCCCACACATGGAGACCGTCCGTGAGCGCATTAGCATCGATGGCGCCCCGGTCAGCGAGGAGAAATTCGTCGAGATCCACGACGAGGTGGCTCCGGTCGCCCGATTTCTCGACGACAATGCAACCGGGCAGGAGAGCCTCACGTACTTCGATCTAACCACCGCCATGGCGCTGGCCGCGTTCGCCGACGCTCCGGTGGATGTTGCGGTCGTAGAGGTCGGGCTGGGCGGCGCGGAGGACTCAACCAACGTGCTCCAGGCGAATACCTGCATAATCACCCCGATCGGGCTGGACCACACGGAGTGGCTCGGCGAGACGATTGAGGAGATCGCCACGGCCAAGGCCGGAATCGTCCACAGCGGAGCGACGCTGATCTGTGCGGCGCAGCCGGACGAGGCGCTAGGGCCGATCCTCGAGCGGTGTGCCGAGGTCGGAGCGACGATCGCCAGGGAGGGTGCCGAGTTCGGTGTATTGCGCCGCGGGCTGGCCGTCGGCGGCCAGGTGCTCTCGCTGCAGGGCCTCGGTGGCGTGTACGAGGATGTGGTAATTCCGCTGCACGGTGCCCATCAGGCGCAGAATGCGGCGGTGGCGCTCGCGGCGGTCGAGGCGTTCCTCGGCGCTGGTGCGAGCACGCGCCAGCTGGATCCGGAGATCGTCCGCGAGGGCTTTGCGGGGACGTCCTCGCCCGGCCGGCTGGAGCGGGTGCGGACCTCGCCGACAATTCTGCTCGACGCGGCGCACAATCCGCACGGCATGACCGCGACCGTGAACGCCCTCCAGGAGGAGTTCGCCTTCGGAAGGCTCATCGCGGTCGTCGCGGTCCTGGGCGACAAGGACGCGGCCGGCATCCTCGAGCTCTTGGAGCCGGTCACGGATGCGGTGGTGTGCACCCGCAACACCTCCGGCCGAGCGTTGCCGGCCGATGCGCTGGGCGAGATCGCGGCCGACATCTTCGGCGAGGACCGGGTGCGGGTCGAACCGTTCCTACCCGACGCCATCGAGACCGCCGTCGCCCTCGCGGAGACCGATGTGCAGGGCGAACTGTCCGGCGTTGGCGTCCTCATCACCGGGTCCGTAGTGACCGTCGCGGACGCCCGTACCTTGCTGGTTCGATGAGCGGCGAGGAGCCACAGTCCGGCCTGCGCAATCCTGCGGCCGCCGTTCGCGGGGTCGGCGCGGCGGCGCTCGCGGGCGAGGGAGTCGTGCTGCTCCTCGCGATCCTGCCGATGCGTGTGATCGGCGCGAACCTCGCTGGGGTAGCGATCGGTGTGATCATCGCGATGGCGGTGGTCTGCTTCGGACTCGCCGGTTTGCTCGGTCGGTCGTGGGCATGGCATGCGGGCTCGGCGCTGCAGGCGGTGCTGTTTGCCTCCGGGTTCGTCTTCCACGCGTCATTGGCCGTCTTGGGTGTCCTCTTCGGACTACTGTGGAGCTACGTCCTGCACGTGCGTCGCACCGTGCTCCGATCATGAGTGTGGTGGGGTCTCTTCACGGTCGCGCCACTGCGTGAGCGAGATGGCGTTGCCATCAGGGTCGCAGAACGTCGCGGTCCATAGCTCCAGTCGGTCACCATGGCTCATCCGTCGCGGTCGGTGGTCGAACTCGACCCCCTTCGATCGCAGGTCCTGATGGGCCGCCTCAACGTCTGGTACGGGGAGGTACAGGCGAACCACCTTTCGGTCAGCCGGCGACATGTCGACCACCTGGCGCAACAGCACGCGGCCACCCACGTATGAGAGCACCGCGCTCCCGCTGGCGCGGTCGACCACGGCGAAGTCCAACGCGTCCCGGTAGAAGTGCAATGACCTGTTCAGATCCGAGACGACAAGCATGATGCCCATAGCCTGCGCCTCATCGTCCGAGCCGCGCATCACCGGCCTTTCCGCGGGGCGCGGCTGTGGAATGCTCCGCGAAGGAAGGTCGAACTCGGTGGTGCGGGCGTTCGCATCCGTCGCGCGGGCCGCCGACTCAGGATCCGCCTCCAGCCCGGGTGCGGGCGGGAAACCCTCGTCGAGGGTGTGCGCGACAACCGGCGGTGTCGCGTCGTTCATCAGGCTGGTGGCGCGGGTTGGGCTGGTGGAGCTGGGCCGGAAGTCCGGCCCCAAGGCACCCTCGGCATAGTCAGTGAAGAACGGTACGGCGAAGGCCGCGGCCTCCTCGGCTTGGCTCGACGCCCGGGAGTGGTGTGGCTCAACCAGCTCCCACCTGACGCGCAGTTGGCGGGCGTTGCGTGGTGCGATCTCGACCGGCAGTACCATCCCGGGCCGCGGCCACTTGATGACCGGAACCGAGTGGGCGCGGAACTTCATCATCGTCGAAGGGCGGCCAGGCAACTCCACGAGAACGCGCATATCGCAGCGCCCCACGATCTTCCCCGCGGGGGGTTCCTGGGCCACGATGACGTAGGCATTGCCGTGCATGCCGACACGCCCGTTGTAGCGCAGACCAAGCATGAAGACACCGAGGCCGGCAGCGACGACGAGGACCAGCGCGACCAGCAGCAGCGCGGCGTCCTCCTTGCCCCAGGACATCGCGCTGAGGAACATCGCGCTGAGGATGGCGAGGACGACCATGAGACGCTGGAAGTCAGTGAGATGCCACCGACTGCTGTCCCGCACCGTGCCGCCCTCCGCGCGTGAACGTCCGCTCGCCGCCTTTTGTGGCGAGGCTACGGCCATGCACGAGGCAACGGAAGCTCCCGGCTCAGCGTGTTACGTGGGCCGGGGGCGCGGCACGGACGACCGGGCCGACTCATTAGGCTCGATGACGCGCCGGGTCGGCTCCGGCCGGTACGAAGGAGAGTGTGATCGCAGATGACCGAGCGCACGTTGGTGTTGATCAAGCCTGATGCACTCAGGCGTGGCCTGGTTGGCGAGGTCATCTCCAGATTCGAGCGAAAGGGTCTCGCGATCGACACGATGGTGCTGCGGACGATGGATGCCGACCTGGCCGATCGGCACTACGCGGAGCACGTGGACAAGGGGTTCTATCCGCCCTTGAAGGAGTTCATGATGGGTGGCCCACTGGTTGCGTTGATTATCTCGGGCGACGAAGCGATAGAGGTCGTGCGTACTCTCGTCGGGGCGACCGACGGGCGCAAGGCGGCCGCCGGCACGATCCGGGGCGACCTGTCCCTATCCAACCGCGAGAATCTCGTCCACGCTTCCGACTCGGCGGACAGCGCAAAGCGCGAGATCGCCCTCTGGTTCCCCGAACGTGGGTAGGTGGGTCGGGTGAGGTGGGCGGAGTTCTCTAGGGAGTGCCCGGAACTGGCCGAGATCGCGCGCGAGCGGATTGCCGACGCGCACATCCTGCTCTTGGGCACATTGCGTGCCGACGGGTCGCCCCGAATCAGCGCGGTGGAGTGCGATCTGGTCGGTGACGATCTTTGCTCCGGCATGATCTGGCAGTCGACGAAGGCGCTCGACCTGGTGCGTGACCCACGCATGACCGTGCACAGCCTGCCGGCAGGACTGTCCAATCCAGACGGCGATATGAAGCTGTTCGGAATGGCGGTGCCGGTTGAGGGCGAGCAGAAGCGGGCCTACGATCGGACGCTCCATGCGCGGATCAAGTGGAGCCCGACCGAGCCGTACCACTGCTTTGCTTACGACATCGCCTCGGCGGGGTTCGTCAAGTTTCGTGGCAGCGGCCGCGACTCCTGGCACTGGCGCGCCGGTTCTGTGCTCCGCAAGGACTTCCGCCCAGACGTCGTGTGAGGGCAACGCGCCCCTAATTGGACGATTTGGGATCACCCCGATCGGCCGGAACTCGCGGGGGTCGTGGCGCGCCGGTTGGCGGGTATGCGAGGCGGGCAGCATGATGAGTTCCGTGACGGAGGGAGGCCGGGTTGTCTGAGGCCTACACGGTGTTCTGGACCATGGACCGCTGGCTCAGCGCGGTCGCGGTCGGGCACAAGCCGCTACCGGTACTGTTCGGCGGCCCGCACCTGTCCGAGCCCAGCTTTCGCCGCGCCGGCGTCAAGATCGGCGACCTGATCTACCCGGTGGCGGTGTCGAACCGTCGTGTGCATGTGGTCGCCCGGATGCGCGTACGCGAGATGATCCTGCTCGGTCAGGAGGATGGCCCTTCGCTGATTGACCACCGGTTCCCCCAGTACCGCGCCTGGAGATTCCTAGCTCCGACGTGCACCGAAGAGGTCGTGATCGGTATGGATGGCACAGCTGCGCGAGTCGATGTCGAACTGCCGAGGGACGTGCTCGATCGGCTCACGTTCCGGTCACAGCGGGGGGAGCGTCCACTTCGGCACCTCAAGGACGGGGAGCTGACCAGCTCGATTGGGCTGCAGGGCATCTACCGGTTGACGGCGGCGTCCGCGGCCGACCTCGCCGGACTGATTGAGTCGTCGCCGCCCGAGGCGGCCCCCCGCATTCCTCGTGCGATGACCGATCGGCGGACCGTTACGGCTCCAGAAGACGCGCTGTTCTGAGGCGCCTACAGTTAGTGCGAAGATCCGCGCTGCTGAGGGGACGCACGTGCCGTTGCTCTACACGATCGGTCAGTACACCGTCGCTCCCGCGGTGCGGCTGGCATTTCGGCCGACGGTCGATGGACTCGAGCACGTGCCGGCAAGCGGTGGCGCGGTTCTCGCCGGCAACCATCTTTCGGTGGCCGACGAATACGTGATGGGCGCGGTCGTCCCCCGACACATCGCGTTCTGGGCGAAGTCGGAGTACTTCACCGGTACGGGCGTGCGGGGCTGGGCCATGAAGTCTCTGATGCGAGGCTTGGGCGCCATCGAGGTCAACCGCGCGGGTGGGCGGGCCGCTCTCACTGCGCTCGATGCGGCTATCCCGGCGCTGCGCGGTGGCGACCTGGTCGGCGTCTACCCGGAGGGGACCAGGTCCCCGGACGGACGTCTCTACCGTGGGCGGACCGGGGCGGCCCGGCTGGCCCTCCTCGCCGAGGTCCGGGTGATCCCGGTCGGCGTGATCGGCACCGAGAAGGTCCATCCCATCGGCAAGGTCATACCGAAGTTCGGACCGAGGGTCACGATCCGTTTCGGCAAGCCAATGGATTTCACCGGCCGGCCCCTCGACAGCTCCAGCCTGCGCGCTATGACAGACGAGCTCATGGCCGAGATCCAGAAGCTGACCGGTCAGCAGTACGTCGGCCGCTACGCCCCCCGAAGATCTCCGTGATCACGGCCTGGCCGTCGTGAAACAGCGTCGATCATGACCTCCAGGTCATGATCGACGGGAGGAGGTCGGCTACCGCACCCCGGCCCAGATGGCCCAGCCGAGCATGCCGAGTATGAGCAAACCTCCAGCCCGTCGGGTGTGGAGGAAGGCGATCGGAGCCCACCACAGTGGCCAGACGGGGTTGTCGGGTGGCCTTTCCGTGGGTCTGGGCTCGGCGTACCGGCGCATCATCCAGACGAGCCGGGGCAGGCCAACGAGGGTGAGCAGGGCAGGCCACGGCAGGGCATGCGCGACCACCAAAGCGACCACCCCGACGTAGTAGGCAATCGCCATTGCCTGCGTGAGCGCCTTGGCCCGTCCCGCGCCCAGGATGACCGGGAACGTCTTGGTGCCGGTCGGTGCGTCGTACGGCAGCTTGTCGATGTGCTTGCCCATGAGCACCGTGGTGGGCAGGAGCGCGTACACGGTCGCCGCCGCCAACACCTGCCAGGGAAGCGAGCCCGTGCCGGCGTAGTAGACGCCGCCCACCATCAGCGGGCCCCACGTGATGAGGACGTCGAGCTCACCGAGCCCGCGCTTCTTGAGCCGCAGCGGCGGAGCTGTATAGGCCCACGACAGGAACAGCCCGCCGAGCGCGAACGCCGCCACCCACCAGTCCACGCGCCAGATCAGGGTCACCATGATGGCCAGGTCGAGCACCTGACAGACCACGATGCCGGTGAGGAGCTGTCGCTTGGTCACGAGGCCCGACAGGATGGGGTGGGGGGCGTAGAGAGCTCGTGGATAGTTCTCGGTGTCGTTGCCCACCTCGGTGTCGGTGAGGTCGTTCATCAGGTTATTGGCCAGGTGGGCGATGACGATGCCGATCACCGCGAGGGTCACGTTGAGCCAGTCGACGGGCACATCGGCGACCGCAGCGAGGAGCACCGCGATGAGGCCAGACGTCAGCGTCATCGGCAGCACGCCGGCACGGGTCACGACGAGCCAGCGGGTGACGCCGTCGACGATGCCCTGCTCGGGCGGGTTGGTGGTGCGGAACGCGTAGCTCCAGGCGGCCATTCGATCGGCGAGAGTCAGCGTGCTGGGCATAATCCGAAGCGTACTCACGAACTGCGGGCCGTCCTGGATACCGACCGCCGCGGGCCGAGCGGGAGTCCGCGGCGCGTACCCTGGGTGGTTGACCCCGGGAGGCCGAATGACCGTCGTGAACGTATTTGACCAGCTTGAGCGCTTGCTACCGCAGGTGAGCAAGCCGATCCAGTACGTCGGCGGCGAGTTGGGTGCGGTGGTCAAGGACTGGGACTCGATCGCGGTCCGGTGGGCGCTGATGTACCCGGACGCGTACGAGGTGGGCCTGCCCAACCAAGGCGTGCAGATCCTCTACGAGGTGCTCAACGAGCAGCCCGACGTGCTTGCCGAGCGGACCTACGCCGTGTGGCCGGACCTCGAGAATCTGATGCGCGAACACGGAGTGCCGCAGTTCACCGTGGACGCCCACCGCCCGGTGCGCGCCTTCGACCTCTTCGGTATCTCTTTCGCCACCGAACTCGGCTACACCAACATGCTCACCGCCCTCAACCTGGCCGGGATCCCCCTCGATGCGCGGGAGCGCAGCGATGGGGATCCAATCGTCGTCGCCGGCGGGCACGCCGCCTTCAATCCGGAGCCGATCGCCGACTTCATCGACGCCGCAGTGCTCGGCGACGGTGAGGAGGCGGTGCTCGAGATCACCAACATCGTGCGGGCATGGAAGGTGGACGGTAGCCCCGGCGGGCGGGATGAGCTGCTTCTTCGCCTCGCCCGCACGGAGGCGGTCTACGTCCCCCGCTTCTACGACGTCGACTATCTTCCGGACGGACGCATCCAGCGGGTGGTGCCGAACCGGCACGAGGTTCCGTTCCGGGTCCACAAGCGCACGACGATGGATCTTGACGCGTGGCCTTACCCGCGCAAGCCACTCGTGCCGCTGGCTGAGACCGTCCATGAGCGCTACGCGGTCGAGATCTTCCGCGGTTGCACCCGCGGCTGCCGGTTCTGCCAGGCGGGCATGATCACGCGGCCGGTGCGCGAGCGATCCATCACCACGGTCGGTCAGATGGTGCGCGACGGGCTGGAGTTCTCCGGCTTCTCCGAGGTTGGTCTGCTGTCGTTGTCCAGTGCCGATCACTCCGAAATCGGCGACATCTGCTCCGGGCTGGCCCAGCAGTACGAGGGCACCAACGTCTCCCTCTCGCTACCCTCCACCCGGGTCGACGCCTTCAATATCACCCTCGCCGAGGAACTGTCGCGCAACGGCCGCCGCACCGGGCTCACGTTCGCCCCCGAGGGCGGCTCCGAACGCATCCGCCGCGTCATCAACAAGATGGTGTCCGAGGAGGATCTGATCCGTACCGTCGTGACCGCCTATACCAACGGCTGGCGACACGTGAAGCTCTACTTCATGTGCGGCCTCCCGACGGAGACCGACGATGACGTTGTGCAGATCGCCCGCCTCGCCCACGAGGTGATCAAGGCAGGGCGCGCGGCGACGGGCTCGCGCGACATCCGTTGCACCGTCTCCATCGGAGGGTTCGTGCCCAAGCCGCACACCCCGTTCCAGTGGGCCTCGATGGCATCGCCTGCCGTGATCGACGATCGGCTGCGCCAACTCAAGCAGGCCATCAACTCAGAGAAGTCCCTCGGCCGCGCGATCGGCTATCGCTACCACGATGGCCAGCCGTCGCTGATCGAGGGGCTCCTCGCCCGTGGCGACCGTCGGGTCGGCGCGGTCATCCGCCGGGTCTGGGAGTCGGGCCAGCGCTTCGACGGTTGGTCGGAACACTTCTCGTACGCCCGCTGGGTCGACGCGGCCGCGGAGGTCCTGCCGGAGTACGGGGTGGATCTGGACTGGTTCACCACCCGGGAGCGCGAGGAGAACGAGGTCCTGCCATGGGATCACCTGGACTCCGGGCTGGACAAGGAGTGGCTCTGGCAGGACTGGCAGGACTCGTTGCGCGAGTACGAGCAGGATGACTGCCGCTGGACGCCCTGCTTCGATTGCGGCGTCTGCCCGTCGATGGACACCCAGATCCAGGTTGGCCCCACGGGCAAGAAGCTGCTCCCGCTGACGCCTGTTTAGATCTTGGTGGTTCGCGGTGGCTATGGCCACCGCCAAACACCAAGATTTCCGGTCATCCGCAGATAGGCGAACGGGAGCCAAAGATCAGCAGAAAGCCGCAGCCAGAGCAGAACCAGGCGCCGGTGGTGCAGCGCATTCGGATCCGCTACGCCAAGCGGGGACCCTTGCGGTTCACGTCGCACCGCGACTTCGCGCGTGCGTTCGAACGCGCGGTGCGCCGGGCGGGTATACCCGTGGCATTCTCGCAGGGCTTCACCCCACACCCGAAGATCTCGTACGCATCAGCGGCACCGACCGGCGTGGCCAGCGAGGCGGAGTATCTCGAGATCGGCCTGCAGGCCGTGATCGATCCGGCCGACCTGAGGGACGCGCTCGATGCCGCACTCTCCCCCGGTCTGGACGTGATCGAGGCGGTTCAGGCGAGTGGTGGATCAAGCCTCGCGGACCGCATCGACGCGTCACGGTGGCGGATCGAGTTGCCCGAGATCCAACCAAGCGCCCTCGCCGAGGCGGTCGCCTCATTCGTGGGGGCGGACGAGGTGCTGGTAGAGCGCATGACCAAGCAGGGGCGCCGCCGATTCGACGCGCGATCGGCAGTGGTCAGGATCGAGGTCGCCGATCCAGTTGTCACGCCCATCGCAGCGGGTGGGCTACCGTGTGCGATACTTGACCTAGTCGTACGGCAGGTAACCCCCTCTGTGCGGCCCGATGACGTACTGGCCGGTTTGCGGGTCGTGGCCGATCTGGAGCCGCCGGTGCCCCCAAGGGCGATCCGGCTGGCTCAGGGCAGGCTGACTGTGCAGGGTGAGATCGTCGACCCGCTTGCCGCGGACGACGGGACGATCAACGACGGAACGTTCATTGGAGACTCGTCCGAGTAGGACGAACTTTGTCGGCAGACTTAGGCGCCACGCCCACGCGGGTACGGGCGCCCGGAAACTTGAGGCGTCCCTGCGTGGCTGCATCTAATGCGCCCGGGGAGGCCAGAACTGGAGAACGTCCGCATGCTCAACAACAAGCCAATGGGGAGCGAACCAACCGGCGGCGGCGGTGCGACGGGCGACGAGCCTATCGCCAGCGCGACCCCTGACAGTTCCGCGTTGATCGCCTCCGGCGAAGGTGGCACCCCAAAGAGCACGACCGCGGCCCGACGCACCCGCCGCCGCCCCGCCAAGTCCGCGCCGGAAACGGCGGCTGCACCGGACGAGGGTGACCGGACCGGCGATCAGCCGGCCCCCCGTGCGCGGCGGCGCCGTGCCGCCGCTGAATCAGAAGAATCTCCCGTACCGGGAGAGTCTGCCCAGATCGATGCCCCCGAGCCGCCGGTCAAGGCGACCAAGCGACGCCGCGCCGCGACCAAGGCCGCCCAAGCAGAGCCAACGGCCGATGCGCCGGTCGAGCCGGCGGGCGAGTCGCCGGTCGTGTCGCCCCCGGAGCCGATCCGGTCCCCGGTCGGCGGGCAGCACGTGGCGCCCGCGCCGCCCGCCGTGTTCTTCATCGCGCCCGCCGAGGCGGCGGAGCCCAGCTCAGGAGCCGCGTCGGGTCCGCCCGGTCGCCCGCTCGACGTCGAAGTCGAGCCGGAGATGACCGGCCCCCGACGGGGGCGGCGTGCCGCGGAGCCGGCAGCCCGAGTCAGCACCGAGGACGCCGCGGCCGAGCCCGAGGACGGCCGGTCCAAGCGCTCGCGGCGGGGGCGGCGCTCAGCCGAACCGGCTGAGCTAGCGCCCACGGAGCCGGAAGAGGCCGACGAGGAGGAGTCCGATGACGAGGTCGACGCCTCGGGCCGTCGCCGCCGCCGTCGTGGCCGCCGCGGCCGCGGACGTGGCAAGGGCACCGTTGATTCGGCCGAGGAGACCGACGAGCCGGAAGGTGCCGATGAGGGTGACGAAACAATTGGTGGCGATGATGACGAGCCGCTGACCCGGCGCCGCCGCCGCAGGCGGCGTAGTGGCACCGCGGCCGAGCCGGACGCGACCACGGACGACGGCGTGGTGACCGTGGTCCGGATCAGGCAGCCGCGGACGCCCCGCGACGAGGTGCAGGGAGTCACCGGTTCGACCCGGCTCGAGGCGAAGCGCCAGCGCCGCCGGGACGGTCGCGAACAGCGGCGTACCCGACCGTCGATCCTGTCGGAGTCGGAGTTCCTGGCCCGTCGCGAGGCAGTCGACCGGGTGATGGTGGTGCGCCAGACTGGCCCGGCGGGTGCGCCCCCCGACCGTACGCAGATCGCGGTTCTCGAGGACGGGATCCTGGTCGAGCACTATGTGACCCGGCAGTCCGCCTCGACGATGGTGGGCAACGTCTACCTGGGCAAGGTCCAGAATGTCCTGCCCAGCATGGAGGCCGCGTTCGTCGACATCGGCCGCGGGCGAAACGCCGTGCTCTATGCCGGCGAGGTCAACTGGGACGCGACCGGCCTGGAGGGCAGGGCCCGGTCGATCGAGCAGGCCCTCAAGTCGGGGGAGTCGGTCCTCGTCCAGGTGACGAAGGACCCGGTCGGGCACAAGGGTGCTCGACTCACGAGCCACATCGCGCTCTCCGGTCGCCATCTCGTCTACGTGCCCAATGGCCACGCCTCCGGCATCTCGCGCAAGCTCTCTGACGTCGAACGTCGGCGCCTGCGTGACGTCTTGAAGAACCTCGTCCCCGACGGCGCTGGCGTCATCGTGCGTACTGCGGCCGAGGGCGCCGCTGAGGAGGACCTCGCTCGCGACGTGAAGCGGCTCCAAGCGCAGTGGGATGACATCCAGGCAAAGGCCGCCGACGGCGGTGCGCCAGTTCTGCTCTCGTCCGAGCCCGATCTGGTGATCCGGGTCGTCCGGGACCTGTTCAACGAGGACTTCCGCGACCTGGTGATCCAGGGCACGGAGGCCTACGAGCAGGTGGAGTCCTACCTGTCACATGTCTCCCCCGACCTGGTTCAGCGCATACGCCGGCACACCGGCGCGGCCGATGTCTTCGCCGAGTGGCGCATCGACGAGCAGATCCTCAAGGGGCTCGACCGCAAGGTCTACCTGCCCTCGGGTGGTCATCTGGTCATCGACCGAACCGAGGCGATGACAGTCGTCGACGTCAACACCGGTAAGTACACCGGTGCCGGTGGCAACCTCGAGGAGACCGTCACTCGCAACAACCTCGAGGCCGCCGAGGAGATCGTGCGCCAGCTGCGCCTGCGTGACATCGGGGGCATCATCGTCATCGACTTCATCGACATGGTGCTCGAGTCCAATCGGGACCTCGTCCTTCGCCGGCTGACCGAGTGCCTCGGTCGCGACCGAACCAAGCATCAGGTGACCGAAATCACCTCGCTTGGCTTGGTGCAGATGACTCGAAAGCGTATCGGGCAGGGCCTGTTGGAGGCGTTCAGCGAGGTGTGCGAGCACTGCAAGGGCCGCGGTGTGATCATCCAGACCGAGCCCGTGTACGAGAAGGCTCGCACGAACGTCGCGGAGAAGGTTCGTGCGGTCGCTGCGTCCACTCGGGGCGACTCCGCCGACGAGATCGATTCGCCCCTCGAGCAGGTCGACATGGTGTCGCCTAACGCTGATGAGGATCTGGTCTCCGACGAGGATCTGGTCTCGGACCGGGATCTGGTCTCGGGCGAGACGGACGATGCGGCCGGCGGGCCGGTGCGGCGCCGTGCTCGCCGGGGAAGCTCGCGCCGGCGTACCCGCCCGTAGTCGGTGGATCACCGGACAACGGGCGCGCATAACAGTCGAGTCTCTGGTGGGCACAGAATCGGACTTTCGGCGTGCCACTTCACAGCGATGCTGCATAGGCTCTCGGAACCAGTAGGCGACTGTGGAGGGCTTCGATGCGACGAGTCTTGGCGTGGGCCGTGGCGGCAACGGTCGTTTTCGCCAGTGCGGCGTGCACGAACGACCCCGCGCTGCCGGGACCCAGCACCCAGCCGAGCACGAGTGCATCGGCCGGGCTGACCACGCCGCCGCCCTCGCCGGGTGACCCGACCGTGACCAAGCAGGTGTGCACCGACGCGGTCAAGGTCACGACGGACGGCACCAAGGTCTTCAACGACCAGCTCGTCGCGCTTGAGAAGGCCGCGGCCAAGGGCGACCAGACGGCGATGGTCGCGGCCGCGGAGGCGATCCACAAGAAGTTCACCGAGATGGCCGCCGCGCTCGGCGTTCTGTCGCAGAAATCGGTCAGCCCGTCGGTGAAGGCGGCACTCACCGACGCATCGGCCGCCCTCACCGAGATCGCTTCAGAGACGTACGCCGGGACCATGGCGGACACCAAGAAGAGGCTCAACGATCTCGCCGTGTCGTTCACCAAGGCCTGCACCTGACCATCCGCACCCCCGCCGGCCACCTGACGGCCGGCGCCTAGCGCACGGAGTGCCGCATTCGGCGTACGTCGCTGACCTGCGGTTATAGCCTCGGTGAGGTCGGCTAGATCACCCGCCACCCGCCGAGGAGGGATTCATGCCACGTGGGCTCAGTGTGGCTGCCGCGGCCCTGTTCGTGGCGGGCGCGGCCACCGTGGGCGCCGTGGCAACCACCCAGGACTCCGGCGGTCCGGCACCGAGCGCGCCAACGTTCACCGCGTCGCCCCCCGTGAGTCCATCCACGGCTCCGTCCACGCCTCCATCTACCGCTCCGTCCGCGGCTCCATCCGGCGACACGGCGGCGGTCTGTATCGCGACGGCCGACAGGGTTACGAAGGGGCTGGAGCTGTTCGTTTCGGACATGGAGCAGGTCAGCACCCAGGCCGGGCAAGGCGACCTAGTGGGTGCCGAGACGTCGGTCCGCAAGGCTGGCATGAGACTCGTCACGCTCGCCACCCAGCTCCGCAACGACGCCAAGGACGCCGGCGACGCCACGCTCAAGTCGGCTGTGGATGCCCTCGCGGCTGAGTTTCAGAAACTTGGCGAGTCGCTCAACGGGCTCACCGCCCTGCAGACCTTCGACACGACGAAGCTGGACGGGCTGGCCGAGACGATGGGCAGGCTCTGTGGCGGCACCCCGAGCCCCACTCCAACCGGATCGCCGCTGCCCACGTCGCCCGGGACGCTCCCGACGACGCCGCAGGCGTCGCCAACCGGCTGACCGGGCGGAGGTGCCCGGTTTGGGGCCGGCCACCGCCATGGCGTACTCTGTTCCTTCGGCGCACTACGTGCGTTGGGCTGTTGGCGCGCCTCCGGTCGAGTCTGAGCGAGTTCGCCGAGATGGCGCCGAGATAGCGCCCGAGTTCCGTCCGCTAAGCACCAGACAGGAGTCCGCGTCCGATGTACGCGATCGTCAAGACCGGCGGCAAGCAGTACCGGGTCGCTGAGGGCGACGTGATCGAGGTCGAGAAGCTCGTCGGGGAGCCCGGCGACGCGGTGACGCTCTCCGCGGTCCTCCTCGTCGACGGTGACAGCCTGGTGACCGATGCGTCGAAGCTCGCAAAGGTGGCGGTGACCGGCGAGGTCGTAGCCCACACCAAGGGCCCCAAGATCCGGATCCACAAGTTCAAGAACAAGACTGGTTATCACAAGCGCCAGGGTCACCGCCAGCCGCTGACCCAGGTCAAGGTAACCGGCATCTCCAGCGGGAAGTAGGGCGCAGGACATGGCTCACAAGAAGGGTGCGTCCAGCTCGCGCAACGGCCGTGACTCAGCCGCCCAGCGGCTCGGCGTCAAGCGGTTCGGCGGCCAAGCCGTCAATGCGGGCGAGATTTTGATCCGTCAGCGCGGCACCAAGTTCCACCCCGGTGATCTGGTGGGACGTGGCGGCGACGACACGCTATTCGCGCTCGCCGCTGGATCGGTCCAGTTCGGCGTGAAGCGGGGGCGAAAGGTCATCAGCATCGTGCCCGCGGCACAGAGCTAACGCCAACATCGTCCGGAGCGGCGGGTCGGGGCGGTGCCCCGGCTCGCCGCTTCGCGTGTGCGGCCAGTGACTGGCCAGTGAGTGGCCGTTTCGACGGCCGTTGCCCGGCCGTTGAGAGGATAGACACGTGACGAGTTTCGTCGACCGAGTGGTCCTGCACGTGCAGGCGGGCAACGGTGGGCACGGTTGCGTGTCGATCCTGCGGGAGAAGTTCAAGCCGTTCGGCGGCCCCGACGGCGGCAACGGTGGCCACGGCGGCAGTGTCACGCTCGTGGTAGATGCCAGCGTGCACACGCTGCTCGACTTTCACTTCCGCCCCCACGTCAAGGCCGAGAACGGCAAGGGCGGGGCGGGTTCCAACCGCGAGGGCGCCAACGGGGCCGGCCTGACTCTTCGGGTGCCGAACGGCACCGTCGTCCAGACGACCGACGGTGACGTCCTCGCCGACCTGGTCGGCGCCGGTACGGCGTACGAGGTCGCTCGGGGCGGTCGCGGCGGTCGCGGCAACGCCTCGTTGGCGAACACGCGGCGGCGTGCGCCAGGCTTCGCCGAACTCGGTGAGCCCGGCGAGGCGCTCGATGTCGTCCTGGAGCTCAAGAGTGTGGCGGACGTCGGCTTGGTGGGGTTTCCCTCGGCCGGCAAGTCGTCGCTGATTTCGGTCCTCTCCGCCGCTCGGCCGAAGATCGCGGACTATCCATTCACGACACTCGTGCCGAACTTGGGGGTGGTCCGGGCCGGTGACGACTCGTTCGTCGTGGCCGATGTACCGGGCTTGATCCCTGGTGCGGCGACAGGCAAGGGCCTCGGCTTGGAGTTCCTGCGTCACATCGAGCGTTGCGCGGTGCTCGCGCACGTCGTCGACTGTGCGACGCTGGAGCCCGGCCGCGACCCGGTCTCCGACATCGATGCGATCGAGGCGGAACTCGATGCGTATGGCGGGCTTGAGGATCGACCGAGGATTGCTATTCTCAACAAGATCGACGTTCCGGATGGGCGTGATCTAGCCGAGATCGTGCGGGCGGATGTTGCCGCCCGTGGGTGGCCGGTGTTCGAGGTGAGCGCCGTGACGCATGAGGGTGTTCGCGAGCTGACCTTCGCGCTAGGTGAGCTCGTGGCTGCACACCGGGCCGCGACGCCTGAGCCCGAGCCAACCCGGATCGTGCTGCGGCCAAGGGCCGTTGACGACTCTGGATTCACCATCGAGGCGGAGGCGGACGGATCCTTCGTCGTGCGTGGCGCCAAACCGGAGCGGTGGGTCCGGCAGACCAACTTCGACAACGAGGAGGCGGTCGGCTACCTCGCTGACCGGCTGGCTCGCCTCGGCGTCGAGGATTCGCTGGCCAAGGCGGGCGCAGAGCCGGGTTGCCTGGTGCGCATCGGGTTGTTCGAGTTCGACTGGCAGCCCGCCGTCTACGCGGGCGCGGAGTTCACGCCCGGGCAGCGCGGTGCGGACTACCGGCTCGATGAGACCGCGACACGTACTAAGGCGGCCGAGCGCCTGTCGGCGCGTAAGGCCCGGCGCGAACGCCCCGACGACGACGTTCTTTGATCGCTGCACAGGTCGACAACTCTTAGATCGACGGTCGGCGGCGGGCACTGTGGACAACGCTAACGCCTCTGACGGTGCAGGCTGTGGACAGCCGAAACGAGGCCTCCGCGATTCGTGCCAGCATCCCTGTCCATGACCAGATCTACGGTAGTTCTCGACAGCCCCGAGGCCATCCAGCGGCACCTGCGCTGTGACATTGAGCCGGACGACTTCGACAACCCCGGCGTCCGTTTCGTGTTGTGCGATGGGCGTAACGAGGTCCGGGCCCACTTCCACATCACCGACGCCCCGCCGGATGCGACCGAGGACGACTACGCCTTCATGGTCTCCGTGTTCGCCCAGGGAATGGCGAACGACGGCGACGATGGCGGCATGCTCCTCGCGCTGACCAGGCCCGGCCCGCCCACCCTGAGCCAGGGTGATCGGCTGTGGTTCCGAGCGGCCCACGGGGTCTGTGCGGAACACGATGTGCGGTTGCTCGGGGTTCACGTCGTGACCCCTCGCGGTCAGCGGGAGGTGCTGCTCGACGACGCCCTATGACGGGGTGACGGCCTGGGCACCGTGGCCTCCCGCCCGCGGGCTCAGGCCGTCATATAGCCGCCGTCAAGCCATCAGTCCGATCGCGTACTTGGCTCGGCGCACCGTCTGCGATGCCCGATCCCGCGCGCGCTCCGCTCCATCGCGCCGTACCTCATCAAGGTGCCGGGAATCAGCCATAAGCTCTCCGAACCGATGTTGGATTGGGGATAGTGTGTCCACAATGGTCTGGGTCAGGGCCTCTTTAAGATCGGCATAGGTGTCGAAACGCAACGCGGTGATGCTGGGGTCGTCTCGCTCACAGGCAGCGAGGATCTCGAGGAGGTTCGAGACGCCAGGCTTTCGATGGAGGTCGTAGACGACGTCGCCGCCGGCGTCGGTGACGGCACGCGCAACCTTGCGTCGCACGAGATCGGGTCGGTCGAGAAGGTAGATCAGGCCTGCGTCGGAGGCGGCGGACTTGCCCATCTTTCCGGTCGGGTCGGCTAGATCCATGACCCGCGCCGCGACGGCCGGGTTCACCGCTCTGGGTATGACGAATGTCTTGCCGTAGCGAGTGTTGAACCTGTTCGCGACATCCCGGGCGAGTTCGATGTGCTGGGTCTGATCCTCGCCGACTGGCACCTCGTCGGCGTCGTGCAGCAGAACGTCGGCCGCCATCAGCACGGGGTACGTGAGCAGCGACAGCCGGATGGGCTCGTGCCCGGCGGCCTTCTGCCTGAACTGGATCATGCGGGCGGCTTCTCCATAGCCGGTGGCGCACTCCAACAGGTAGTGCAGTTCGGCGTGTTGCGAGACGTCGGACTGGACGTAGCAGAGCGTCGTCGCGGGATCGACGCCGCAGGCGATCATGGTCGCCAGCATCTCGGTCGTGAGGCTGCGCAGGCGAGCGGGATCGTGCTCGACCGTCATGGCGTGCAGGTCCACGATCATGGCGACGGAATCGACCGTGGTTTGTGAGTCGACCATGGGTCGGATCGCGCCGAGGTAGTTACCGAGGTGCAGGCGGCCGGTCGGCTTGAACCCGGAGAGCCGCCGGGGTGTCGTGGCGCACGGAGTGCTGACCGACGCTTCGGTCGCAGCAGGGACGATGGTGGGCATGGCTCGCTCCTTGATTGGGTTGGAGTGAGGCCGCCGTCGCCGGGCCGACCGCCCGGAATGGGAGAACGGCCGCCCGGTTCGGGCGGCCGCGTGCTGTGGGTACGCGAATGTGGTGGGCCGCCCTCAGGGGCGCCACCAGCCAAGTGTCGTCGGCGTCATCCGCATGCGACCACGGTAGCATCCGATCCCGCGATCAAGGACTCATGGCTGTGCTTCGATCTCTGACGCACGACCGTAAGCCCTTGATCGCGGGATGGGCGGACCACGTACGCTCGGCACATGCCCAGCCTGACCCGCGACGAGGCGGTCGCACGAGCCGAGATGCTGCGCGTCCGCGCATACCGCATCGATCTCGACCTGACCGCCGCGGCCGACGCGGATACCTTCGCCTCGACCACCACGATTCTCTTCTCCTCGCAACGGCCGGGCGGGGAGACGTTCGTAGAGGTCAAGTGCGCCCAACTGGGTGAGGTCACCCTCAACGGCGTACGCGTCGATCCGGCGGGCCTGGTGGACAACCGGCTGCCCCTGCCCGGGCTCGCCGCCGAGAACGAATTAGTGGTACGAGCGTCCATGGCATACTCCAACACCGGCGAAGGCCTGCACCGGTTCACCGACCCTGAGGACGGCGCGCTCTACCTCTACGCGCAGACGTTTCTCGACGACGCCCAGCGCGTCTTCGCCTGCTTCGACCAACCCGACCTCAAGGCGCCGTTCACCCTGACCGTTTCGGCTCCGCCGAAATGGGAAGTGGCCGGCAACGGCGCGGGCACGCGGGTCGCCCCCGGCCGGTGGGAGTTCGCCACGACGCAACCGCTGGCCACGTACTTCGTCAGTGTCATCGCCGGTCCCTACCACGTGCGCCGGGACGAACATGACGGCATCCCGCTCGCGCTGTACTGCCGCCGTGGCCTCGCCGCGCACCTCGACAAGGACGCCGACGAGCTGTTCGGGTTCACGAAGGCGTACTTCGATCGCTACCACGAGCTCTTCGGCGTGCGCTATCCGTTCGGCAAGTACGACCAGGCGTTCGTGCCCGAGTTCAATGAGGGCGCGATGGAGAATGCCGGCCTGATCACGATCCGTGACGACGTCATCTTCCGTTCGGCGGTCGCCGACGACGAACGAGAGGTGCGGGCCGAATACATCGCGCATGAGATGGCGCACATGTGGTTCGGTGACCTCGTCACCATGCGGTGGTGGGACGATCTGTGGCTCAATGAGTCGTTCGCCGAATACATGGGCTACCGGCTCACCTCGGAGGCGACCCGATTCATTGGCGCGTGGACCAGTTTTGCCGTCGGGCGCAAGGGCTGGGGATACGCCGCGGACCAGCGGCCGTCGACGCATCCGGTTGCGCCTGATTCGCTGCCGGATGCCGGATTGGCGTTGCTCAACTTCGACGGCATCTCGTACGCCAAGGGGGCGGCGGTCTTGCGCCAGCTCGTGGCGTGGCTGGGCGACGACGTATTCATCGCCGGCCTACGGGCCCATTTCGCCGCGCATGCTTTTGGCAATGCCACATTGGACGATCTGCTGGACGCCCTCTCCCGCGCCAGCGGGCGGGATCTGAGCGCGTGGGCGGAGGTCTGGCTGCGCCGGGCACAGGTCAATACGCTTCGCCCGGAGGTTAATGTCGGGTCTGATGGTCGCTTCACCGCCGTGGAGGTCGTCCAGACGGCGCCGTCGGACTTTCCAACGCTGCGGCCACACCGGTTAGCTGTTGGTGTCTACCACGACGGTTTGCTCAGACAACGGGTCGAGGTGGACCTGGAGCCGACCATCGACGCCGGCCGGACCAACGTCGCGGAGCTTGTCGGCGTACTGGCGGGTGATCTCTTGCTGCTCAACGATGGCGATCTCACCTACGCGAAGATCCGATTCGACGAGGCGAGCCGAGCCGGACTGAGTAGGGTCCTTCCGTCGTTGACCGACCCGCTGGCGCGCGCCCTCGTCTGGGCGGCCGCCGCCGATGCCGTCCGAGACGCGGAAGTGCCGGCGACCGAGTTCGTGGCGCTCTGTGCGGCGGGTATGCCGGCCGAGACAACACCCTCCGTACTGCAGGATCTGGTGCGCTTCGCTACGTCCCGCCTGGTCGACGCACGGTTCCCGCACACGGGTGTGATCGACCGGTTCCTTCCGGCCGAGGCCCAACTAGCGGCGCGCGCGACAATTGCTCGGGCGTTGTTGGGTGCGATGGACGCGGCGCCGCCCGGTGGCGGTATTCAACTGATCGCCGCCCGTGGTTTCATCTCGTCTGCAGGTCCCGAGGACGTGTCCCGGCTTCGTGGGTGGCTGGACGGGTCGCAGACACCGGCGGGCCTGGAGATCGACGCCGAGATGAGATGGACGCTGCTTGGCCGGCTCGCCGTTCTCGGCGCGGTCGGCGAAGACGACATCGGGGCAGAGCATGAGCGGGACCGCTCCGCCAGCGGCGCAGAGCACGCGGCCCGGTGCCGTGCGGCCCGGCCAGACGTCGATGCCAAGGCGGCGGCCTGGCGGATCATCGTGGCGGACGACTCGTTGTCCAACCGGCTCGTCGGCGCCGCCGCGGAGGGTTTCTGGCAGCCACAGCACACCGAACTGACCCGCCCATACGTACCGCGATACTTTGACGAAATGTTGGCCGCCGCGGCTCGCCGCTCGCCGATGATGACGCTCCTCGTGTCTGAGGCCGCCTATCCGAGGCACGCCGTCGAACCGGAGACTGTCGAGGCCGCGCAGCGGATGCTTGCCCGGCCGGATGTGACGCTGGGTCTGCGACGCGTCGTGACTGACTACACCGATGAGCTGCGGCGGGCTCTCGCCGGCCGCTCCCTCGTACGGGCACTCGCCGGCCGTGGCGACCACTAGGCGGCGACGTCCGCGCCGGATGGGGATCATGGGCGGCACATTTGACCCGATCCACCATGGACACCTCGTGGCAGCGAGCGAGGTCGCCGAACGATTCGGGCTCGACGAGGTTGTCTTCGTCCCGACCGGACAGCCATGGCAGAAGGCAGAGTACGACGTGAGCGCGGCGGAGGATCGCTACCTCATGACCGTGATCGCGACGGCGTCGAACCCCCGGTTCCAGGTCAGCCGGGTAGACATCGATCGCGACGGACCGACGTACACAGTGGACACCCTGAGGGATCTGCGGGCCCAGTACGGGCGCAAGGTGGAGCTCTTCTTCATCACCGGAGCGGACGCGCTCGACAAGATTCTTTCGTGGAAGGAGTCGGACCAACTGTTCGACCTCGCTCACTTCGTTGGCGTGACCAGGCCGGGCTTCGTGCTGTCCGACGAGCACCTGCCGGCAGACACGGTCAGTCTGGTTCAGGTGCCTGCGATGGCGATCTCGTCGACCGACTGCCGCGCCCGGGTCGCGGGTGGCCTGCCCGTCTGGTATCTCGTGCCCGACGGCGTGGTCCAGTACATTGCCAAACGCCATCTGTACCGCTGACGTCTGGAAGATCCGGTTATGCGGCTTCTGTGGCGGGGACCGACCCGGGATGCGGTTTGACCGCACGGCAAGGGGATATGTCGGCGGCTGCGTCGCCTTGCCGTGAGAGGCTAGAGCGAACCGAGGAAAGGGAGACACGTGCCGGCATCCGATCGCGCGCTGGAGTTGGCGCTGACCGCGGCGCAAGCCGCTGCGGACAAAAAGGCCATGAACATCGTCATCCTTGATGTCGCCGACCAGCTCGTCATCACGGACGCCTTTGTGCTCGCCTCCGCGCCGAATGAACGCCAGGTGCTCGCGATTGTCGATGCGATCGAGGAGCGACTTCTGCAACTGCCGGAGAAGGCGAAGCCGGCGCGTCGTGAGGGTGAACGAGCAGGCCGGTGGGTGCTGCTCGACTACGTGGACATCGTGGTGCACGTCCAGCACAGCGAGGAGCGGGAGTTCTACTCCCTCGACCGGCTGTGGAAGGATTGCCCGAGGGTGCCGTTCGTGGACCGTGAGCTCGCTGACCACGACGTGGCATGAGCCGACTGATCGTCTGGAGGCACGGACGTACGGAATGGAACGTCGCCGGCCGATTCCAGGGCCAGACAGACGTGGATCTGGATGACATCGGGGTCGAACAGGCCGAGGATGCGGCGCCTCGACTGGCCGCCTACCGGCCCGATGTGATCGTCTCCAGCGATCTGCGCCGGGCGGCCCGCACCGCCGAGGCGCTCGCCGCCCTCACGGGACTCCCGGTCGAACTCGACAAGAGGTTGCGTGAGCGGGATTTCGGCCCGTGGCAGGGCCTCACCCAGGCGGAGATCCGCGAGCGCTTTCCGGAGGACCTTGCCCGCTGGCACGCCGGCGAGCCGATTGAGAATCCGGCCATCGAGACGATCGACGACATGGCCAAGCGGGTGTGCGCCGCACTCCGTGACGCGGCCGAGCGTGACGTGGCCGAGCGTGACGTGGCCGATAGTACGGCGGTCGTGGTGACGCACGGTGGGGCGGCTCGAGCCGGCTGCGCCTGCCTGCTCGGCTGGCCCCGCGAGGTATGGCACACCCTCGGGGTACTCGGCAATTGCCACCTGACCGAGCTACGGCACACCGCAGAACGTGGATGGCTCGTGCACGCCCACAACGTTCGCTAACCCCGGTTTGAGGCAGGTGTCCGGCTGACAGCGGCCGCCGCAGGTCGCGGAACCTCCGGCAGCCCGGTAACGTCCAACAGGCCATGGGTAAGCGTCGTTGCGCCATTGTTGCGCTCAGCCTGCTGCTGACTGCCCAGATTGTCGCCGGGTGCGGCCAGGGTCGTAATGCGTCGCAACCGGGAGGAAATGTGTCTGCGTCACCAAGCGACAGCCCCGATCTCCCGTCGACTGGCGGAATCACGCCTAGTCCGTCCGGTCAGCCGAAACCAACATCGAGCTACTCCGCGAGCAAGGGGCCGGTACCAGGCGAGATTACGGTCCGAGGCCAGGTCGCTGAGGGCGTCGAGGCTGGTTGCCTGCTGCTCAACACCGACGACGGCAGGAGCTTCCTGCTGCTCGGTGGCGATCGTGGCTTGATCGGCTCAGGCGGCAGGCTCGAGGTCGTCGGTCAGCCGCAACCCGATCTGATGACCACCTGCCAACAGGGGACTCCATTCCAGGTGTCCCAGGTGCGCAGGATCTAAGGACGTATCCCGTCGGAACGTGCGCCGATCGGCTACCGTGCCGGCATGGTCGTTAGGGTCGTCACCGACTCCACCGCATACCTGCCCGCCGAGGTCGCCTACGCGGCCAGCCTTCGCGTCGTACCGCTGACTGTCACCGTGTCCGGCCGCGATGGTCGCGAGGGTATTGACGTGACACCAGCCGACGTCGCCCGTGCGCTGGGAGAGCGCCGGGTAACGGTCACGACCTCCCGCCCGGCACCTGCCGAGTTCGCTCATGCCTACCGGGAGTTGCTCGACGGCGGGGCGAGCGGGGTCGTCTCCGTCCATCTGTCCGCCCGGCTCTCCGGCACGTACGAGTCGGCCTTGCTCGCTGCCGAGGAGTTTGGCGATCGAGTGAGGGTGGTCGACTCCGCCTCGGCGGGCATGGCAGTCGGATTCGTGGCGATCGCCGCGTGCGACGTCGCCGCCGCGGGCGGTGATGTCGAGGCGGTACGCACGGCCGCGCTCGCCGCGGCGGGTCGGATCAGCACGCTGTTCTACGTCGATACCTTGGAGTTCCTGCGGCGCGGGGGCCGCATCAGTGCGGCCTCGGCACTCCTCGGCACGGCCTTGGCCGTGAAGCCTATCCTGCATGTAGTGCGCGGTGAGGTCGTGTTGCGGGAAAAGGTACGCACGTCCGCCCGCGCCCTGGCCCGTCTGGCTGACCTCGCTGCAGAGACGGCCGATGAGTCCGATGTGGACATAGGGATACAGCATCTCGGCGCCGCCGATCGGGCCAAGGCACTGCACGACTCGCTGGTTCAGCGGTTCGGCCGAAGGGCGCACAACGTCTACCTGTCGGAGGTCGGCGCGGTTGTCGCCGCCCATACCGGACCGGGGGTCATTGGCGTTGCGGTGTACCGGCACGCTTAGCAGATCATCGGCTGGCTGGCGCGGTTGTCCACAGGGGGTTTCGTTGTCCACATGTTGATCTTTACCCGTGGCGGTAAGGGCCTCGTGCACCTAACGTCGCGGCCGTGTCGAGCCATCGATGTCTCTCAGGCGCGCAGGACGCCGGCGGGGATGAGCTAGCCAAGGGCCGGGGTTGGGACGTGGGCGGAGCCGGCGTCCGGGCCCTCGCCATCTTCGCCGCCGTGGTTGCCTTGATCGCCGCTGTGCTGGCATGGCGCGCGCGCCCGGATGTCGAGCCACTGGCCCAGCTTTCAACCGGCCCGGAGTTCGCGGCGACAACATCGTCGGCGATGCCGACGGGGAATGTGGTGGTGGCCGTATCGGGCCGCGTCATTAAGCCCGGCCTCGTGCGCCTGCCGGCGGGAGCTCGCGTGGCGGATGCCATCGAGGCGGCCGGCGGAGTCCTACCAGGCACCGATCTTTCCATGATCAACCTGGCGCGGAAGGTGACCGACGGAGAGCTGATCGTGGTTGGGCTCCCGCCGCCGCCCGGCGCGTCCGCCTCGCCGGCGCCAGAGCCGGGCGCCGGCGGGCTCGTCAACCTGAACACCGCCACAGTGGCGCAGTTGCAGACGTTACCCGGAGTCGGTCCCGTGCTAGCCGAGCGCATCGTCGCCTATCGCGAGCAGCACGGAGGCTTCAAGACCGTCGCCGACCTTCGCAAGGTCACTGGCATAGGGGACATCCGCTACAACGAGCTCAAGGATCGCGTGACGGTGTGAGCCAAGCGTACGAGGCACGATCGCCGGACGTACGTCGGTCGGCGCCGCGGAGCCGACCTCGTCGGCCGGACCTACGCCTTTTCTCCGTCGCCATCGGAGTGTGGGGGGCGAGCGTGGCATCGCTCCAGGTGACCGCAGCCGACGCCGCATGGGCCGGAGGCGCTGCCGCGGCAACGGCGGCCGGGCTGGCGCTGTTGGTGCGACGGCGCCCGGCTTGGGTCGCTCCGGCACAATCGTCCAGGATTGTGGTGGGCTGGGGGGCGGTGGCCGTCCTGCTGGGCATCGTGTGCGGCACAGTGTCCACTGGGGCCCGCACGGCGTCACGCGACGCGGATCCGCTTGCCGAGCTTGCTCGTGACCGCGCTTCGGTGCGGGCCGAGGTGGTCGTGACGGATGACCCGCGGCCGCTGCGCGGCGTACGGGCGGGTCCGCCGACCGTTGCGGTCCCGGCGCGCCTGACCCATCTGTATCTGGCGGGCACCGGGACAGTTCGGCTCGACGTTCGGGTCATCATCTTCGCCACTGATCAGGTCTGGCGGACACTCCTACCGAGTCAACGAGTGGCGACGGCGGCACGGCTGGCTCCGCCGGCTGGCGGAGATCTCACCGCTGCCATCCTGACCGCGATCGGCGCGCCCGACATTATCGGCCGCCCGTCGTGGGCCGAAGTCGCCGCGGGCGTGCTGCGCGCCGGGCTGCAGGCCGCGTGCGCCCCGCTGCCGGCCGAGCCCGGTGGACTGCTGCCGGGGCTGGTCATTGGGGACACGAGCCGTCTGGACCCGGCGCTAGGCGAAGAGTTCCGGGCCACTGGCCTGACCCACCTGATCGCCGTGAGTGGCGCCAACGTCGCGATCGTCCTCGGTGTGGTGCTGTTCGCGGCGCGGTGGTGTCGGGCTGGGCCGTGGCTGTCGGCGTTGATCTGCGCGGTGGCGCTTGTCGGTTTCGTGGTCTTGGCGCGGCCGTCGCCGAGTGTGGTCCGGGCGGCGGCGATGGGCGCGGTGGGCCTGTTGGCGCTGGCGGCGGGGCGGGCACGATCGGCCACACCGGCACTAGCTGCGGCGGTGATCGCGGGGTTGCTCATCGATCCGGCTCTGTCGGTGGATGCGGGTTTCGCGCTGTCGGTGCTCGCCACCGGGGCGCTGGTGCTGCTGGCTCCGCGTTGGCGTGACGGTCTTCGCGCCCGAGGCGTGCCTGCAGGTGTTGCCGAGGCTTTGGCGGTGCCGGCCGCAGCTCAGGTGGCGTGTGGTCCGGTGATCGTGGCGCTGTCGGGTGAGGTGAGCTTGGTGGCCGTACCGGCGAATCTTCTGGCCGTCCCGGCGGTGGCCCCGGCGACACTGCTCGGCGTCGGGTCGGCCGTCGTTTCTCCACTGTGGCCGGATGGGGCGGAACTGCTCGCGTGGCTCGCATCCTGGCCCGCCCGGTGGCTGGTGGCGATCGCTCATGTCGGGGCCGGGTTGCCGGTCGGTGCGGTGCCGTGGCCGTCGGGTTTGGCCGGTGGTCTCGCGCTGGCTGCGCTGACGGTGCTGGTTCTGGTCGCCTCACGTTGGCCGACCCTGCGCAAGCTCGTCGTGGTGGCAGCGCTGGCGGTCGTCGTTGGTGCGCTGCCGGTCCGCTGGGTGGCATCTGGCTGGCCGCCGGCCGGTGCCGTGCTGGTCGTGTGTGACGTGGGGCAGGGCGACGCGGTCGTGTTGCCCGTGGGACCGGGCGAGGCGGTCGTCGTGGACGCCGGCACGGACCCTGTGGCCGTTGACGGGTGCCTGCGCCGTCTGGGGGTCCGCGCCGTGTCGTCACTCGTGATCACCCACTTCCACGCCGACCACATAGGCGGCCTGGCCGGCGTGCTGCGCGATCGTCGAGTCGCCGGCATAGTCATCCCGGTCTTCAATGAGCCCGCCTCGGGGGAGCGGTCGGTCCGGGAGGCGGCGGCCGGTGAGGCGATTTCGGTGACGGAGGCAGGATCGGGCTGGGCGTTGGTCAAAGGCTGGCTGGATCTCCGCCTGATCGGTCCGTCACGGCCGCTGACCGGCACCCGATCGGATCCCAACAACAACAGCCTCGTGCTGCGCGCGTCGAGCCGGGGTGTGTCCGTTCTGCTCGCTGGCGACGCGGAGACCGAAGAGCAGCACGCCATGCTCACCGAGGTCGATCGCACCACGTTGCGCGCGCAGGTGCTGAAGGTGGCCCATCATGGGTCGTCCTATCAGGATCCGGAGCTGCTCGACGCGGTCGACCCAGCCGTCGCCTTCGTCAGCGTCGGCGTCGACAACCCGTACGGGCACCCGAACGCGTCACTACTGGCTCGGCTGGCCCGCGACGGAGCCAAGGTTCTCCGCACCGACCTCGACGGTGACCTCGCTGTGGTCCTGACCGACCAGGGTCTGGGCGTCGTGGTTCGCGGTCGAGTCCGTTAATGGGCTCGCCGTTCACTCGCGTCGTCGCGGAGCGGGGGCCGAACACGGTGCACGTGGAGGTCACGCCAGCCTGATGTTTGCCTTCTGTTCGGTGAGATGGCTGACGACACGTGCTGTCGGCGTACGGGGCGGATGGGGCTGCATGGCAGCAGCACATGGTGGCGGCCCCCTCAATGGCGGCCAGGCTGTCCTCCGGTTGCCCCAGGTTGCCGAGGCTGGCCGAGAGGTTGATCAGGGCGTTGGCCAGCCAGCGGTACACGGCGACGGCTTCCTCGATGGCGTCCCGAACCTCTCCCCACCGACCTAGGCCGCCGAGGCTGCTCGAGAGGTTGACCAGCGACCTGGCCAGGGCGGGCAGGAGCGCATCGGGGCGGGCGTGGGCCAGTCGGCCGGTCGATGGCGGCCTCGCGACCAGTACACGCGGGCCACTGGGTGTGCTGGGTCACGGCATCCAGCGCGAAAAGATCCGCCTTGGATCAAAGAAACCCCGACGCCTTCGAGGTTGACTCGGAGGATTGGCGGGGTTGGTACCCGACGGGGGAGTCTGGACGTGGTCGTAGGCGAGACCGCGCCAGGTATGGATTAGCAAGACGACCGTGGGGCTGGTGCCGCCAAACTTGACGCAGTTGGCGAGTGCTTCCCGCTCGGCTTTCTGGGAGCTTTCGTGGCCGGCGAGGCCGTATGCGCCGTTTGCGCTCTTGGCCAAGGCCAGGTAGCTGTTGCGGCCTCGTACGCATTGGGCGGCCGAGTCCCCGCAGTGTTGGCGGGCGACCTGTTCTGCCGTATTGAGATCAGGGTGGGAGAACGAATACCCATACCCACCGGTCCGGCCAGAATAGACAATCGCCCCGTACGCGATCTTATCCATGATGCCTGGGCCCATTGGCTCGTAGAGTGCCATTTTGCCCTCCTCAAAGGACCCTCTAAGGCCCGCCTAGAACTCGATCCGCCATCACGACCCGTCGGGGCCTCGGTGTGCTGACCTCGGTCAAGCCAGCGTTGGCGCTCCGTTCCGACGTGAAACTCCTCCAGGATCACATTCTTCGTGGTCCTGGGGTAGCCCTCGATGGCCGGGCGGCGCGCTCGCGGCCGAAGCCCACCGCCGCGCGGGCGAGCGCCTGCTGACGCAACGCGTACGGAGGCCCATCCGGCGAAGGAACAGGTCGCGACCCAGACTTCGTCGTCGGTCTGCCCGCCGCGCGCCCAGCAAAGAGACCCAGTTTGTTGCACAGCAGGCCGGTAAAGTGGGTGGCCATCGACATGATCCTCGACCGTGATCTTGCGAAGGCCCGTCGCCGCTAAGGGGACAGCAATCACGACGAGTGCCCAACGCCTCACGGTTTTCCAGAACATGATCGTCCCATCCTTCTTCTCGGTGCATGTCTTGTTGCACGGAATGCCCTCTCCCACCGAGGCGAGTCGTGTCCAACCGTGCGAGACTGGCCCAGTGGCGTATCAGCGTCTGGGAACGCGTCCCATGCGTGCCGATAGGGGAGGATGAGTGGCGGGGGCGGTCTTCATCAGCTATAGCAGCTCAGACCGTGCCTACGTCGACAAACTCGGCGGGCACTTAATGGCCGCCGGCCTGCCGATCTGGTACGACTACCAGATCATGACCGGAGATCGCTTCGACAAAGTCATTGCACGAGAGATCGACGCTTGCGCGGCATTCATCGTGGTGATGACCCCGAGGTCAGATGACTCAGACTGGGTTGCCAACGAGGTCGCACATGCACGCGAGAAAGGGAAGCCGATCCTCCCGTTATTGCTCGAGGGCTCGGCGTTCATGAGCCTGAAGAGCTTGGACTACGAACCCGTCGCCCCCGGCCGAATGCCCAGCCGGGATTTCGTAGATCATCTTAGGTCGCTGGTGGTCGCTGGCACCGTGGCCCGCGCCACGCCAATGCCTCCTACGACGGTTCCGACCGGGCCGCGCCTGCCGCAAGCCCCGCAATCGCCCATCGCATCCGGCACGCCGGCGCCGGCGCCACCATCGGCACCGCCGATTCCGCCGTGGGCGCCGGAGCCGCCAGCTCGGAGCCCCACGTCGCCATCGGGTCCATTCACCGGGTCGCGCCCGACGACAGTCGAACGCTTCGACAAACGTCAAAAGACGGCGGCCGTATTGCGCCGGATCGTTTTGATCATGGTGTTGGCGGGCGTGGGGCTGTTTTTTGGATTCGACGGCTGGTCGTACTATACAAAAGGGAAGCTCATCGAGGTCTGGGTGCCGATAGCCGTGGTGATCGCCACCGCTACCGGGATCTTCCTCCTAGCGCGCAACATGTACCGGGCGAGTCGAAGCTAGGCGCGGCCCACTTACGAAAAGACATCCCATGAGGAGTGTTGTCAAGCAACCGCTTGTTGATCTTGTAGTGCAAAACGACTTCAGGCATGGAGGCCTCGATGGCGGTCATCACGATTCTCCGGATACCAGGCAACCCCAGTGATCTAGAGCGGTACGCCGCTGGCGCGGGTGGCCAGATCATGCAGCGAATCTCTGAGGCCGGCAAGGCGGCTGGCGCTATCCGGCATACATTCGCTGGTGGCGAAGGCGAAGTTCTGGTCATCGACGAGTGGCCCGACCAACAATCGTTCGAGGCATTCTTCGCAAGCCAGCCGGAGATCGCTGATGTCATGCGCGATGGCGGGGCCCAGGGGCCGCCAGTAACGACCTTCTACCGCAAGCTCGACACGCCCGACCAGTTCTAAACTATGTTCGGTCGGTCTCGTAGGTCTAAGCAGGACCGCCACAATGGAGCCTGCCGTTACGGCACGGCCAACTCGGCTCCGGCGCCCTCTGCGTGACATCAGCCGAATCGTCGGAAGGCCCGAACCAGGGACAGGGTCGGCACTGACCTGGTTCGGGTGTCTGCGCTTAGAGTCGACCACGCGCTCGGTTCGCCTGAGCCATGGGTGACCGGGCTTTCCGGCCATCGGTCGTCGTGATCAAGCAAAAGTTAGCGGTATCGGGGGCTAGCCGGCCTGGACATCGAATGCGATCACGTACTGCAGTGCGTTGCCGGTGCCGTCGGGGTCGCGGACCAGGTATGTAGTCCGGATAGGCAAGGCCTGATCGCTACCGGCGGCCACCTGGATCCCCAAACCGCAGGTCACAGAACCCTCGAATGGACCACTGCACCCGTAATTCTTCAGGTTTTGGAAGCCCACGGCCTGATTTTGGGGTGGTGCCACCGAGGTTTCGGGGATGCCGTTGAAATGGACGCGCAGGAAGCTGTTGCCCTGCAGCGGAATGGGGTCGCCCTTGGCCTCAGTGAGCACCTGCGCCGCGTAGTTGAAGTCGTACGGCGGCGGACCACCTTTGAAGTAGAACGAGATCCGACTGTAGGCCGGGTTCTCATTCGGGTGATCCCCGGTGCAGACGGCGAACAGATCTCCACCGAAGTCACCGCCCGGCCTGCTGACCATGGTGCGCGGAACGGCCCAATCGTACTGGACCTCGGATGTGACCATTGCGCCGGTAGCTGGCGGGGTCACTGGCGTACAAGTCTGCGACGTGTCCGGCGGGCCAGGGGAGGCCGTGGTGGGGAGGGTGCTCGGTGATGCCGACGGATTGGCGTTTGGGGTGCCGGCACAGCTGGCCGAGAACAGCGAAGCTGCGGCCAGAACTGCCACTAAGCAGCTCAGGCAACTCCTTCGACCCATAATTTTACCCCTCTCTCGCAGGCCCCGAGTTGATCCCCCCGTCGACCCCGGCCCGCTTGCCGTCTGATGGTACAAGTGCCCTGCCTCAGTCGCCGGCCGGCGATCCGCCGCGGGGCCCTGTCGAGGCCCGGCAGCTGCAGCGCAAGCGCGGCGCGGATGGCGAGCAGGTCGATGGTCGCGGGGATCATGCAGCTGAACACCCCGACCTCGTGCTTGGCCAGCAGGACGACCTGCGTGCCGTAGGGGCCGACGATGCCGATCAGCGCGATCGTGTAGGCGAGTCGCGTGATCCAGGTCGCGGTCTTGAGGACGTGTGGTACGGGGATGGCGCTTATGTTCATGGGTGCCCTCCTAGGCATCCCGCCCGGCGACGTCGGCGCCGCGTCACGGGTTGACCGGCGCTGGAGTTGCAACACTGGCCACGGCGGGGATGGAGGGCGGGTGCGCGCCTGCGGAGCGGGGCTCGACGCGGCTGCGCTGGGTTTCTCAAGTTGGCCGTTTTGAAATTGTCAAGTTGCCAGTGTCAGGTGGCTGATCAAATACTCTGGTTCAGAACTGTGCCACCACGGATCCGCGTTTCAGGAGGTCGAGTTCCTCCACGCGGTGGATCCGGTCGTCGCACTGGTCTCCGTCGGCACTGACAACCCATACGGGCAACCGAACGGCGCACTGTTGGCCCGGCTCGACCGAGACGGCGCCTACGTGCGGCGCACCGACCTCGACGGCGACCTTGCTGTGGTGCTCACCGACCAGGGTCTGGGTGTCGTCGTTCGCGGCCGAGATCGCCGATAGGCTCACCCCTTCTGCTCGCACGTCGCGGCGCGGGGTGCCGAACACCTTTCGCGACCCGCCCTCCGGGCAGGCATCTGCTGTTGCGTTGGCCGGTCAGCGTGTGGATCGATCGGTGATGCCGAGGCGGTGGGCGATGGCGGCGGCCTCGGTGCGGCGTGCCGCGCCAAGTTTGCGCAGGATGTTCGACACGTGGGTGGCGGCGGTCTTCTCGCTGATGAACAGAGTGGTGGCGATCTGCGCATTGGTGGCGCCGTCGGCGATTAGCCGGACCACATCGACCTCGCGCTCGGTCAGGCCGTGCGGATCTGTCGCCTTTGGAGCCGCTGCTGGCCGGGCGTCCGGATCTTCCAGGGGTATGCGTGCACGCTTCGCGAGTGCCTCGATCTCGGCCAGCAGCGGCATCGCGCCGACCCGTCGGCAGAAATCCCAGGCAAGCCGCAACGGCTCGGCGGCGCCAGATCGGTCCCCCGGGGTAGCCACCAGCGCCTCGGCGAGGCGGAACCGGGCGTACGCCGCGTGCCACATGTCGCCGTAGTCGTCCCACGCCGCGACCGCCTCCGTCCAGGCAACGGGATCGGACCGGTCACGCCTGCTGTGTTCGGCGTCGGCCATGCAGAGCCAAGCCCGCATCCTCAGCGTAGAAGCGCCCGGGTGGCGTGGCTGCCCTCCCAGCCACGCAGATAGGAGGGCATCCGGATCGACCCTGTCTACGTCGGCGCCCGTCGCGCCGGTAGCCGCCGCGAGCTGCACGACGTCGGCGACGGCTCGTTCGGCGGTGGCGATGAGCCAGCCGATGAACCAGCCGGTCATGACCGGATCCAGATCCCGAAATGTGCTCTTTTTGCCCGCGGCTCGACGAAATGCCGAGTCCGCTTCATCAAGCCGGCCTTGCCAGATCGCCAGCTCCGCGCGGGCGCCGTCCACAACGGCGAGCATCCAGTCACCCCACGGCTGCAGTGCACTATCCGGCGGTAGCAGTTCGGCGGCCCGCTCGAACTGTCCCTGCGCTATCCGCAAGTCCACCATGTACAAACCCGCCACCACCACCGCTGTGTTTCGGTCGCGCGGACGGGCGAGAAGGCTTTCCCACAGTTGCTCGGCGCGTTGCCAGTCGCCACAGCCGAAGTACGCACTGGCGGCTCGATAGGTTAGTTCGGATGCGGCCTGGCTAGATGTCGCCCCGAGGCGGGTGGCCACCGTGAGACCTTGCTGGGCACTCGCCAGTAGGTCAGGGACCCGTCCCCAAATCTGCGCCACGGTGGTGAGGGCGACATGAGCGCTCATGATGGCCTCGACATCTCCACTCGCGGTCGACAGGGTCAACGCTCGGCGCGCCATGTCCGTTGCGGCCTGTTCGTCTCCGTACGGCGTCGCGTACAGGGCGAGAAGCGCGTACGCACGCCCTTCGAGCGCCGGTTCTCCGAGCAGCTGGGCCATCCGGGCCGCATCGGCCGCGTACCGGTAGGCCAGTTCGTCCTCACCCAGGAAGCCGCAGACGGATGCGAACCGGCAGAGCACAGTGGCGCGAGTCGTGGTCGGCCGGTCGGCCGGCAGGAGAGCGAGCGCCTGTTCGTACGCAGCTCGGGCAGCGGGGGTGTCGCCGTCCAGCATGCGCAACACCCCCTGGGTGGCGGTCAGTTCGGCATACTGACGCAGGTCTTCGTCTGGATCGAGGCTACCGAGCACCAGCTCGCCGAGCGCGCGCCCCTCGGAGGTCTCTCCACATAGCAACGCTGCCCGACCGGCGAGCTGGGCCGTCTTGATCAGGTCCCAGCCAGGCGCGATCTCATCGGCGGGCTTCCAATCGCTCTGTAGCTGCCATCGGATGGCACGACTGAGTTGGTCGTAGGCCTCGGCGAAGCCGGTCGAATCCATGGCCGCGGTGCCGGCCGCAACGAGGGCGGGGACGGCGCGGGCGCGGTCGTTGGCCTGCGTCCAGTGGTGGGCGAGGAGGGCCAGGTGCGTGGCGCCGGTGGCGGAGTTGCCTTCGGCGGCGAGGGATCGGGCGATCGTGGCGTGCACGGCCACTCTTTCGCCCGGCAACAGTTCGGCGTAGGCGGCTTCCCGGACGAGTTCGTGGTGGAACTCGTAGGCCAGCTCGCCGGGCACCGGGTGCAGCAGGTGAAGGGAGATTACCGGTCGTAGCACGCCGGGTAGCTGGTGTGGTTCGAGCCCGGCAGCCGCACAGAGCAATGCCTCACTCGTCTGCCGGCCGATGGCCGCGGCGGCCCGGATGAGCTGGCGGGCTGGCTCGGGCAGCAGCTCGAATCTGGTCGTGATGGTATCGAGCAGTGTGGACGGCAGTTGGCCGGCGGGCGGCGGGCCGGCCGCAACCAGCTCCTCCACATGCAGCGGGTTGCCGCCGGCTCGGGCGCTGACGGCGTCGACGAGTTCGCGATCCGGCGTCGCACCGGTGATGCCGGCGATCTGCTCGGCGACGTCGACCCGGCCGAGCCGGGTCAACGGCAAGGTGATCGACCGTGGTGCCCGCCGCAGCTGTACCAGCCAAGTGCGCAGGTCGGGCTGGCGGTCCAGGTCGTCGATTCGGTGGGTCACGACAAGCAGCATCCGCTCGTCGGACAGCGAGTGGACCAGGTAGGCGAGGGCGTCTCTTGTGGACGGGTCGGCCCAGTGGACATCCTCCAACACCAGGACCAGCGGAGCCGACAGGCTGATCGTGGCGAACGTGGCGCCCATCCGGTCGAAGAGACCGGCCCGCTGCTCGGCGGTGCCGGTGGCGGCGCCGGCGCCGGCTGTCCCGAAGCCAGGTACGAGTTCAGGCGGCAGGAGAGCGGACAGCGTCTGCGCGGCCTCGGCCGGCAGCGTGCGCAGATGGGACCGGAAGGCTTGGGCTAGCGGCGCGTACGGTGGGCTGACGCCGCCGAGCGGGAAGCAGCCGCCGACCAGCGTGACGGCGCCCGAGGTCCTCGCCCGCTCGACGAACTCGGTCACCAGGCGCGTCTTCCCGGCCCCCGCCTCGGCCTGCACCACCACCACCGTCGGTTTACCCATGCCGGATTCGCCGAGCGCGTCCGTCAGCGCGGACAGCTCGGCGGCCCGTCCCACCATCCGCGGAGAGGACGCCCGCACACGCATACCGGCAGTATCCCGTGGCGGAAGGTATCGAGACCAGCGATAAACGGTTCGGCATCCAACGGCGAGAACGGGCCGCTCGCGCGACCCGCAATCGGGCTGGGCGTCGGCTGCTGCATCCGTTGGAGACGAGTGCCGCGAGTGGGCGCATCCTTGGGTTCGGAACTGCGGCAGTGCCTCGTGTGTCTGCAGCGAACGTCTCGGTGGCGCGCACTCCCTCGCGGCGCCCTGCACCACCTCGCCCTTGATCAAACCGAGCCCACCGCGTATCGAATACCCTGCGTAAACTCGGCGCCGGCGCGGCCCGTCAGGCCCGGCCCGCCACTAGGTATATCCGCCGCGTCGAAT
>Ga0184632_10000041_pt1 | contig 35566 bp, 35 predicted proteins | sample PLM31_50_b1_FD_133153 | JGI IMG/M metagenome (GOLD analysis project Ga0184632, IMG submission 133153) | Groundwater sediment microbial communities from an aquifer in East River, Colorado, USA - PLM3-1_50_b1 | ecosystem: Environmental > Terrestrial > Soil > Riparian zone | place: USA: East... | reverse complement strand
GTCGCTCAGAGCGACGATCGACGGCGAGAACACGCCCGTCTCCTACAGCGGAGGCCTAGCCCGTATCTCGGTGGCGCTCGTCCCGCGCGGAGCACATACGTTGACGTTCAGCGTGGCGGACTACCAGGAGACGAAGAACATGGAGGACGTCCCGGGGATCACGCCGAACACGCGCACCCTGCGAACGTCCTTCACTCGCTAGTGGGCACTAGCGCTTCCGGTCTCGCTCCTCGATCGTCGGCAGCTGGTCGAGGTCACGCGCGACACTCGCTTCGAACTCCTCGGTCTCCGAACGCAGGAGCTTCAGCTGACCTTTGCGGCGCGCTCGGTCACGCCGGCCGCGTGCCTCATTGCCGTAGCGGGCCGAGACTCTCGGCCACTCTGCGCCGACGACGGCCGAGGCCGCGAGGACGAGCAGGGCGATCATCAACCAGCCCACGGGATCCACATTCTACCCGCGCGGATCCAGTGCTAGATTCGTCCAGATGCGCCTGCTCGCGCGCCTATCCATGCTGGCCGGTGTGGCTGTCCTGGTCCTGCCGGGTCAGGCCGGGGCCGGTGTGGAGACGCTGACCTTCACGGCGGCGCCGATCACCGTGACGAAGTACGAGGTCGCCCGAGGCGTCCAGCTCGCGCCCTCCCCGAGGGTAGACGGCTACGTCCTCGGCATGAGCGCGGAGGTCGTCGACGTCCTCGGCAATCCCGTCGCGATCCAGGATGTGATGTTGCACCACGTCGTCTTCGCCAAGCTCGGCGTGCCGGACTACACGTGCCCGAACATCGAGGACTACTCGGGCCAGCCGACCCCGTTCCAGGCGCAGCGCTTCTACGCCGAGGGCGAGGAGAACTTCGCGCTCTCTCTGCCGGACGGCTACGGGTACCCCAACCGCGGCCAGGATGCGTGGGGTCTGCTCTACATGCTGATGAACCACCACCCGCACTCAATGGTCGTGCGCATTCGCTACACCGTCCGGTACGTCTCCGGTGAGGCCCGCACTCCTGTGAAACCCGTGTGGCTCGACGTCAAGAACTGTCGTGCGGACCCTGTCTTCAACGTGTCAGGGACCGGCAAGCTTGGCTCGACGGTGTCGCGGACCGCGGACTTCCGTATGCCCGAGAGCGGCCATTTCGTTGCGGGCGGCGGTCACCTCCACGGTGGTGGCGTCTCCCTCGACGTCAGCAACACCAGGTGCGGGTCGCTCTTCACGTCGTATCCGACCTGGGGTCTCGTCTTCCCGCGTCCGGTGCTGCACGAGCCCGGACCGATGCAGATGACGGGCCTGGCCGATGTCGCAGGCCGGCCGGTTGCCGCGGGCGACACGGTCCGGCTCACCGCTCGCTACGACAACACGAGGCCGCACGTGCGCGTGATGGGAATCATGATCCTCTTCTTCGCGCCGGGCCCGGTGTCCGGCTGCTCATCGTTCCCGTCGACCGTGCCGGCCCCATCCCAGGCGGAGCGCGTGACGATTGACCTGCTCAAGCAACCCTCGGGGCCGCTGCGGCGGAACCTTCGCAGCACGTGGGTCGGCGACTACGCGTTCGGCGCCCAGCGCGTCTCTCTGCGCCGCGGGGCGAAGTTCACGTGGCGCTTCCGCGGCGGCGTCGAGCACGACGTGACGCTGGCCACGGGCCCGGCCGGCTTCGCCTCGCCGAGCATGCGAAGCGGCAACTTCGCCTATCGCTTCACCCGCCCGGGGACGTATCGGCTCTTCTGCTCCCTCCATCCGGCGCGGATGACGCAGATCGTCACCGTCCGCTAAACCTCCCGCGGCTCAGCGCCGATACGGGGAGGGTGAGCAGCCAGTTCTTCGTCCCCTACCTCGTCCTCTGGGCCACGCTGATGCGGACCCTGCTCGTGAGGGCGCGGATCGCGCCGGCTCTGTGCGGCCGCTGCGGGATGAAGCTCGAGCGCTCGCAGCTCGGCGAACAGATCTGCCGCGGCCACTGAGTCTGGCCTAGGGACGCGACTCGCCGGCGGCGTAGATCCGCATCGGCAATCCGGCCATGGGCTCGCCGCCGTCGGCCGTGACGAGCCATGTGTCCTGCATGTAGAGACAGTCCTGACCGTTCTCGGCAATGACGTGCGGGTGCAGCGAGAAGACCATGTTCTGCCTCAACTCGGTCTCGATCCCCTCCCCGATCTTCGGATGCTCGATCATTGTCATCCCGATCGAGTGCCCGGTGACATGGCCCAGGCGATAGCCGCGGTCCGTGAAACCCTTGGAGACGGCGCGATGGACCTCGTGCGCCGTTGCCCCGGGCCGCAGCGCAGACTTCGCCGCCACGAAGTACTCCTCGTAGGCTTCGAGCATTCGCCGCACCTCGGCGTTCGGCTCGCCGATTGCGCGCGACACCTCGACCCAGTGCCCTCCTGGGCCGGCGATCTCGAGCGACGGGATGCAAAAGTCATCGAGAACTGTGCTGTCGCGGGCCATCGCAAACTCTGGCCCGACGACGATCATGTTCATGGTCAGCCGGCCGCACCCCTCCTCGACGAAGAGCCTCTCGGCGGGCGCGAGCACCTCCGCTGCCGTCTTCCCCGGCCGGTACGCCTCGAGAAACGTCCAAAAGCCTTCCGTGTTGATGCGGACCGAGTCCCGCACCGATGCGATCTCCGTCTCGCTCTTCACCGCCCGCGCGAGGTCGAACTCGACGTCGAACGGGATGAGCTCGACGCGGAGGTGCGTCCCCTCGAAGTCCCGAACCGGCATGACGTATTCCAGGCCGTACACGCCGACGCGCTGCGCAGCGAGGCGGTCGCCCAGGTACTGACCCGGGCGGTCGACGAACACCTGGTCTTCGATCCAGGAGGTCCCGTGCTCACCGACGTAGCGAGCCTCGGACGGAAAGACGATCGTGGGGTCGCCGTCCCGTGGCAGAAGGACGTACGCGTAGCGGTGAACGATCACGAACCCGGACATGTACGTGACGGCACCCTCGAACCCGGTGTACTCGGACCCACACACGATGAGGGCGTCGAGGTGCTGTTCGGCCATTGCCTCACGGACGAGCCGGTAGCGGCGCTCGATCTCCTCGCGGCTCACCATGACCGCTCCAACCCTTTCACGAGCGCCCAGATCGCGCGGTTCAGCGGCGTCTCCACGCCGTGCTCGTCGCCGAAGCGCACGATCCCGCCGTTCAGGTAGTCGACCTCAGTCGGCCGGCGCGCCTCCACGTCCTGGAGCATCGACGCCTTGTGGTCATACGCAACCTCGGGCTTCGCGGCGTGGTCGATCAGCTCCTCGGGGTCAGCGTCGAGCTCGATCCCCTGGGCGGCAGCGACAGCCTTTCCCTCGTCCACGAGACCACTGACGAGGCGCCGGAGAGCCGGGTCCTCGCAGACCCGCCCGTGTGTGAGCCCGGTGAGGGCTCCGATGGGATTCGTGGCGGCATTGAAGATCACCTTCCGCCACTGCGGCCCGCGGGCGTCGGGCACCGCCTTGGTCGGCATCCCTGCCCGGTCGATCGCCTCGGCCAGTCGCTCGATCTCCTCCGTTGGCGCCGGCTTCGGCTCGAACGGCCCGAGCGTGGTCTCGCCCTTGACGTCCCACTGGACGTGGCCCGGCTCGAGGAGCTTGCCGGCTGGGAACGTGGTGCCCCGAATGACGCGATCGACATGTTTTGCAATTGCTTCCTCGTTACCCAGGCCGTTCTGGACTGTCGCAACGCAGCCCTGCGCGAACACCTGCGCCGTCGCCTCCACTGCCCCCGCTGTGTGCATGGCCTTCGTCGCCACGATGCCGAAGTCGCAGGGCGGCAGCTCGGATGCGTCGGCGGTCGCACGCGGCCTGCTCAAGAGCTCGCCGGCGCCGCTCAGGCGCAACCCCACCCGGTTGATCGCGTCAACGTGATCTCGCGCAAGGTCGTAGGCCCAGACCTCCACGTCCTCGAGCTGGGCGAGGTGCGCCGCGAAGAGCGACCCCACCGCACCGCAGCCGACCACGCACACTCTCACGAGTACGACGCCTCCCGTGCTTTGACCAGCCGATAGACGGCCGTATGCAGTGGTGCCTCCACGCCCAACCGGGCCGCCTCGCGAACGAGCGCGCCGTTGATCAGCTCCACTTCCGTCGGGCGGCGTGCGTCCACATCTTCCAGCATCGAGGGGTAGTGCGCGCTCCCGCGCTTGGTCGCGAGGACGTTCATCTCCCACGGGTCGTCGTGCAGCTCGACCCCGGCCGCGGCCGCCACCCGCTTCCCCTCGTCCACCAGCTGATGGACGAGGTGGCCCAGGTCGGAGTCGTCGCCTTCCGCTGCGAAATGGGCGTCGTGGGGAAGGCCGGTCAGCGCCGACACCCCGTTCACGGTTGCGTTGAAGATCAGCTTCGACCACTGCGCCGGCAGCAAGTCGGGTAACGCTTCGGCCTTCAGCCCGGAGTCGACCAGGACCTCCGCGATCTCCTGCACGCGTTCGAACGGCGTGTCGCCGTATGGCCCGAGCCACGTCGGCGTATCGAGGATGTACTCCACGTGCGTGTCCGAGTGCTTCGTACCGCTCATGAACGTCACCGCGGAGACGAGCTGCCACTCGCCGTGCCGCCTCATCGCGCCCTCCGCGCCGAGCCCGTTCTGAACGGTCATCATCGTCGCCGTCGCAAAGCGGCCCGCCAAGGACTGCGCTGCTTCCTCCAGGCCCGTCGCTTTCGTGGCGATGATTCCTACATCGAACTCCGGGAGGTCACGCGGATCGGCGGTGGCCGTGACACGCGAGGTGAACTCGTGGCGGCCGCTGACGCGCAGGCCTTCCTCGTTCAGTGCTCGCGCATGGCCGTCACGGCGCGTGAGAACGACGACGTCTCCGACCGTCGCCAGATGTGCGGCGAACAAGCTGCCGATGGCGCCCGCGCCGACGACGCACGCCCTCATGCGAACTTCGTGCGGAGGTACTGCAAATACGGCTCTGGATCGAGGTCCGAGCCGGTGACGCGGCGAAGCAGCTCACGAGGTGGGTACCTGCTGCCGTGTCGGTAGATGTGCTCGCTGAGCCACTCCCGAAGCGGTGCGAACTCTCCGCGCGCAAATTGTTCTTCGAGGTCGCCGAGGTCGGCACGCGCCCGCTCCCAGATCTGAACGGAGATGACGTTACCGAGCTGGTACGTGGGGAAGTAACCGAGCAGGCCGACCGACCAGTGCATGTCCTGCAGCACACCGTGGGCGTCGTCGGGGACGTCGACGCCGAGATACTCCTTCATGCGCGCGTTCCAGATCTGCGGCAAGTCGGGCACGGCGACGGTTCCGGCCAGGAGCTCCTGCTCGAGCTCGAAGCGCAGGATGATGTGCAAGCCGTAGGTGACCTCGTCAGCGTCTCCACGGATCAGGCCGGGCCGAATCGCGCTGACTGCCTGTACGAAAGACGCCTCCTCGATCCCGCCGAGCACGTCGGGAAAGAGGCCCTGAAGCTGCGGGTAGAACCAGCGCCAGAACCCCGTGCTACGGCCGACCAGGTTCTCCCACATCCTGCTCTGTGACTCGTGGATGGCGCTCGAGGTCCCGCCGCCGAGAGGAGTCCGCGCGAAGGCTCGGTCGACGTCGAACTCGTAGACGCCGTGCCCGAATTCGTGCATGGTCGAGAAGAGAGAGGTCAAGTCTTTCTCGTCCGTGTGAGTCGTCAGGCGGATATCGCCGGCTCCAGGCTTGGAGGCAAACGGGTGTGGCGTCTCGTCGATCCGCCAGGAGGCAGGGTCGGAGCCGAACGCCTCGAGCACACGGCGCCCGGCTTCCTGCTGGGCTTCGACGGGGAATGGCCCACTGAGCAGCGGATCGCCCGGGGCGCTGCCGCGGTGGCGCTCCACCAGCGGCACCAGGTCTTCCTTCAGTCGCGTGAAGATGTTTTGCACCTCGGCAGTCGTCATGCCCTCCTCGTAGTCCTCGAGCAGGACGTCGTAAGGCGCATCGGTCTCGGGGAAGCATTCGACATAGCGCCGCTTGAGCTCGAGCTGGCGCTCGAGGTGCGGAACGAACGACTCGAAGTCCGAGGCGGCCTTGGCCCGGTCCCAGGCGGCGACCGCGACGCCACTCGCGTGCGCCATCTCACCGGCGAGCTCGGTCGGTACGCGACGCGCCCGGTCGAAAAGACGGTGCGTGACGTGGACGAGTGCGGCTTCCACGGAGTCCTCGTCCCGGTCCGGGGCCAGCTGCTCGAGCAGCGCACCCAACTCATCCGAGACGAACCGCTCGTGCGCAAGCTGGGTCAGTGTCGCGGCCAACTCCGCCCGCGCCTGTGCCCCTGCCGGCGGCATCGACACCCGGGAGTCCCAGTCGAGCACCGCCTCGGCGTGCCTGATGTCGGCGATCTCGGCGAGCATCGCCTTCAGGCGTTCGAGCGGCGGTGACTCGGTGACGACGCCGGTCATTTAAGCCGGCTGTGGCGCGAGCTTCTCGCGCAGGTAACGCACGTAGGGCTTCGCGTCGATCCTGCTCCCGGTCACGCGTTCGATCGTTTCCTGAGGCGTGAACTTCCGGCCCATCCGGTAGAGGTGCTCGGTCAGCCAGTCGCGCAACTCGCCGAACTCGCCCTGCTCGAAGCGCTCGTCCAGGTCGCCCAGATCTTGCTTCGCACGCTCCCAGATCTGCACGGAGATCACGTTGCCGAGCGCGTACGTCGGGAAGTAACCGAGGTTGCCGCCGGCCCAGTGCATGTCTTGCAGGACACCACGCGCGTCGTCGGGCACGTCGATCCCGAGGTACTCCTCCATGCGCGCGTTCCAAGCCGCCGGCAGATCCTCGAGGGCGAGCCGATCGTCGATCAGCTCCTGCTCGAGCTCGAAGCGCAGGATGATGTGCAGGTTGTACGTGACTTCGTCGGCGTCGATCCTGATCAGCGATGGGTGCACCCTGTTGACCGCTCTGTAGAAGTCCTCCTCGTCCACGGAGCCGAGCTGGGCAGGAAACACCTGCTGCAGCCGTGGGTAGAAGAAGCGCCAGAACGAACGGCTACGGCCGACGAGGTTCTCCCAGGTGCGGCTCTGGGACTCGTGTAAGCCGAGCGAGACGCCGCTGCCGAGCGGGGTGCGTGCGAGCGCGCGATCGACTCCCCACTCGTAGACGCCGTGCCCGAACTCGTGCATCGTGGCGAAGAGTGAGCTCAAGTCGTTCGTGCGGATGTTCGAGGTCAGCCGGATGTCGCCCGCGCCCGGACTCGACATGAACGGGTGCGGAGTCTGGTCGAGCCGCCACTCCTCGTCGGTATAGCCGAAGCGCCGGGCGATCTCGAGGCCGAAGTCGCGCTGCCTCGCCGGATCGAACTCGCCCGTGAGGAACGAGTCGTCGATCTCCCCGGCGTCTTCGACCTCCTTGATCAGCGGGACAAGCGCGTCCTTCAGCTCGATGAAGATCTCCCGCACTTCCGCGGTCTTCATGTTCGGCTCGTAGTCGTCGAGCAGGACGTCGTACGTCTCTTCCGCGGGGTCGAAGCATTCGACGTAGCGCTGGCGAAGCGCGAGGTTCTTCTCCAAGAACGGCCGAAGGGCCTCGAAGTTCGACGCCTCCTTCGCCGGCCCCCAGGCTGAGAGCGCGAGCGCGCTCGCGCGGCGCAGCTCGCCCACCAGCTCGGGAGGGACGCGGCTGGCCTTCTCGAAGTCGTGGCGCGTCACACGGATCAGGCTGGCCTCGAAGGAGTCGTAGTCCGAGCTCTCCTCCAGGCTGCGCAACTCCTCGAGCAGTTGCTCGATCTCCGCCGTGACGAAGCGCTCCTGGGCCAGTCGGCCGATGGTCGCCACGGACTCGGCGCGGGCCTCGGAGCCGCCGGGCGGCATCATCACGCGCTGATCCCAGAAGAGCAGCATTCCTGCTCTCGAGAGGTCGCTGACCTCGGCGAGGCGTTCCAGGAGTCGTTCGAGTGCAGGGACTTTCATGGAGCGAACTTTGTCAGAAGGCGACGTACCCCGGGCCCGGGGAACGACAGCTCGCGCCCGCCGGTCAGCCCGGCCGGCCTGACGATCAGGACGAGGGCCATGAGCGCTCCGACGACCACGATTCGCGTCCCGGCCGGGAAGTCGAGCGTCTGCCCGAGCAGGTGCACGCCGTTCTCGGCCTCTGCGAGGAACGAATCGACGGCGCTGACCGCAACTGCACCGACGACTGCGCCCCACAGGCTGGTTGCCCCGCCGATCACGAGCATGGCCAGCGTGATGAACGTCAGGTCCAGGTACACCGACTCTGCATTGATCGGGAGGAAGTGCACATAGAGCCCGCCGGCGAGCCCTGCGACCGCTCCCGAGAGAGTGAACGCGACGAGCCTCTGGCCGTACACCGAGACTCCGACCGCGCGTGCGGCGGCCGCGTCCTCCCGGGTGGCGCGAAGCAGCCGCCCGTACCGGCTGCGTTGGTAGACAAAGGCGGCGGCAACGGCGATCAGCGCGCAGATCGCCGCCTGGAAGAGCCCGGTCGTCTCCGGCACGGCGGAGAAGGTGTTGAGCCCCGGTCCGATCTTCTCCCAGTAGCGGAGCACATTGTGCGTGATCTCGAGGACGCCGAACGTCGCGATCCCGGCGGCCAGGCCCGAGAGCCGCATCAACGGCAAGCCGACGATGAGCGCGTAGACCGCGCCTACTCCTGCGGCGATCGCGAGCGACGAGACGTTACCGACGGTCGTGTCGCGCAGAAACCCGGCCAGGTTCGGCATGATCGCCGGCTTCTCCTCGACCGGCATCGACAGGATTCCGGCCGCCCACGCGCCGACGGCGACGAAGCTGACGTGGCCGAAGGACAGGACCCCTGAGTTCCCGATGAAGAGATAGAGCGCGACTACGATCGCGACGTTCACGAGTGCGGCGACGACGTACGTCTCGGTGGAGGAGGAGACGATCGTCCCGACGAGTGCCACAAGGACCACGAGGAGAGCGGGAGCGAGCAGCTCGAAGAGCGCGGCGGCGCGCCTCATACCCTCTCCACCGCCTGCGCTCCGGCCCGTGTGAACAGCCCACCGGGCCGGATCAGCAGCACCAGGATGACGGCCGCGAACAGGAATGACGGCAGGTACTGGCTCTGATCCGTCGGTAGCGCACCGCCAAGGAAGCCCGACGCGAAGCCGATGGCAAAGCCACCGAGAGTCGCGGACACCAGCCGGTTCATGCCGCCTAGCACGACACCGGCGAGCACGAGAATCGTGTCGCGCAGCGCGAAGTCCGGTGTGACGAGCGGCGTTTGCACGGTCATCATGACCGCGACAGTCGCCGCGAGGATGCCCGAGATCAGGACGGCCGAGCTGATGACGCGGTTCGCCCGAACGCCCAGCAGCCTGGCGGTGCTGAAATCCTGCGCTGCCGCGCGCATGTGCAAGCCGACTCTCGTCCGCGCGAGCAGCAGCACGAGTACGAGCAGGCCGACGATCGCCACTGCGGTAGTGACAACGGAGATCTTCCGGATGTCGACCCCGGAGATGGTCACCGGCTGGTTGAGCGACGCGAGCGAGGCTGCGATCTTCCCGAGTGAGCCGAACCAGATCAGCGCGATGCTCTGCAGCAGGAAGGCGACGGCAAATGTCGCCACGAGCATGACCGCAGGCGAATGAGCCCGGAGGGGGCGGAACACGACCCACTCCATCGCGATCGACAGGAGGAGGACGACGCCGAAGCAGAGCAGGATTCCGATCCAGACGGGCCACCCTCGCTCGAAGGCGAACGCGAGCGAGTAGGCGCCGGCCATCACGAGCTGGCCGTAGGCGAAGTTGACGAGCCTGAGGACGCCGAAGACGAGGCCGATCCCGACCGCCATCAGCGCGTAGATCCCGCCCAGGCCGACCGCATCGGCGAGCGTCTGCCAGTCGGCCCCCAGGAACGTCGCGACGGTCGGGCCGCCGCTCATGCGAAGTACGCGGCGACGAGCGTCTCGGTATCCGCAGCGGACTCGGGCCCGAGCGTCAGGCGAAGCCGGCCGTTCGAGAGGACGTAGGTGCGATCGGCGAGAGCGACTGTGCGCTGGGCCCGCTGCTCGACGAGCAGGATCGCCAGTCCCCGCGCTCGGATCTCCTCGAGCGCCTCGAAGACGAGGTCGACCACCCTCGGTGCGAGCCCGAGCGACGGCTCGTCCAGCAGAAGGACCTCGGGGTCGGCGACGAGGGCGCGGGCGATCGCAAGTTGCTGCTGCTGTCCACCCGACAGCGCACCGGCCTGCCGCCTGCCGAACTCCTTCACGACCGGAAACAGCTCGTAGACCCGCGCGAGATCGGCGTCGACGCCGTTTCGGCGCCGCCGGCCGGCCAGGCCGAGTCGCAGGTTCTCGTCGACACTGAGCTCCGCAAAGATGCGGCGCCCCTCGGGGACGAGTGCGATTCCGCGACGGGCGACGTCCTCCGGGTTGGAGCCCGCCACCGACTCCCCGTGTAGCCGGACGTCGCCTCCCGCCGGCCGCACGAGCCCCATGATCGCGTGCAGGGTCGACGACTTGCCAGCGCCGTTCGGCCCGATCAGGCCCACGATCTCGCCGCCGCCGACCTCGAGCGACAGCCCACGGACCGCGGTGACGGCTCCATGCCGCACCTCGAGCTCCTCGACGACGAGCGCCGGCTCGCTCACTCTTCCGTCTCTCCTTTCTGCACGGGGCTCTCGCCTAGGTAAGCAGCGGCCACGTCGAGGTTCGCGCGGATGTCGTTCGGCGTCCCTTCCGCCAGCGTCCGGCCCTGGTCGAGCACCTGGATGCGGTCGCAGAGCTGCATGATCAGCCCCATGTTGTGGTCGATCAGCAGTACGCCTGCGCCATGCTCGTCGCGGACGGTGCGGACCGCGCCCACAAAGTCCGAGACCTCCGCCTCCGGCAGTCCCGCGGCGGGCTCGTCGAGCAGGACGAACTTCGGGTTCGTCGCCAGCGCACGCGCCACCCCCAGCCGCCGCTCGTCACCCTGAGCGAGCCCGTTCGCAGCAACGTCGGCGCTCCTCGTCAGGCCGAGCAGGCCTAGCAGCGCCTCGGCGCGTCGGCGGGCCTCCGCCGGGGCGGCGCCCACTCCCAGCGCCGCCACCTCGACGTTCTCGCGCACGGAGAGGGCCCGGAAGGCATGCCCGTGCTGGAACGTGCGAGCCAGGCCGGCGCGCCCGCGACGGTTCGGGTTCCAGCGCGTGACGTCGCGACCCTCGAGCTCGACGACGCCGGTCGTTGGGCGGTCGAACCCACTGAGGAGGTTCACGAGCGTCGACTTCCCGGCGCCGTTCGGGCCGATCAGGCCGACGACCTCACCGCGGCGAATTTCGAGCGTCACGTCGCGGAGCGCGTGGACGCCTTCGAAGGACCGTGACACAGCGGAGGCCCGGAGTGTCTCTCCGGGCCCCCGCGTCTGCTCGTCCGGGCTTGCGTGGGTCAAGCGCCCCGCTGCTAGATCTTCGGGACGACCTTGGCCACGATCGTGCCGACGACCTTCGGCACGTTGTTCTGGATCCTGATTACGCGGTACCGCCGCCCGAACACGGTGTGCAGCTTCGGCGAGAAGCTGATGTTCCCCGAGATCGTCGGCACGTTCTTGAACTTCTCCATTGCCCGCGAAAGGTCGATGCCCTTCGTCGATCCGTTCGCGCGCTTGATCGCAGTGACGAGCCCATCGATCGCCGACGGGCCGGTGATGAAGCCGCCCGTTCCCGCTTTCACCTTCTTGGCAAGCGCATTGACGGCCTTGTTCGGGTCGTCGCCAAAACAGGAGGCGAAGGTCACGAACCAGTAGTTCGTCACCTTCGGGTTAGCCGGCAGCCAGTAGGTGCCGTCGCCGGCCCACGAATTCAGGATCGGCGTGTTGTTCCCGAGCGAGCGGAGACCGGTCAGGAGCGTCGACAGTGCCCCGAAGGCGCCTGCGGTCGACGTCACGATCACGCTGGCGTTGACCCCGTTCAGACGACTGACGGCGTTCTGCACGTTGTTGCCGCCGAGCGACTGATACGTCTCCTGGGCAACGATCCGACCGCCGAGTTGCTTGAACCGGGCCTCGAACGCCTGCACGACGTTCCGGAAGTACACGATCACGGTGTCCGTCGCGAGTGCGGCAGTCCTCCAGCCTCTGTTCCACGCGTATTGCGCCATCGCCGAGCCCTCGTCCTGCGCGACGTTGCCGAAGCTGAACGCCAGCCGGCCCTTGGTCCCGAAGCGCTTCGGGCCCATCTGATCGGTGCCGATACACGGCGCGATCGCGAGAGTACCGCGGTCGATCGCCGCCCGGACAACCGGTGCCGCGAGGTCGACGTCACAGGTGGTGAAGAGGACGTTGGCCTTCTGCCCGAGGAGCCGCAAAGCACACGCTCTAGCAGTGTCCGCCTTGTTGCCCTGCGTGTCGCACGTGCGGAGCTGGAGCTTTCGCCCGTTGACGCCGCCCTTTGCATTTACTTGAGTCACGCGCAGCTTCGCGGCGGCGAGCGCCGGCCCATCGAACGGGGCCATTGCTCCCGTGCTGTCGAACGCCCAGCCGATCACGATCGGCTTCGACGCCTCGGCGCCCTGACGCCCGGCGGTGGCCGCCAGCGCGCTCCCGATCACGGCGAGCGCGACCAGCGAGACCGCCGCGACCACCCACCTCCCTCGACCTCTCATCTATTGCCTCCTGTGGTTGGTCATGGATTAGACGGCACCGGGCGATACCCGGTCGACCGGACTTTGGATTCGTGCAGCCCAGACCCCGGCAAAGGCCTTCTTGGCTCTCCGAGCAAGCTCTTCCGGCGGCACATCCCAGAGGGAGTCGGGCCAGGCGTTTCCGAACGCGCCGTTGTCGGAGAAGATCTCGAGGTCGTAGTACCCGCTCCAGCCGGCGCGGTCCAACGCGCCGAGGATCGCGGGCAGGTCGGCGACGCCGTCACCGGGAAGCACGCGGTCGGCCCAGCCACGCGTCGGCTCCCGCCAGTCCGCGACGTGCACGCCGACGAACCGGTCTGCGTACCGCTCGATGTCGTCTAGGACGTCAGGCGTGTTCCAGACGTGCCAGCTGTCGAACTGAATCCCGAGTGCCGGGTGGTCGACCTCGTCGAGCAGCTCGACAGCGTCCGAGACGGACGAGATCATCGTCCAGTCCTCTCCGCCCACGCGGTTGATCGGCTCGACGCCGACTCGGACCCCCACCCGTGCCGCCTCTTCCCCGATCGCGCGTAACCCCTCGACGACCGTCTCCCGGTCCTCCCCTGGCCCGGTGAGGCAGACGATGCTGGCCGGATTGAACGCCGCGAGCCGGTGGAGCGACGCGCAGATGGCGTCGACACGCTCCTGCGGATCGGCCGGGCCCTCCATCAAAGGGAGCGGCAAAATCGACGGGACGGCGGGCACGGCCGCAGCGGAGCCCAGGCCGGACGCCGCCAGTGCAGCGAGCGCGTCCTCGTCCCCGCCGGTTGGCAGCTTGATCTCCCAGATGCCGATTCCTTCCGCCCCTGCACGGGCGTACGCGCGGACGTCCTCCGCGAAGCTCGACGCTAGAGTCGTGATCTGGGAGATCGAAAAACGCGGCCCGATGCAGGAATTCTATTCTTGTCCGCGCCGAGCCAACGCCCCGACCCGCTGGGCGAGACGCTTCATCGCCGGCGGTCTCAGGAGCTCCTGTGCGACCAGGGTGCCGGAGCCCGCGCCAAGCCCCGGCCCGGGCCAGGTGCTCGCCCCGATGTGAAAGAGACGGTCGACTGCGGTCCGATGTCCCGGCTGCTGCGCGAACGGGCGCCAGAGGAAGTTCTGGTCGAGCGCGAGTGAGCCCGAGTAGGGATCTCCATGTACGAGGTTCACGTTCGCGGCCTGGAGATCGGCCGGCGAGAGTACGACGCGACCGAGGATCGACGACTCCAGGTCGGTCACGTGCTCGGCGATCCGAGCCTGAATCCTGTCGGCATACCGTTCGCGCAGCAGCTCCGTCCAGCTGCCGTCGCCGGCGTCAAGCTCACCTGCGGCGTCCCCCTTGATCCGCCACGGCAGCTCCTGCAGCTGAATCCACAGCAGCCCTTGCCCCGCAGGCGCCCGTGACACGTCCACGGTCAGCGGCTGTCCGACGACGACTGTCGCCTCGGCAGGCAGTAGGCCGCGCTCGGCCTCGTTCACCGCACGGGAAACGCCGTCGAGTCCCGGTGTGAGGTGAACGACCGCCGTCCTGTTCAGCCGGTCGTCCCCCTTCCAGCGGGCCGGCTCCGACAGCGCAAAGTGGATCTGCATCTCTGAGCGCCCGAAGCGGAAGCGCGTGCCGGCCTCGCGAACCTCACCCGGCACCTCTCCCGGCTCGAGCAGCCGGCCGTACAGCTGGGTCGGCGTGACGTTGCAGATCACGGCGCGGTTCGCGGTAACGTCGCCCGTAGTCGTGCGGACGCCGTCTGCTCTCCCGCCCGTGACGAGAACTCGCTCGACGTCGCGTTCGGTCTCGCAGACACCGCCGTGGTCTTCGATCAGCCTGACGAGGGCGTCCACAAGACGGGCGCCGCCTCCGCGCGGCACGGGCATGCCGCCGGCCTCGATCGCGAATGCGATCACTCGGGTCATGAAGCCCGAGGCCGCTGCGTCGGGACCGAGGCCCGTGTGCAAAACCCACGGCGCGAGTAAGCCATGAGCGCGCTCGGACTGGAACGTCGTCTCCAGCCAGTCACGACTCGACTGCACGACCTCGGCGCCGAAGGCCGCAAGACCGCGGCGACCGAGTCGCCGGTAGGCCGTCAGCGCGAGCCCGGCGCCCGCACTCGACCAGAGCTCGGTGCCGAGCACGCCGAACACGAGCTCCGCCCGAGCCCCGATGCCGGCGATCGTCTCACGCCAGGCATCGCCGTCTCCCGCAGCATGTCGGTCGAGCTCAGCCGCGTTTGCATCCGTGCTCGTGGCGAGAAAGGCCGCCTCGCCGTCCGGGTAGACCGTCGCGGTTGGATGCTCGGTGTTGAGGTACTCGAGGCCGCGCTCTCCTAGTGCGGCGCCAAGCTGGGCGTGCGCAGGCCCGCCGACCCACAGCGGGTGCCAGGCGCTGAAGACGTCATGGAGAAATCCGGGCTCGGTCAGCTCCGCGGTCTTGATCGCGCCGCCGAGCTCGCGCTCGCGCTCGAGCACGCAGACTCGCCAGCCTGCGCGCGCGAGGAGCGCCGCGCCCGCGAGCGAGTTGATGCCGCTGCCGACGAAGACCGCGTCGTAGTCAGCCACCGGCGAGCTTCCGGAACTCCTCGTCCGAGACGAGTCCGCGCTTCTGCGTGCCGAGCTCCTTCACGCGCAGGAGAAGATCGCGCTGCGCATCTGCCGAGAGGTCGAGCCCGAGCTCGTCGGCCTTGATCCGGATCGAATCGATCCCGCTCTTCTTGCCGAGCACGATCCGTCGCTCCGCTCCGACAAGCTCGGAGGAGTAGGGCTCGATCGCGGGTGGATCGTGGAACTGGCTTGCGACTGCGCCTGACTCCCGGCTGTACAGGTTCTCACCGACCAGCGGCTTGTAGGGCTCGAGTTCATAGCCGGAGATCGCACGCAGACGCTCGGAGAAAACACGGACCTTGTCCAACTGTAGGTTCGTATCGACACCGTAGAGGCCGCGCAGTGCCAGCGCCACCTCCGGCAGGTTGGCATTGCCTGCCCGTTCGCCCATGCCGTTGATCGTCCCCTGCACCCAGCGTGCCCCGGCGCGCACCGCTGCGATGGCGGCCGCCGTCGCAAGACCGAAGTCGTTGTGCCCATGGAAGTGGATCGGAACGTCTGGGCCAACCCACTCTCTCGTGCGGCCGACGAGGTCGGCGGCCGCCTCGGGGCCGGCAATGCCGATCGTGTCCACGACGACGACTTCCTTCGCTCCTGCTTCGACGGCCGTCTTGTAGACGGTCTCGAAGTAGGCGGGATCGGCCCGCGTCCCGTCGACGCCGAAGAAAGCCACGGTGATGTTCTGGTCGACCGCGAAGGAGATCGCGTAGACGATGCGCTCGAGCATCGCCTCGCGGTCGACGCCGAGGGCTTCGAGCTTCAGGTCGGAGATCGGCGACTCGATCACGCTCGCGCCGACGCCGAGCTCGACGAGCGCCTTCACGTCCGCGTCGACTGCGCGCGAGAACCCCCACACCTCTGCGTTGAGCCCCGCGTCGCGGATGAGCTCGACCGCGCGCCAGTCGTCATCGGACACGCGCGGGAAGCCCGCCTCGATGCGCTCGATCCCGAGCTCGTCGAGTCCTCGCGCCAGCTCGAGCTTGTCTTCCGGGCTGAGCACGACGCCGACGGTCTGTTCGCCGTCGCGCAGCGTCGTGTCGTAGAAGCCGACCTCCGCTTGGAAGCGGTGCGCGTCGTTGAGCTCGCCGGTCCAGAAGAGGGTCATCGGTGATCCTGCCGGTGGCATTGCCACGCCAGGGGCCTGAGTGATGCCGCCGGCAGGGTCACCTAAAATCGTCCGGGTAGCTCGACAGCTTTTCGGGGCCGTCGCTTGTGATCAGGAAGTTGTCCTCGATGCGGAGGCCGCCCCCACCTTCCCAGTACACGCCCGGCTCGATTGCGAGCACCATCCCTTGCTCGATCGTGCCGCCTCCGGCTTGGTGCGCGTACGGCGGCTCGTGTGCGCGCGCGCCAACGCCGTGGGCGATCGGATGACTCGGCTGTCCGCCGTAACCTGCCTCGGCCAGCCCCTCACGGATCAGGACGTCGAGCTCGGGCAGGCTCGCTCCGGGGCGGCAGTGGTCGAGCGCCTTGCCGTAGACCTCGAGGAGAACGTCGAGCAACTCCCCGTAGCGCGAGTCGAGCTCTCCCGGGCAGACGTTCTTCGTGTGGTCGCACCAGTATCCGTCGGCGCAGACCCAGATCTCGAACAGCGTCGGCTCGTTCGCCTGTACCGGCCGGTGGCCCGTAGCGGTGAACGTGCGGATGCCGGGACCCGACCAGACGAGCGAGAACCCGAGCGCGAGCTCCACCTTGCCCTTCCAGCCGGTGCCCTCGCCGTGCACGAAGCCCTCCCAGATGGCGGCCGCCTCGCTCTCCTTCTGGCCCGGCCGGAGCTCGGCCGCGACGTGCTCCATGGCCGCGGCCGCGATCTCGTTGGCCAGGCGCATCCGCTCGACCTCCTGCGGGGTCTTGACTGCGCGTGCCTGGGCGAGAAGCGGCGTGGCGTCGCCTCCTGTCGGGAAGGCGTCGAACCAGGCGCGGGTGAAGGTCGTCGGCTCGCCGACCATGCGATCAGAGCCCTGGGTGCCGAGCGAGGACTCCAGCCCGATCCGCCCATACGGCTTCGCCGCCTCTTGCGTCGCCTCGAGCGTGCGCGCGAGCGGCGGCCGGGCGTCAGTGGGGTCGTAGCCTGGAACGAGGTGAACGTCGCTCGTCCAGGCCTGCTCGGCGGCGTCGTCCGCCGACGGCTCGATGGCGATGAGGATCGGGTCGCCTTCCCGCGGGAACACTGCGGCGTCGTAGCCCTTCATCCCCCAGAAGTTCGTCAGGTAGAGGACGTTGTCCGGCGCGCGGACGACGAGCGCATCGAGATCCGACTCGGTCATCAGCGTCCGGACCCGGTCGAGCTTCGCGTCGTCGCGCGGCCAGCTCACGGCGACAGACTCTGCCTCACCAGCGTACGCGGGGCGGCGCCGGCTCTCCGTGGCCTTCCTGCCAGGAGATCACCGGGTTGCGCAGGACGCCGATCTTTTCGATCTCGGCCTCGATCACATCGCCGGGCCTGAGATACAGCGAGGCGGCGTCCTCGCTGAAGCCTGCGACTCCGCTCACGGTTCCGGTCGAGACCACATCGCCTGCCGAGTAGCCCAGCGCCGAATAGTGCGACAGGATTTCCGGGATCGTCACCGACATGTTGCCGCTGTGCGACTCCTGGCGCGGTGTCCCGTTGACCCGCAGCTCCATGTGCAGGTCGTGCGGGTCGCCGATCTCGTCGGGCGTGACGATCCAGGGGCCGAGCGGGCAGAAGGTGTCGATTGACTTGCAGAAGCAGAAGACACCCGAGCGCATCTCCCGCCGCTGGATGTCTCGTGCAGTGATGTCGTTGAAGATGACGTAGCCGCCGATGTAGTCCATTGCCTCCTCGGCGCCGAACCATTTGCCCGCCTTGGAGATGACGACCGCGAGCTCCAGCTCGTAGTCGAGCTCCTCGGTGAGATGCTCGGGATAGACGATCGGCTCCTCGGGGCCGACGATCGCGTCCACGTTCTGGAAGAAGACGATCCACGGCGCGATCTCGTGCGACCAGTCGACCACCTTCGACTCGTCCTCGTGCTCCCGGAAGTTCCCAGCGGTGTGGAAGAACTTCTTCGGGATGATCGGCGCGCGCAGCCGCACGTCGCCGAGCTCGGCTTCTCTGCCGGTTGCATCCGCGCCGCCGCGCTCGAAGTACTCGCGCATGCTCGGTGCGTCGAGCTCGACCACCTTGCCGTCGCGCAGCTCTCCGACTCGCCCTTCGTCGAACGTGACCAGCTTCACCTGTTCGCCTCGATCATCCGGGGCCTTTCGGCGCGCCGTTTGGCCGCCCGCAGCACGGCGACGCGAATGAGTCCGCTGAACGGTCGCACGATCCGCCAGTAGCGCGCGAACCTCCTGCGAGAGGACGGGTCTGGAATGTGGACCCGCGTCTCGGTCGTCAGGCTGCCCGGCACGGCCCGGAAGTCGACCACAGCCGTGGCGGGCGGCTCGGGCCCACGTCCCCGGAGCCGCCAGAACTGCCCCGTGAGCGTGAGCACGATTCCCTCTCCGCGAACATCCTCGAGGACCGTGGCACGAGGAACCATCGTCGAGAGCACGTTTTCCGTCCCCTTGCGTGGCCCGAGGCCGCGGGCGAGAAGCAGACCGCGGACGAGGGGGATCTCGCCGTACGTCAGCTCGCGCAGAGCGCGATCGGCCTGAACCGGATCGGCGTCGACGGCAACCCGGTGGCGAGTCGCGAATTCGTAGTTGGGCAGGAACTCGTCGATGCTCTTCACGCGGCCTCGCAGATGCGTTGCGCGACAAGGGCATAGGCCCTGGCCATCTTCACGAGCCCGTCGATTTCGAGATTCTCGCCGAGAACCGGGTCCGGGAGCCCACTCGACGTGCCGTAGTTCACAGTCTCGATGCCGTAGCGCGTGAGCGCCGAGGCGTCAGAGAACCAGCGCACGGTGTCGCGCTCCGGCTTGTTGCCGAACACCTCCGCGTGCGCGCCGTCGATCGCGCCGACGAGCGGGTGGTCTTCGGCGATCTCCGACCCTGGCGCCGTCACGTAGATCTCGGACTCGATCCCGTGGTCGGGGAAGCGGTCCCGCAGACCGCGCACGAATTCGCCGAGCGCCGCGCGCGCCTCCGCCATGGGCATCGTCGGTGGGACGCGGAAGTCGACGAACAGGTCCGTGCGGTGAGGGGTTCGGGAGACCCGCCAAGGAAAACCACCGTTGATCGCGCCCACGTTGACGATCCCCGGCTTGCCGCCGTAGGAGGTCCGCTCCTCCCACTCCGGCGCGAACTCGAGCACGGCGTCGAGCACCTCGCGCATCCGAACGATCGAGGTCTCGCCGCGGCGCCCCTCGCTGAAGGCCGTGTGGATGAAGGGCCCGCTCGTCGAGATGCGCATCCAGATCGCGCCGTAATGTCCGAGGACGATCTTCTGCTCGGTCGGCTCACCGAGGATGCACATGTCCGTGACCCCGCCGTGAGAGACGAGAAACCGTGATCCAGCGGCGTAGCCTCGATACTCGCGGCCCACGTAGTCCGGGTGCCATTGCGTCTTCTCGATTTCGCCGGCGACCGCGGCGATCATGACCTCGCCGCGCAGACGCACGCCGGCGTCTTGCAACGCCCGCACGGCCTCGACGTAGCACGCCAGCGCCCCCTTCATGTTCGAGATGCCGAGCCCGTAGACGCGGCCGTCCTGCACGAAGCCGTCCGGCTGAAAGCCGCGGATGCCCGCCAGCCACTCCTCCCGGCCCGAGTACGACGTGTCCATGTGGCCGTTGAACATCAGCGACTTTCCGCCGCCGGCCCCCTCCCAGAGGCCGATGACGTTGGGTCGCCCCTCCTCTACCTCCTGCCACTGCACCTGGAGGCCCATGTCGGCGAACTCCTCGCGCACGCGCTCGCCCATCGCCTGCTCGTCGCCGGTCGGGCTCGGGATGGAGACGAGGTCGACGGCCAGCCCGACGAGGCGCTGCTCGTCGACGCGCGCGAGAATGTCCTCCGCCCTCACGGGCGCAGTCTACGAGCCGCGCGGTCCAGGGACGCTGGGGACCAGCGCCGCCCTAAGCGAAGATCTCCGTCGTGCAGTCTCCGTTTTGCAGACGCACCTCGTGTGCGCGCGCCGGACCGCCGGGACGGTCGTGGAGATCGACGAAGAAGTCGCGGTCTACCTCCATCCCGCCATCGGGATCGCAGTCGATCTTGATCAGCCACGAGCGCAGCCCGGGATAGAACTGATTGTCCCAGGTCGAGTAGAGGGAGTTGGTGACGTAGAGGCGCCTCCCGTCGAACGAGAGCTGCAGCATCTGCGGCCCGCCGGTCAGCTCGCGACCCGCGTCGCCCGCCCGGCCGAGCAACCCGCCGAGCCAGACCTGTCCCGTCAGCTTTGGATTACGCGGATCGGAGACGTCGTACTGACGAAGGTCGCCGTGGAGCCAATTGGAGAAGTAGAGGAACCGGTCGTCCATCGACAGCACCAGATCCGTGATCAGGCCCGGCACCGGGAACGGCCAGCCCTCGAGCTCGACGCTCTCGACCGCGATGACCTGCTCGACCCCCCACTCGGTGCCGTCGCGGTACCAGTGCCACATCGTGCTGGAGAGCGCCGCACCGACGAAACCCTCTTCGGCCTCCGGATCGTGCAGCCAGCGCACCTCGAGCGGGATGAGGCCGTTGTCGCCCAGGTCAACTGTCTGCTCGAGCTTCCTGTCTTCCAGATTCCAGAAATGGAGTCGCCGTCCGTAGCGGCCGGCGCCGACGTCGTCGAGGTCGAACCCCGGCTCGTAGGCGTTCGGCTCCCCGAACTCGGATGAGACGAGGACGTTCTTCCGCGGCTGATACCAGAAGTCATAGTTCAGCGGCGGTCGCTCCCCACCGTCCTCCCAGCGTCCCTTGAGCTCGAACGTCTTTGCATCGAGGACCGCAAAACCGCCTGCTCCTCCGCCCTGTGCGTCGCCGAGCATGCTGAGCACGACGTTGTCGCCGGGCATGCAATGCACGGTGTGCGGTCGCGTGTAGCCCGTTTCTCGCACGACCTCGTCCGGCTCGATCACCTTCTCGATGCGCGGACGGCGCGGATCGTCGGCGACGTTGACGACGTGGATGCGCGAGGACCGGAACCCGGGCACGATCAGATGCGAGCGCTCGGGCCCATGGCAGGCCGAGCTGCAGCGGTTCCAGCCATAGTGGTGCAACTCGTCGCCGACGTTTGGCATCGGCGTCTCATGGATGACTCGCCCATCTTCCGCATCGACGACGGCGATGAAGTCGGGTGCCTCGACTCCCGTGCCCTCGTGCAGGCAGGCCAGGTACAGAAATTCCTCCGCCGGTGCCCCCAGCGCCTCTTGCGGCGAGGCGTAGAACGAGGCAGGGCTGCTGCTGTGGTCGGAATGATCGTGGCCCATCGTTTCCCTCCTTCGATCCCGAGACCTCTGAAGGGACGGTCTAACCGTTCACCCGGCGTCTGTCAAATGGGCAGTCAGCGGCGACCGAAATGAGGCAGCACCTCCTTCCCGAAGAGCTCGATCTGATCGTGACGCCGGTCGCCCCAGAGCTCCAGCATGATGTGTGTACACCCCGCGTCGCGGTACTCCTCGATCGCCGCGATGCAATCCGCAGGCGTGCCCGCGATCGGTTTGCACTTGTCGAGAATATCGTCGGTCACCTTCGCTTTCGCGGCGAGTCGTCCACCTTGCTCCATGGCTTCGGCGACCGGGCGGATCTCGTTCTGCGTCAGCCCCGCGAGATCGAGCAACGTGTCGGCAGCGCCCTGGATGTTCTGGACCTTGTTGGCGAGATACATACCGGCGATCTCGCGCGCACCGTCGCGACCGGCGTCCCGATTCGATTCGTGGATCGAAGCGACGATCGTACAGCCGATGTCGATGTCGGCGGCTACGTTCTCGCGCGTGTACCGGACGAATGCCGGTGTCGTGATGGAAGGGGTCAGACAACCGTCCGCGATCTCGCCGGCGAGCGCCTGCATCTTCGGCGCAGTGGCAGCGACGTAGACCGGCGGGACGTCCCGCGGCGTCTCTGCTTCGTCCTGCAAGCCGGGCACGGATGCACCGAAGGTCTGGCCCTCGTACTCGAACGGTTGGCCGGAAAGAACGCCGCGGACGATCTCCACGGCCTCGCGCATCGGGCCTAGCGTGCGCTTGGTGGGAATCCGCGCGTTGTTGAGGAAGATCTTCGACGTCCCGAAGCCGAGAAGAAACCGTCCTGGCCCGGCGGCCTCCTGGACCACGCGCGCGTCCATCGCGACCTGAACGGGATGGCGCGTGAAGGGGGAGATGATCCCCCAGCCGACGGCCAGGCGCTCGGTCTCCTTCGCGATCAGCCCAGAGGTGACAGTGGACGATCTCGCCTCCATCCCGTGCTTTCGCCACCACGGGTAGGCCTCGGCGAGCCAGATCGTGTCCATGCCGACGCGGTCCATGGCACGTGCCGACCCGAGCATCTCCTCGAGCGGCTCCATCGTCAGCTGCATCACGCCGATGCGGAACGGTTGCGCCATCACGACGATCCTCTCACGCGGTCAATTCCCGGAAGTAAAAGGCGCCCGGCCAGAGCGTCCCGTCCGGCCGTCGCGAGTAGTTCGGCATCACGCCGAGCTTGGTGTACCCGATCGCCTCGTAGAACCCGCAGGCCCCGGTCTGGTCGTGCGTGGTCAGCCAGAGCAGCGTCACCCCACGCTGCACGGCGGCCTCCTCGAGAGCGCGCATCAGCCGTGCACCGATCCCGGCGCCTCGCGCCGCCTCGCCGACGGCGACTCGCTGAACCTCTGCTCGATGGGCCGCGTTGCCCACGCCGCTGAAGACGAGCTGCGCCATTCCGACGAGCTCCCCGTGCCGCTCCGCCACCAGGAGTAGCCGCTTGCGATCGTCGAGGCGGTCGACCGCGTCGTGATAAGAGCGCCTCAACGTCCCGGCCACAGCCGTCCCGGCGGCTCCCAACGCCATCCCGGCGCGCATCGCGTCCAGGTGGAGCTCTGCCAGTTCGGGTGCAAGCGCCTCGGCCTCGGCCGGCTGTACCGGACGGATGAGGATGTCGCCGGCTACGGATCCTGTGTCGACGTCGTCGGTCCTTCAGGATCCGAATGTGCTCATCTGGCCTTCGCTTCCTGCACCTGCTTCTCGAGCGCACCGAGCACCTGCGTCACCTGCTGGTTGACGATCGGTTGCAATACGCGCTGGCCCATCGACGCAACCGGACCAAGCAGGTGCACGTCTGCCTCCCATTTCATGTGAGTGGAATCACCCGCCTCGCTCAGCTCGAACGACGTGTCCATGTTCATCACCGCGCCGACACCGTTTCCCTTCGCGTGAAGCCTTGCGAACTCTGGCTCACGCTCATCGGTCTTCTCGAAGTCGATCGACATACGCAGGCCGCCGAGTCCGAGCGGGATCTTGACGTGAGCGCGCCAGTGCTTGTCGTCCTGGATGTCGAACGACTCGACGCCCGGCATCGTCTGCGCCATGCGCGACGGATCGTTCAGCACCTCCCACACCGTCTGGCGTGGTGCTTGGAACTCCCTTTCGCCGCTGACCTTCACCGGCTCTCCACACTGACCAGTTTGCGGGTCTTCTCAGGACTCTGCAGCAGCTCCCAGACACCCTGAGAGGGGTTGCAGCTGCGCCAGACGATCGGCCCTTCGCCGCGCCGTCCCAGGGCATTCTGGAGAGCAGCGCAGACCGCATGGATCCCGGCGCCGCCGCCCTCCCCCATGCCCTTGGCCCCGAGCGGCGTGAACGGCGACGCCGATTCGATGAAGCCGGTCTTGATCGGTGGCATGTCGAGCGCGTGCGGCACGTGGTAGTCGTAGAAGTTGGGGGTCAGCAGGTTTCCTTCCTCGTCGTAGGTGAAGATCTCGTGCGTCGCCGCTCCCAGCGCGTGTGCGGTTGCGCCGTGCACCTGCCCCTCGACGATCTGGGGATGGATCCTGTTGCCGCAGTCGTCCACGGCAGCGTAGTCGACGACCTCGTAGACGCCGGTCTCGGGATCGATCTCGAGGGCGCAAGCATGGATCTGCGTTGCGTAGGTGAGGGTCAGGTTTCCATACTTCCGCTCGAGGTCTGGCTTTTCGAACGGCGGGCGGTACACGTGGCGGACGTTCAACGTGACGTCGAGCTCCGGGGGGAGCCCTGCGTTGTTCGCGTTGAGGATGGCACCGAGCGCCATGAACGGCAGCGCCGCCTCGGGATTCGCCTTGATACGTGCCTGACTCTCCGCCAGCTCGATGTCGTCCGGGGAGCAGCCGAAGACCGCCGCCGCAAGCTGCTTCATCTCGACGGCGAGCTTGTCGGCCGCGCCCTTGACCGCACCGAGACCTGTGACGGCGAACTGCGAGGCGTACGTCCCGGAGAAGCCGGCCGTCGAGTTCCAGTAGGTGTCGTGGCCCGCACGAACGTTGATGTCGTCGGGAGTACAGCCGAGGATGTCCGCGACGACCTGTGCGCTCGTCGTCTCGTGACCCTGGCCCTGCGGCACAGTCCCGAGTGTGACCACGACCTCGCCGAAGATGTCGAGCTTGACGGTGGCGACCTCGTTGTTCCCGGAGAACTGCAGCTCGGGATTGAGGATCATCGACTGGCCGAAGTTGTTCGTACCCGAGTCGAGGGTCGAGCCGATTCCGATGCCGAAGAGCTTTCCACGTGACTCCGCGTCGCGTCGCTTCTCCTCGAGCGAGGAGTACCCGATCAGGTCGAGTGCGATGTCCAGACACCGCGCGTAGTCGCCGGAGTCGTAGATACAGCCGTTCGGAGTCTCATACGGGAACTCCTCGTGCTTCACGTAGTTCTTCTTCCGCACCTCGATTGGATCGAGCCCGAGCTCGTGGGAGACGATGTCGACGATCCGCTCGGTCAGCCAGAGGTGCTGCATACGAGAGTAACCGCGGTTCGGAGCGACCGGGGACTTGTTCGTGCACACCTGAGTGAAGTCGACCCGGACGTTGCGCCAGCGATAGCAACCGGGCGTCACCTGCGCCCAGATGATGCAGCCGAGCGGCTCGTAGCGCGGGAACGCGCCGCAATCATCGAGCGCGCGCACCGAGAAGCCGAGCATCGTGCCGTCGGCCTTCACCGGCACCGTCACGTCGAGAAAAGTGCGTTCGTTGCCATGCGTGTTCGCCGTGTGCTGATCCGTGCGCCATTCGGTCCACTGCACGGGCCGGTTGAGCTTGCGGGCCAGGAGACAGCACGCCGTGTACTGCGGATGGAGCGTGATCTTGTTGCCGAAGCCACCGCCGATGTCCTGGCTGACGAAGCGGAGCTTGTCGATGCCGACACGCAGCGCGGGCGCCATCCAGATCGCGCCGATGCCCGGCATCTGGTGATTGCCGTGGATGGTCCACTGTCCGGTGCCGCGGTTGAACTCGACGACGCAGCCGGAGCACTCGAGCGGTGTCGATGAGAAGCGGTCGAAATGCAGTCGCTCGATGCGAACCACGTGGTCGGCTTCCGACAGGGCGGCGTCGAAGTCTCCCCAGTCGAACACACCCGACCAGACGGTGTTCGAGGCTGCGTCCTCGTGGAGGATGACGTCGTCCTTCAGCGCCTCCTCCGCATCGAGGACGAGCGGGAGCGGCTCGTATTCCACCTCGACCAACTCGGCGGCGTCCCGTGCCAGCTCGCGCGTCCGGGCGACGACGGCGGCGACAGGGTCGCCCACGTGGCGCACCTTGCCTACCGCCAGGGCGTAGTCCTTGATGTGCGCGCCGGGCGGCGTCGAGAGCTCGAAGAACGGGTCAGTCAGGATTGCGACCTCGTCGCCGGTCAACGTCCCGTAGACGCCGTCGAGCTCGAGCGCCTTCGCAACATCTACGGACTTGATGCGCGCGTGCGCGTACGGCGAGCGCACGAAGTAGACGAAGCCCATCTCGTGCCGCTTGACGTCGTCGAAGAACACGCCCTCGCCCTGGACGAGGCGCTTGTCTTCCTTGCGGGGAACGTTCGTGCCGATGAAGCCGCGCTGCGCCTCGCCGCCTTCCTCGACGACCAGCGCGCGCTCCGGACTGACGGTCGTCTCGGTCACTCCGCGGCCGCCTTGACGGCCTCGACGATGTTGACGTAGCCGGTGCAGCGGCAGATGTTGCCCTGGATCGCCTTGCGTATCTCGGGCTCCGACGGGTGCTTGTTGACCCGGAGCAGCGCCGTCGCGCTCATCAGCATGCCGGGCGTGCAGTAGCCGCACTGCAGCGCGTGGTGGTCGGAGAAGGCCTGTTGAAGGGCTGTCAGCTCACCGTCCCTGGCCAGCCCTTCGACCGTCTCGATCTTCGTGCCGTCGGCCTGAATTGCGAGCATCATGCAGCTCTTGACGAGGACGCCGTCCACGAGGACGGAGCAGGCGCCGCAGTTCCCGGTGTCGCAGCCGATGTGACTGCCGGTCAAATCGAGGTCGTCGCGGATCAAGTGGATCAACAGGCGGCGCGCCTCGACCTCACGCTCGTAGCTCTCGCCGTTCACCTCGACCTCGATCGTCTTGCGTGCGACGACTTCCATCTACCCCCTCCTCGCGGCCTCGGCCACGGCTCGTAGCGCCAGCACTTCTGCGAGATGACGGCGGTAGTCGGCCGACGCATGGACGTCGGACGGTGGGTCCAGCGCGGCGTCGCGCACGGCACCGCGCACGGCATCCTTCTCGGCGGATCCGGGCAGAACGACGACGGGTACGGCGTCGACGCAGCCGATCGCCAGCCGCGGCGCCCCATTCTCGAGCGAGGCTGCGACATTGACGATGCACGTGCCGTCCTTCCCGATGGACACCGACGCAAAGCCGTCGCTCTTGCCCGCCGGCACCGAGATCTTCGTCAGCAGCTCTCCAGGCCCGGCGGCGGTCATGTACACGCCGAGGAAGAACTCCTCCGCCAGGACGGTCCTTGCCCCGTCCTGGCCGACGATGGTCATGGTCGCCCCCACCGCGACAAGCAGCGGCGGCAGGTGGTTCGTCGGGTCGTTCGAGCAGACGTTGCCGCCGATCGTGCCCCGGTTGCGCACCTGCACGTCGGCGATCTGCTCGCAGACCTCGCCGAGAATGGGACGGGCCCTCGCCTCGGCGGAGCCGATGAGATCCGAGTACGTGGTCATCGCGCCGATAACGACCGTTCCGTCGCTTCCGAGCTCGATACCTCTCAGCTCCTGGAGGTCGGTCAGGTCGATGAGCACGTCGGGAGCTGCGGCCCGAGTCTTCATCACGTTGATGAGCGTCTGGCCGCCCGCGAGCGCACGCGCACCGTCATGGGCGCCGAGCAAGCGCACGGCATCCTGAACGCTCGCCGGACGAGCGTACTCGACCTCCCGCAAGAGCACGCTCTATTCAGTGCAGAAACCCCTGCTCAGGTCAAGAAACAAGTGTCACACAGGCGCCAATCGGAAAGCCACGAAGGTGAAGCTCCCCAGGTTGGACTCGAACCAACAACCCTCCGGTTAACAGCCGGATGCTCTGCCAATTGAGCTACTGGGGAAGGAGCGGGCTATTTTAGCCGCTGAAGTCGCGACTCGACTTCGCCGAGAAAGGCGGGGTTGTGTGCCTCCGCGCGACTTCGCAGCGTGGCCTCGAGGCCCTCGCGAATCTCGCTCACGATCGCTTCGATCGGGAGCTCGTCTGCCGCGTCGTCCACCACGAAGAGCTTGCGCGGTTCCGGCTCTGCGCCCCACGCCGCGTGGAAGCCGACGAGGTTCCGCCACGCGTACGCCGGCCAGACCGGGAGCACACAGACGTGGTGCGAAGCGGCTTCGAGCTGACGGGCTACATCCGTCGCCAGCTCTCGATCCGAGAACAGCGGCTGCGCATCGCCCGCGGGAACGAGGTCGAGCTCGCCGCTGTCGTCGAGCTCACCAATCGCGAACAGGGGCGAGATCGATGACCCGTTTGAGGGCGACCCGAGTGCAAGCGCACCCTCCAATTCCTCCCGCTGCGACTCGGCGGGGCGCCGGCCGGTCAGGAGCCGATGGGCATGTTGGCGAGTGACGCCGAGCTGCCCTGCGAGGTCCATGACCGAAAGCCCCTTGCGCCTGAGTAGTGCTTGCCAGACCTCAGATTCGCGCCGCATAGGCGACGATGGTAACCACTCTCGCGTCGAGTTTCGAGCGTCGCCTCAGCGCGGGAGGGGCTGCGAGGTGGCGATCTGCTCCATCGCTTCGACGATTTTCTCCAGCGCGGCCTGGAGCTCCAGCGTCCTGGACTGGTCCGCGTCGCTCAGCTCCCGCCGGATCCGCCGCTCCCGCAGCCGCAGGAGAAGCTCTTCGGCCGTCCGCTCGTCGATGCCCTCAGCGGCGGCGCGCGCATCTAGCTCTGCTACGAGACCCGCCTCCGCGGCCTCAGCCTCTCCGCCTGCAACCAGCCGGTCGCGAAGTTGCCGGTGCGCCTCGGAGTCGAAGTGCTCCGGCCCGAGCTCGGCCAGGATCTGAACGAGCGACCGATGTGCGGCGACTCCGGCGAGCGCGTTCCGCTCGAGCCGCTCACCGGCATCCAGCAGGCGAGGCGACACCTGTCCCGTGGCCGCTGCGCCGGCCCGCGGTGCGAGCCCGGCTTGGGTCTCCTTCGGAAGGTCGAGCTTGTCCGCCGCGTACCGAATGGCGTCCTGACGCTCGGGTGAATCCTCGAAGCGCGCCAGGACCTCGCGGACGCGCACGAATCCCTCCTGCCGGTCGCGCGCACGCTCGATCTCCAATCGCACGCGGTAACCGAGATAGCTCTGGGCTCTCCCGAGTCTTTGGTCGAAGCCCTCCGCAAGATCCGCAGGGTCGAAGCCGGCCGGGAGCGCGACGACTCGGACGTCGAGACCTTGCGCGGCCGCGAGCTCCATGCCGCGCAACGTCGCCGCCTCTCCGGCCGCATCGCCGTCGAAGCAGAGCCACACACGGGTCGTCAGCCGGCCCAGCTCCTTGAGCTGACGCTCCGTGAGCGCCGTACCCATCGACGCGACCACCGGCTCGATCCCCGCCTGTCGGAGCGCGAGCACATCGGTGTTGCCCTCCACCACGACCGCGCGCTCCTGCTTCGCGATCGCAGCGCGAGCACGGTCGAGACCGTAGAGAAGATCTCCCTTCCGGAAGAGCTCACCTTCGGGTGAATTGACGTACTTGGCTCGGAGCGGATCGTCCTCCCGCAACTTGCGAGCCTGGAAGCCGAGCACTCGGCCGCGGGCGTCGCCGAGCGGGAAGAGCAACCGGCCGGAGAAGTAGTCGTTTCCGCGCCGGTTGATCAGTCCTGCGGCTACGAGCTCGTCGCGCGTGAAGCCGCGCCCGAGTGCCTTGCGCGTGAGTGTCGTGCCGCCGAGCGCAAGTCCCAGCCGATACTCGCGGCAGACCTCTTCGCCGAGGCCGCGCCCCGCGAGATAGTCCCGTGCAAGCGACCCGGCCTGCGAGTCCCAGAGATAACGCTCGTAGAAGGACGCGGCCGAGTCGAGCAACTCGAACAGACGCTCGCGGTGCCGGCGTCGGGCATCCTGTTGCGGCGACGTCTCCTCGTACTCGATCTGGACGTTGAAGCGGTCGGCCAGCGACTCGATCGCTCCCGCGAAGTCGAGCTGCTCCGTCTCCCGCACGAAGGTGATCAGGTCGCCCTTTGCGCCGCAGCCGAAGCAGTAGTAGAGCTTGTCCGTCGCGTTCACCGAGAAGCTCGGGGTCCGTTCCTCGTGGAACGGGCAGCGCCCGAGGTAACGAGCTCCCGCCTTGCGCAGCTGCGTGCGTGTCGAGACGACCGCAATCATGTCGGCCGCCGCCTTGACCTCCTCGACCGAGGTGTCCTTGATCCGCGCCATCAGTGGTCCTTCCGATGCCATTGCCACGCTTCTCGGTCGCGAGCACCAAGCGAGGCAAGGACGCAGGGAGCGCGCGTAGCAGCGCTACGGGCGCGACTGAGGACGCAGCATCGCGCCGCGTGATCGCGGGCGAGAAGCATGGAGGATGACGTCGGGAGGGCCACCATCACGAGTGGAGCTCGGCGGCGAACGTCAGGGCGAACCGGTCGGTCATGCCGGCGATGAAATCGACGATCTGCTCGGGCTCCTCACCGCGCTCCACGAGATGATCGAAAATCCGGCGCACAGTCGCGTGAGCCCGCTCGTGCTCGAGGCGGGCATGCGGGCCGAGGTAGACGCGCTCGAACATGAATTCCCGGAGCGCGAGCATGGCGTTGCCGATCTCCTCGCTCTGCGCGATGTCGCCGGCCCTCTCCGAGGTTTCGACCAGGTCGTGCACGAGCGTGTCGATCCGCCTCGAGCCTCGATCACCCAGGAGCGCGACCTCCTCCTGCGGCAACTCTGCCGGCTCGAGGATGCCGAAGCGCACGGCATCGTCGATGTCGTGGTTGATGTAGGCGACGCGATCGACGATCCGCACGACCTTGCCTTCGAGCGTGGCGGGCTCCCGTGTGCCCGTGTGCGTGAGGATGCCGTCGCGAACCTCAGCGGTGAGATTCAGTGACTCGGCGACCCGCAGAGATTGTTCGTTGTGGCGGAACCGCCGGTCAAAGCGCGCTTGGAGCGCGGCGTCCAGTGCGTCTTCGCCCGCGTGACCGAACGGCGGATGGCCGGTGTCGTGACCCAGGCCGATCGCCTCGACGAGGTCTTCGTTCAACCGGAGTGCGCGCGCAACGCCGCGCGCAATCCCGGTCGTCTCGAGGGTATGAGTCATGCGCGTGCGGTAGTGATCCCCGGCCGGATCGATGAAGACCTGCGTCTTTCCCTTGAGCCTGCGGAAAGGCTTGGAATGAAGGATGCGGTCACGATCGCGCTGAAACGGCGTGCGCAGACGGCAATCGTCCTCGTCCCGCAGCCGGCCTCGGGTCTCGTACGACCGTACGGCCAGCGGCGAGAGCCACGTCTCCTCATGCGCGCGGACCTGCGCCTCGAAGGCGTCGGCCACTCTTCCCGCTAGCTCAGGCATGCCACTGGTCCCAAGCTAGATGATGATCGGGACGGTGCCGCCGTCCGCGCTCCAGGCAGAACCGGTCACGTAGGAAGCACGCTCCGAGCACAGAAAGGTGATGACGGCCGCGATTTCCTCGGGCTCGGCGAGCCGGCCGAGTGGACGGCCCGTGCCGACCGCCTCCAATACTTCAACACGCGTCTTAATAGACGCAGCTGCTTGCTGGTCGGCCAGACCCCCGTCACCAAGCCATGCCTGGGTAGCCGTCGGCCCCGGGGCAACGGCGTTGCAGCGGATCCCGTTCTTCGCGTACAGGTCGGCCACGAGCCGGGACAGCGAGAGGACGGCGGCCTTCGTCACGGAGTAGTTCGGCATCCCAGTCGACGGTCGCTTCCCTGCCGTCGATGAGACGTTCACGATCACGCCGCGGCCGAGCCCTTTCATACCGGGGAGTGTGGCGCGGATACACCGGACGTAGCTCATGACGTTGAGCTGCCACATGGCGTCCCACTGCTCGTCGGTCACCTCCTCGAAGGCGGCCTGGTACGCAGTGCCGACGTTGTTGACCAGGCACTCGACCGGGCCCAGCGCTTCCGCGGTCTCCGCGACGAGAGCGTCGGGTGCGCCCGGCTCGGAGAGGTCGCACGCCACGCCGTACGCCGCGTCGGCGTCCTTACGTGCCGCGTCGACGCGTTCCGGGTCTCGGCCCGTCACAACGACCCGCGCGCCTTCGGCCGCGAGAAGCCGCGCGGTCTCGAGGCCGATGCCGCCCGTCGAGCCCGTGACCAGGCAGATCCGTCCTTGGAGGCCGAGGTCCATGAGGTCGCTAGCCTAGCGTCGTGACCACCCTGCTTCTCGTCCGCCACGGCGAGACCGATTGGAACCGTGACGGACGCTGGCAAGGGCTGTCCGACACGCGCCTCAACGACCGCGGCCGCGAGCAGGCCCGCGAGCTGGCGGCTCAGCTGGACGGGGTCGATGTCCTCTACTCGAGCGACCTCGCGCGGGCACGCGAGACCGCAGAGATCGTCGCCGAGCGGTTAGGGCTCGAGGTTCGAGTCGACGAGAGGCTCCGCGAACGGGGCTTCGGCGAGTGGGAAGGCTTGAATGCGGACGAGATCGAGCAGCGCTTCGCCGACGCGCACCGGCTCTGGAAAGCCGGAGAGGGCCCTGGAGCGGAGAACGCCGAGCCGTTTGACGCGTTCGCGGCTCGGATCCACGGCTTCGTCGACGAGGTGCTCGAAGAGCATCAGGGGAAGAGCGTGCTCGTGGTCTCCCACGGCGGCTCGATCCGTGTGATCCACGCGTTGGCCACAGGACTCGATTACGTCCGCGACCACCGGTTGATTCCAGGCGTGCCCAATTGCGCGGTGGCCCGATACGCGGCTAGGGACGGAAAACTGGCGCCGATAGACTGACTTTCGGTGGAGGACTACACCAACAAGTACAAGGGCGAGCAGGTCGAGGTGGCACTCTTCGGCGGGGAGTATCAGGAGGGTGTGCTCACGGCGTACTGCTACGTCGAGGAAGTTGCCCACATCGAGCTGAACGGGCACATCCTCGTGCCGCTCCAGAACATCGCGTCCCTGCACTGCTCCAGCCGCTGCGACGCGCCGGACGACGACTGGCCACCGCGGGGACTCGAGCAGGACGACGGAAGCTAGGAGGACCGACCTGGGCGGTCGGCTCCTCATCACCCGCAACGTTCTGAAGGCGTGGGCGCTGCTGATCGGCGCGTGTGCAGTTCTGGGCGGGCTGGGCTGGGTACTCGGCGGCTATCGGCTGCTATCCATCTTCGTGTTCTGCGGCCTGCTGCTTGCTGCAGCTCTTTACTGGTACGCGGACCGGGCCGCGCTCGGGCTGGTTCGCGCGCGGGAGCTCCTGGTCGCAGAGGCTCCGGGCCTTCACTCCACCGTGGAGCGCCTCGCCGCGCGAGCGGGAGTTGCCAAGCCGAAGCTCTATCTGATCCAGGACGGACTGCCGCGGGCGATGGCCGCGGGTCGCGGCCCGCGCGGTTCGGCGATCGCGCTCAGCACGGGACTACTGTCGGCGATGTCGCCTGCGGAGCTCGAGGCAGTCATCGCACATGAGCTGGCGCATGTCCGCCACCGGGATGTGGTCGTGCAGACCTCGGTCGTGGTGATCGCCGCCACGCTGCTCGAGCTGAGCCGGATCGGCGGCTGGTTCTCTCGCGTGCTCTTGTTCTTCCTCGGCCCGATCGCCTCGGCATTCGTCCACTTGATGCTGTCGCCGAATCGGGAGTACCTCGCTGACCGGGCAGCAGCTTGGATCTGCGGGTCCCCGCATCCCATGGCGGACGCACTCGTGGGGCTGGAACAGGCATCGGAGCTCGTGGCTTTCAGCGGAAGCCCGGCGACCGAGCCGCTCTACACGATCAACCCGTTCCTCGAGGAGGGGCTGGCTGCACTCTTCGTGACTCATCCGCCGGTCGGTCAGCGCGTTCGCCGGCTCCGCGAGCTCGACCCTGACTGGCGTGAGAAGCTGCGCGCCGCGTGAGCCTCGCTATTCCCCAGCGCGAGTACGAGGAGCGTACGGCGGCCCTCTCGACCCACATTCGCGAACGAGGGCTCTCCGGTGTCGTGCTCTTCGATCCCTCGTACGTCCTGTACTTCGTCGGCTTCGCCTTCGTGCCGACGGAGCGTCCGATGGCGTTTCTGCTGAACGTGGACGGCGAGGGCGGGATGCTCGTGCCACGTCTGGAGCGCGAGCACGCCCAGGCGAACGCGCAGGTCGACCACGTCGCCGACTATTCGGAATACCCCGGCGAGTCGCATCCGATGGAATCGCTGCGCAGCCTGCTCGAGACGATGGGCATTCGTGACCGCATCGGCGCTGACCAGGACGGCTATCCCTGGATCCTCGGCTATCGCGGTCCGTCGCTCACGGAGCTGACCGACGCTTCGCCCGAGAAGGTGACGGCGTTCGTCGAGGACCAGATGGCGATCAAGAGCGCCGCGGAGATCGAGTTGATCCGCGAGAGCTCCAAGTGGGGCAACCTCGCGCACACGCTGCTGCAGCGCTATACGCGCCCCGGCCTCACCGAGGTCGAGGTCTCACAGCGCGCGACCAACGAGGCGACCCTGGCCATGCTGGACGCGATCGGTCCGATCTACCGCGCGCAGAATCCTTTCTTCGAAGGCGCAAGCGCCGGGTACCGCGGACAGATCGGCCGCAACGCAGCGATCCCGCACGCTCTGACGGCGAACATCACCTTTCAAGCGGGCGACGTCCTCGTGACTGGTGCGAGTGCCCCGGTGTGGGGTTACCTCTCCGAGCTCGAGCGCACGATGGTGATCGGCGAACCGTCGACCGAGCAACGGAAGCTGTTCGAACACATGATCGCGCTGCAGGACACCGCCTTCGAGGCGATCAAGCCAGGAGCTCGTTGCTCCGATGTCGACCGCGCGGTACGCGCGTACTACGACGAGCACGATCTCTGGGACTACTGGAAGCATCACGTCGGCCATGCGATCGGGCTCCGCTACCACGAGGGCCCGTTCCTCGACATCGGCGACGACACGGAGATCAAGCCGGGAATGGTCTTCACCGTCGAGCCCGGCCTCTACGCCGCCGGCCTCGGCGGCTTCCGCCACTCCGACACGGTCGCGGTGACGACGGACGGTCTCGATTTCCTGACGTACTACCCGCGCGATCTCGAAAGCCTCACGCTTCCCGTCTAGGCGAGCTCACCCGGCAACAGCGAGAACAAGACGGAGTCGCGACGACGGCCATCCGGATGCGGCAGATGGGAGCGGAGCACACCTTCCCGCCTGAACCCCACCTTCTCGGCGACACGCTGCGAAGCGTGGTTGTCCGGATCGGTGATCAGCTCGAGCCGCTGCAGGCCGAGGTCCTCCAACGCATGTGTGCAGAGAAGACGCAACGCCCGAGTGGTCAGGCCACGACCTCGCGCACTCGGTGCGCACCAGTAGCCGATATGGCCGGTTTCGGAGTCGTTGACGCTCATTCCGATCGAGCCGACGACCGGGCCTGCGTCAGTCACGGCGAACTGCTGCCGACCGATCCCCGAAACCTCTCCTCGGATGAAGGCACGTGCGTCCCCCTCCGTGTACGGATGAGGGATCACAGGGATCCAGTGATGAATCTCCGGATCGTTGCAGGCAGCGACGATCGCCGGCACGTCGTCCAAGGTCCACGGACGCAGCTCGAGGTCAGCGTCTCGTAGCTTCATCTCCTTTAGCCTAGAACGACGAAAGGCCGCAGTTGCGGCCTTTCGTCAAAGAAATAATCGGCGGCTACCTACTCTCCCGGGAGGTTGCCCTCCGAGTACCATCGGCGCAAGCAGGCTTAACTTCTCTGTTCGGAATGGGAAGAGGTGTTTCCCTGCCGCTGTGACCGCCGAAGTTGTCAGGGCGCCACGTCTCCGCGCACCCTCAAAACTCCATAGCTCCACACGCAGTGTTCAAAATCAAGACCTCGAGCAATTAGTACGGGTCCGCTGAACGCCTTGCGGCGCTTGCACGTCCCGCCTATCAACGTGGTGGTCTCCCACGGCTCTTACTCCCTCTAGGGGATGGGAAGCCTCATCTCGAGGTGGGCTTCCCGCTTAGATGCTTTCAGCGGTTATCCCATCCAGACGTGGCTAATCAGCAGCGCCGTTGGCACGACGACTGATACACCAGAGGTCTGTT
>Ga0184632_10000040_pt1 | contig 36192 bp, 48 predicted proteins | sample PLM31_50_b1_FD_133153 | JGI IMG/M metagenome (GOLD analysis project Ga0184632, IMG submission 133153) | Groundwater sediment microbial communities from an aquifer in East River, Colorado, USA - PLM3-1_50_b1 | ecosystem: Environmental > Terrestrial > Soil > Riparian zone | place: USA: East... | reverse complement strand
GGAGGAGATCCATCAGACTACTCATGCCATCGTCTGCCCGGTGGCCGGGTTGAACCCTGGCGTACCCTGCTGGTTCTTGTACGGGTCCATGATCCCTCCCGGGCCGTAGTTCTGGTCGATCACGTACTGCAGGGCGTCGCCCATCGGGCCGCCGTTGTTCAGGTGCTGGATCCAGTAGGGTGTGTGCTCCTGGTACCCGGGAATGAAGGAGGCCGCTGCGCCGATGAGACCCGCCAACCCGGTGAGTGTGGAACCTGCGTCAGCCAGCCGGCCAATCCCACCCCCGGGCATGTGGCCGTAGACGCCGTGTACACGCTCCGGGGGAACGTCGCCAGCGAAACTCTTCGCCGTGCTCGCGCCGCCCCGTCCCATGAAGCTCGTGCCGCTCCCCGAGGGTCGTCGGCCTGGCTCGAACTCCACGTACATCTGGCGGGGCCCCATCTCGCGAGGGGGTGCGGGGTGTGAGAACACCTGTTTGCCTTCACCGAAGCTCGAGTGCTCGCTGCCGATGATGCCCTTGTCTCGGAACGACTGTGCGTGCTCCTGGAGCGACCGGTGCTCCGGAGCCTCCGTGGTGTGGTAGAACCGCTGGCGCTCATCGTACGGCTGGGGTCGGTTCTGCTGGTACCGCTCGTGTGCGGCGTCCGTCCGTGGCGGCCGAGGCCGCGTAGCTCCGGAGCTCGGTCCTGCCCCACCCCCGACGAATGCCATCAGTACCTCGCTGCGGCGTTAGCGCCGGCGGTCAGGGCTTCCATCTGGTTCAGGGCCTCCTGGTAGGCGAAGTTGGGCTGGTCGAAGTCAGACACGGACAAGCCGGACATCCCCAGCGCGCGCAGCGGGAGCGACTTCGGCTTGAACGGCCCTCCACCGAAGATCAGTCCGTACTGGGGCACCATGTGCATGATCGTGTCCATGAGCGGCGGCTCCCAGTTGCCGGTGACGGGGCGGATCCCCGCGTACGAGCCGTCCGGGTTGTGGAGGATCTCATACTGGGATCCTGAGTGGGTCTCAACCAGGGTCCCTGGGGCTGCCCGCCACGGCTCGCCGAACGGGTTCGCACCCGTCAGGCGTCCGATCGCGAGGCCGAGGAGCGGGTTCATCAGTGCGGGGAGGTACGCATCGGTCACGGCCTGGAGCGGGTTCGCGTTCCCGACCCGCATCCACCAGCCGGGGAGGATCTCGTTCGAGTTGCCGTTCTGCATGTAGTCCGGCAACGCACCCTTCATCTCGGCGTCGACCCGGTTGATGTTCGCCAGGATCGCCGACTTGAAGGGGGACTCGAACGGCATCCGCGCGACGAACATCGCCGTATGCCGGTAGAAGGGGTAGAACGGGATCACGTACTGCTTGATCATCTTCTCGGTCGGGGACAGCCGGAGAAAGTCACCGAGCACCGCGTTGACGTGCTCCGCGACACTCGCGTACTGGCCCATCGAGCTGAACCCGCTCTCATTGATCTTCCGCATGACCGTGTAGGAGCTCTGGAACTGCGACATCACCCCGAGCTGGGCCTTCTTCTCGGCGTACGAGATCGCGACACCCATGCGGGCCGCGTCCTCGTTGATCTGGTTCCAATGGTAGACGTGCTGGGACATGTACTTTGTGGGGTTCTGGAGGAACGACGGGTGCGCCTCGTTCGACAGGAGTGGTTTGCCCCCAATCGTCTCAAGCTTCTGCGACATGCCGATCGCTCCGGCGTCGCGAGCCCGCTGCGCGAGGGTGTCCATCGACATCTCACCACGGATGAAGTCACGGTAGACCGCATCAGTCATCGTCTTGCCGAACATGGCCTCGACGTACGCGCGCTTCTTCGGGCTCATGAGGAGCTCGATGTACCGCTTGATCGCGCCGGGGTCCTTGATCCCCATGTACACGAGGTTGCCCAAGGTGTTGTTCACGAGCCAGCGGGGCGACAACCCCAGGACCGAGGTCTTCCACCCCTGCATGAGTGTGTTGTAGAAGAACGACGACTTGGGCGGCAGGTCCAGGAGCGGCCGGAAGTACTGGTCCATCGTCTTCGCGACGTGCGCTGGGATCGCCCAGATCTCGCCGGCGGCGGTCTCCCCGGACGCGTACGCTGCAAGGGCCTTGTCGTTGATCGCCTTCAGCGCATCCATGGTGGCTGTCTCGGGAGAGAGACCGTTCATCATCCCGTCGTGCTTCAGGGCGATGAAGCTCTTCCGGGCGTCGATCAGGGCATTCACGCCACTCGTCGACATGTACACCTCGCCGCTGGGAGATCCGTTGATCGCAACCGCCTGCAGCTCTTCTTCCACCGGGATACGGCCGTACTTCTCCTTCATCGTCCACAGCGCATCGCGAGTCTCGTCGTGCTTCGCGATCTCCCTGTACACGCGGGAGTAGGCCGCGAGCGGGTCCTTGTCATACAGGCCCTGCTCGAACAACTTGGCCTCGTTCTTGTCCATACGCGCGGTCTCAGACAGGAGCTGCGTCTGCTGCCGGCCACGCATCATCATGGCCTCGCCGGTGAACTTCTTGGCGATGACGTGGGGGTAGTACGAGGGGACGTCGAGCATGGGGTCGAGCTCGGCCTGGGCCAGCATTTCCTCCCAGCCGAACGAGGGGAACTCGCCATCCACCACTATCGACTGGTGCGTCAGCTCGTAGATCCGGTCCCGCATGTTCTTCGCGGCGATCGTCGGGTCGCCGGAGCCCCACCAGTTCGACTTGATCGTCTTCTCACCCGTCCGAAGCGTGCCACCCAACTGGGGCATATCCGGGTCAATGAACCCGGGCATGAACTCCTCGGTCGAGAACGGGATGATCTCGTCGACCTTGGACTGCGTGAGCGCGTCCCCGATGGCCTTCACGATGGCCGGATGGCCCACACCCAGTCGCGCGGAGATGATGTCCACGGCCTCCAAGAGGGCGTCGTCCCGGGTGCCACCGGCGTCCAGCGTCCGCTGGAACAGATCGGCCAGGTCTTTCTCGATCTCGTTCATCAGCACGGCGTGACGGTTCGCCCGCTGGGGCAGGAACGCTCGGTCCCACATCTTGCGGTAGGACAGCGCCCCGTGCGCGAGCTCGATTCGGCCAGTACCGGCGTGCGAGATCGCGGCCAACTTGTCCGACATCTGCTGCACAACCGTGTACTCTTCGCCGGAAAGCGCGGAGCTCATCTTCCGGCGGGTGTATCGGAAGGCGTAGTTGTTGGCGGCCCGGGCGCCCTTGAGCTCATCGCCGATCACCAACAGACGGGCCTCGGCGCCGGCGTCACCGGCCTCACCTGCGGCAGCGATCTGCATCCGGAGGGCGTCGGCCTCGGCGGTCAGAGCGACGATCTGCTTCTGGTTGGCGCCCCACTTAGCCTGCTCGTGCAAGAGATCCTTCGTGACGACAGAGACCTCAGAGACCGTGTTCCGTTCCCGGTTCCGGATCCAGGCGGTGTACGCGTCGAAGGAGCCAGCGTTCGCGAAGTCGTTCGCGACCGCCTCGACGTCGCCACCAGTGCGCTCGGCCACCTGCTGTAGAATCGAGGGAGCGTCCAGGAGCTGGCCGGTCTCGTCGCCAGATGTAACCGTGATCCGTGTACCAGCGCCACCGTTGTTGTGCGGCGTGACCGAGGGGGACATAGGGTCCTCCGGACTGACCAGATCCCACCGATTGTGCCCAAGCTTGTCCCGGCCGAGGAAGCCAATGTCCTGGAGGAACTGGCCATCGAGCTCGGGTGTGACCTCTGGCGGAGCTCCGGCGTACTGGGACTCGAAGCCGTCGTCGATGATCCGCATCGTGGGCCGGATGGCCGGGCCGCCAACGGGTAGCGTACCCTGGATCGTCTCAGCCAGGACCGCCAGGTCGGCTTCGGTCGCGTCAGGATTGCTGAGCACCTCGACGGTGTCGCCCACCAGTCGTGAGGACCGCATACGGGTGTTGATCCCAAGGACCCCCATCGTGTTGCCGGTGAACCGGTTCTCGAGCGCCTTGCTGAACGTGGGACGAAGGATGTTGACGCCGCGGGACGCGGCCAGCTTGACCGCCGTGTCCCCGCGCACGTACGCGCCCAGGTCAGCGATCAGGGCTTCCGGGTTGCCCGGGTTCCGCTCCGCAACCCACGCGACGGCCTTCTCCGGAGAGAGGCTGAATAGGTCAATCGCCTTGTTCTGGGCGAGGCGAGCCACCGGGTTGATCGACTGAGCGAACTCGGTCGTCGCCCCAGTCAGGGATGCGGCCTCGCGCGTGCCGGAGCCTAGGATCGGTTTCGCCAGCGCGTCGGGCACGAGCTTCACGTCCGGGAGGTGCCGAGCGAGGTACGGGATCTTCGCTGCGTCTACGCCCATCTCCCCGAGCTCGGACACACGGCCGATGGACGCCCCGACGCTCGCCGCCTTGCCCACCATGAGGGCGTCGCCGACGTAGGCGATCGGGTTGTCGTACAGGCCGGCGCCGATGTCCTTGATCCCGCCCCAGATGTCGCCGTGGGCGAAGTCAGAGATGCCGTACCGCGTCTTGTAGTCCTTGGTCAACGCGGCCGGCAGAGCCTTGGCCGTCTGGAAGAGCTCGAAGTCCTCGGGATGGTCCAGCGCACTCGGGCCATGCGTGAGCAGGAGAGCGTCGTGGACCGCCTGGCCCACAAGGGATGTGATGCCGCCGACGATGCCGGTGACCCCGCCCCACACGTTGCCGAGGAACCCGCCGATCGAGTTGCCACCCTGGTCGTCGACCGGGTTCAGGGCCTGGATGGCGCTGCCGGCGACGCCGAACGGGTTGATCACACCGCCTGAGGGCGGCGCAGCGGGGGCCCCTGAGGAGCCGAATGGGTTGGTGACAGGCATCTACTGACTCGCTACGCCGAGGAGGGCCGCCTGGCCGAATGTCGCTCCCAAGATGCCCTTCACACGGGCCTGGTCGGACGCCACGAGTGACGCGTTCTCCGGGCCCTGCTGGACCCACATCGTGTACGCGGTCTGGGGATCGATCTCCTTCGCGCGGGCCTGGGCCATGAACTGCTGGAACGTGCCCCAGTCCGCATCGGACGCGGCCGTCTGCTGCTGCTCGACCGCGGCCATCTGCATCGCGTCGCTCGGGGGCGGGGGCTGGAACGCGGGACTTTGGGCCTGTGGGCCCACTGGGGGCCCGCCGTACGGAGTGCCAGGACGGTTGCCCATCGGGAGATCCATCTCCGCACCGCTCGCGTTCGTGGGCGGCGCCTGCGCGGGCCCACCGGTCGGGTAGAGAGAGCTGAAGATGTTCTGGGCTGCCGGACCCGCAGGGCCCGGTGCGGCCTCCAGGAGCGCCCCGGCGCCCTCGTAGTCCATTCCCTGGCTCGCGGCACCCATGAGGAGGTCCGCCAGGCCGCCGAGGCGTTCCTGACGTTGCGCGAGCATGGAGGCCTGCTGGTTCTGGATGTCGCCCATGAGACCGTAGGCCGTGGTCGGATCCATCCCCGACTGAAGGGCCTGGACCAGGCTCAGGAGGCCCTGTTCGTTATTCGGGCTGTAGTTCATCGTCCCTGATACCCCCTACCCTGTGGTCGGAGCCCGGAACTACCGGGATGCGCGGTCGTGTAGAGATCACGGACGTGCGGTCGGGTCCGGCGATAGATCTGCGTGCGCTGGGGACTGAGCTCCTGCGCGGCTTCCCATCGCTGGGGTCCGGGTCCATTCTGGTTGTAGAGCTGCTTCAACCACTGAGGAACCCCGCCCATCGTCTCAGCCTCGTTGATCTGGCCCGCCCGCTGGGGCCAGGTGGCCCCGCCGAACTGGTTCCCGCCCGCGGACGTGTCGCCGTAACCACCCTGCGCCGGGGTCGCGCCAGCGATGCCACTCGGGGGATGCACGCCACCGTTTGGACCGGGGCCGTTCCCAGGACCGGGTCCCGTATTGCCGTGGCCGTCAGTCCCAGGATGCCGAGGGCCGTTGCTGTCGGTCATACCGGTGATGTTCCCCTGGAGCCACTCGCTGAAGGCCTGGTCGCTCTTCGTCTTCGAGGCGAGGGCCTTGGCCTGTTGCTGCTGCTCCCACAGGCGCGTGGACTCGTTCTGGATCTGCCACGGGTCGTCCGCCTTCAGCTGGCCCATGGAGTCGTTGTAGCCCTGGAGGGTGTCCTGGAGCGACTGGAGGAGGTTGTCCTGGGCGTACTGGCCTTCGAGGCCTGCCTGGTGCTGGGCGCGCTCTCGCCACATCCCCTCGCGTGAGTCGGCGTTGGCGGTCATCGTAGCACCGGCCTCGCCGTAGGCGTTGCCCAGGCCCATGCCTGCGGCCCCCTCACCGGAGGACATGTACGGGGCAGCCTCGCCGCCACCGAAGAGGTCCTTCACGGTCCCGAGGGCGGTGTTGAACTCGTCCTCGATCCGGCCAAACTGAGGTCGCTGGATGTCGGCCATCTCCCCCTGCACACCGGGCCAGATCGACTGGGCAGCCTGGGTCGAGCGGAGGTAGTCCTGCTGGGCCTGCTGAAGCTGTTGCTGGAGCTGGTTGGACTGGCCGGCGTCCATGAGCTCGACGTTGGAGGTCGCGCGCGTGGTCAGCCTCCGGTCCGAGCGGGACCGGTTGCGGTTCCGCTCTCGCGTGCTCCCACCGCCAAGGTCGTTTCGTCCGTCGTGGCGGTTTCCCATCATCGGCCTCCGCGGTTGTTTCGGTTATTTCGGTTGTGGCGGGGTTGTGTACGCCCCGGTCGTCCGCCGTTCGGACGGCCTCCAGGCCGGTTCGAGAACGACGGGTTGGTCATGTTCGGCAGGTTGTACCCGCCGATCGGAAGACTGAGCGGCTGCGCCTGCATAGCCTCCTGGCCCGCCCCGAGCAGCCCCTCGAACATGTTCTGGTTGTACCCGAGCTGGGCCCCGGCCATGCCGGACGCCATCTCGCCGTACTGGCTGGCGCCCTGGGAAGCCAGGTCCTGAAACTGTCGGCCGTACGGGTTCGCGACGTTCCGCGTGTACATGGTCTGGCCGATGCCACCGCCCGCCGGCGATGTGCCGCCGTACGTGCCCTGCGCGTTCTTCGCAGTGAAGACACCGCGGCCCGCGAGCTGCTCCTTGAGCCGGTCGGTGTCGAGCCCCATGTCGGTCGTGAGGCGCTGCTTCTGCATGCCGAGCTGGGCCGGGGTCATGATCTGGCCCATGGCGTACTGACCCTCAGCGCCGGTCAGCTGGTCGTTCGCCTGTCGGCTCGTGGACTCGAACCCGGGCGTCTGCGGCAGGAACGCCGGGGGCGCCTGGGGGTACTGTGGCATCCCGCCCACGCCAGGGGACGGCCCGAAGGAGCTCTGGCCACCGCCGCCACCCGGGCCGTTGCCGGCGCCACGGTGGGGGCGGTTCTTGCCCTTGCCCTTCTGTCCGATCTGCGTGTGGGGTCGGGTCCGTCCTGCCATTACTGCATCACCTGTCCGAAGGTCCGTGTGCGCCGGGGCCGGGTCTGGCCGCCGCCGTAGGGCGCCTGCTGCCCGGCGTTGTAGGCCTGGCCCAGCGGCTGCCCCTGGAAGGGAACATCGGACGCCTGGCCAGTGAAGTCCATGCCGTTTGCGCCCATCAGCCACCGAGCACCGCCGATGGCGACCGGGGTGCCGTTGTTGAGCGCGCCCTGCTGGTCCTGTATCCCCCAGCCTTGGGCATCCATCTGCCGCTGAAGGAACGCAGAGTCCGGGCGCTCCCACCCACCGTTCTCACCCTGCACGAGGCCGTACTGGCGCTGGACGCTCCGAGCCGCGTCCTGGCTCTCGAAGCCCCGATCCTGCCAACTCTGTCCGCCGAAACCGCCACCCTGGCCGCCGGCCTGAGGGCGTCCTCCCCCGAACTGGGGTCGCCCGCCGCCCATGCCCCCGCCCTGGCCGACCCCATTCATGGGGTCGCCGTAGCCTGGGATACCCCGATTCGGCATCCCTCCGGGGACCTTTCCGCCACCCTGGCCCCTCGGGCGCGTCTGTCCGGGCCGTTGCATCATCGCTGGCCCCTCTGGAACGGCGTCGTCGACGTCTTCGGCTTGGTCTTACCCACCTTGGGCGGTGGCGGTGTGGTCACCCCGGCCGCGCCCCGGCCGGCTCCTACCACACCAGTGCCTGTGTTCCCCGAAGATGGCCGTGCGGCCCGCGCCACTGCCTTGTCCGCTCGACGCTCCTGCTTGGCCGCGACCTTGTCCTGCCAGGTCGCCTTCGCCTTGACCTTCTCCTGCGCCGACATGCCTGCCAGTTTGTTGGCTTGGTTTGAAATTGGACCCTGGCCTCGCTGCTCGGGGCGCTCCGGTCCGACATTGATCGTGTCGCCGAATAGCCCACTGGCGTCTGCCTGCGTGGTGGGCCGCCCGCTCTCAGAAATGTTCTGGGCATTCTCGAACGCGGCCGACCGAGCCTCCTGTCGACCCTCCCTCGCGCTTGACCTGGCAGCAACCTGGTTCGCGTTGCCGGGGGATGTCACGGGACCTTGGCCACGCTGCTCAGGTGCAGGGGTGGGTCCACCCTGGCCTCCACCGCCGCCACCTTGGCCGCCACCGACCTTCTTGCCACCTCCGCCGCCACCGCCGGCAGTGCCTTGGGATCCGCCACCCCCGCCGCCTCCGCCCTGCTGTTGCTGGACGCCGCTGACGTTGGTGCCGGGCCTCGGAGCCACCTGTTCGGCACCTCCGCCACCTCCACCGCCGCCTCCGCCGGGGGCCTGGACGTTGCCGCCGGGTCCACCGACACCCACGCCACCAGGGGGTGACACGGGTCCGGTGCCGCGGTATCCGCCCCATTCCGGGGTACCGAACCCGGCCTGTGCGGCCGCGCTGTACCCGGGGTGGACGTTCCGCCATCCCTGCGTCTGAGGCATCGGCATGGTGCGACCCGGCTGTTGGCCGACGGCCACACCCTGCGGGACACCCGGAACATGTCCGGGGCCCATGGGCTGGTTGAGCGCCTGTGCGTTGTCGATGTTCCCGGGGGCGATGTTCGGCCCGCCGATCGGGTTCTGGTTGTTCTGCCCCGGGGGGTTGAAGTCGAAGCCTTGGTTGGTGAAGTTGCGGAAGGCCGGGCCCTGGAAGTCGTTCATCCCCTGACCGTGGCCGGCGAGCTGTTGGACGAGCTGCGCGAGACCACCGCTGCCCTGCTGGAAGTCGCGCCCTATGGCGCCGCTGAAGCCTGGGCCGGCCTGGCCGCCCATGAAGGGCGCGAACATACCCGGGGAGACGAGGTTGCCGCCGATCCCCTCGTAGCCGCCGCCACCTGCACGCCGCCCGGTGCGACGCATTTCATCCTCTGCGCCTGGTGCGCCGAGTTGTCCGTACAGTCCCATGATGTCCTCCAGATTCATGACGTTCTCCGGTCTGCTGTCCGCACGCGATGGCAGTTAGCGCACACCACGTCACACTTGTCGATCTCGTCCAGCAGCCTGCTGAGCGAGTAGTTACGGCCCGTAGCGATCGCGAATGACTTCTCGCCGCGTACATGGTCGAAGTCCAACGCTTCGGGGTGCTTGTTGTACCCGCAGTCCGCGCAGCCGGCTTCCAGCTTCAGGATGGCCAGCGCCGACCGAAGCTGGCAGTTCATCTGGTACCACTTCTCCTGCGGAGACGCGTAGATCTTTCTCATCGGCCTAGTAAACTCCTGTCCGAATCAGCAGCAGCCCCGACCCAGGGGCGACACCTCCAAAGATGTCAGCCGCCTGGTCGGCGTCCGGGATGTTGAACGTCGTGCTTCCGTCCCCGACACCGTACGTGGTGCCGATGATCTTGAACAACGCCTTGTACGCGCTCCGCTTGATCGCAGCCCCGTTGCACTCGAGGTGGCCGGCCGGCGGGAGGCTACCCGCGAATCCGGTGACGCCACCGATCGGGATGAGCGCCAGGAACGAGATGTTCCCGAACTGCTCGAGGGCCGAGTTGTTGGCCCGGTGCGCCTTCTCGTCCGTCTCGAAGCGCTTCGCGGGCATCTGCAGCGGGCTGTCCGAAGTGCTAGACACGGTCGTGTGTCCTCGGCGCCTCGGTGTTCACGCCGAGCACCGTGCGTTCCACATCGATCGCACCGGCGATGGCCGAGCTCTCAGCCGACAGCGCGATCTTCAGCCACTCCGCGCCCTTGTGCTTGCCCAGCGAGATCGACTCGCGCTGCACCTCCTGGGACACCGTAACCGCGTGGTGCTCGGTCCCCTGGTCGGAGACGATGTCAATGCCGAGCACGTTCTCATGGGCGAGATCGTGGTTCCGCAGCTGCATGTACAGGTAGCGGGCGGTGTACTTCACGCTCGGGCCCAGCAGCGCTATCTTACCGGTGGCCCCGATCAGGCGCATCCCGCCGGAGGTGGCGTCGTACGTCCGGTCGCTCGAGAGCGTCCGCGTGCCGCCGACCTGCGTGGTGCTGCCGTTGGTCCCGTAGTAGATCCGGCCGTTCAGACTGAACACGATGAACACGTCAGCGTCACCGGACGCACCCGCGACCTCTTCGATCGACCAGGCGCCCGTGACCAGGTTGACGCGCCAGACGGTGCCAGTGACACTGTCACACACAATGGCGCTGTCCTGGGCGTACGCCGAAGACACGCTGCCGGTGATCACGTACCCGTCGCCAAGCGGCCGGGACATGGGGTCAACGCCCCCGCCCTGGACCACCCAGACGTCGTCCTCGCCGGCGAGCATTGTGCCGTATGGGGTGCGGATGGCAGACCTACCTGGAGCAGCCGTACCCCCAGCAAGCTCGTTCACGAAGAACGATTCGACACCCGACCCAGAGACCAGGTAGGCCCGGTTCGTCTTTGGGATCAGTAGCAAGCCTTCGACCGAGTTCAAGTCCTGGATGGCCTCGCCGTCGTCGCCCCCGATGTCGAGGAAGTCGATCGCGGTGGTGAAGTCTGTGGGGAGCCCGATGTCGCTGAAATACACCCGGCTCGGGTTCTGCTGTGACCCGGCAACGAACATCCGGTCCTTGTGGTAGGCCAGCGTGCGGCCGGCCAAACCCAGGAGGTCTGTGACGTTCGATGCCGACAGAGTCGCGAGCTCGATCGCTCGAGGGTAGATCATGGAGCTCGAGCTCCAGAGCAAGTTACCAGCGCCCTGCGCGAACGCCACTAGAGAGTCATTCTGCAACGCGTCGGTGACGCTGTCGATCTGTTCCCAGGTTCCAGAAGTGATCTCGTCCCTAGGGATTTGGTAGACCTTGTAGGCAGTGCTGCCCGTAGCCACCGCCATGACGATGAAGAAGTCAACCGTGTCAGCGGACACATCCGGTGGTGTGAACCCCCACACAACCATCTTGGCCGTGATGCGCCTGTTCGCAATGTAGTCAAATCCTTCGATAGCAGTGCCTGCGCCTGTTAGGTCGCCATGGTACGCCTTCGCACCAGAGCCCGCGCTAGCGATTTCGTAATGAACAAGTAGGGCCTGGTCATTGGGCCCCGCCACTTCCGTCCAGGTAGCGGTGGTGTCTGGACTAGATGAACTTGAGCCCCACGCAGTAGTGAAATGGAACTCGTTACTACCCGCCTCCGGGGGGCTGACGTCTAGAGAAAATACATCAGCCTGGGCTTCCCAGTTACCCGCGCCGATAGTTGGTATTGGGGGCGACTCAGCACCATCGTCAAACTGCATCGCGCCCCCCAGGATGCCGCTCGAAGACTGCAACGTGCTCAAGTTGGGTCCAACAGGCGTCCCGCTCAACAAGTAGTCATTGCTGACTTTCTGAACGAATGGATCTATGAGGTCAGCACCGGCGGCGAATATGAACGAACAGAAGACCCCGTGGTTGTTGCCGCTCGTTGTACCACTTACAGTGATGGCCCCAGGCGTGGGGGCGACCAAAGAACAGTCAGCCCAGGCGTATCCTTGAAGACCAAAACTGGAGGCATCGGAGGAACCACCCAGTTCTCCAGCATCCAAACAGTCATGCCAGGTAAGACCATTGCCCGAAACAGTCAAGGTGCTGAAAATATCGGCCGATAACTGGTTAGCAATACCAATCAACACAATGACCATGCCAGTGGCTGGCGGCGTCCACGAGGCAGTTGTGTACGAAAATGCGTTTGCGGCGGGGTTCGTTACGATGCTTCCGTCGAGCTGGTCAAGGTCAGAAAATGCCACGCCAACGCGTGTGTTCGCGTTATCTTGCGAGGGGGTGGACCATCCAGCGGTTCCGCTGTCAGTCGTGTCTGGTGTGCCACCATTGTACGAATATCCAACGATGCCGATGCCGCCGTCTGTGTCAACCGCGCTGACGGATAGTGTGTCAGATCCACCAGAGCCTGAAAACTTCGAGTTCGCGGCCCACTTGGTACCAGGGTCCTCGGCGTCCATGTACTTGAACTCATACAGGGTCACTGACCGGATGCGCGCCAAGGAAACCGTGTACGTGAATGGTTCTGTGGACGACCCGGCCACCTTCGTGTAGAACTTGACGTGGTTCTCAGCGGCTGTACCCGCGACGGCCCTCTGCGTCCATCCTGCTGTGACTGTGGGGCTGGTCTCGCTATCCTCCGAAACGACAGCGACCAAAGTATCCCCGATGGATACACCGTTCAACGTGAGTGTTTTCGTGGCGACGGCATCAGCATCACCGTTCGGCCAGACCTCGGACTGGACCAGACGCGGGGAGGTGACAGCGCCCGCGACGGCCGTGCCGGACGCGATCGCGCCGAAGCCCCGCACGTTGTACGGCGAGGTCAACCCGGTCTTGGTGATGGGCGTGTACGCGTTCCGCACGCGCAGGGCACCGTTCGCTGCCGGCTCCCAGTTCAGGAGCTCGGAGGCCTGGCCGATGTCGAGGAGGGACTCCTCGATCTCTGTGACCAGACCCTTCTCGAAGGTGATCGGAATTTCCTTGTAGGGTGAGGGCATTTACCCGGCGTCCTGAAGATCAAAGGGTCCTGATTCCGGGATCAGGGACATCGGCCCGACGCGCCGGCGGAACGCCTCTCTCGGCGATCCCGGCAGGCCCTGTTCGTACATGGCCATGTAGGCGGCACCCTCTTCGCTCTCGCTCTGGGCGAACTTCGCGTGCGCCCGGGCGTAGTTCACGATGCGCTGCACGAGCTCGAGGGTGAGCTCTGATGGCGTGTCTGACTCGGCCACCATTTCGACGGGCCGGGCCACGTACTCGAGCAAGTAGTCGGCGAAGGTGACCACCGGGTACGTCTCGATCGTGAGCCCGTTCACTCGTGCGAGCGTGGTGGCGAACCCACCCCCACCGTACGGGATGCCACCCCGGGACGCGAAGGACCAGAACGTGTCGTCGTCGACGAACTCAGGGGTGATCCCCTCGATCTGCAGGAGCTGTAGCTCGACCAAGTCGGTCGGGTACAGGATCGTCCCAGTGCTCGAGGTGGTCCCCGTAGCTGTGGACTTCTTCAGCCGCAGCCGGGCGTTCAGGTCAAGGTAGCCCTCGTTCAGGAGTTGGTCGATGAACCAGGGCTCGATGTACGACATCTCGCTGTCGCGAAGTGGGGCGACCACACGCGCGCGAAGGTTGACCAGGGACGGCAGTGCTCCGGCCGCCTGTGCTCCAGCAACAACACCCTCGGACATCAGGCCACCTGCTCGATCAACACGTTGTCCACCTCAAGGTTCGGTGTACCGGTCGTGAGGTTCATCTGGACGGTCAACGCCAGGTCCTTGGCGGCGGTCGTGTCCACCGTCACCGCGGCAGCCTGCGCATCCAGCACCAGCTTGGGGGTGTTGGCAGTGGCGGTCGTGATGCACTCATCACCGGACACTGAACATGTGATCGTGCCGGTCGCCCCGATCGACTGGACCGTCAGGAGGAACTCTAGGTGAACCGGGTTGTCCGTGTGGGCGGTCGTTGTACCCACCAACGTGAGGTTGAACAGCTGGGTACCGGCGAGCCCACCCCAACGCGCACGGAAGTTGTAGGTGATGGCCGTAGTGCTGTTGGTCTGGTATCCCTTCATCACGATCCGGAACATCGACCCGGCCGTCATGTCGTTAGCAGCGACCGTGCGGACGTGAACCAGCTGCTCGTTCGTGTCCGACGTGGTGGTGAATTTCGCCGTCTTCCCGGTGTAAGCCTGAAGGGCGTGTCGATGGTCCTCGCGCGCAGGATCCGTGTCCGTGCCAGCCGTGGGGGTGGTCTTGGGAATGGACGGCGCCGCCGGCGTCAGGGCCGTGAAGGGGTGCGCGTGCGCGACGTCGGCGTACTTCCCGACCGCGCCCGCGGCGCCCGTGACTCCCGTGTAGGGGTTCACGAGGGCGGCTACGACCTCGCCGGTCACACCGACCACCGGGTTCAGGTCGTCGGCAGGGCTGGCGTGGACCTCATCAACCTCGGTGAAGGGTGTAAATGGCAACACCGCGCCCGCGCCATCAACGGCACGGTACGCGGTGTCGGTGTTGTCGTCGACTGCGACGTCGACGCTTTGGGTCGTGTCGAAGAATGCCTCAACCTCACCCTGCGCGTTGGTCGTGAAGGGGTTGGTGATGGGGGAGCCACCAGAAGCGGCAGCGTAGGCCGATCCAGTGAACACTGTCGTGGTTCCCGGGAGGTACACGTTCACCTTGGCGTTCTGGATCGCGTACCCGTACGCGTCCCGAACGACGAACCTCCAGTGTCTGCGGGCCAACGTGTACCTCCTAGGTTTCTGTTATCCGACGGTTGTGCCGCCGCCTGATGTGATCTTCACAGTGTTCGGGTCGTGGTCGTAGCACCAGTCCCGGCCTGCCGTGGCCTGATTCGGGCACTGGATGTAGTTCCCGTCCCGGTAGTTCAGGGCCATGCAGTTCTTCACCTTGACCGCTTCCTTCACGCGCGCGTACGGCTTGAGGTGCTCCGGCAGCGGGCGCAAGGGGGCGGGGTAGAAGTCTTTCATGTACGCTTCCAGGCTCACCAGCTTCTGCTCAACAGCGTCGAGCTGGTCATCCGTCCAGCCCCACTTCGCCTGCTCGGCGAGGCTGTCGAAGATCCGCTGGGGACCCGTGAACTGAGCGAACAGCCCAGGGATCGGCTCGATCATCCCGGTGATCGGGTGAAACACCCGACGGGTCGGCACGATCGAAACCGTGTGCTGGTGGTACTTGCTCTGCAGGACCAGGGACTCCCGTTTCGGGGCCTCGGACACTCCCGTTTCGGGCGCGAGCTCGTCCATGAGCTCCGCTTCCTCGGGCACTCGGCTCCTGAGCTCCGCGAGCTGCGCTTCGAGCTCGAGCTCCCGGTCGGACTTGCGCGGGTCCTCTTCCTTCTTCGCGAACTTGCCTGTCTTCGGATCCTTCACTGCTGGCATTTCATGCTCCTTCCGGGGGCGGAACGTCACGCTCTCGCGCGGTCCGGTGGTCCCTTCGTGAGGGGGTCGAATGGTGGGTGGAGCGGGATCTTCGTCCAGGTCCTAACCCGGGACCCCACTCCACCCTGCGTCTAGGAGGCGCCCTAGTGCGTCCCTTAGTCCGCGTTGTCGCTTACGCTACTAGGCAGCGAGAGCGACGTTCTTGATCTGCCCGTGAACCTCAGCGTTCTCGAACTGGAGGCCGATCTCGGCGATGTACTCGTCGACCCAGCCGTCCACCCCGGGACCCTGACGGTTCTTCATCAGCTTCGTGGCGCGGCCCGCGAGGGTGCGCTGTTGAAGCTTCTTGGTGTCGACCAGGATGCCCCCTCGTCCGAGGGCAACGCCGACCGCACCGAGCAGACGGTGCTTGACGATCAGGAGCTTGCCGTGCGAGGTCTGGTACTCCTTGACGGCGATGCCGTACGTCAGCGAGGAGTCGCTGACGGTCCTGATCTTGTCGACCGCGAGCATGTCCAGAACGGTCACGAGCGGGGCGGACGCGAACAGGGTCCGCGTGTCGCCTGACGCCGTGTGCTCGAAGACCGGCTCGAGAGCCGCCTCGAGTGTGGGCTCGGAAAGAGCACCACCCGCGAGGTCCAACACGTTGGACGTGGCCCAGAAGGTGAACCCACCCGTGGTCCGCAAGACGCCGGAACCAACGGTCGGGGCCGCGATGTCTGGGATACCCGCGACGGAGCCCTTGATCTCGGAGCGACCTCCGAAGAGGAACGCACGCTCCACGTCCATGGCGAACTCCTTCGCCTTCTCCCGCGCCAGCTTGTCGCGGAAGCCGCGCCCAAAGTACGTCTGGGTCGCTTCGCGCGAGGCCGATCCACCGAACGAACGCCGGAAGATCTGCGGGAAGTTGAACTTCTGCACTTCCTGCCACTCGTCCGTGGGCCCGACATCCACGCCTTCCGCGAACGCCGATCCGATGACGGTCAGACCGTCTCCGGCAGCGGTTGCGGTGGTGGCCGTGGTGCCGGCGGCTGCACGAACGACGGTGATGCTCGTCGCGCCGTCTGCCGGCATGGCAGCGACGAGAAGAATCTCACCTGTGGTGTTCACGTAGACCAGGTCTCCGAGCTGGATCACGTTGGCGTCCGCGGGAAGAACGTCCAGGTCCGTCGAGGACGCGTTGCCGATGATGCCGGCACCGGTCGTCACGGTGGTGTTCTTCGGTCGCAGGGCCTTCTCGTACCACTCGAATCGAGGAGCGTCCGTGGTCTCGTTCCCATTCGCGTCCGAGAGGAGCGTGAACGGAGCGATGTTCGGATCGAGGTAGAAGATCTCACTTCCAACCTCGCGCTCGATGAGCGATGTGGTAGCGTTGAAACCCAGTGTGTCGGATGTGACCGGACCACGCGTTGGTGACGCGTAACCCTTGATGATTGCCATGACTATTTACTCCTGCTCCCTATGGAGCTGGTTGGGGGTATGGGAACAGGGAGAGGGGCGGAAAGCAACCTAGCACAAGTTCACGGTTTCCGTGAATACGTGCTATGTTGGTCCGGTGGTCCTCATTCCTGGAAGAAGATGGATTTCTCCCCTGAGGCCGTCTTGGGATCGATCGCCTTGACTCGCTCCCACGGGTCGTTCAGGTCAGGTCCAGCTTCCCCTGGAACCGCTCCCGCCGCCGATTCGACGAAGGGCAGCTTCTGGCCCGCGCGGGCTCCTGCGCGCGACGCCGGCACGTTCTGGACGACAGGCTCGGTGGTCGGGGGAACGCCCTCGATCAAGGATGCGTCCCGCCGGGCGATCTGGAGTCCTTGCGCCGACGAGAAGTACTCAGGCCGAAGCTTGAGCACCTCGAGTAGTGCAGGCCGCTGTGCGGCCTCGTACAACACCTCGAGCGTCCCAGGGTCGCTGGGGTCAGTCTCGATGCCGTACGACCCGTCAGGATTCCTCACCGACAGCCATGATTCGCTGTCGTTGAGGATGGCCATAGCGTCGGTGATCTCGGTGTCGAGGGCGCCGTATGGCTCAACTTCCGGGTGGTTCTGGTAGAAGCCGTTCACCGCTTGAGACAGCGAATCGGCTTCCCGTTGCCTCGCGAACTGCTCGGATATGTTCATCCGCTCTTGCGCGAGCCGTTCGTCCATCAGGCGTTGGACATCGTTCGTCCCGAGGGCCGGTGGTCCCTGCTGAACAGGGGGCGGCTGGTAACCGGGAGGAAACTGTCCGGTCTCCTGCTGGTACATCTGGGCCCACTCGCGCATCTGCCGCTCGCGTTGCGCGGCCTGCTCGAGTGTGGGGATGATCTGGTTGAACGCCTCTTCGTACCGCTGCTTCTCCGACTCCACCTGGAGCCGGCGGCCTTCCTCGGCACGGGCCTGTTCGAGGGCACGGCGCCACATGTCGCTGCGCTCGCTGTACCCCTTCTCAAGGTCCTCAGGCGTCTTGTACTTGTTCGCGTACAGGCGTTCGACGACCTCTTCGTCAGCCTCGGCCTGTTCGACCTGCTCTTCGATCTGATCGACGATCGTGCCCACTTCTGCAGCCTCGCGCGCGGCCTGGGCCGTGGCGAGCTCTTCCTGGGACAGCTGGACTCCAAACGGATTCTCAGGCTGCTCCAGTGGTTCGGGGGTCTCGGACGTGGTACCGGCTTCGGGGGCGGACTCGGCGGCTGCGAAACGACCTTGCTCGTCTCGTGGCTGCCCTTCCGGTGATCCCTCGGCCGCTGCGTCGGCATCGCTCTCAGTGGTCGAAGGCTCCTCGTCCTGTAGCCAGGACGGGGCGTCCTTCGGGTCAGAGTCGATGCCGAAGACGTTCTCGGCCATCGTTACTCCTCCTCCTCAGCCTCCCCGGACAAGATCTGCCGACGGCGACTGAGCTCTGCGAACTCGCGGGCCAGCTTGTCTGGCCGGTCCACGTAGGTCGCGATGATGCGCGCACGTTCGCGCGCGGTGATGAGCAGCTTCTCGTCGTCCGTTGACATCATCGTCTTGAACGCCGCCTGCTGCTCCGTCCGGAGCTCCTCGAAGACCTCAGCCCACTCGAGGCTAGAGTACTTCTGGATCTGCCGGTTGATCTCCATGAGGCTGTCCTCAGCTTCGCGGATCGCCTCTTGGTCGAACTCGGACGCTAGGTCCTCTTCGACTTCCTCACGCCACGCCTTGTTGTTCGGCACCGCCACTCTCCTGACCGGGGGCCGACTGTTGCTGCTGTGCCGCCATCTGCATCATCTGGACCTCAGACTCGGACATCAGGTACGTGTCCACGTCCTTGAACCCGAAGGTCTGGACGAGCTTCTTGCGGATGGGCAGCGGCTTGAAGTACGGGTCCTGCATGGCCGTCTGCGCCAGCGACATGATCTGCTCACGGCGCATGGACAGCGTCTGGGCGCTGGACTCGGCGTCGATCTTGAAGTCAAACCGTCCCATGATCCCGTCGGGCGTGACCTTCTTGAACCCGCCCATCGGGTCGACCCCGAGCGTCTCGAGCATCAGCTGCGGGTCCTGCATCAGCTGCTGCTGTTGCATCATGACCATCTCCTGGGGCATGCCCTGAGCGATCGCCATCTGGCCCTGCTCCATCATCATCTTCTGGGCCTGTTCGATCGCACGGTCGCCCTCGATCCGGATCACGAGCTCGTCCGGCATGTATTGCTGGAGGAGCGACGCGAACTGGCGGACGAGGTGTTTGTACCCCGTGTGCTCGGCGAGTGAGACCTTGAACGAGAACCTGGTATTCCCCTGCTCAGAAATGAGCGCGACGCCCGTCGCGGTACGGTTGTACGCAGGGGAATCCTGTCCAGTCTGGTACGGAGAGACACCCGAGGCCTTCTCGGCCTCACGCTCGAGCTCCTGGGCCTCGGTGTACGCCTTGTCGGTGACCTGGCCCAGGTCGATCTGCGAGAACACGTTCTGCAGAGGGAGGCCCTCGCGCATGCGCACGATGCCGCCGGGTCGGATCACCAGGTCGCTGGGGTTCTCGAGGTAATCGAGGACCACCGCGAACATTTGGTTCAGGCTCATCTTGACGTTGTCGAGGCGGCTGTTCCAGAGCGCATTCAGCGCGTCCTGGATTCCCTCGATGGGCTCGATCTCACCGATGCCCCAGAACTCGTGGGGGACGATGTGGTCGATGACCTTGATGAACGGGATCTGGCCGTGAAGGTACGGGTTCTTCTCGGCGCGCAGGAGGATACCCTCACCGCTCTCGCCAGCGACCGCGTACATCTCGCCATCCCTGGTCCACATCTCGAGGACCGGGAAGACGTCCTTCGGGTTCTCCTCGTCGATCTGCCCACCACCGAGCTCAACTTCGGAGAGTCGGTTCAGCTTGGCGATCGTGATGGACCCGGTGATCTTCTTGTCCCAGTCCTTCGGGTCAGTGTCCTCGGGAAGCCGGTAGATGCCCTCGTCGATCAGCTTCTGGATGTGGGTCCGGTCGCGGTACACGCGGTGGATCACCCAGCGGCAGTTCTGCACGTCGTCGCCGAGCGGGTCCGGGAAGAAGTCGGTGATGTCCACGCACTGGGCCTGGGGCCCGAGGTACTGGACGTACTCCTCGCGTGTGGCCGTCATCTGCGGCTCGCCCGTCTTCGGGTCGGTCACGGGGACCTGCGTCTGCTGCGTCTGCATCAGCGGGTTGCCGTCGATGTCGAGCTCCCCGGTGGCGACCTGTACGGTCGTCTCCTGCATCAGCGGCTCGCGCTTGATGTTGGCACCCATCCGCTGCACGGGCCCCGTCTTCAGGATCCCGGTGCCGTACATGAGGGCCGACTTCACGGCCTTGACCTGCTCAGGGTAGAGGTCGCTCACGTCCTCCGCCCACTCGAGTAGCTCCTCGAGCGTCTCGGCGGGGACCACGTCCTCGGGGCCCTGCGGGTCCACCTTGGCCGACGGGATCGACGCGGCGATGCGCGGGAGGATCGTCTCGATCACGTAGAAGGTGATCGGCATCCACACGTTCGACTTCCACTGGCCCGGCTTCCGGCGCTTCCGGTAGGACCGATACGACTTGTAGTACCGGTTCCAGACTTCCTCGTGCGCCGACCGGTTGCGGTCCGCGATCTGGAAGCGGCGCTGGATCAGCGACGTCAGCTTCTGCTGGGCCTGTTTGTCCGGGGGATACAGGTCGTCTTCGACCACCTCCGACTTGATGGGCGTATCACGATCGAGAGGCAAGTTTACTCCTCCGGGGGCGCGTCTTTCCCGCTCGCGCGGGGAGTGGGCCCGGTGGGGTTTCCTTCTCCCACCGGGCTGCCATCTCGGGCTTATTCGCGTGCATCCATGCCCGCTGTGCTTGACTCCTCAGCGGCATGATCTACAGCGCGTAGGCTTCGCCTGAAACCGAGATCTCCAGCGACGTAGAGTCCGTGCCCGCCGAGGCGGTCAGGAAGTCCGCAGCCACGAGCCGCAGTCCTGCAGGGAAGTACATGTCGAAGACGTCGTTGGCCGCGATGACCTTCAGCTCGACCAGCGCTTTGCCCGCACCAGACCCAGCGGTCACGTCCACCCACGCCGAGAACGTCCGTGTGGCGGCGTTGGTGTTCGCCACATGGATGTGCCTGACGAGGACGTACGTGTTCGCCACCGGGTTGGCGACGTTCATGACGGCCGTAGTGACCGCCATGGGGCCATACTTGATCGGTGTTCCTGTCATGTTCTCCTCCTAGATCCCTACCGGGATGACCATGAAGCTGGGGTTGCCACCACCACTTACAACAACCTTGACCGGGATGGGGTATTCCTTGCTCGGCTGAGTGAAACGGTTGCGCGTCCAGCCCGGCCCATCGTTGTTAGGGCGAAGGTTGGGTTTTACGGCGGGTAGAAGCCGCCACGACGAGCGCAAAGAGCTAGCCCCGTCGCCCCACACACGTGTCGCCCAGCGGCCTGACTGCATGCCGTACGACGCGTTGACGCTGCTGTCGCCGTAGAACCGAAGAGCCACGGTCTATCCCTGGCAGGTTCGGAGGAACCCGGTGACTGCGCCGAGCGTCGTCGTGTTGCAGAGCACTAGCAGGCCGAGACATCCGGTTACCTGCGTCACGTTCGCTAGTTCCACTAGGCCCGTCAAATCGGAGGGCATGTCGCGCTCGATGAAGAGGTTCGCCACCGCCAGGGCCGGGACCCAGATGAGCGGCTGCACGATGGAGATAGCCACCACGCCCGTAGTGTCCAGCGCGGCGGCACGGTCGGTGTTCACGATCTGGGTCACGCCGTTGGCCGCGGCCTTCTGCTTCAGGAATGGGTTGGAGGTGTCACCGGTTCCTCCGTGAGTGAGGAGCCGGTTCACTGGGTCGGCCGTCGCGCCCAGCGCCACGGCGGGAGAGGCGGAGGCCGCCGCCGCGGAGTCGAGGTAGTTGACAGTCAACGTTCCGGCACCCGGCGTGGCACGAGCGGTCGTGACGGTGGCGATCATCTCAGCACCCTGTCCGGCCCCGCCGCCGTAGTTACGCGTGACGGTATCGGGGGTGGCGGTGACCTCCGTCGGGTCCACCGACAAGCGGTAGGAACCACCCTGGATGTGGCGGTCGATGAGCAGACCGAAGAGCTGCGCCGACCCGAGAGACATACCGAACGACAGGATGTACGCCTTGTCGGAACCACCGGGGTCGGGTAGACCAGGGTTGAGCGCGCCCGTGGTCGCTCGCGTGAGGGCCACATCGGTAGGGGCCGTCGTGGCGAGGAACACGCCCGCGCCACCGGTGCCGGTGCAGACGAACGTGTCATACCAGAAACCTGCAGCCGTCGTGATGGACGCCTTGTTGAACGCGATGTCTCTCGCCTTGCCGTTCGCACGCGCGTTGATGATGTCGTCGTACGTGGTGATGGCGCCCAGCTCGCTCCGGTGGAGGTCGCGGAACCGGCGCATGAAGTAGTCGCGTTTCCGAGCGAACGGCGAGTAGTCGTACACGTACGGCATGTCGCGCGTGATGCCCAGCCGATCCTTGTCCAGTCCGTCTAGGAGCAGCCCCTTGCCGGGCAGCATCCACCCGACCATCTGACCGTCTGGCCCCACAGCGGGCTGTCGAATCCCAGCACGTTGGTACGCGGGGGCCATCTGCCGTGCTGACAGACCGAGGTCGAGGAGCTTGGTCGCTACCTGGTCAACATCCGATACGAACTTACTCACAGCGCCACAACCCTAGTGACGAACCGCGCCTGATCCCAGGTGTTCCAGAAGTCGGCGTGCAAGGTGTAGTACGGGCCGCTGGCGAACGAAGCCCCACTAGCGTTCGACGTGGGGTAGAACACCGCGAGGACCAGCTGTGCGAACCGCGTGGGGTACCCCGCAGGGCACACCCCGCCGTTCATGGTCGAGTAGGCCATGTGGGCCGCCTCATTGCCGTCCACCACGACGCCATCCCAGCAGTCCGGGAACAGGATGTGGGTCTCAAGGAACGAGGAGAAGCCCGTGCAGTTCGGGATGTAGGCCTTCTTCGAGATGCCCGAACCGTTGCCGCATCCGAAGTACACGACCTTTGTGGACTGCTCTCCCGTAGCGTGCGAGTCCCCGGCCACCAGCTTGAAGTTCGCGGGCGGGGCCTGAACTGTCCCACCGTTCCGGTAGTAGTAGGCCTTGGCCCGTGTCGGAGCAAGGACGTTGCCATTGCTCAGGATCAACGCTGGGGACCAGTAGCCCGCCGTGTCCCCCGGGTCGTTACAGGTCGTGCCACCAGCCCGCATGGAGTCGTAGGTGCTGGAGGCGTTTGTGGTCCGGTTGCCAAAGAAGTCGTGGAGGTGCGAAGCCCCGGGCTGTCCCGGGAAGACGATGGGGTCGTCCGTGAGCGAATGACTGTAGGTACAGGTGACGATGAAGTTCGACGCCTGTGCTGCTGGCATCAACAGCGTCACCAAAAGGAATGCGGACAAAACGAAGATGAGCTTCTTCACAAGGCCTCCTACGATCGAACCAACTCAACCTGGATGGTGATTCTCGTCGCCGTGCCAGCGGCGACCACCTCGATTTCGATGTCGTCGTCAATGGCAATGGCCGTGTTCTGCACTGTCGAGCTGGTAGACCAAGCGTTGGCGGCGGCAATCGCCAAGTCAGAGGCTAGAAAGTCATCAGCCTGATTCCTGCGCGCGTTGACGGTCGTCGTGGTGCCCACGTCGACGTGGCCCTGGACCTCCACCACGGTGCAAGCGAACGGCGCTCGCCAGACCATACGAAACCCAGCGGTTGGCGCAGCCCCGCCGCCGTCGATGAGTCCGCCGACGGAAAATCGACCGGACGGCCCTACAGGACCAGTAGGACCAGGTATGAACGATGGGTCGCCTTCATCCCCCTGAAAGCCGGGGATGCCGGTCGCACCTTGAGTACCGGGCGATCCGGCGGTGCCGGCAGCGCCCGCTGTTCCTGGGACCCCGAACTCACCTTGCTCACCTTCGTCACCGGTGAATCCTGGGACACCAGCAGAGCCCTGCGCTCCCGGCGATCCGGTCGTGCCGGCCGCCCCAGAAGTCCCTGGGACACCGAATGCACCTTGCTCACCCTCGTCACCGGTGAAGCCCGGGACGCCCGCAGGACCTACCGCGCCAGCAGTGCCAGAGGCGTAGGGTAGGACCGACCAGATGTTGACGCCATTGCCGATCTTGAAGCGCGCTGTGTCTGTCTCCAGGCCCATCTCGCCGGCGGCCAGGATTGGATCTGCCGACGTCCACTCCGCAGCGGTCCCGCGGCGTTGCTGCATCTGAACTGCCACTATGGACCTCCGTCTGAGTCAACGATCGGAACGCCGCCGTACACGGAGGTGGGGCTGCCACCATCGAGCTGGATCAGCGCTTCTCCCGGCGCGCCGTCGCGGCCGATGACGCCAGGGATCCCGAAGAACGTATCGCCGTCCTCACCGGGCATACCGGGAGGACCACCGCCTGCGCCCGGGGGTCCAACGTCGCCCGTGGCGCCCTGCGGACCAGCATTGCCGGGAGGACCTATCGAGCCGACGTCACCCTCGTCCCCGGGAAAGCCGGGGATGCCGGCTGAACCTTGTGCACCAGGGTCACCCGTGGCACCGATGCTGCCCGGGTTGCCGGGAACACCGAAGAAACTGTCGCCCTCGTCGCCGGACATACCCACGGCGCCGGCCTGTCCCGCGGCGCCGGGCGCACCGGGCGCCCCGTCGGCGCCAGCGGCGCCTGGGGAACCCGGGACGAACATCCCCTGCTCGCCCTGCTCACCGGTGAACCCGGGTGGCCCGAGGGGGCCGACGGACGCCTGAAGAACCAGGTTCTCGAGCTCGTTCAAGAGCGCGGGCAGGTTGTCGAAGAGCGGGGTGCTGTTGGTCCAGGTGGTCACGAGCGGCCTCCGGCCGAGTACCGAGACCCACCCGATCGGTCCAACCAGTAGATCCCGCCGGCGGTCAGCTCACCGCTCCGCATCCACCGGTGCATCGGGTCGTTCGGCGGCCAGTACCGCCGCTTTGCGCGAGTCGGTGGCCGCGGATCAGGAGGAGTGCTGGGGAGGTTCCGAACCGTCATTACTCCCCCTCGTGAGCCTGCATGATCTTCCAGGACTCGTCCGTGATCGTGACCAGGTCCTCGTCCTCCGTGAAGGGGTCGTGGATGATCTCAGTCGTGTCGACCGCCTTGTACTGGTGGCCCGCCGCACAGTGGATCTCGAGGATCCGGGCGAACATGGCCCGGCCACAGGTCGAATGCACCATCGTGGCCGAAAAGACCTTGCCCTCTACAGGCGTTGCGGGACGCGCGAGCGCCGGCGTGGTGGGGTGGTCCTTGCACTTCCCGTCCCAGCCGATGTGGACCTCAGTCTCAGACACGGTTTGTCGGGTCTCCCCGCCAGTCGTTGAAGTCGTACCAGAACTTGTCCTCCCAATCCTTCGGGAGTCGCTTCGGCAGCGCACCGGAGCGCACGCGGCGCGAGAACTTCCACACCTTCCACGCTACGACGGCGAACAGGGCCAGCAGGAACATCGGCCAGATCACTGAGGCGTCTCCGGAAGACACCGGCGATGACACGGTCTCGGGCCCCACGCCGATGGGCGGTAGGGTACCTGCGCTGAGTATGAACTCGATCACATTCCGCTCCCTGTGTCCTCGGCCACGTACGGGGCCGGCATGTTCGTCCCCGCGTGTCGGTGTTCGTTCAGGCCCGTCCAGGTCGCGAGCGCCAGACCGAAGACTCGGTCGTCGTGCGCTCCGTCGATCGCGCCCGGCTTGCCCTGATCGTTGTAAACAAACTGACCGAGCTCGCGGACCGTATCCGCGTCAGGTACTGCTGCCTGACGCTTTCGGATGAGCTCGCCCAGGGAGTCCAGGAGCACGTCTCGGGACTTGTCATCCGTCCTCCATCCGATCCGCGGCTGGAACTGCTTGGTGCGCGTGTTGTACTCGCGCTGCCAGTAAATATTCTTGTAATGCAGGATGTCCTTGAGGTACTGGAGCAGGCGCTGGCCGCTCGCGTGGTTGTTCTCGACGGTGACCTTGATCGGGTCGATTCGCGTCGGGACCGGCTTGTCCTTCGGCCCCCCGCAGCTGTACCATTCAGCGATCAGGGAGATCTGTTTGGCGAGGACGTCGGAGACGAGTTGGCCGTGAATCGTAGCCACCAACTCGATACGGGGCCCTTCCTCGTCTCGCCGACGGATTCTAACCACTGAAGCGCAGCTGTAGTCTCGGCCGCCTGCTTCGTTAGCGGCCGGGTCTGCCGATCGGCGGGTGGCAACGAGCTTGCCTTCTGCAGTGTCAGCTCCGAGGACGTAGTGTCCTTCGGGATTGGGTTCGGCCCAAATGCGTACGAACCCTCGCTGAGAGTCCTGAAAAGCGACCTGTTTCGCGCCGTCATCATCGCGTGTTTCCACAAGGCGTCCGATACGAGTCGGCTCCCGCGTTTCACGAGCCAGGTTCCGAACCTCATCCTCATCGAAGTACGTCGCCCCGCTGGCGATGAAAGCTTCCTCGGCTGTAGCCGGGTACTCCTGCTGGAAATCACGGGTCGCGTCCTTCCCGAGGGTCACCGGGTCGCCGCCAAAGCGGTTGATGATCGTCCGCCGGCGCCACACGAGGCGGCTGAGCGGCAAGACGTAGTTCTCGCCCTCCCAGGGGATGCCATCACTGAGGGACTGCTTCTCGAAGTCGTCCGGGTTGTTCGCGATGAGCTCGAGCTCGTCGTGAGCAACCGGGTACTCCGGTGTGCAGTCGTACTCCTCGTGGATCCACCAGGGCAGGAAGATCCCGATCCACCCAGATCCCGGGCGCTGAGTGTTCTCCCAGAGCTCGTAGAACAGGCCGCCAGCACCGTTCGCGGTCGACTCGACGATGATCTCGGTCCCGTACTCTGGGACGGCCTGGTTCGCGGAGACCCAGACGTCGCGCTGCTGGCCCAGGGGCCAGAAGGCGATCTCAGAGCAGTGCAGGTCGTGGATCGTCTGCGCGCGACCGGCGTCCTTGTCGGAGGCGGGCCGGATGCTGAGCTCGCTGTCGTGTGCGTACCGGATGCTCCGCCGGGTCGCCTTGGTGGTGATCTCCGGCTGGAGCTCCGGAGGAAGGTTGTTGTGGTACCGTTCGTAGATGCTGAAGATGGCCTCGGCGTTCTCGATCGCGTTGGCCAGGATCAGGCCCTTGCGGCCGGACCAGAGGTTCGCGTGCCGGAAGAACCGGGCCGCGACCTTGGTCGAGACGCCCTCCTGACGGGCCTTCAGGATGATCGCCCGCACCCGCTTGTCGGACTTGAGCTGCTCATCCAGCTTCCCGTTGACGAACCGCTGGGCGAAGTTCCAAGCCAGCGGAACGAGCGCCCCCTCCTTGTTCCGGATCTTGAGGCAGCTCAGGTCGTACAGCTCCTCGTCTTCCCGGAGCCGTTCGAATGTGTCGACGAAGGTGTCAACTTGGCCGAGCGCGTCGTGCATCAGCTTCACGTATCAGCTCCTGCAAGGCGGGGGCGCTGGTGGACCCGCCGGTTTCGCGGGGTTGAAGCTTGTGGGCCAGGTCGATCGTGCGAAGCGCGTTCTGGTGCTGCTGGGCAGTGACCGGCTTCCCGCCGTACTCCCAGCCCTTGAGAGCAGCCTCGACGACCTCCTCGGCGAGCGGCACCAACCTGGCGAGCCCGCGTCGGGCTTCCTCGGCCGGGTCGGGCTCGACCTCAGACATGAGCTCCCGCTTGATCTCGTCGACCCGCGCGAGCAGGGCCGGCTCCTTGACCCATCGCTTCACCGTGGAGCGGTCGATCGTGGCGTCACGCCCGGCCGCGGCCTGGGTCTTCCCGCGGGCGAGGCCCTGTGCTACGGTTTCCCGCCGTGGGTCCTCAAGTCGCACAGACGTTGTAGAACGGGACGTTTGGCCAGGGGTTCACGTACGGCTGCGTCTGGTCCGTTCGCGGCAGCACGATCGGCTGCACCGGGGGCTGCCCGGCCTGCATCCGTTCGATGATCTTGGTCAGCCGGCGGATGTCCGTCTGGAGCTCCGCGATCTGCGCCTCGAGGTCAGACTTCAGCATCCAGGAACTCCTTCTGCTTCTTCAGGAAGTCGGACTTCTTGTCCTCGACGCGGTCCCGGCTGAACACGGCCTCGCCATCGGCGCCTCCGAGCTGGGACAGGACCGCCTCACGGTCGAACATCGTCCCGGAGTTCTCGTCCTTGTATCCGCCGGGCACCGTCCCGAAGCTGATGGACCGCAGCTTGGCGAGGTACTCGTTCATCGGTCCTGGACCAGGTGATCCTGGGACGCACGCGTGGACTCGGCCGCGGCTTCGATCTCCGCGGCGCGCTCGGCTTCCGCCTTGGCCTGCGCCTTCTCGTCGGCTTTCTTCTTCGCGGCCAGCGCGACAGCGGTGTTCTTGTTCACCATGGGATCCTCCTACGGAAGAGTGTCCAGCGATACGCTGAACGTGACGTTGGCCACGCCGACCACCGCAACCGCGCGCAGCGCCTCGAACACGGGCAGGTCCACAACCCGGTTGGCGACGGCTGTCCGTCCTGGGTAGATCATGAGGTCGATGTCACCGACTCCAGTCATCTGCACGATTGAGGCACCCGTGATGTCCTTCCACGCGTCACCGTCACGGTATTGCAGCTTGAAGTCGAACACGGCCGACGCCGAACCCTCAGCCGTGTAGTTGATCGAGCACACGACGCCTTTGTACACGCCTTCGTGTGCGGCAAACGCCGGAATGAACTCCTTCGTGTACGTGGCCGGCGCTCGGTCGGCGGATGCGAACAGCTGAAGGCTCACGCTTACACCTCCACCCAGACCGTCACCTTGAATGTACCGGTGGTCAGAGACGCCGCGTGACCGAACGTCAGCGGCGACTTGGCAACCACGTCGAGGAGGTCGGCCACGGTGTTACCCGCCTGGTCGACGCCCTCATGTGAGAGCTGCTCAAGGACCGGGGTCGTGTAGTCGGTCGAGGACTTGGTGTAGACCACCAAGCCGTCGGCGTCCGTCAACGTCGGGGCAACACCCGTGTCCGGGGTACCCGGCCCGCCGTTCTCGAGCTTGATCCGCTTGATGTTGCCGATCGGCGCTCCGAGGTCGATCGTAGGCACTGCCGCCCACTGCGCTGCGGTCCTGTTGCCGCTTGTACGCTGAATCACCCGTCCCGCACCGTTCTGCGGAGCGTCCGGCTTGACCACAAACGTCAGCCGTGGGGCTGGCGTCTTGGCCACCGGCTGTGCGGCCGTGGCGTGGTACGGCGCCTTCGCGGTGATGACCGCCGTGAGCGGCCCGCGGAACACGCCGCTCGAGGAGTTCGCCGCCGCCGCACCGTCTTCACCCGCCACACCGTCTGCGGTGAGTAGCGGTCGGGCGAGCGATTGGTCGACGCCGGCGTTGTTCGTGTCGACGGTGGCCGAGAAGACCGTCTTGCCGTCCGCGTCGGTGACCGCGAGGATCAGCGCGTCGTCCTTGAAGTTCTTCGCGTGCACCCGCTTGACCTCGGCGAACTTCCCGATGCCGAACTGCTTCGTGTAGGCGACCGATCCGGCCGTGGTCTCCACCGTCGCACCGGGGGTGAACCCGGTCGGGGTGACAACCCAGGTGACGTTGTACCCGCCGAACACGACGATGTCGTATAGCTCCGCGGACACGAACGTGACCGTCGCGGTCGCGTAGATCCCGCCCATCGCACGGACCGCCGTCTGCGTTGCGGCCGCCTGGCCGCCGGCACCCACGAACGTGACCGGGCCGGAGGCGGCGCCGGCCGTGGCCGTGTCCACCCGCGTCGGGGTCAGCGTGAAGGTGTCGGCCGCGCCGATGTCACCCAAGTCGATCCGGGTGCTATCGTTCACGACCACGATCTTGTCGTGGATCAGGTCTCCCGAGAAGGTCGCGGGGTAGACCGAGCGTTCCTTGAACCGTCCCATGTCCTATTCCTCCTGCGGCACTCGTGCTTCTCAGCCGCTCTCGTAGCCTGTGTTGCCCAGTCGCGGGGGGTGGACTCGAACCACCGACCTCCAGGTTATGAGCCTGGTAAGCTGCCGCTGCTCTACCCCGCAGCGCCTACCTGTCAAGATCTAGTGCGTCGCCTCGCCCGTGACCAGGTCCTTGAGACCCGTGCCGCCGGACTGAAACTTGTCGCTCACGTACGATGGATCGATCCTGCCCGCGACCAGCCGGCAGTTGCCGGTGCCCTGGCCGGACCAGGAGAAGTGTTTGCACCGCTCACACCGCGTGTTGCTCGAGCCGGCGGGGCGGTAGTTCACCTCGGCCTTGCCCAACTTCGTGTCCGCGGTGACCCCGCCCTCCTGCGCGTCGCCGGCAGCTTTCGCAACGGAACGCTGGTACGTGTCAGGGGAGCTGTGCGGGAACTCAGGAACTGCCAACGGGCACCTGCCTGATCTCCACCGTGACGATGATGCCGGACAGACTGTCTCCGCACGAGTACTCGGCCACGTCCGTGTCTTCACTAACGAACGCCTCGACCGCGTTCGTCATGGCGCGATCGGTCGTCTTGGCAGCTGCTTCAGCCCTCGTCATCAGAAGGCCTTCTCCGCGAACGACCAGTTGTCCCACCGGTTCAACCGGTGAAGGTTCTCGAGCGTCAGGCGGGCGGTGCCATTCCATCCCCAGCCCGGGCCCCAAGAGTTCTGGACACGAACGTAAGGGGGCGCCCCATCAGCGGGATCCAGGTCCACTCCCGTGAACGCGATCTCGTGGAAGCCAATGAGCTCGGTCTCCATGTTGACCTTGATCCACCAGTTGCCGTACTTCTCGGCGAGCACCTTGTCACCGCGTCCGCCGTTGCCTTCGTACATCGACGCGTACCACGGGGTGGTGAACATCACCGGGCCGAAGGTGAGCAGGGCTGTGGTGAGGTCGTCGACCTGCGGCACCGACCAGTACGAGTCGATCTGGCCCCGCTCGAGCAGCTTCGCGCACGCGTCTCGGGGCCACATACCGTTCTGGTACGTCGCGTCCCCGGACGACTCGAGGTACAACTGCCGGGCGAACTGGTGGGCCGCGTCCTCGGTCACGAACGGTAGGTAGCTGTCGTGCTCAGACGGCCCCGCGAGCAAGACGTTCGTGGCCGCATGCGCAACGCAGGTACCCTCGTTCCCCTGGTTGATCCTGAAATCCTTGTCCACCATCGTGTAGAACTTACGATCCAGGGCCAGTGCCGCCCGGGCGCGGGCTAGGGTGGTGGGGAACTTACGGTCACGCGGGTCAGGTCGGTCGAGCTTGGCTCCGAGACGATACTGCTTCACGCGTAAGCCTCCTTCAGCGCGGCTACGATCTCCGGGCCGTCCTCAGGAGTGAGGTAGCGGAGGTCGGTCCCGAACTCGTCATCGTGCGACCCGATGGCCTGGATGACCCGAAGGTCGGCTTCGACCTCTGCCTCGAGCTCGGCCATCTCCAGGCGGTGGCCCGGGAGGATCCGGAACGTCTTCTTGCCGGTCAGGCCGTAGGTGCTGGCCAGGTAGTCCAGCTTGATCACTAGTCGCTTACTCATCCGTCGACCTCCTCACGGCATCCTGGGGATCGGCAGACATACCCGCGGCAGCAGTCCCAGCAGGTATCGGCGTCACAGCAGTCACAGCTATGTGGTTCCAAACTCATGCGGTCTCCCTGGGGGCCTGGAGCGTGAAGTCGTAGTCCTCGTCGATCACGGCGCTGGCGATCCAGTTCACCGGCCGGGAGAACGTCCGGGTGGAGGTGGAGAACTCCTCGACACGGCCGGTCACCCGGGCCGCCCGGTAGTACTCGCCGTCAGGGTCCATCCACGCCTCGCGGCGGGCGCCCTCGTGTGCAGCGAAGATGAAGACTCGGGGCAGCTTTCGGTCGCGGATCTGGTCCTCGATGTCGCCCATCAGGCCCTCAGGGAGGCGCCGTCGACGGCCCATTGGGCGGCCTTGGCCACCTCGGCCATAGCCTCCTCGACCAGCTCCCGGAGCGGTATGATGGTGACCTTGTCCCCGACCGAGGCCCGGACCTGAGCTACGCCGGTGGGGTTGATCTGCAGCTTGACGAGGATGAACTCGTTGCTGTCTTGTGGCTTGCTGAACATCACCGCGTCGAGGCCTGTTCCCTGGGCCATCAGCGGGACCCCCACTTCAGGTAGCCTAGGAACAACCCGAGCGCGAGCTCAGTGATGAGCCCGAACGCGAACCAGCTGGATGAGATGCAACGCATCAGATGATCACCTGCTTGATGTGGCCTATCCGCGCCTGGCGCACCAGAATCGTGTCGCACCCGATGCTTGCCGCCCTGTGGCAGAAGGTGATATCCTCCCCGGTGTCGCCCACGTACTCGAACGGGTTCTCGAACGTCATGGCCATCGCCTCGCACACCTCTCGCTTGATCAGTGTCAGGCCCATCCCCACGGAGGCCACCTTCTGAGGCTGGAACTCGGGTCGTGCCAGCTCAACCATGAAGTCCTGCACCGCGGCAGTGTACTGCTCGTCGGTGTGGTTCTCCTCACGGAGAGGCGCCACAGGTAGCTCTGGGAGGACGATGGGCACGTATACGGGGCTGACGGATTCACCACCGCCATCCGGATCCATGTCACCGTCCTCCACCAGAGCCGTTGCCCAGGGAGGCTTACCGTCAGGTGCCGCGGCAAAGTAGAGTGCGCCGGCAATCGCTGCGTCAGCCTCGAGGAGCAAACCTACGTCCTCGGGTGAGAACACGGTGTCCGTGTCGGTGAAGAGCAGGTAGTCATCACCGTACTGCAGGTGACGCTCCAGGATGTGGTTCCGGGATCGGCTGAGGAAGGGACCCGTCTCCGCGGGCATCTCCCGGAAGGCCAACCCGGCGCGGGAACCAGCAGCCAGGAGCTTCAGCACCGACTGGTGCCACAGACCCGCCACCCCGAAGACACCGGAGTAGCAGTACCCCAGGGTGAGGACCTTGCTCGGCGCCGGGGGTAGGATGACCCCCTTGCCCCGGGCTTGAGCCCTGCGTTCTGCTCGATTCACGAAAGACCTCCTGTCGAGGGTCAAAGACCAGCTCAGACGGGGGTCTGACGGATAAGGGTACCCGGCCCACTGGGGCATGACTCCCAAGGTCCGCTCCGAGTACCCGACTGGGAAGCCCACCTTGCGGAGGTGTCTCCCCTCGTTCTTGCTCCCCTGACCAGGGGAAACTTCAAAGTTGCACACCAACTTGGGAAGGTACCATATACATACCCACTCCACCCAGCTGAACTTGTTCCATTCGCTTCGTGCCTGCTGTAGGGAGCTTGACCCACCTACATGTAGTGGTTAGGAAAGCTGAGTGGTGTTGTCGTATCGAGTATTTGGGAACACCATACCCTAGCGTGCTAGCGTACCTATGTGCGAGGCGCGCTCCTTCAGGTGATGTTCGTGCGATCCATTGGTTCCGTGTTCACATCCTGCATGATATATGTACCCCTAGGCGTGCGCGACCTCGTGCCTAGCATCCTTCTTGCAACATGTTGCAATAGTGGGCTAGGCACGAAAGTTCTGTTGACACCTTGCCTCACCGGTGGGAGACTGCATCCATGGGTCGGATGGACCGACTCGGGAAGGACGGGGACGATGGCGCCAACACGGCAAGAGCTGATCGACCTGCAAGAGCAGGTGGCAGCCGAGCGTACGCTCGAACGGCTGCTCGGCGAGGATGGATTCGATGTGGACCCCGAGGATGAAGGAACGGAGGAAGCATGAGCGTCTACGTGAGCATAGGTCGAAACATCGGCTCCGAGCCGATGTCAGCCGAACGGTGGCGAGACTTTCGCGAGTCCACCGACGCAACCGTGCGAACGCTTGCCGGCCCGCTAGCCTCGGCGACCGATGGCATCGGATGGTGGGACGACCAGCCCGAGGAAACTCATCTCGTGGTCGGCGCCGCCGAGTACTACGACCTCAAGCGCAACACTGCGCTGGCCGACCTCTACTCAAGGCTGACGCAGCTCGCACGCCAGTTTGGGCAAGCGTCAATCGTGCTGGCGGTGACCGAGCCGACGTTTGTGGCGGCTGCCGGGATGACCGACGACGCAGAGGAACGGCTGATCGCAGAACTTCGCAAGATGCGGGATGAAGACGCCACGTCCTAGGTTGACGGTGGAGGCTACGGGCCTCCGCCGCGAGCCTAAGGTAGGTTGCCGGGTATACTACAGGCGATCGTATGGTGCAGCATTCGAGGGAAGGCGGAGTAATGGACACAGACGCGCGAGGGAACGTCGACACGCGGGACAACCCGAAGGGTCGACGTCCTGGGAAGGACCTGGGCGATAGGGTCGAGATCGCCTACTGGGATCGAGTGCTCACGCTGCACGGCCCCGCGGAGTACATCCGCAGACGCGCCGAGGACCTGGATCCAGACTGGGACGCGGAGCCCACCGACGCCGCGTATGACACAGGAGACTCTATCGGTCTCCTGCCACACGAAAAGGGGTAAATCGCATGGCAAAGTCACGCAGGCAAGAAGCGCGGGAAGCGTTGCAACGCAAGGAATGGGCGAGCGCGCCGGATTTGTTCCGGAGCGAGGACGCGCGCATCGACGGCAACTGGTCGGAGCTGCTACAGCTCGGAAACAGCGGGCCGGCATGGTCTGGCCGCGACCCTGCGGAGATTGTCGCACGCTAATCCCTGCGCTCATGGTGACCCCGGTGGGGTCGCCACGGGCCGCAGGGGTCCGGTGTGATACAATAGAAATAAGGAGGTGGAAAAGATGCTGACAGCGGCACAATGCGAGACGGTCGCCTACGTGAACGAATACGGGGAGTTTCGATGCGTGGAATGCACGCACACTCTCCTCGAGGACGAGGGCGGCGACGCCGTGGCCGGGTTCCGCCCCTGGAGTCGGTACGAGCTCGACGAGTACCAGGTCGAAACGAGCATCGAATACCAGGAGCAGGGCGAATACGAGGGTTGCACCGACGATTGCGCGCCCTACGCGGTCGACTGCGAGGGATGCGGCGCCGAGATCGTGGAGCCCTACCACTACGGGCACGAGGTGGCCGATGATGACGTCGATCACCCGGTGTATCCCGAGGACACCCCGTGAGGGGCCCCGGGATCGACGCCCGGCTGGCCGAGCAGAATCGGCTGGTCGGGTGGAGGGAGTGTCGGCGCCACCGGTGGGGCCGGGTTCAGGTCGTGGGCGACGCGGTCTACTCCAGCTGCGCCCGGTGCCCGGTGACCGTGCGGCGAACGAAATGATCGAGCAGAAGGGGTACTCCGAGCGCCACAAGGGATTGGGGCGGGCGAAAGATGCGGCGGTGCCGTGTCAGCTCGACCTCACGCCAAGCTGCACGGGTACGCCTGAGGCATGGGTGCTGGATTGGCGGGTCGTGGAGTTGGACAACCTGAGACTCGACCCGAGAGACGGGATTTGGAGCGATGGGCCGGACGACGACTACGCTCCCGCGTGCCCGGAGCTGCCATGCGACGATGGACAGCCACGGTGGCCTCGGTCCGCCAGCCAAACGTATCAAGAGGGTGGTGGAGCGTTTTGGGCGGCCTCAGGCCCTCCCAGAGGCTCTTGTGAAAACTTTCACAAGGAGGAAGAAATGGTAGAAAACCCGCTCGGCCCTGCAAAGGGTATCCTGATCGGCATGATCGCCGGCGCGCTGTTGTGGCTTCTGGCCGTCGCGATCGCGCTCATCATCGTCGCAGCCACGCAGCATCCGACGACGGCGTGCGCTACAGGTCCGTTCGATTTCCATGCCGTGAGGGATGGCCTACAGGTGGTGAGGTGCCCGTGAGCGGCCGAGACGGCTGGATCGAGTTCGCCTGCCCAAATGATGCCTGCGCTCGGCACGGAGCCCGTGTGGAGGTCCCGCGAGGGCACCCGGCCGACTGCGCGTCGTGCGGGTGGACGATGGAAGATGTCGATGATGGGCTGTCGGCCACGCCGCTACGTCGCGGGGGCGTCGATTATGACGCTCCGGCGCCGCGTGAGATTTACGGCCGGACGTCCGGGTTCCCCTGCCCGAAGTGTGGGCAGGCCGACTCAGCCGCGGTGATGGGGCCGGACCTAGTCCATATCCTCGAGCTTTTGTGCCCGAGGTGCGGACATGAATGGGGAGTTGAGGTGCACTGATGACCGACGCAGACCTGTACCAGCTGTACCGAGAAGAGCAGCGCCTGTACCGCGAGTATGTGGGATCATTGTCCGAGGAATCTCGCTGGCCGTCGAAGACCGCCAAGAAGCGGGAGGCCTGGGAATCGTTGTACCGCAAGCTCCAGGTCGTGTTGCCTGCGAAGAAGCTGCGGGAGATCCTACAGTCCGACGTGGCCTCACGCTCGTATGCAGACCGCCAGGCCGCGAAGAAGAAGAGCCGGCAGCAGCCGGTGTTGGAGCTGGAGCCATGATGTGCGGGCTGAGGGACGCCAACTGTTCGGCGCGCGTCGTGTACCGGGCGAACCTCGAGGATGACCCGGATCTCGCTGACGTCATCGTCCCACTCTGCGGAGCGCACGCCATCGGGGTCGAGGACTCTGGCCGCAAGGTCGTGCCGCTCGTCCGCCGGATGTGGGAAGGTGGGGTGTTCGCATGAGACGCCGACGAGGGACCAGGGAGCACGGCTGGACGAATCAGGGTAGCACGGTCCACGCATGGGATCCCGAGACGGGGTACCTGTTCGACGCACGTTGTCCACGCTGCACCACGAGTGATCGCACGCTCAAGCG
>Ga0184632_10000038_pt1 | contig 36333 bp, 40 predicted proteins | sample PLM31_50_b1_FD_133153 | JGI IMG/M metagenome (GOLD analysis project Ga0184632, IMG submission 133153) | Groundwater sediment microbial communities from an aquifer in East River, Colorado, USA - PLM3-1_50_b1 | ecosystem: Environmental > Terrestrial > Soil > Riparian zone | place: USA: East... | reverse complement strand
GTTAAATTTTTGAATTAATACGATTCTTAACAAGTATAGCAAATATCTTTTGGTGAATAAATTAATTACTTACATCCTCTTTTCCGTTGTCAGATCTATCCTTTGTTGGTGGTGAAACTGGACTCACATCGTCTAGATTAACAAGTTGTCTTTTTCTGGTTAAATAGGCAGATCCAAAAGAAACCAAAATTATTGTTATTGCTAAAACCGGACCAGTCAAGTCAGGCAGTATTTCTGAACTAGTTATTGTCTCGTATGATGTCACAGCTGCTACAGTCAATGCAACTGTGCTCAAAGCGTATATCATGTATTTGAAAGCTCTTGTGTCAAATATTCTAGAGAAGGCTGATCGGAGTATGAAGCTATCTAGTGTATCGACAGGAATCATTCCCGCAGCGAAGAACCCTGCAAGAACGAGGGCCATCTGCATTCCAAGGGTAGCTGAGGCTACGGCTGACAAAGTAATCGCTGAAATCTGAGTGGCTGTATCGAATCCTAAACCAAATACCATTCCTGTAAGAAGCGAAGAACTAAAAGGGTTCATTATTCTAGTTCTGGCTAGAACTTTGCTGGCAAGGATAGCAGAGCCAGTTTTACCCCATTTCTTAATTGAGTATATATTTACTGTCCCAATTATTCCTAAGGCGATGGCTCCTATTACGCCACCCCAAAACGAAAGCTGATCAATTCTTGTTATATTGCCTATAACATATATGATAAGAATCATTTCAGCAAGAACTGAAATCATATGGCCAATACTAAATCCGGCTCCGACCCATCGAGATTTTCTTGTTGCGTTGTGCAGTCTTACAAGATTATCTATAGCTGTGATGTGATCTACATCAAGTGCATGACGTAGACCGAGCAAGATCATGGGGAAAATCGATATTAGAATAAATGACAATGGGTCTACCATATTGTGATACTTCTCCTAATAGTCATGAATATTGCCAATTTATCAAAAGATGATACTTGTATTCAAGCTTTTCTTATGCCACTGAAAGAAGCGTCAAGAATTGTTTTCCTCACGATTGATAGAATATCAAAAATTATTTTCTTAACATCTTTTGTTGTGTTCCCTAAAATTCGAACGACTATCCCGTTGTTGTTCGGAAAAGATGACGTACCTCCATAAATTCTATTCTTGTTTTTCATTGTTAAATTTATTTTTTCTTTCAGGTTACTTACATATTTTTCTTTACAAAGTATGTATACGTTAGCTATAATCTCAAAATTATTCAGTATACCAAATGATTCTACATTTTCTTTTTTAGGTTCTAATTTCATTACATCAATAAATCTCATCTTTTCATAATAATCCTTTGCTATTGTTTTGATATAGCAAATATCATATTCAAATGACTCACCGCTTGCTACTCTGCCAGGTACCAGCATTTCTGAATATATCATCGTCGCGCTTTCATGAACCTTCAATTTAACTATCTGATAGAACCTAGAATTGTGAAATGGGATTATTTGATCCGGAATATATTCAAAGTAACATCCATCATCTACAGAAATATTAACCATCTGCGTCCCGAAATCTTGCTCCATTTTATAAATCCTTGTAGCACCCTGTGTAGTAACATGAGCATATGCATGGTTACTAAGAGAAATATCAATTCTGTATCTATCGCCTTGGAGTATTCCTCCAGAAGGTGATATAATGTATATATAAGCCATTGATGGAATGCTCTCCTCAAGATACAGCGCTCTTTGGATACAAAGAGGAACTTTGGCATATTGTTCTTTTACAACGGTTTTTTTACTTTTGATATCTTCTTCGAGACTAAATTGCGCAATACCTATCTTCCCAGTTTTGTCAACACTCAGCTTTTGCGTCTGAGATTTGTATGCTAGGATTTCTGCAGGAATATTAATTGGGGTAGAAAATTTAACATAGTCCAATTCGTTAACCAGATAACTAGCTTTGAATATTTTTTGGAGCTTCGAATAGAACGTCTCGAATAATAAATGATGCTACCTCGTTTATTCCCTCTCCTCCTTTTGAATTTACGAAGACAAACGGTTTATTGCCTCTTACATTTTTCGCATCTTTTTCCATAACTTTAAGATCTGCTTCGACATATGGTGCAATATCTATTTTGTTTATAACTAAGAGATCGCATGTTTCAATTCCAAGACCTCTTTTTCGAGGATATTTATCACCGCCTGAAACATCTATCAAGTAAATGAAGTAATCTGCCAAAGCAGGGCTGAAAGTAGTAGTAATATTGTCACCGCCACTTTCAATTATTATTAAATCAAGATAATTGTGCTTTGATTCCATTTCTTCAACCACAGAAAGATTCATTGACGGGTCCTCTCTAACAGCGGTGTGAGGACAGCCACCTGTTGCTATACCAATTACCAATTCTTCAGGCAAAAGTCCTCTCTTAGTTGCAAGATTGTGTCTCATTCTATCTGCATCTTCTTTAGATACAACATCATTAGAAATTATACCGACTCTGAATCCTTTGTCGTATAGTAAAGGAACAATCCGCTCAATCAGCATTGTTTTACCTGATCCTACGGGTCCTCCTATACCCACTCTAGGAATTCTTTTGTAAGAAGGCACAGAAGAATTAACTTTCAGTCAAGTAATAAACATTCTTGAATCCATCTGCTCGTGTTTCATCTGTATTATGTCAATTGCGGGTGCAAACTGCCATATACTAGAAAGGGCTTTACCTATGTTTTCATTTACAGATACCAAAATGAATGGTTTGAGCTCGTGAATTATCTTTTGTCCATCAAAATGTTGCAATATCCCTAACCTGAGTGCAGCTCCAATAACACTCACGACAAAACCATACAACAACATTAATCCTGTCTTGTGTTTTGGAATATTCAGAGACTTGCATACTACCGCAAATGAAATTGGATATATTCCTGATGCATGGCCATTGGTTACCGCCTTTTGGTAAAGATTTAATATCTTGTTTTGAGACATAAAGTATCGCGTACACTTAAGTAACTGAATACCGGATCTAACTGCTGCGTTCCGACTCTCCTCCATAAGCCTCATAGAGTAAAGAATTTGATCTACTTTTACGAGTCCCTGTAAATCGGATTTCTCAACACATTCGTATGCATTAGATAGGGCAACACAGTCTCCTGGCCCTACTTGTTGTTTTAGATAAACCTTTATTAATTTCAAAATATCTCTGGATTTCAATTTCTTCTTATGAAAAATAAACTCTAGTCCATTAGACGTTGTATATAATCCCGTAGGAAAAAAAGAATCTGATAGCTGAAGGAAGCTTAGATCTTCAACACTTAATTCAGTGCTCATGGATGTTGTAACCTTCATCTGGTTCAAAAATAATAGTATCCTTGCTGATATCAAGATTATTTCTAAAACTGAAAAACAGTTTCTCAAAAAGTTCTAATTCAGAATTCGATTGTATGGGAGAAAAAATTTGTTCTCCAACTATTCTTATTGGTCTATGCATGTTACCTATTTTATGTCCAATCTTTATGGCAACCTCTAGTATCCGGTCCTTTGGTATATCCTTGTGTAAAGATATTACCAACACATCCTCGACAGTTCTCCTTACTACTATTATCTTTTCGTCTGTCAAAAAAATCACGTCTCCATCTATTAGATGTGAACCAGGAGATAAAGTGAGGGCAAGCTCTGTTCCTCTGTCAGAAACCTTTCGCATCCTGATTCTTTCTGACTCTAGCCGTGAAATATTTACAGTTTCAACTCTATCATTCTTGGACATATCCTCGAATTTGGATCTTAGGTTCTTGTCAAAATTAACATTTCCAATTATTTTATCGATCTGAAATAATTTTATTAGTTGTCCCTCCTCATTTTCAATATTACTATATCATATTTTCACATTCTCATATTTTCGTTTTACTCGTATCAAATAGGCATGTAGAGCATGATGTATTTGGAATTCTATTAATTAGCAAAACTTCCAATAATAAATTAAAGCTTTCATGCTGCGATATTGAGTCTTATCAGTGTGTCTATGACTAGTATGATAGAGCCAACTGCTACACTGACTATCATGAAAGGAAATCCGACTCTAAGAAATTGGTTAAAGGTGATTCTGTAGCCATTTATTTCAGCCAACCCTGTGGCAACTATACCAGCACTTGAACCTATCAATGTACCATTCCCTCCAAACCCTACTCCAAGTGATAATGCCCACCATAATGGACTGATAGGGAGGTTGCCAAAGACTGCAGTTATTGATTCATTGTTGTAAATGGCAAATATCAAAGGAATCATCGTAGCAGCAAACGGAATGTTGTCTATAAAAGCACTTGCTATTGCAGAAACCCAAATAATCATGAAGAACAGTACCCAAGGATTACCACCGCTAATTTGTAATGCGGCGGTAGACAGCAGATCTATTGCCCCTGCTTTTTCTGCTCCGCCAATGATAATGAATAGACCTGCAAGAAAGAGCAAGGTAGACCAATCAACTTGACTCAAGATGTTTTCTGGTCTCGACCTTGCCACAATCATGAGTATCCCTGCACCACTCATGGCTATAATGGAAGGTTCTATATTGATACTACCGTGTATAACAAAAAGAATAATGACTGCAGATAATACAGCTAATGATTTTTTTAAGAGAGATCTATCCTTGATGAGGACCTTTTCATCTTGAGATAATAAATCTTTAAGGTTAGTTGGTTTCTGTGCAAGAGCTTTTCTAAATAGAAATTTTAGGATAAATAGTGAAACAAATAGAGAAATGGCGATGGTAGGACCCATATGGATAATAAATGAATTAAAGTCTATATTTGCAGCAGAACCAATTAGGATATTGGGTGGATCTCCAATTAGTGTTGCGGTACCTCCTACATTTGATGCAAGTACCTGTGCAATTATGAATGGAATTGGAGATATCTTAAGGGTCTTGAATACCGATATGGTTATTGGAACGATTAACAAAACAGTAGTAACATTATCTATAAACATAGAGATCGTTCCTGTAAAGACGCAAAGGATGACCATCAGCTTCCACATATTTCCCTTTGATGCTTTACTCATCCTTATACCAAGATACTGAAACACCCCAGTTTCTCCCAGTATGGTAACGATTATCATCATTCCTAATAAGAGACCAATTGTATTGAAATCGATAGATTCCATTGCAAAATTAAAACTAGAAGAAGCACTAAAGAGCCCTGTAGTGACGCCTATCAGTATCACAAAAGCTGCTCCTACTATTGCAACTGCAGTTCTATGAACTATTTCAAAAGAAAGTAAAACATAAACTCCCAATAAACCTAGAGATGTAAGTCTTAAAGGAAGTGTAATCTTAAATCCGACTAAATCTGGAATAACTAAAAGAAGTATTGATAGAATTGCAAGAACGAAAAGTCCCACAAGCCTTTTGTTTTTCGCTATAATCAGTGTCTGGGACATATTTTTATTGTGATTGAATTGAATTGGTTTTTCTAAAAAACAGATGGTTGCTTGTATTTTTAACTGATTGAAAACAGCACATTACATTGTATCCAATAGGAAATCCAGGGTAATTCCAATAATATTTGATTCTATAATGGAACCATTGTATCTATTAGCCTTGCATTTGTTATCTGTCCATCTTTTTCATTAATCAAAAGGTCAACCGTATATTGTAGGCCACCAAGTAAGAAAGTAACTTGAGCGTCCCAAGCTTCTCTATTCTGTTCAGTTGGAAATGGCAGAAGTGTTCTTATCTTAAAATCTTCAATATTGCTCCCGTAAAGTGCCTCTGTCGCTTTTTTTGCTACTGTTTCGACTTCTTTTTCCGTGTGGACGGGATTCATAAATCAAAATGTATTTGCAAAATATATAAGCATTATTATTTTAATTGATAATTTGAAAACCTAAAATAGATTGTACAGACGTGACAATGATAGCTCTTTCGCAGGCTCTGTAGTCGCTATGTTTCCATCTACTTTAACCACATAAGTTTCTGGATCGATTTCTATTTTAGGTATCAGATCATTGTACACCATATTTTTCTTGGATATATTGCGACAGTTTTTAACTGGTAAAAGTTTTTTCTTTAAGCCTAATTTCTTTTGAAGCCCGGTGCGTATTGCCATCTTTGAAGTAAATGTTACTGAAGTAGAATATTTAGCTTTACCCATGGCTCCAAACATTGGTCGATAGTATACAGGCTCTGGAGTTGGGATGGAAGCATTTGGATCACCCATGAGAGAATAGGCAATAAAACCTCCTTTAATAATGAGCTTGGGTTTTATCCCAAAAAATTGTGGTGTCCACATTACAATATCAGCCATTTTCCCTCGCTGAAGTGAACCAACATAATCTGAAATTCCATGTGTTATTGCAGGATTAATGGTAAGCTTTGCTAGATATCTTTTAACACGTAGATTGTCATTATCGCCTTTTTCTTTTTTTAGTCTTCCTGACATTTTTTTCATTTTATCTGCAGTTTGCCAAGCTCTGGTTGTTACCTCACCAACTCTACCCATGGCCTGACTATCAGAAGAATACATGCTAAGAGCTCCTATATCATGCAACACATCTTCAGCGGCTATTGTTTCAGCTCTTATTCTTGATTCAGCAAATGCCACATCTTCTGATATTGCAGGGTTTAGATGATGACAGACCATCATCATGTCAAGATGTTCTTCAAGAGTGTTTACAGTAAATGGTCTTGTTGGATTCGTTGATGAAGGTAATATGTTTAGTTCTCCGGCAATTTTCAGTATATCAGGTGCATGTCCCCCGCCAGCGCCTTCCGTATGATACGTATGAATCGTTCTACCCGAAATAGCTTTGATTGTATCATCTACATATCCGCATTCATTCAGGGTGTCGGTATGGATTGCTACCTGGGTATCCGTTTTATCTGCAACCTTAAGCGCGGCATCAATTGTTGCCGGAGTAGACCCCCAATCTTCATGAAGTTTGAGACCACAAGCCCCTGCGTTAATTTGCTCTAAAAGGGCGGGTTGTAATGAATCATTTCCCTTTCCTAATAATCCAAAGTTCAATGGAAATTCATCCAAGGATTCTAACATTCTATGAATATTCCATGGTCCCGGAGTACATGTCGTAGCTTTAGTACCTTCAGAAGGACCTGTTCCCCCACCTACCATTGTGGTAGTACCGCTGCATATTGCTTCTACGATTTGCTGGGGTGAAATAAAATGTATATGAGTATCAATGGTTCCGGGAGTGCAGATGGTGTGCTCACCTGAAATAACTTCTGTATTTGAAGAGACAATCATATTATCAGATACTCTATCCATCACATTGGGATTTCCGGCCTTGCCTATTCCTAAAATTAATCCATTTTTGATACCAATATCTGCCTTGATTATACCTATTAATGGATCCATTAGTATAGTATTTGTGATCACAAGATCCAAGGAATATTTGCTTTCTATCCCACTTGCCTGTCCCATTCCATCCCTGATACTTTTGCCCCCACCAAAAACAAGTTCGTCACCATAAGTTATCAGATCCCTTTCAATCTCTATTATAAGATCTGTATCTCCAAGTCTAACTTGGTCTCCCTTTGTCGGTCCATAGAGCTCCACATATTGTTTCCTAGGAATTTTTAGAACCATGTCTATTTTGCTTCCAAGAAACCTTTTTTCTTTAACCTTAATAGAGATATTTCTTTCTGTTTATTTGATAGTTTACCATTAACAAGACCATTAAAACCAAAAACAATTTTTTTCCCACCGTATTCGGTCAATTCTACAATTCTTGAATCACCCGGTTCAAACCGTAGTGATGTTCCTGATGGAATATTTAGATGAAACCCAAATGTTTTGCTCCTTTGAAACATTAAGGCCTTGTTTGTTTCGAAAAAATGTGTATGAGAACCCACCTGAATAGGTCTATCTCCTGTATTTGTCACATTAATTTTTATCGTTTTTTTTCCTACGTTAGCCAGTATTGGATTTTTGGATAAAAAATATTCACCAGGGATCATTATTAACTTGCTCCATTATTCATACAATAGGATTGTGAACGGTAACTAGTTTGGTACCGTCATCAAAGGTTGCTTCTACTTGGACACTTTGCACTAGTTCCGGTACTCCTGGTAATACATCATCCTTCTGCAAGACATGTCTTCCAGATTTCATAAGTTCAGAAACTGACCTGCCATCTCGTGCACCCTCAAGAATGTGATCTGCTATTAGTGCTACCGATTCAGAATAATTGAGTTTCAAACCTCTTGTTTTTCTTTTTCGCGCAACCTCTGCGCTAATAAAAATGTATAATTTATCAATGTCTCGTGGGGAAAGAAACATTCTAAATTCAAAATTTATTATAAAGTCATATATTTATAATTGATCTCAATTTATGAATTTCGAGACTAGCTTTTATGGAGCCTGAAAAAATACAGTTATTTGGTAATGGTGTAAAGAGAAGCTACGGTACTGAAACCAGAAGATATAATCTTCTTGCTGCAAGATTGATTGCTGATCTTGTAAAGGGCTTTTTGGGTCCCCGAGGACTTGAAAAAATGTTTATCGATATTCTTGGAGAAATGACCGTAACTAAGGATGGTGCAACATTGCTAAGAAAAATTGACGTAGAACATCCTGCCGCCAAGGTAATAATTGAAGCGTCCAATGCGCTAGATAACTCTGTAGGTGATGGCACTACGTCAGTTGTGGTCCTTGCCGGAGCACTTGTGGAAAAAGCAGAAGAATTGTTGGAAAAGGGAATATCGCCTACAATAATTTCAGATGGTTATCACAATGCCTTGCAGATGGCAATTGAAATTATAAGGACAAACGCTATACAATCAAGCAATTGTGATAGAAAGATAATGAAATATCTTGTTGATACTTGTTTGAGATCAAAAGCAATTTCTCATATTACCGAAGAGACAATGATTCCCAGTCTTGTTGTCGATGGGATATGTACGATTGCTGACTTTTCAAAAAGTTATCTTGAAGTAGACGATATAAAAATTGAAGAAAAAATAGGAAATAGTTCTGAAACTGAGCTTATTCATGGAACCGTAATAGACAAAACAATAGATGATTCTTCGATGCCTCGAATTATTGAAAACGCTCAGATTTTGCTTATTGATAGCGATATTCAAGATGAACGCACTAAAACTGATGCGGAAATTAGGATTTCAGCCCCTAGCAACGTAGCACTATTTCTTGATGCCAAAACTCGTAACCTTATTCAAAAGATTCAAAATGTAATAGAATCTGGTGCAAATGTTATTTTTTCCCGCGGAGGAATTGATCCTCTTGCCTTGAATCATTTTGCCAAGAACAGAATGTTAAGCGTTAGAAGAGTTAAAGAAAATGATTTATTATGGTTGGAAAAGTCTACAGGAGCCAGAGTTGTCAGAGATCTAGATAGAATAAGTACCACTGATATTGGTTATGCTGCAAAGGTATACGAAAAAATGGTAGGTGATGATAAAATGGTGTTTGTTAATGGGTGTAGAAATCCAAAGTCAATTACATTTCTTTTGCGTGCTAATTCAAAGAAGATCCTTGATGAATTTCATCGCACAATCCTTGATTCTATTTATGTTTTGAGAAATTTTATAATGCTACCAAAAATAGTACCTGGAGGTGGTGCGGTAGAATCATTCATTGCTCGGCTCGTTAAGGAACGATCGTATCTATATTCTGGCAAGGAACAAATTGTAATACAAAAATTTGCAGATGCACTTGAAGAGATTCCGCTAACAATTGCCAGAAATGCTGGTATGAATACTATAGACATAGGGACGCGTCTGAGAGAAAAGGTCTATTCTCAATCTCTTCTAAAGAATAAGAAAGTATCGAAAATGGATCTTGCATACAACAATAATCATGATTGGTATGGAATCAATGCGATTGAAAGAAAAATTGACAATATGATGAATCTGCATGTCATAGAGCCGCTAATGGTTAAGGAACAGATCCTTATTACTGCAACGGAGGTAATTAATCTTCTTTTAAGAGTGGATGACGTACTGATGAAGAAACCAATTGATACGCATGGGCATACGCATACCCATTTGGACGGTACCACACATTCTCATAAAGGAGGAAGTAAACCGCATGATCATTTTGATAGATTGGGAAAACAACAGCGACCTATGCATCACTATTACTGATCTAGATATAATGATGTTATCATGATCATAGTCTATGTGAAGTGATCTTGTTTGATAAAGAATTGTGTAGCATTTTAGGACATGGTGTGACAATGATATTTCATGGTTGTCTTGTTGACTAACTGTTAAGAAATCAAAAATTAAATTCTTTATTCATTGAGGAGCAAGAATATAATTTGTTGTTGAAATAGGTTCCTTTAGTGTTATGCGTAGCCTTTGTGTACTATCAAGTTTTATGTTGAAATTAATTTTTCTCAAGCTTTCTGGTACCCCTATCATGACTTCATCCGGTCTCAAGAGCCTTGAAGCATGTGCTATTATTTCACTTTTTTTCTTATTCAAACGCAATTCATCCATAATATATTTAAGATAAATGTAAATTGTCTCATTGATGTTTATCTTCATTTTTCTTGATAGTTTATTCTTTATAGCCTTGATGGAATTTGACAGAATCATGTAGTCTGTCTTACTGTAAAACTGAAAAATTCTTGTGAATGGAGCTGTATCAGGTTCTCCTTGCACTGTAATTGTCACATTTATCAGACTAGTCTAACCAGCCCATTACTTATTTTTTGGCGTCTTTACCATAGCTTAGTGGAGGTCTCTTTGGAGCTTTGGCCTTGGGTCCTTTACCAAAATCATAAGTATTACCCAATCCCCTGTAGAATTTCGGTCTAACTGGAGTCCCTTCATTCAAGCCCTTCTTTGTTAGTGACAATCCTGCCAATAATTCCACAATTAGTCTATTTGCTAAACCTGAGGTGATACCACCATTATATGAATTACCATCACTTACGTCATAATTGGGAGCTACTTCAACCAGATCAAACGCAAATCTATCTGGATCAAACGAGGTAGAAAGAAGCCGCATCAATCGCATACCTTCCCTTGATGTCAGACCGTTAGGTTCTGGTTCTCCTGTACCAGGAGCATAAGCAGGATCGAAAGTATCAATATCCCAGCTTATATAGACTGCATCGACATTATCGTTCGCTCTGTCTGCAGCTTCTTTTGCTATTTTATCGATACCCATCTCTTCAACATCTAGCATTGTGAACCATTGAAAGTCCTGGTCAGCCATCCATTTATACAAGTCTGGACCGGGCCAATAACCACGGGGTCCTATCAAAGTGTAGTTCTTTCCTTTAAGACAGCCAAGCTCCATTATTCTTCTTATATGCGCTCCATGATCATACTTGAATCCGGTCAATCCTTGCGGCGCACAATCGGCATGTGTATCAATATGAATCATTCCTATATTCTTATACTTCTTTGCGAACGCGCGGACGTTTGCAAAAGTTATTGAATGATCTCCACCCAACATAATTGGAATGCCGTCTAAATCAAGAACTTGTTTCACCTTATCTGTCATTCTCCTGTGTGATTCCACAACATCGCCAGGAGAGACTACTACATCGCCATAGTCAACACTCCTGAAGACTCCAAATGGATCAACGCCTGTTTCTATATTGAAATGTTCATACGGTGGTGACGGCACCGTAGAAGCCGCTCTAATTGCACGTGGTCCATATCTTGCGCCAGGACGAATGGTAGTACCAAAGTCAAATGGCTCTCCAATTATTGCTACATCTGGTCTAACGCTCTTCAATTCTTCGTGGCTTCTTATCCACGGTAGTTTCAAAAAGGTAGGTATTCCTACAAAAATTGGCTCGTCGTTACCTTTGTAAGAATTACCGTAAAATTCCATGCCCATCTTTTATCTATTTTTTTTATTGCAGTGTATTTTTTAAGTATTGCTAGGCAACTAGCATGAATTTATTGTCAATATGATTATTGTAGGCTTAGAAATTTGTTTCTTGAAATTTATTTCTCAAGACTTCTCTTCAGGTTATCTTCTTATTCTTATGTCAATTGCACCTAAATTAGAAAATTCTTAGTTTTGAAGTTTTATGAGTTAATCCTTATATATTTAGTATGATACGAAGTCAGGTGATGGTTTCACTTGACTGGTATGGAGTCGGTGTTATTGCATTTTTGGCTGCATCTTTGATTGTTGGGACATTAACCTCAAGGCTAGTAAAGAAAAGCAGTAAAAGGTTTATGATTGCTGGTAAGAGTCTACCGCTTTTTTTTGTAGGTACAATGCTGGCTGCACAATCAATAGATGGAAATTCCTCTCTTGGTAATGTTTCCCTGGTCTACCAATTTGGTTTCTGGGCCGGAGCTGTCATCCCTATCGGACTTGGTGTATGTCTGATACTTACAGCAGCATTTTATGGTAAAAAGCTGAACAAGATGTCAATGCTTACTCTTCCTGACTTTTACTACAGAAGGTTTGGAGCAGGTGCAGAAGGTATCTCGGGTGTACTGATGATGATTAGCTTTATAGTTCTTGTAGCTGGTAACTTTGCTGCTAGTGGATATATTCTTTCTACCGTATTACATATTGATTTCTTTTGGGCAATGCTTATAGCAGCATTAGTTGTATTGGTGTACACCTTTGCCGGTGGTCTCTTTTCCTCAGCATATACAGACATTTTCCAAATTTATCTAGCAATCGCTGCGTTTTGGGCTGCTTTCATATTTTTCGCTGGAGGATTTGCAGGAGTTGATTTTGGTACTATTCTAGGTAATGCACCACCTTCTTACCTTGATCTTTCAGGACTAACTGATATGGGAAATGGCGCGCTTGTTAATTGGGCAGGAATTTTAGCTTTAGGTTTGGGTGATATAGTAGCCCTTGATTTTATGGAAAGAGTATTTGCGGCCAAAGATGGCAAGACAGCACGAAGGGGCGCATTTATGGGCGGAGGATTGACATTATTTACAGTCATTCCCACAAGCATGATGGGTATAGTAGCGTTATATTTCCTTCCAAATCTTGCTGATCCGTTTACGGCATATCCTGACTTGGCCATAAATCACGTACCATTTGCGATAGGTGTTGCTCTTCTAATGGGGGTCTTGGGGGCATCTATGTCAACAGCAAATGGAGGACTGCTTGCAATATCTAGCGTCATGTCAAGAAACATTATACAGCGAGACATATTGAAAAAATGGTTCAAAAGACCGGGTTTGGATGATAGAAAACTATTGAGAACCACAAGGATATTTACCATTCCAATGATGGCTGCTGCATTTATTCTGGGATATTTATTGCCACAACCCGGTGTCTACCTCATCTTAGCCTTTGATATTGTATTTGCTGGTGCATGGGCGCCTCTTACTTTGGGTCTGTTTTGGAGAAAATCAAATTTACCAGCTGCACTCACATCTTTGATCTTAGGATCTGCTCTCAGATTGTTGTTGTTTTTTGTTATTCCGCTAGAACTTGCTGGTCTTGATACAATGATACCACCAGTCGTATCGTTTGTCGCATTTGTAGTAGTAGCACTTGCAACACAGAAAAAGCATCCGGGAATAGAGAGACATGGTGTTATAGAATATGTTCCACCTGAAGAAGATATAATATTGGGTGAAGACCTTAAAGGCTATACAAGTCCAAGTGGATTGAAATTTGCTTGACAAAAAAGATGTGTGCTTCAAGTGCGTATTTGTTGTTACCTGTATTTTATTTTGTCAGGTCAAACAGATGTAGCAATTAGTAAATGTAAGCAATTCAGTACGGATCGTCTATCGCGATGTTGTTACGTAACAAGAAACAGATAAAAAATATTCAAGATGTCAAAGAGCAAATAGCCAAATTAGTTTTAAATCAAAATAGACAAATTGAAACTAACTTAAAGACATCTGTGATGGAGATCCAAAATCTTCTATCCGAAATTTCAGAATTCAATGATAGTTGGACTAAAATTCCCAATGTATATAGAATTGCGTGGATAAGTACTTCTGATGATACCGTTAAAAATATCACTTTTAAAGAGAATATTGAATTACCTGATGTTGATCATGATTTGGATCTTATCATCAAGATGTTAAATCACAGGCGAGAGAAAAAAAATCTAAAACCATCCGAAACGTCTCTGTTTATCCATCCTGATGAAATTTCACTTGCCCATAAGGAGGGTAAATTTCCTTACGAAAGGGCAAATATTATTTCTCAAATTGCAGTAGTATTTCTGAAAGGGAGAATAAAATACGTTGGATTAGTAGTTGATAGAAATTACGTATTGCTTCAGAATAAGCTTATTCAGATAATCCGTTAATAGTAATACGGGTAAGACATTACTGAAATACCATTTTTCTGCAATACCCATTTTATAAAGTCCATTATCCTAAAATAAAGAACTATTTTTTAGTTTGAAAAACTTTCAATTTGTAAAGATTTATTGGAAACAGCATTCTATATACTATAAAGATAATTATTGTCGTCAATTGTGTCGGTTTCGAAAAAATTATCACATAAATTGTTAACTTTGGATATTGATGAAGGAATACGAATAGAATCAATTAAGAATAGGAAGAAGAAGATGTACATAAATAAGAGAACGTCAGGATGTTTTGTTCTTGAAATAATAAACTCAGATTCAACTGATATGACTGAAATTAGATTTTGTAGTAATGTCAAATACATTCATAAATTAATTGATAGTATTTTTGGAAAAGAATATTCAGTAACCATTTATTGAATGTAAACCCAATACCGTACCGGAGAAACCGCTATAAAGATCAAAATTTTTTCTATCCCTGAAAATACAAGAGCGTTGAATCCTCCGGCAATAAGTGCCGAGCCAATCAGGCCTCAACGAGCGCATGACTACTTGAAGACGGTAGTCCGAAATACCATGTTATCAAATCCCAGACAATAGCACCCACCAAACCCGCAAAAATTACATCTAGGGGAGAATGAAGGTTGGATTATACCTTTACCTACCACTGTAGTAGCTTGGGCCGTTCCAAAATTAAATGGCCCAATAAAGTTTGCCATCGCAGTAAGACTGACTGCATAAAGATGTCTAAGAACCTTGTTCCTACTATAGTGACAATTGAATTTGCGGAATCATGAAATTTAATTACTGTCTAAAGAGACGCTGATTAAGTTCAAAACTAGTTTCGTATGAAGGGCAAAATACTCTCCTGATGCTCAGTCTAATATATGGAACTGCCATGACCCAGGAAAGGTTTCTATAACCATCATTACAACCATCCTGTATGGCAGGCGGCTGGCTTTCCTGGGTGCGTGCAAATGATGTTGAAATTATGGCGGTATTGGAAGATCAGGCAAGTAATTTGGTAAAGGCGACAACAGTTCTCGCCGAGTCAATTAGCGATTACAGTACACTTAAAGAAAAAAATACTGTATTGAAAAATTTGGAACATGAAGGCGACCAGTTGACTCATAAACTGTTTACGATAATAGACAAAACATTCGTCACCCCTCTTGACAAAGAAGACATTTCAGAATTGACGAGTACCATTGACCAAGTGCTTGACGCCACCTATGGCACTTCTGATAGGCTAGTACTCTTCAAAATTCAGAAGCCTTCTCGCTACATGCAGGAACTAGCTAATCTACTGTTGACAGCCTCCCAAGAGATCTACAAAGCATCTACTGAATTACATAAGGGGAAGCGTGAAAATTTGATACAGCGTTCTAAAGCAATTAGCAGATGTGAACACGAGGGAGATGATGTCTATCGCGTTGCAATTGCAGACCTATTTGAAACTGATAACCCCATAGAAATCATAAAATCTAAGGAAATTTATGAAACGCTGGAGAATGCGCTTGATAGGTCCCGAGATGTTGCCGATGTGATAGAAGATATTGCTTTAAAATATCGTTGAGATTTCATATTGCAGAGCATTGAGATAGCGGTTTACGCGGCAATTTCAGCGGCCCTCTTTTTCGATTTTGTCAACGGTTTTCATGATTCGGCGAACTCCATTGCTACCGTGGTTGGCACTAGAGTCCTTAGGCCTCTATACGCAGTAGGTATTGCAGCTCTTGCCAATTTTGCTGGACCCTTCATTTTCGGCACGGCTGTAGCGGCGACCGTTGGAAAAGGAATAATACAACCGTCATTTTCTACAGTGGACGTAATCTTTGCAGGATTGATAGGTGCTATAATATGGGATCTAATAACTTGGTATTTTGGCCTACCGTCATCAAGTAGTCATGCATTAATAGGAGGGCTTATAGGTTCGGCGTTGCTATCAGGAGGAACATCAGCTCTGGTATTTTCAGGGATAGAAAAGACAATTACGTTTATCGTGGTATCACCCACCGTGGGTTTCTCTTGTGCATTTGGAATAGCAATTATTGTCATGTATTTTTTCAGGAAACACACATCTTCTTTTGTCAATAAGATTTTTGGTCGCCTTCAAATTTGTTCTTCAATCTTTTTCTCTGTTACCCATGGTGCTAACGATGGTCAAAAAACGATGGGAGTCATCACGGCCTTATTGATTGCAGGCGGATTCCTTGATTCTCATTCATTCATAGTACCTATACAAGTCATATTGGCTGCGGCCTTGGCTATTGCACTCGGTACATTCTTTGGAGGTTGGAGAATAGTCAGGACAATGGCCTTCAAGCTGACAAGTCTACGTCCTTATCAGGGCTTTTGTGCTGAAACAGGAGGTGGTGTCATACTGGCCTCTATGGCCTGGCTTGGTATTCCAGTTAGTACCACTCATGCAATTGCGGGGGCTATAATGGGTGTAGGTGCTACAAAGAGGCTATCTGCCGTGAGGTGGGGCATAGGGAAGAGAATAGTATACGCTTGGATTATTACTATACCTGCTAGCGCAGCCGTAGCAGCACTAGTATCGATGATAATTAAGCTATTTGTATAGTTCAGTGACAAGAGTAAAATTAGCAATTCATGTCAAATTTGACTCATGGACACAGTATAGTGACAATAACAGTTCACGTGCTTTCAACCCACCATATTTTAAGCTCTTTTGTGATTTTAATTCTTCTTATCTTGAATATCGCTAGGATGACGTGAACCCAGACATTCCAAGTCATTAACTAAACTAAATTAAACCCCTTTAATAGTTGCTAATTATTCACCAAATGCGCTGGTCTCATCTTGTTATCGTTAAGCACAGAATATTTTTTAGAAATGAATTAATAAATTGAAACTCGTCTACTTATTTTGTTCTTAATTTATTTCATGGATTTTTTATAGTAAATTAATCATGTACAAAAATGAATTGACTTTATCTAGATATTTGTACTTCTATGGTTGAAACATTTCGCTCTCTACCATCTTCAGATTGTATTACTTGTGATCCTATTTTTACAGATCCAATTTTATATCCCATATTGTCCATACGTTTAACAATAATTTGTGCTACGTCTACTGCACGAGTTATGCTTCTCCCTCTGGCTTTTACAAAAACTGTTGGCTCATTTGCTAATTGAACCAATGTTGCAGTTACGTAGGTCATCAAAGGTTTCTTTCCTATCAAAATTTCATTACTTGCCCTCCTTGTTTCAACCCTTGAAGTCATGTTATTAGAGCGATGCTAAATCCTAAATATATTAGTTGTTGATTTGTCATTCCTTCGAATGTTTTAGCAGTATGTCTTCCAAATTATTTGGATTATTGATTATTTCTTGAACTACTAGAGGATCATCTACTTCGTAGCAGTGCGTGATATTTTCTTCATCTTTATAGAAAATATAGACTTTGTTCTCATAAATACAGTAGTACAATTTATCAACAATCATATTTTCGGGTTTGATCTTGATACCGTCCTTTTCAGAAATGACAGGATATTCCAATTAATTCTATTATTTATGGAATAAAATAAATTCTATGCGGAATTCAGCAAGAAGATATAAATAAAAATTGTTTTAATAAACCAAATTTTTATGTATCAAAGGATTTCATAGTTCATTGTTTCCCAAAACTGTAAGGTCTGATATCCATTCAATTGATTGGGTTACATCCAATTCAGTTAATTTAATAAATCGTGCTTTGACAGGACCTTCTTTTAGATCATAAATTTCTGAAGGTGAGTTTGTCCCTGTTGATGAGTAATATTCAGCTGGAGTATATTTTTTTCCATCATTTGAAAATTCTAATGTGAAGAATTTTATCTTATTGTCTACGTTTGCAAAGGTTACTTTAATACCACATACATTTTGTTGTTCTCCTAAATCCAATGCAGCCCATCTTGGTTTAGATATTGAATTATTAGAGCTCACGTCAGAGTTGTTAATGTTTCTATCAGTTTGTACGTCTACTATTGGAATTTCATTATATTCACAATTGTTTTTTGATTCTTGACGAATATCAGGGGGATTTAGCTCCTCATGTTCTTCATTACCCAAATCCACCATGTTACCATATTGATTTAATACATGTTCCTCTGTAGGAGATGTTTGATCGAAATTAGGTGAATTAATATCACTTGATTGTAAATTTCCATATGAATCATCATTACCATTCGTGATATTATTATTATCGGTTGATAGATCCACTTCGTTTACTTCAGGCTTCTTAACTTCTATCAAGCACGTATATGTTACATATTTCCCGTCAGGATATATGACCCTTAGCTCTAATGTCCTTGGTCCATAGACATCAGTAAAACCGAACTGATTTTTTCCGACTCTATCAAGAGGGGTCATTTCTGTTGTGTCAGCATCATAGTCAACAAAAAATGCATTCATTTCGCGTGGTTTTGTTATAAAACTAAAAGAAATACGTTCGTCTGATGGTATCTGGATTACTGGTTGGGAATCATCTGGTAATTGTGGGAAATTAAGTCTTTTTAAATCTTCATTCTCCATAACTACGAATGGTGACATTTCATAGGATTTACTTTTATAGACCATCTTTGCAACTGGTACATCACTATTTTGTGTGCTGCTTTTTTCTCCATCATGTTCAATATTATCAACCGGTGAATCGCTTTTTGCTTGAGGAGCTGCGCTAACAGATAAAAGAATAGTACTTTCAAGAGAAGTTATGAATATCACAAGTAAAAGTGATGAGAGTAATACATACTTTTTATTCTGATATAATGATTTTATCAAAACTGAATTCAAGACTTATTGGTAATCTTTTATATTTACGTAATGTCGAAAAAATTACTGATATCAACAACGAGAAAATAAATTCATTGACTATAAGATATTACCATAATATGTATGAAACCCTATATTACTATCCAAAAAAAATGTCTAAATTATCTAAATTTTACCTATTGTATGCCGGCCGCTGGAATAATTTTTTTATTCTAATAATTACTTAACGTGAAGTAGTATTGAATGAGAATATTTCTTCAAATGATATAGGAAAAAAAATAATATTTCATATTGATTTTGATTATTTTTATGCACAGTGTGAAGAAATAAGAAAACCGGAATTGAGAAATATTCCAAGTGTTGTTTGCGTTTATTCAGGACGAGAAGAGGATTCTGGAGTAGTCAGTACCTGTAATTATGAAGCACGAAAATACGGTGTTAAGGCGGCCATGCCAATAAGGTTAGCAAAGTCTAAATTAAAAGATGTAGAAGCAATTTTTCTTCCTACAGATATGCCATACTACCATGATATATCCAGAAACGCGATGAGGATAATTCAGAATTATGGAGAATTATTTGAACAAGTCAGTGTTGATGAGTGTTATGTGGATTTTACAAAGATCATCAATTCAGATTTTGATGATGCAATGATTTTTGCTAGCTCGTTGCAAAAAAATATCAAAGACCAGATTAACTTGACTTGTTCTATTGGAGTTGGACCTAATAAACTGATATCAAAAATAGCATCAGGTTTCAAGAAGCCTAATGGAATAACAGTTGTTACTCCCAAAGATGCTAAGAATTTTATTTCAAATTGTAAGATCGAGGATATACCTGGAGTAGGTCCAAAAACTATCAGGAAGATGGAATCATTGGGAATTAGGTCGATTTCGGATATATCAAAGAAAAGTATTTTCGAATTAAGGGATGCCTTGGGATATAAAACTGCTACTTTTTTAGTTAATGCATCAAATGCAATTGATTATTCGCAGATAAAAGTGCGTGGATCATCAAAACAAATTGGTAAAATAGTTACATTAAAAAAAAATGTAGCTGATTTTGAACAGATCAACTTAATGACTGCCAATCTTTGTACATCAGTTTATGAAAACCTAAGGAACAAAAGACAGGCTTTCAGAGTGCTTAGTATAATTTTAATTTTAGAAAACCTTCAGCATATTTCATTATCGAAAAGTCTGAAACTATACTCAGCATCTTTTGATGAATTGCATAAAAATTCATTATCTCTTATAAAAGAAATGATTAGCAACAATTCTATATCGCTGGACAACGTCAGGAGGATGGGTGTTGTAGTCTCTGATCTTAAAGATGTATCTGGACAGGACTCGTTATTGAATTATTTTGAAAATTAAATTTGTTCAAATTGTAACAAACTTGAATACCTAGTAAAAATAAATTTGCTTCCTTATATTCTAGGGCTTAGGTGTTGTTTTTAAAAGTCAATTTACAATGATAGAACCTTTAGTGATTCATTGATTAGCCCTTCTACAACTTTGTTTGACATTGATTTTTTTATTTTTGCGTTAATGAAATTTGGTTTGCCACCTCCTTTTCCTATTTCTTGTTTCTTTCCTAGGTGCTCAAAAATTTCAACACAATCTAAATTAACATCACTACTCCTTGCAAATACAAGACTAGCCAAATCATAGTCATCTGTATTAACTAGAATAACAATTGTTCTTGCTTCCAGTATCTTTTGTCCTACAAAAGTTTGAACCATTCTCCAATCCATATCTTCCAAGATTTTGGATATTACAGTTATACTTTGTTTATCAAAATACTGACTCTGTACACTAGTTAATATTTTATTTGTTAATTTTTTCAACTGGTCATAAAATTGTACTCTTTCTTTATAGAGCTTCTTAATAGTCGCTTCTACAGTATTATAATTTGCTCCTACTTCATTACAAATACTATGAATTTTTTCTGTTATTTTAACTGCTTCGTCCATTGCATTTTTACCAACCATAAACCTAATTTCATAATCAGAACCATTCATGGACATACTAGTTACCAAAAAAAATATACATTCAGACAAGTTACTAACATGTTCCATTGAGCATGCAGCAACATCATGGTTTTCTATTTCAATTACAGTAATTTTATCCGCATATGCCAACCTTTGTTCATTGGCTCTTAAATCAGGAATTTCCTTTTTGGCTTCAGTTAATGAGGAGAATGAATGATGTAGTATGTTTCGGCCTTCCACTATGAGGCGATTAACCTCCTTCTCGGCCAAAACGATCTTGTCAAAATCAAGATCTAGATCCGAGGATTTTATGAAAGCAATATTGTATGAATCCTTATGTTCTACTTTTCTCACACTCAAACTCTTGTTTAATATTTTTTGCAACGATCCTATGAAGGCATGTTCAGCAGTATGTGCAGCGCTAGTATTCATACCGATCACAAAAGCTTTTCTTTATTTTTGTTTTTTGCCCTCCTGTACATAGATAAACCAAAATTAACTAAATCAAATAATATGTTCAAAATAGCTTTACTGTGAATACTATTTACCTAGAATTTTTTAATGTCAATTCATTTTATTCGAGTTATTGAAGTACATGAGCATTAAGGCATTAATTATCGATGAGGCTACAGCACTTCCACCTTTTCTTCCAATATTCGTTATAAATTCTACATTCGTCTTTGATAGTTCGAATTTTGATTCTGCGGCGGAAACAAATCCTACAGGTATTCCAATAACAAGTGATGGCATTGTTGCACCTTCCCTTATCATTTTAATTACTTCATATAAAGCGGTTGGAGCATTTCCGATTGCAACAATTCCACCATCAATTTCTTTTGATGAATATCTCATTGCCAGTCCCGACTTAGTCTTATTCTCACTTTTGGATATCTTGAGTACCTCATTATTTGATATGTTACATATCACACTGGTCCCAATTTTTGCAACAGATTTTTTGTTTATTCCTGACAGTACCATATCAACGTCAACAACAATGAAACGTCTTTTTTTAAATGCCTCAAAAGCATTTTCTATGGCGTTAGTTGAAAAGATAATTCCACTTTTATCAGGTTTTGCAAAATCAAAGTCAGCGGTAGCATGAATCACACGTCTGACAACATTCCATTGTAATGTATTATAACCATGAGATCCTACCTCTGATTCAATTATTTTCATACTTTTTTCTTCTATACCAAGAGAAGCTTCTGACATATCCCTAGACTTTGCCCTGATTACCCTCTTCATTATGTCATTACTTTCAGGCAACTTTTCCCTCAGCCTCTTTGGCTCTTTCAAGTACCATTTTTACTAGCTTTGGGTCTACTCCAAAATGCTCTGTAATATACACTCGAATATTTTTTAGATTATATTTTTTCAGGGCAGAATTGATATCTTTCACAACATCATTTTTTATGTGGGCTCCTTTGTGTAGAAAGTAGGGAACTATTATCATTACGTAAGGATTGCTGGAAATTATCTTTTCTATTCCATTATCTATTCGTGGTTCATCCAATTCCAGAAAACAAAAAGTAACACTCCTAAAATATGGTTTCAATTTATCAACCGTATGTACAAACGCAGTCCTAGCACTCTTGTCACTGCTGCCATGACCTATGACAAGTATGTCGCACTTGGCATCTGTCAATACTATCCCATTTTTTTCTCTAGCAAAATTAATTCTATCCATTATGAGAGAAATAAGTGAAGCATGATAGCTCAATGGTTTGGCAATCACTACTTTTATCTTTTTATCATGGCATATTTTGGCAGTCTTTTTTACAGAATCTTTGAGCTTCATCCCAGGATACAAGAAGTAGGGCATGACTGTAATAGAATCCACATTGTTTGACATACATGTATTAATTCCCTCTTCAATGTAGGGAGGTATAACTTCAAGGAAGCAATGACCTACATAGGCGTACTCACTTTCTTCCTTAATCATTGTGCACAATTGCGAAAGTTCTTCTTTGGCCTCAGGTTCCCTGCTGCCTCTATCAATTAGTAACAGAGCCTTATTCATGATAATTACTTGCCTTACCGTAATTTATACGAGAAATTGCAACTGTCAAGTTGGGAGGGAATTTTTGCTTTGTAACTATCAGCTTACCACGTGAGCTAAGTATTGATGAGGCTTCTGAAACGCTTGATGTTCCTTCATATTTTTTTACGATGTCTGAGGGGTTTGGGACCATCACCTTATCAAGTTTCTCTTTATCAAAAAACTCTAGAGGAATTCCATGATTATCCGAATATGATCCTAGTGAATTAGGAGGCCTGCCCCTATTTATGGTTGAGAGATTTCTGATGCTAAGAAAAGACAATCCATTTTCTTCCAACACTTTCATAATTCCGTTGTCTATATCTTTCTCAGTTGTATTCCAGTGAAGACCCAACCCTACAACAAGGCTCTTTGGTCTATAAATGACAGATTTTCTAAGTAGTAATGGATCAGTTATGATTTTATCAGAAATTATTAATCCGGCCTTGAAATTATCTGATTTCAATTCATCAATATTTTCTACTACAGTCACATTTTTTGGTAATTCTTTATCCCACCATTTTGTTTCACCACTATCCTGGTAAACTCCTATTTTTTCTTCATTTACCATATGTGCACTAACCATAGTAACGTTTGCAAAATTTTCAATACGCCATTTAAAGTTGTTCCCTAAAAGATCTACTGCTATTGTTTCATTAACATCTGCAGCCGTGGTGATTACAGCTGTCGAATTCAAGATATCTGCAATTGATTTGGATAAAGCGTTGGCACCCCCCAAGTGACCTGAGAGTGCACTGATCACAAAATTAGCCTTATCATCTATGACGATAACTGCTGGATCTGTCTTCTTATCTACCAGAAGATTTGATATTAAACGAATTACAGCTCCCAGTGAAAAAATGCATATAATACTATCGTACTCTTTGAAAATTTCTTCAATCATATTCTTTGTATTTTTTTCAAACCAGATAATCCCATCAGAAGAATCTTTATGCTTTGATTGTGCATAAATAGATGCCGATGGAATTTTCTCTTTTATCATTTTTGATATTTTGATTCCATTTTTAGTAATACAAATAATAGCAATCTTGCTACTCATTCTATACTCTATAAAATTTATTCAAATAATATACTTTATGTTGATTCTGCATCTCTAAAAAATATAAATATTCAAATATTCAAACAACAATATTGCAGTTGAATTCAAATGACATTAACTTTCTTTTGTAAAAGGAATCGTCATACTGAATGTCCTGGTGAATGGCCAATAGGCGATTCATGTGGGTCGGATCATGACTGCTCCTTTGATGTAAAGATGTCAAAATGTGAATGCTCTTGTCATGTATAGATTAAAGTATATTGATTATGTTATGTAAATTAGTCAGCCTCATAATTTGAGTATTTTCACAAAAAAATGATTTTATCGGGGTCAGAAATTCTGGTTTTTCGATCACTTCTATTTCAAACAGCCACCACATCATCATACCCCGTTAATAATTTATTATCTATTGATTTCATTAATTCTTTAGCTTTTCGCCTTATGGAATCATTAATCTTGATAAGAACTAATCCTTTCAGTGGCTGACCATAACATACTAGTGAATTGCTCGGTGCAAAGTAACATGCAGGAAGTGTCAACAAATCCTCTTCACCAACAACCTCCAAAATAAAATTCTTCTCACCTGAAAGGGCAAATTTGATTTTAGTAATTGCTTCCTGCGTAATAGAGCCAGCGGGATTAATACATGAAATTTTTGTTGTGTTTTTGGCTTTTAGATGAAGCATTCTATCAGCCAAAGTAGATTTTTTTTTTTGCCTTCTCTCAACTCCGTCAATTATGGCCAGATCAGGAAAAATATCAATGGAAATAAGTTTGTCAGTAGAACGGTCACCTACCGTTATTATTTTATGTTTATTGCCCACAATTTCTTTTCTTATTTTTTCTTCAGTGATATCAGCATCTAAAATTAGCTTACCCAATGGTTTCTTTAGTTCTTTAAGAATATCAGGCGGTATTGACACTTTGAGGTTCTTTTGGTTGTTCACTTGCAGATTTTTCTTGATCTTGTAATTCAGTAGCGATTATACTGATCCTTCCAGCAACGGTACGAGCAATTTTGTCAAATATTACTGCCTGATTATTATTTGGTTCTGAAATTGTTACTGGGTTACCGCTGTCGCTTGCTGTCATTATCTGTTGATGGAGGGGAATTTCACCAATGAAAGGAACATTGAACTGTTCACTAACTTTCTGACCGCCTCCAGTACCGAAAATACTAATCTTGTTATTACAATGTTGACATTCTAAATAGCTCATATTTTCTATTACTCCTATGATAGGTACGTTTAATTTGTTAAACATGCCTACGGCCTTTACTGCCACATTCATTGCTACATCTTGAGGAGTAGTAACTATAACTATTCCAGTTATAGGTATTGTTTGAGCTAACGTTAAAGGTGCATCTCCAGTACCAGGTGGTAAATCAATTATTAAATAGTCAAGCTCGCCCCAATTCACATCAGTTAGAAATTGTTTTACAATTCCAGACACTATCGGGCCTCTATAGATTCCTGCTTGCTGTGATTGTTCATAAAAGAAACCCATTGAAATAACTTTTACTCCTTGTGCCAGGACAGGTTCTATTTTATTATTAATTATTTCGGGGGCGTTTTTAAGTCCTAACATCAGAGGAATGCTTGGACCATAAATATCAGCGTCTAATAAGCCAACTTTTGCACCTGTCTTTGATAAAGCCAGAGCCAGGTTGACAGAAACTGTTGTTTTTCCGACACCGCCTTTACCACTTGCAATAGCAAGTATGTTTTTGACACCTGGAAGCAATTCATCCATTGAAATTGAACGTCCTTCCATGACTCTTGCAGTTACATTAAGATCAAGATCCTTAATTCCCAAGTCCATCATAGAATTGCGAACGGATTCCTCTATTTCGCTATTAAAAGGACAAGCTGGTGTAGTTAGTTCTAATGTGAATCCAACTTTTCCTTCGTTAATTGTAAGATCTTTTATCATGCCCATTGAAACAATGTCCTTATGCAATTCTGGATCTTCTATTGATTGTAATTTTGACATGATTTGCTCTACGGAGATCATATTATCGTACTCTTCTCAAGAATATTTAAATCATACAATGGTGTGGGTCCTTGATACTAAAATCAAAAATAATGAAAAGGTTCATAAATTGATAATTCAAACCATTTCACAATAAGTAATGTTTGCAATAATACACATGGATGATGTCGTAAGAATACCTCCCAGTATGATGAAAAAAACTCTCAATGAGACCACGATGGAAATCCTCAAAGAGAAATATGAGAGTATGATAAATCCTGAATTGGGGTATGTTGTCATGATTATTGATGCAAAAACAAATAAGGTCGGAAAATTGGTTTCCGGTGACGGTGCCACTTTTCATAAGGTGTCATTTAAGGCATTAACATTTTATCCTAAATTACAGGAAATTGTGGAAGGGGAAATTGTTGAAATCACTGATTTTGGTGCATTTGTAAGAATAGGTCCAACCGATGCACTGTTACACCTTTCTCAAATTACCGACGACTATCTCAAAAGTGATGTCAAGCAAGGGGTAATAGTTGCAAATCAATCAGCAAAGTCCCTTAAAATTGGCTCAAAGCTCAGAGCTAGAGTAACTGCAATTAGTTTAGGAAAAGGTTCTGCTATGGGCAAAATCGGAATTACATGTAGACAGCCTTTTTTGGGAGCTCTTGATTGGATTCAGGAAGAGATAAAGAAGGCCAAAACCCCAGTCACAAGCAGTCAAAAAGAAAAGAAAGGGACAGTGCCTGCTTAGATGGCTAAAGAATTCGCATGTAAAAAATGTAGAGCCATTACTATTGGAAAAGTCTGTCCTGTCTGCAAATCTACCGAACTTTCATCTGATTGGTCTGGTACAATAGTAATATTTGATTCAAAGAATTCACTAGTTGCATCTACCCTTCAAATATCAACTCCACATAAATATGCTCTAAAAGTAACTTGACTTTTAAGAAAAAATCAAAAGATCTAAATCAATATTTTAATTTACGAGAATCCCTCATTAGATTTCTCAGAGAAGATATAGGACAAGGCGATTTGACCAGTGAATACGTAGTCGATGAAGACCTGAAATCTTCCTCATTCATTATATGTAAATCCGAAGTTGCAGTCGTTGCAGGCTTGGAAGAAGCCCATACAATATTTGATATTTGTAATTGTGATGCAAAAGCACTTGTCAAAGACGGCGACATTGTAAAAAGAGGTCACAAGGTAATGAAAATGAAGGGAAATACAAGATCACTTCTAAAAGCGGAAAGAACGGCGTTAAACTTGATAATGCGCATGAGTGGAATTGCTACTGATACTAAAAAATTTGTGGATATAGTAAGAACTGTATCAAATGACATAAAGGTCACCGGTACTAGAAAGACTGCACCAGGCTTGAGGTTCTTTGATAAGAAATCAATAGTTTTAGGTGGTGGATATGCACACAGAAATTCTCTGGATGAAATGATACTAATAAAGGATAATCATCTTGCATTAACCAATTCGATTAAGCGTTCGATATCAATGGCTAAACTAAAAGCTGGTAAAAATATTATGATAGAATGTGAAGTTAGCGATATGAAATCGTCAGTAGAGGCAATTAAAAGTGGTGCGGACATTATAATGCTAGATAATTTTTCACCCCAAGAAGCTCTGAAAACTATTTCGTATTTGAGGAGGTCTGGTTTACGAAAAAAAGTTTTAGTAGAAATTTCAGGAGGTGTGAATCTTTCAAATATCAAAGATTATGCAGTAGCTTTACCAGATATGATATCAGTAGGCTCATTAACTCATTCTAGTAAATCAGTTGATTTTTCGATGGAAATTAATTAAGTATCCACGCTATCATGATAAAGATCTGATTGATTAGGATATCTTGAGCATACGCTCGATAGCAGTCCTCGCGCTATCTGCAAGATTTTTTGGAACCTTGACTTCATATTGTTTGTGTACAAGCGAGTCGACTACTTTTTCTAAAGTTATCTTTTTCATATATTTGCAGACAGCATTTTCCTTAACTGGTATGAACATTTTATCTGGATTTTCTTTCTTCATTCTATACATGATACCTGTTTCTGTCGCCACAACAAATTGACTGCTATCCGATTTTTTAGCATGTTGCATCATCCCTTCAGTGGACAATATGTGAGCTTTCTTAGTTATGTCACCAGATGCGATATTGTACAAAGTTGAAGAGGTGCAACCGCATTCAGGATGGATCATGAATTCTGCATTATTATATTTTCGAAAAATACCATTTATGTCGTCTGCAGTGATACCTGCATGAACATGACACTCTCCTGGCCATACATACATATTCTTCCTGCCAGTGACCTGTCCAACATATGAACCTAGGAACATATCAGGCAAAAATAAGATTTCAGTATCATTGGGTATGCTGTTTACAACCTTGACTGCATTAGATGAGGTACAGCAATAATCAGAAAGTGCTTTTACTTCTGCACTAGTGTTAACATAACTCACTACGACTGCATTAGGATGTTCCTCTTTCCATTTCCTTAATTCATATGAATTAATAGTCGATGCAAGTGAGCACCCTGCATCTAGATCGGGAATCAGGACGGTCTTTTCAGGGCATAGTATGGAAGCAGTTTCTGCCATAAAATGTACACCACAAAAAACAATAATATCGGCATCTGTTTTGGCAGCTTCTCGCGATAATGCCAATGAATCACCAATAAAATCAGCAATGTCTTGAACTTCAGGGATTTGATAATTGTGTGCCAAAATGATGGCGTTACGTTCTTTCTTCAGTGAGTTTATCTGATCAAGATGTATTGGTTGAACTAATGTCATCGGATGCGCTTGTTTTACATTATTGTAGATTTAAAGTAGTATAATTTAGGATAACATTGCCTTATTGACAAATGGTAAGGGCAATACTTGCCACTTTGATTTAATTTTACCAAATGTGACAAATTCTGTAGTAATAGATATATTATATCGTAGTCAACCATATACCAAATGCCAACTCATGGATCGTTAACAAAGGCGGGAAAAGTAAGAGGTCAAACTCCTAAAATTGAAGGAAAGCAGAGAGTGAGCCCAATATCAAAATTGAGAAATAAGATAAATTTTGTAAAGAGATTTGAAAAAAGACGTCAACCTGGACAAAGAAAACCAGAACGTACAGGCAGAAGACGATGATTTGAATTTCTAAATCTTTCTTATTCTATTTTGATTATGTTTCATTACAATGCAAGAATCATGTAAATCCAAATATTGAGATAAGTGTGAAAAGTAGTACAAGATGGAAAAAAAGGTTGCAGTTATTGGGTATGGGAGCATTGGTAGGGAGATCATATCAGCTACAAAAAGAGGAGAGGTTCCGAATGCCAAAATTGTAGCATTATTTGATAAAGAATCTCGAGTCATTAGTTCAGTTGGTTACGATAATAGTGAATTGCATTTATTTACAGATTTTAATGAATTCTATAATTCTCCGATATATTCAAATTTAGATATCATAATTGAGTGTGCCTCAAAAGAAGCTGTTAGAGAATATGGTAAAAAAATCATCGAGTCAAAAAAGGATCTTATAGTTTTGAGTGTGGGTGCTTTTTCTGATAAAGAATACTTATCAGAATTACAGAATTTATCGAACTTAAACAATACCAGAATATTGGTACCCACTGGTGCCATAGCAGGATTAGACTCAATTAGAAGCGTAAAAAAGTATCTAGAAAGTTTAACTATTACAACAACGAAGCATCCTAAATCATTTGCTGGGGCCCCGTTTTTCAAGAACTCAAAAATAAAGTTGGAGGAGATTTCGAAAAAAACAATCCTCTACGAGGGTAATGCTATTACAGCCATAGAATTTTTTCCTGCAAATGTGAATGTAGCAGTTTCAATTGCATTGGCTGGAATCGGTTTAGAGAAAACTCAAGTAACGATCATAGCAGACCCAACGATATCGGTAAATAAGCATGAGATACTAGGAAAAGGGAGCTTTGGAGAAATACATATTATTGTTCAAAATATTCCGAGTCCTACAAATCCTAGAACAAGTTATTTAGCATCGCTATCAGCTATCGAATGTTTGAGATCCTTATGCAATGAAAATTTTAGAATAGGAACTTGATTTGGATCACAAATTTTGACAGTTTATATGTGGAATATATATTTGACAAGGTTAACTATGAGTTACAACGGATTTAAGACAAACGATATGTTTGGTCCAAAACCAGTAGAAGTTGGAAAGGAATATGATGTGCAGATCACGGAGTTAAGTAGGAAAGGAGACGGAATAGCAAGGATACAGCGATTTGTAATTTTCGTAAAGAATGGAAAGGTCGGCCAAAATACGAAAATAAAAATAATTCAGGTTGGAAATAGATTTGCTACGGCAGAAATTGTTAACGATTCTGAAAGTAATGAGAAACAGACTGAGAACGCACCTGCCAGTACTGAGGCCAATACAGAAGCTAGTACCGAATAATCCATCTGTCGAAGTTACTTTTGAAACTTCTAATTATTTTATATCTTTACAAAATATTTAATTTTTAAAAACTACATTGACCAATTTGAATATTTATCAAAACCAATTTCTAATTTAGAAAATTGGCTTGAATAATAACATTATAGCTATTGTCGCAATTTCTTTTATCGTTGTTGGATCGATATGGGGAATTGGGAATCTAATTTCTCAAAATAATACGCATTTCTCCAAAAGCGAAGGTGTCTTATTGTTAATGAAAGATAATAAATTTAATGTTACTAATCCTGATATTACTGTTAAAATCGATCAGCCATTAAAAATCAGTATCGCAAATCAAGATTTTAGAAAACATGATTTTGTAGTTGATGATCTAAATATTAATACTGGATATATATCGAGTGGACAAGATTTTACCACAGTAATTGCCTCAAATAAAATAGGTTCTCACAGATACTACTGCTCAATTCACCCAGGAATTATGGAAGGAAAAATTATAGTTAAAAGCTAAAATAGAAATCATCTTTGGACTGCTATCGACAGAAAAAAATTGAGATCTAGTAAAAAGTTTATTTGGATAAATAGAATTAGCTCTTGAACGAATCAGTTAATTTTTTATGATATATGCTCTTGCAGTCATCCTTATGTAAGATATAGTCTGGAATTACATGTATATACTTCATTTTTCTTTTATCGTATATAGTACTCAAGAATTTGTAGCATATTGAACAGACAAATTCTGACTCCATTTACTTTAATCTTCTCATACTTGGGAATTAATCTCTTAAATGAGTTGACTATGTCGGGTCAAGTCTTCTTCAGTATTAAAAAAATATTATAGACATAATAATTGGCTGATCCTCAATTCAAATCTGAAAATCAAAAAATAAACCAACACTTAAAATTAGGCAAAAAACCCAGTGTAAAAAAATGGCTGCACGAAAGAATACATCTAGAAAAAAGAGACTGATAAAGAGAGTTAAACAAAATAGACCTGTGCCAGCCTGGGTAATAATTAGAACCCATCGTCACGTTAGAACAAATCCCAAGCGAAGAGCTTGGAGAAGGTCCGATGTGAACGTAGGATAGATAGGAAATGAAACAAATTGTCTGAAGAAAATACAACAAGGATATATACGGTGAATTTAGCGAAGGCGTGGGATACCCCAAAATATAGAAGAACGGATAGAGTAATAAACATCATAAAGGAATTTACCCAACGCCATATGCAGACCGATAAAGTCAAGATAGATCAAGATTTGAATAGACATATCTGGTCAAGAGGAAAAACTAACCCCCCAAGGAAGATAAGATTGAGAATGATAAAAGAAGACGACGATACAGTTGTAGTTAGTTCATTTATTGAAGAAAAAAAGTCAGAGTCAGAGTCAATAACTGAAGAAGAGAAGGAAGAAGGTCAGTAGAAACTTTAAAGTAATTATTTAAAATAATATATCAAAATTTAGAACTAGATTCTAGATAATGTAATATGTGGTTTGAGTTTTATTGAAAAAAATTAAATTTCTATCTAATCGATTAAGGGCAACGGTAGGTCTATGTTTGGATGTGATTCGGGCATATCCCAATCTAAAACGTTTTCTTCTGGTATGAGGTTTAGTGGATCGTAGGAATCAAATTTTGTCCTTCCTTTTATTGACGCTATGAGATGCATATTATTTCTAGAAGAATCAGTAACTACAAAGGAAACATCATTTGTATCTCCTTCCATTGAATTTTGAAAATTATTTAACATTTCATTTAGTCTTCCAATTGGCTCATTTCTTGCACCGTTTACATATAGAATAGATCTTTTTATGGAAGATGTACCCAATGATGAATACAATTGTGCAATTAGATCTTTTATGCCAACATCAATACTGTTCTCATTCAAGGTCCCAGAAATTAGGTTTGTTCCCAAATTCAATGTTATCTCAGGAATTAATTTAATTGTATTGAGCATGATTTCATCGGTTATTTTAGAACAATCTTCAACAGTCAGATGAGGATTTATTTCTACATAAGCATCGTTATCAACTATAAAGTTGATATCAGAATTTAATGATATTCTTTTTAGTGATACACTAGATTGAAATAATCTATCCTTTTCATGAACAAACGGCATAGTCACAAGTGAGATAACTCTTTTATTTAGTATGCACTTTGCAATATTAGCAATTATGGGTGCAATGGCAATACCGGTTTTTTCGGACAAACTAGTTACTAAAATGACAGTTTGGTACTTTGATAATTTTGAATAAACCTCTTCATTATGTAATTCTAGAAACGATCGGATTTTGTAGGCTGAAGGATTTATCCAAGATTTACAATCAATATGAAGTGAGTTGTTAACTTCAAGTTCTTCTTTATGGTTACTAATTAATAAAAAATCAAGATCGACTCCATTGTTGTTTAATTTCGATATAATATTTTTACCAATTCTACCAATTCCGACTATCAACGCAGGTTTTCTTAATTCAATACAATCCTCTGACAATCAAATTAACTCCTAATCAGAACATTAATTATTAGAATAAAAATTTAGTTGATTAAATCAAGTATCATATTTGGTACAAAAATGTTGATACAATTATAGGAGTTAGAAAATTAATTCTCCTAATAAGGAATAATTTGAAATTTCTACCACTTTTACTGATAGATAATTTCCTAGCAACCGTTTTGAATCAAATTTTTTTAGTCTTGCCAAATCTATTATTACTGGTCTATATGCGTAATTTCTACCTTGTATTTTGTCATTGTCTAAAAGTTCATCGATCAAAATCTTGCCATTCCACCCGTACCATATACAATTTCTTCTCATTGATGTTTTCTTGATTGCCTCATGTAGTCTAATGCTTCTTTCTTTTACAACATTCGTGTTGAGTCTTGGATATTTCGAGGCAACCGTTCCAGGACGTGCACTGTATCTTGAGGAATTAACAACGTCTGGTTGAGTTTCTTCAATTAGGCTCAGTGTCTTTTCAAAATCACTTTCCGTTTCTGACGGGAATCCAGTAATAATATCTGTAGCAATTGATATCTCTGGTATCTTTTTCCTAAGTTCTTTTACTACATCTAGAAAAATTTTAGCAGTATGTCCTCTTTTCATTTTACGAAGAATTCTTTCACTACCAGTCTGCACTGGCATATGAAGAAATTTAAAGATCTTGTCATTATTGCGATAGAGTGAAATCAATCTATCAAGAAACTTTGGAATGTACATAGGATTCATCATACCAACACGGATCTTATATTCTCCCTCAATATTGCAACACTTTTCCAATAATTCAACCAAATCAGTTTTCAAATCCAGTCCATAACAACCATTGTCAGTAGAAGTTAGCCAAAATTCTTTACAATTGGCTGCGACATCATCTTCCATTTGTCTAACTATTTCACCAATTCTATAGCTCTTTAGGGCCCCCTTTGCTAATTTTGTTTGACAGAAACTACATTCACTAAGGCATCCACTGGAGATTTCAATAATACTAACTACTGGATTTAGCCTTATTCTTGGAAGATTTACCTTTGTTGGCATAGAATCTTCCAATGCAACAACCTTTTGACCGCTTAAAGAGGCATCAACAACATCCAAGGTTTTATCTAAGGACTGTGGACCTAAAAGAGACGAATTAGGAGAGAAAGATTCAACTAGTTTTTTACTTGTCTTTGGAAGACATCCAGCAACAACGAGAGGTTTTTCTTTTGAATATTTTTTTATTCTTGAAATCATTCTATGTTCAGTGGCATCTTTTACAGCGCATGTGACTATGATGTTAATATCCGAATTTTTTCGACTGTAGGTCAGGTCATATCCGTTATTGTAAAGTATACCTTTGATTATTTCTGCATCTGCAATATTAGCCGAACATCCAAATGCTTCTACCCAGACTTTTTTTTTATCACACGTTTTAAAATTTTGAAAATCTAGACTAGCGTTATTGCTTGAAAAATTTGTGAGCTGTTTGACATTTTCCAATGTGATAGTATAAAGGAAATTATTGGTACTATATCAATCAATTTATCTCAGAACTGATGAATGCTCGTTATGTAGTACCTTTCTTTTTCAAATTTATGCTAAATCAAAAAATTTCTTATCAAATTTGAAATTGACTAGTTCTTTATTCTCTTATTAAGGATACCCGATTTGATTATTTTATCGGTGGCATTAATAAGTCTCTGAACATCTTTTAAATTATGCACAATTGAGATAGCACCCATCTTATGAGGTAAGAAAAATATTCCATATTTTGCCATCAATGAAAAATGATAACCAGCAAGCCTTTCATAATCAGATAAAGCTACATCATTTGCGTTTGTTATTTCACTTACTTTATCCGAAAGAAAATGTGTCAGAAAAAGGGAACCAATACCGGTTACTTGTGTTTTCATCCCATAGTCTGAAAATAATTTTCTTAAACCATTCCTCGCTATATCTCCTAATTTATTAATTTTACTATAAACTGTTTGACGGTTTTTACTAATGTAATCTAGTGTAGTGTATCCCGCAGTCATTGTTAGTGGATTCGAAGAAAATGTTCCTCCTCCGACATAACATAACTGTTCCTTATTCATGTTCTCTACAGGATTCGCTACCTTCATTATCTCCTTTTTCCCACATACTACTCCTATAGGAAGTCCTCCACCAACGATTTTTCCGAGGGTAACCATATCTGGATTCAATTTATAATGAGATGAAGCACTCCCAAAATTCAATCTAAATCCAGTAACAATTTCATCTAAAATAAACAAAATATCATTTCTTTTGCAATATTCTTCCAAACCTTTCAAGTAATTGATATCTGCAGGAATACACCCGCCACCACCCAATAATGGCTCAATAATTATGCACGCCAAATCATCTTTTACACTATCTAGTAATTTGGTAGATCGGTCTAAATCATTAAATGGAATTGATTCAACAAAATCTCCTTCCCTGCCAGTCATACCGACTCCCTCATCAATTTCAAATGGATAATTCACAGACTGCATCAAATCTGTATTGAATCCATGCCAGCCACCAATTGTTTTACAAATAATCCTTTTTTTAGTCACAGCTCTAGCAATTCTAATTGCATACATTGTAGCTTCAGAGCCAGTGCTGCAGAATCTTAAAAGTTCGCTAATAGGGATCGATTTTTTTATGATTTCTCCTAGTTTAATGCTAATATCATTCGCAGTACCATATAGCGTTCCCCAGGGTATTTGTCTATCAAGCTTCTTAACAACTACATTTGGTGAATGACCTAGAATTAAAGCCCAATGTCCCATCCAGTAATCTACATATTTATTGCCATCAACGTCAAAAAGATGTTTATCTCTTGCCTTATTCACAAAAAAGGGATAGGGTTTAAAAAATCGAATATTATGACTAATGCCTCCTGGAAAGATCTTTACAGAATGATCATAAAATTTTTTTGAGTTGGGAGTTTTTTTTTTATACAGATCCATTAGACTGTTGGATATCATTACAACAATCCTTTACAAGACCTATTTATTACGATTATGAAATATCAAAAAAGAAATAAAAAAGTGTCATACAAAAGAACAATTTGGCGAACTGAACAAAATAGTGAATTCTATCGTATTGAATGATTTTGAGTCCATCATCTAGTATGTTGTAAATCAGGTGCGTTGGGCTATTAGTAATGGCAGGCTGAACATCTCGCAAAAAGCTCGATGCGTACACCTCCATTCTATCAACGCTATCTTCTATAGCCGCCCTCCTCTTTACAGAAGGCTGTCTTTTCTCGGGAAAGGTTTCCTCCTTAGATGCTTTCAGGAGTTATCCTAAACAGCTTAGCGGCTCAGCTTGCCCTGTCGGACAACTGATAAACCAGAGG
>Ga0184632_10000037_pt1 | contig 36556 bp, 32 predicted proteins | sample PLM31_50_b1_FD_133153 | JGI IMG/M metagenome (GOLD analysis project Ga0184632, IMG submission 133153) | Groundwater sediment microbial communities from an aquifer in East River, Colorado, USA - PLM3-1_50_b1 | ecosystem: Environmental > Terrestrial > Soil > Riparian zone | place: USA: East... | reverse complement strand
TGTAGTTCCTAAGCACGTTGTTCATCCGGGCCTCCCTGGAGGCTGGAGCTGCCAAGCAACCAGCTCAAGGAGGCCCGTGATGAAGCTCCACGGTAACGCTAGGACCTGTCCGCGCAGCCGCGCGTTGCTCATTCGCCGTGTCGAGGCGGAGGGGTGGTCGCTCGCCGAGTCGGCCGCAGCCGCCGGCGTGAGCGAGCGAACGGCGGCCAAGTGGCGAGGGCGCTATCGAGCCGAGGGTGAGCGCGGTCTACTCGATCGCTCTTCGGCGCCGCGCCGCATCCCGCACCGGACGCCACCCGAGCGGGTGTGCTCGATCGCGCGGTTGCGCAGGCTGCGGATGACCGCCGCCGAGATCGCCGAGGCGTTGGCAATGCCGCTTTCGACCGTCTGCGCGGTCCTACAACGGATCGGCCTGGGACGTCTTTCGCGCTTGGCACCGCCAGAGCCGCCCAACCGCTACGAGCGCCGCCGAGCCGGCGAACTGCTCCATGTCGACGTGAAGAAACTCGCCAGGATCGCCCGTCCCGGCCACCGTGTGCTCGGCAGCCGCTCGGCCCCCGGCTATCACCGCCGCACCTACAACCACGGCTTCGAGTACGTCCACGTCTGCGTCGACGACGCCAGCAGGCTCGCCTACGTGGAGCTCCTCGCCGACGAACGCGGCCCAACCGCCGCCGCTTTCCTCGAGCGCGCCGTCGCCTGGTACAGAGCACGCGGGATCCCCGTCGAGCGCGTGATGACAGACAACGGCCCTGCCTACCGCTCCACCGTCCACGCCCTCACCTGCAAGCAACTCGGGCTGCGCCACCTGACCACGCGGCCCTACCGACCGCGTACCAACGGCAAAGCCGAACGCTTCATCCAAACCCTCCTTCGCGAATGGGCCTATAGCCGCCTCTACCGCAACAGCCACGAACGAGCAGCCTCGCTCCCGACCTGGCTTTCCTACTACAACTACAACCGACCCCACGGCAGCCTCAACCGCCAGGCCCCCGCAACCCGCCTACGCCAACCGAACAACGTTGCTGGTATCTACACCTAGCGGCCGCTCAAGTCTACGAGCCGGCCCATCTCCAGCCGTACCCCTGGCTTTCCTAGACTCTCGCCATGGAGGGCCTCGCCGAGCTGCACACGCATCTCGGCGGCTCCGTGGCCTCGGACATCCTCTGGAGCCTCGCGCACGAGCAGGGCATCGCGTTGCCGGTAAAGGACTACTGGGAGTTCGACCGCCTGGTCACCGTCTCCGACCCGCGCGGCGTGCCGAATCTCGACGCGCTCGACCAGATCTACCACTGGACGGAGCTGATCCAGTCGAGCCCGATCGCCGTCGAGCGCTCGGTGCATGCCGCGATCGGCGGCGCGTACCGCTCGCAAGGGATCACGACGCTCGAGCTCCGCTTCAACCCGATGAAGCGAAACCGCGGCGGCGAGCGCGACCTCGACCACATCATCCTCGCCGCGATCCGCGGCCTCGACCGCGCGAGCCTCGAGTACCCGCAGGTCCGCGCCGGCTTGATCCTGATGATGGACCGGACGTTCACTGCGGCGCAGAACACGGTCATTGTCGAGAAGGCGATCGTCTGGGCGCCGCGCGGAATCGTTGGCGTCGACATCGCCGGCCCACGTCCCGACGGTGGCCGCTACGACTACCGCCAGGTCGTGCCGATGGTCGAGGAGGCGCGGAGCGCCGGCCTCGGCGTGACGATCCACGTCGGCGAGGAAGGCGGCGACATGGGCCGCGAGGAGATCGGCGAGGTCGTCGAGTCGCTACGCCCCGACCGGATCGGCCACGGGATCCTGGCCGCCGGAGACGCGGAGCTGATGTCCGCACTGCGCGACGCCGAGATCGTGCTGGAGATCTGCCCCACGTCCAACCTGCTGACGAAGGCGCTGCCCGACGAGAACGCCGTGCGCGACACTTTCCGGTCGTTTGTCGACGCCGGCGTGCAGTTCACGATCGCCACAGACGGCCCCGAGATGATGCATACGCATCTCAAGGACGAGCTGGACCTCCTACGGCGAATCGGAGCGCTCGACGAGAGCGAGCTCGCCGAGGCGAACCGCCGCGGCCACGACGCGAGCTTCCTCAGGCAGAAGGCCGTATCCGCCCGCTCCTAGGCAGCGTTGCCAGACGGCGCGCCTCAGCCAGCGGAAGGGCGTAAGTCACAGAAATACTCCCTTTGGTCAATGGTCTTAGGACGCCAGGCCGTTTAGCTTCGACCGCTATGTACGACGCTCTGCGAGACTCGCTTCCAACAATCACCGAGCGGCAGAAGCAGGTCATCGAGCTCATCGCAGCCGGGTGCTCGAACGATGAAGTCGGTGAACGCCTCGGCATTTCCCCTCGAACCGCCAAGGCTCATTCCGACGTGCTGCGTCAAAAGCTCGGCGTCACGCGACGACGCCAGATCCCCGTGGCATATCGCGCGCTGACCGGCGACGACCCGCTCGCACGAGGCCTCGAGTCGGCCGCGGCCGACGGCGGGGGCTGACGGCACCGTGCCTGCGGCCATCGGTCGCAGGCACGGTCCAGCAAGAGCGCCGCACCGGACCAAAGCGCGTTAGGCTCTCCGCAAGGGGAGTAGTCATGAAACGAGAAGAAGCCGCGGAAAGCAGGGAGGCTCGCCGCGGGGTGGTTGTGCGACCCCGACTCGAGCGGCTGCTGGATGAGTCGGAAGCGCGCATACTTCTTCTTGCCGCACCTGCCGGCTACGGAAAGACAACGCTCGCACGCCAGTGGCTAGCAAGACGCAGCGGGCTCGCGGTTTGGTATCAGGCGCGCCCTGCATCCCGCGACGTCGCAGCGGTCGCACTCGGGTTACGGCATGCGTTCGCGGCAACGGAAAGCGCCGTGAGCGACCGGGTTGGAGAACGACTGCGAAGCATCGCCGATCCAGAGGGTGACTTGGTGGAGCTTGCCAGCCTGCTGGCGGAGGACATCTCTCAGTGCCTCCCGCACACCAGGTTGGTCATTGATGACTATCAGTACATAGCCACCAACCCTGCGGCGGAGACGTTCGTGGCGATGTTTGTGGATTCGACTGCGACTTCCCTGCTGATCACGACCCGGACGCGACCATCGTGGGTGACGGCAAAGCATCTTCTCTACGGAGACGTTCTGGAACTGGGGCGGAACGTCCTCGCAATGACGCATGAGGAGGCCGAAGCAGTCCTTGCGCTCGGGGTCGGCGAGCACCGTTCCTCGGGTCTCGTCGCGTTAGCAGACGGTTGGCCCGCAGTGATTGGCCTTGCCGCGCTCCTACCTGAGCCAGTGGATTTGTCGACGCAGACCGTTCCGGAAGCCCTTCATAGCTATTTCGCAGAGGAGCTCTACCAGGGGTTGTCCGACGAACTCAAGTGGCAGCTTGTCCAGCTCTCGCTTGCTCCCTCGCTGACGGCAGCTCTCGTGTCAAGCCTGTTCGGCAGCAATCAAGTACTCGAGGAAAGCCATCGACGTGGTTTCCTCACGAAGGACCCCGGTTACGATCTTCATCCGCTTCTCCGACAATTCCTGCAGAGGAAGCTCGAAGACTTTCTGGCCGAAGAGGTAGGACTTGCTGCCGAGAAAATCGGGCGATGGTATCTCGGCCATCGATATTGGGATGAGGCATTCGGACTGGCTTCTGAGTTCGCCCTAGGTGATTTGATGGTCGAGCTAATCAGCGAGGGCCTCGACTCGATCCTGTCGGAGGGTCGAATGTCCACGCTTGACCAATGGCTGGAACTCGGACGCCGCCTTCGACCAGGAAATCCTGCCGTTGCTTTGGGCGAGGTGGAGGCGGCTTTTAGACGCGGAAGATGGCGCGATGCGGAGGTTAGGGCGTTACGGCTGTGTGAGGAGCTTCCGGAGGAGCATCATCTTGTAGGACGAGTGCTCTTTCGAGCAGGCCAGATCGCCCAACTTGATGATCGCCAGAATGAGGCACTTGATCTCCTTACGCGGGCCCAGCAACGCGCATCCTCGGTCGTGGAGACCCGCAGGGTCATGTGGAGTCGCTTTGTGACGTTGTGCGAACTCGAGCAGCCGACGCTTGCTTGGGAGACGCTTCAAGAATTCGAGAGAATCCCACCGACGACGGTTGAGGACCTCGTACGAGGACGGCACGGGCGGCTCGTCTGGGCACTCCGATGGGGTGGCATCGCGCAGGAACTTGAATACCAAGAGGGATCTCTCGAGCTACTCGCCCAGGTTCCTGATCCCTTGGTTCGCACTGGCTTTCTCCAGTCCCTAGGGTCGGCACTTGGGCTCGGGACAAGATATGCGGATGCGCTACTGATCGCCGAGCGCCAAATCGGCGAGGCTGACGGATCCGCATTGGAATGGGTGAGGCCTCACGCGCTCGAACTAAAGGGACTTGCCCAGCTCGGTCTACGCGACTTTGACTCAGCCTTGGAGACCCTTAGAGAGTCCTACGGTCTAGCCGTAGATCAGAGCAATCTCCACAGCCAGATGAGTTCTGTCGCGCTGAGCGCACGGGTGCACCTCGCCCGTGGCGAGTACGAGCGCGCTCTGAGCATCATGGCATCGGACTGGGAACGGACGGCCAGTTCTGGAATGGAAGGCGACTATCTCGCGACCAAGGCGCTAGTCCTTGCTTGTTGCGAGCGCCTCGACGAGGCGCAGGATCTAACCGCTGCGTCAAGGGCCACGAGCAATCAGATTGATGCCAGGGTTCTGCAGGCGTTCGTCGAGGCGATCATCGCTCATCAACGCCAGAGCCCCAAGGCTGTAACTCAACTCTCGGCGGCTATTGATGAATCACATGCAACAGGAAATCTCGATGCTTTTGTTTCCGCCTACCGTGCGTATCCGCCGCTACTCACGACGGTTGAGGGTCTCGATCTACAGAGCAAGGAAGTCGCCCGGCGATTGGTTGTCTCGGTGGATCCCCAACTTGGAGAGAAGGCCGGCTTTCGAGCGACTCAGGATCGCCTTGCAATGGACCGTAACCCTCTGACCACACGCGAGCGAGAGGTCTTTGATCTCTTGCGACAAGGCATGACGAACCGAGAGATCGCCAGAAGCTTGTGGATCGAAGAGTCAACCGCAAAAGCTCACGTTAGAAGCATCCTCAAGAAGTTCTCAGCCCGCTCCCGCACTGAGGCGGCAAGTATCGGAGCTGAGCTGCTTAGTAAGAGACAGCGCGAAGAGCCGGCTGGCTAGCGCTTTGTGTCGCCAACACGAAGTCATCTCTGTTGCCGGCCCGATACGCCTCAGGAGCACCTGCGAGGATTGCTTCGAATGCTGCTACTACTGAGGTGTCGAACTGAGCCTCAACGGCCTGCGCTAAACGGAGTCTTGCCACTCGACTTGGCATGGCGTCGCGATATGGGCGATCTGATGTCATTGCGTTGTACGCGTCTGCGACAGCGATGATCCGTGCGAGCTGCGGTATTTCTTCGCCCTCCAGCCCGTCGGGGTAACCAAGCCCGTCGAATCGCTCATGGTGATGCCTGACGACTTTGGCGATCACTGCGTAGTCGTCAACTTTGGAGAGAATTCTTTCCCCAATGGCCGAGTGCTCCTCCATCTGACGACGCTCCTCGAGCGTGAGTGCGCCTGGCTTCTCCAAAAGGCCTGCGGGTAGACCGATCTTTCCGATGTCGTGAACGAGACCACATAGATGAACAAGTTGCTGCTGGTCGTCTGATAGTCCCATGCGCGCAGCGATGTCTCGGGAATAGATCGCGACTGCTGCCGAGTGGCCCGCCGTATAGCGATCCCTAGCATCGAGCGTCGCTACAAGCGCGGTTGCAAACGACAGATTGGCTCGCTCGAGACGCACGTTCGCCGCAGCGAGATCTTCAGCGGTCTCCCGCTGCCCTTGGTAGAGCTGGATAAGGCGCTGGAAAGCGAGCGCCGGCAGCAGGAACGTTGCCACGATCCAAAACGAGTAATTTCGGTACCCATAAACCAGGAGCGCAACCAGCGGAACATATAGAGGAAGCCAGAGGCCAACCAACGGCCCAACCGTCCTAAGGAAGAGCGGAATGGACCCGCTTCGCCGGACCGCCTGCATCCCCACGTTGAACGAGACGCCTGAAGCGAGATCGGCGACCGAGGCGGCAAAAGCGGCCAGCATGATCACCCCGAACGACAGCGACTGGTCTGTATCCACGAGAGCTGCCGCAACTCCTGCGAGGGCTCCCGTGAGTGCGCGCACCGGCATGTAAGCAATCCATTTGAGATAAGGCCGGCGAAAGTCTCCGAGACCCGCCAACGCTCCAACGAGGAGGCCTGCAAGCGGGCCGAACGCGACTGCAGCAAACACGAGTGGAAGGAAGGCCACCGAGGCTTCCGCATTCGTTGTGACGGCCACGCTCTGTCGATCCGCGATCGCGGCAATGCCCGCGAGGCCCAGAATGATCCACCAAGCCGGGGCCCCCACACCGGCTGACAGCAGAGCAGCCGCAAGAACGCCCGAAGCCGCCCAGAGAGATGCAATCCAGGCGTAAAGCTGCAGATTCTTACTGCGTGGCATGGTCAAAACTATTGACATGTCCCCCGAAAGGGGTATAGGGTCGAAATCGCCGTCAGTCCCCTTCTAGGGAGTCGTAATGCGCAAGTCTGTGCTCCGACTTTTCACTCGCGCCACTATCGTGGGCGAGTTCAAATCCTGGTAGAGCCCGCGTAGCTTCTGTTCTCCACAACATGTGGACATCCCCCTGTTGAGGGATTTCCACAGGGGGTGGAAAACGGGCTAGTAGGGCAGCGCTAGGCGATCAGGCCGCGGCGGAAGCCGACGGCGACTGCATGCGCGCGTGAGCGTGCCTGAAGCTTGGCGAGCAGGTGGCGGACGTGGGACTTGACCGTCTCCTCGCTGAGGAAGAGGCGGACTCCGATCTCCCTGTTCACGAGGCCGTCCGAGATCAGTTGAAGGACCTCGATCTCCCGCATCGTGGGCTCCTGCTCCAGCTCGCGGAGAGGCCCTGCGAACGGGATCACCTCGGCGCTTCCGTTCTGCCGCTTGGCTGCAACCGCCTCGAAGCGGCGCTGGTGGTCCATGTAGCGGCTCAGGATCTCCTTGCGCTCCGCGGCGTCCATGCTTGGGCTATCGGCCGCATGGCTAGGCGCCTTTAGCGAGGGTTCTTACCCCTATTCAGGGATCGGCTTTTGCCGCTTGTTTCCCGGGTTCCCGGGGCCTGGCGGTCTCGTCGGCCGCCTCCGGGGTGTGGCGTTTCGAGACCTGAACGCGCGCCAGGGTCTCCTTGTCGACGTTCAGCGGGTGATGGCAGGCGGCCAGGTGGCCCCGCCCGTAATCCACGAGAGGGGGCTCGACCTCCCGGCAAATGTCCGTCATGTAGCGGCAGCGGGGATGGAAACGGCAGCCGGACGGCGGGTTGATCGGGCTCGGAACGTCGCCCACCAAGACGATCCGCTCTCGCTGGTGGGCCAGATCTGGATCGGGGATCGGCACCGCCGAGAGGAGCGCCTCGGTATAGGGCATGATCGGCCGCTGGTAGAGCTCCTCGCCCGGCGAAAGCTCGACGATCTTCCCGAGGTACATGACGGCGATCCGGTCGCTCACGTGCCGCACGACCCCGAGATCGTGGGCGATGAAGACGTAGGTGAGGGAGAGCTCCTTCTGGAGGTCATCCAGCAGGTTCAGCATCTGGGACTGGATCGAGACGTCCAGGGCCGAAACCGGCTCGTCGGCCACGATCAGCTTCGGGTTCAGGGCGAGGGCCCGGGCCACGCCGATCCGTTGGCGCTGGCCGCCCGAGAACTCGTGCGGGAAGCGGTTGTAGTGCTCCGGGGAGAGGCCGACGGTCTCGAGCAGTTCCTGCACCCGCTGGCGGCGCTCCGACTTCGCGAACCCGTGGATCTTGAGCGGGGTGCCGATAATCGAGCCGACGCGCTTCCGGGGGTTGAGGCTCGCATAGGGATCCTGGAAGATCATCTGCATCTCCCGGCGCAGCGGCCGCATGGCACGCGCCCCGAGGTCGGAGATGTCCCGGCCCTCGAAGCGGACGGCGCCCTCGGTCGGCTCGAGCAGCCGGACGATCGTGCGGCCGAGGGTGGATTTGCCACAGCCCGACTCGCCGACGAGGCCGAGGGTCTCCCCCTGGCTGACCGCGAAGGTGACGTCGTCCACCGCGTGGACCTGAGCGACCTCTCGCCCCAACAGCCCTTTGCGGATCGGGAAGTACTTCTTGACGTGCTGGACCTCGAGGAGCGGGTCGCCACCGTTCCTGCGTTCGCTCACGCGGCCTCATCCCGGCCCTCGAGCGTCGCCACGCGCAAGCTCCGCTTCTCCTGCGGCGCCAGCCAGCAGCGGTCGATATGGCCCGGCTCCTCGACGCGGTTGGTCAGATCCGGCTCGTCCGTGCACTTGTTGAAGGCGTGCGGGCAGCGCGGGCGGAACTTGCAGCCCTCGGGCAGCCGGATCAGCGACGGCGGCGTGCCCTTGATCGAGTGCAGCCGCGTCTGCTTTGGACGGTCGAGACGCGGGATCGAGCCGAGCAGGCCCCACGTGTACGGGTGCTGCGGGTCGTAGAAGAGCTGGCGCGTCTTCGCCCTCTCCACGACCCTGCCGGCGTACATGACGATGATCTCGTTCGCAATCTCCGCGACGACGCCCAGGTCGTGCGTGATGAGGACGACGGCGGAGTTGAACTCGTCCTTGAGCTTGTCGATCAGCTCGATGATCTGCGCCTGGATCGTCACGTCGAGCGCGGTGGTCGGCTCGTCGGCGATCAGGACGTCGGGATTGCAGGCGAGCGCCATCGCGATCATCGCGCGCTGGCGCATGCCGCCCGAGAACTCGTGTGGATAGTTGTCCACGCGCGAGTCGGCGTTCGGGATCCCGACCTGCTTTAGCAGGTCGATGACGCGTCTACGGGCGGTCCGCTTGTCCGCCCGCTCGTGAATCTGGATCGCCTCGGCGATCTGCGCGCCGATCGTGTAGACGGGGTTCAGCGACGTCATCGGATCCTGGAAGATCATCGACATCTCGTTGCCCCGCACCTCCTGCAACTCGTCCTCGTTCATCTTCAGCACGTCGCGGCCCTTGTAGATCACCTCACCCTCGAAGCGCGTGTTCCTGTCCCTCGTCAGCCCGAGAAGCGTCATGGCCGTGACGCTCTTGCCTGAGCCGGACTCACCCACGATCCCGAGGACCTGACCGCGGCTCAGCTCGAAGCTGACCCCGTCCACCGCCCGGACGAGCCCGTCCTCGGTGGCGAACTGGACCTTCAGGTCCTTGACCTCGATCAGCCGTTCAGCCATTAGTGGCCCTGCCGGCTCCATCGCCGGATGCCCGGGTCGTGAGCACCAAGCGATGCAAGGACGCAGGGAGCAGTCGGGCTGGTTTGCCCGAGTGCGACTGAGGACGCGGCAGCGCGCAGCGTGCTCGCGGGCCGGGCGCCGGTGGATGGGGTCGGTAGGGCCACTACGTAGGCCTGATCCGCGGGTCGAGCCAGGCGTACAGCAGGTCGACGAGGACGCTGAAGAGCACGATGAAGAACGTGGCGTAGATCGTCACGCCCATGATCGGCGGCAGGTCGAGATCGCCGACCGCGTGGGCCGCGTACCAGCCGACGCCCTTCAGGTTGAAGACCGTCTCGGTGAGGATCGCGCTGCCGCCGAGCACCGCAGCGAAATCGAGCCCGAACAGCGTCACGATCGGGATCATCGAGTTGCGGAGCACGTGCTTCACGAGCACCCGCTTGTAGGGCAGACCCTTGGCCTTGGCCGTCCGGACGTAGTCCTCGTTGATCGTATCGAGGATGTTCGAGCGGAGAATCCGCCCGTAGAACCCGATGAAGAGCACAGCGAGCACGAGCCAGGGCATCAGCAGGTGGACAAACCACTGCCACGGGTTGTCCAGGATCGGGACGTACTCGCCGTCGGGTAAGAACTTGAACGGGTGGTCCTGCGCAAAGAGGTAGCGCGCGATCAGCCCGAGCCAGAAGACCGGCATGGAGATGCCGATCAGCGCCAGAACTGTGATCACCCGGTCCGACCACCTCCCGGCGGTCACCGCCGAGATGAGACCGACTAACACCCCGAAGAAGAGCCAGATGATGCCGGCGCCGATGCAGAGCGAGAACGTCGCCGGGATTCCGGCCTTGATCTGGTCGACGACGTTGAGCTGGCTCGAGTACGACTTCAGCGAGCCCGTGAACAGCGACTTCATCATCCCCCAGTACTGCACGTAGAAGGGGTCGTTCAGGTTCAGCTTCTCGCGGATGTCGGCGATGTTTGCGTCCGTCGCCGTGCGCCCCGCGATGCGCGGTGCGGGATCGCCGCCCGGGATTTTCACGAAGATCAGGTACGTGATGAAGCTGACCGCGACGAGCACGATCAGCGCGCCGATCAGCCGTCTCACGACGAAAGCCAGCATTGCCTAGCGCTCCATCCTGACCTTCGCGCGGGGGTCGAGCGCGTCGCGCAGGCCGTCCCCGAAGATGTTGAGCGAGAGCACCGTCAGCACGATCGCGATGCCCGGGATGATCGCCAGCCACGGCGCGGTGATGATGCGGTCCTGGCCGTCCGCGATCAGCGTTCCCCACGACGGATTAGGAGGCTGGACTCCTGCGCCGAGGAACGAGAGGCCGGCCTCCGTGAGGATGTTGCTCGCGATGATCAGCGTGAAGAACACCAGCACCGACGACGCGACGTTCGGGAGGATCTCGCCGAACATGACCCGCAGCGGGCTCGCGCCCTGCGCCTTCGCCGCCTCGATGAACTCCTTCTCGCGCAACGAGAGGATCTGGCCGCGCAGCGGCCGGGCGATATACGGGATCAGGACGAACGAGATGATGGCCGTCGGGATCCACAGGCTCCCGCCCTCGAGGTTGATCCCGAAGTGGTGGAACCCGTTGATCGAGAGCGCAGTGCCGAGGGCGATCGCCAGAAGCAAGACCGGAAACGCCCAGATGAGGTCGAAGACGCGCGAGATGATCCAGTCCACCACGCCGCCGTAGTAGCCGGCGATCAGCGCTAGGAGCAATGCGAACGTGGTGCAGATCAGCGCGGAGCCGATCCCGATCTTGAGCGAGTTCTGGCCGCCGTACAGGAGTCGAACGGCGACGTCGCGTCCCTGGTTGTCGGCGCCGAAGACGTAGCGGCCGCCGGCGTGCCAGAGCTGCGGCCCCACCGGGATGCCGCCGGCGATGAACTGCTCGCCGACGAAGCCGCCCTTCGAGACGATCTGCACCTGCTTGCCGTCGCGCGTGAAGGTTTCGCCGAGATGGTTCTCGTTCGGGGCCGTCTTGGCGATGTGGTCTGCGTAGGGCCCGGCCAGGAGACAGGCGATGACGATCAGGAAGAAGAGCGCGAGAAACGCCAGCCCGATGTAGTTCCGCCGCAGGCGCCGCCAGGCGAGCAACCACGGGCTCTTGCCTTCAATTTCGCCTTCCTCGGCTTCGGCCAGCGCCGCCGCAGAATCGAGCGTGAAATCGGTCGAGGACTCCGTCGCCACCGTCCAGCCTTTCTTCCCTTACCCCCAACCCCGAACCAGGCGAAGGAGCCCTGCTCGACACAGGGCTCCCTCCACCCGAAAACGGCCTACTTCTTGCAGCTCAGACCGACGTCCCAATAAGCCACGACGCTGAAGACGTAGCAGCTCATATCCATCTGCGGGCCGAAGAAGTCCGTGGAGGACTTGTTCATGTAGGCCACGGTAGTGGAGTAGGTGACCATGAAGTCGCGGTCCACCTTGGCCCAGCGGTCGTTGATCGCGGGAGTGATCGCCGTGGTCTGCTTCAGCTGCTCGATCTCCTTGTTGAGAGCGGGGACGTCCACGTTCCCCGGGTTGTTGTTGTGGGTCTGCGTGATGCGGTTGCCGTTCAGCAGCACGTCGAACCAGTCGAGCGGGTGCGGGTAGTCCTGGTACCAGTCGGTGAACATCGCCTGGGCCTTCGTGGCCTGGTTGCCGATGGTCTGGAAGTAGACCTGATGACCCAGCAGGTGGAGCTTCGGCTTGTAGCCGATCTTCTCCAGCTGGTTCGCCAGGTACTCGGTCGTGGACTTCGACGGGTCTTCGTTCGAGCCGTAGACGTCCACGCTCGCTCCCGCGGTCCCTGACTGCTGCACGAGCTGCTTCGCCTTAGCGAGGTCGAACGTGTATGCGTCGATCTTCTTGTACTGCGGATAGCCGGGCGGCAGGAAGTTCTGGGTCGGCTTCCCGAGCCCGCCGTAGATTCCGGAGATGATCGCGTTCCGGTCGATGGCGTACTGCACCGCCTGCCGCGCCTTGAGGTTGTTGAACGGCGGCAGCTTGTTGTTCAGTGCGTAGTAGTACGTGTTCGCGTTCGTGTAAATCCGCAGCTGATCCTTGTACTTCGACTGCGCCTCCGGGAGACGGTCGTTCGGAATCGGCTGGAAGTCGTAGTCGGCCTGGCCGCTCACGACCTGCTGATACGCGGCCACCGGGTCGGTGATGATCTTGCCGACGATCCGGTCCGGGTTGCCCGAGGGCATCGTCGGAATCTGGTCGTTGTAGTTCGGATTCCGCACGAGCTCGAAGCTACGGCTCGGCACGTAGCTCTTGATCATGTAGGGGCCGGTCGCCGGAATCGCGTTCGTCGACTGGTCGCTGGCCGGCGTGCTGGCCGGAACGACATGTGCGAACTCGGTCGCGAGGATGTACAGGAAGTCGCCCCGCACCGTATCCAGCGTGATGTCGATCGTGCGCGCGGCATCGTCGACCTTGATGCCCGAGATGCCACCCTTCTTCGTCTCGGCGAAGCCGTTGGGCCCGCCGACACCTTTGATCTCGGTGAAGAAGCCGACACCCGGCGAGTCAATCTTGAACAGGCGCTCGATGGTGGCCTTGAAGTCACTCGCCTTGACGTCGGTGCCGTCCGAGAACTTGAGGCCGTCCCGCAACGTGAACTTGAAGTTCTTTCCGTCCGAGGAGACCGTGGGCATGCTCTCGGCGAGGTACGGCTGGAGCTCCGCGCCGGCCGGGCCGGACTGGTGCTTGTAGCCGACGAGGCCAGTCCAGACGTAGTTCGCGACCTGGTACGCGGCGACCGTGTAGTACAGGCCCGGATCCATGTAGTCCGGTGCGTCCCACACAACGCGCAAGACGGGATACGTCTTGCCCTCGTTGCTGCTGCCGCCACCCGCGGACTTGTCGCCTCCGCCACCGCAGCCGGCGGCGAAGGCCGACAGGCCGACCGCAACGGCGAGAACGCCGGTCAGCCGGATCAACCTCGATCTGCTTCTCACTAGGAAACTCCTCCCGTTTCGGTTGTACCCACGAGCAAGACCCCCGGTCCACTCGCGTTCTTGATTGTTACAGACGTCTTTAAGGCAGCGCCGTTAGAACGGTTTGCTAAACCCAGGCAGATCAGGGGCGCTAGACCGTCCCCTCTGAGAGGAGCTTGCGGAACTTCGCATACTGACCCAGCTTGCCCACCGTCACGAGCGTGTCGCCCTTCTCCACCGTGTCCGACGGCTGCGCGCCCGCAACGGGCTCGGGCTCGCGCAGGATCGCGATCACTGTGATGCCGGTCTTCGCACGGAAGCCGCACTCCGCGAGCGTCTTGCCGATCAGCGGGCTGTCGTCGGGAACGGGAACCCACTCGATCGTGAGCTCGCCGAGCGCCAGCTCGAGCTCCTCGACGATCTTCGGACGCTCGTAGCCGCCGCCGATCACAGCGCCGAGCTGACGCGCCTCGTCGTCGTCGAGCCGGATGACCTCCGAGGGCTCCTCGTCGTGGTCGTGGCGGAAGAAGTAGATCTCCCGCACGCCGTCGTTGTGCAGCACGACCGCGAGCCGTCCGCCCTCCGACGTGCGGAAGCCGTACTTGACGCCGATGCCCGGCAGTCGGGTTTCGATCAGTTCCACAGGCATTTAGTGCTCCTCGGTGTTAAGTCTAGGGGGCGGGAACAGGCGTCGGCCGATCCACTTCGACTCCTTCATCAGGATCACGCCGATCGTTGCGGTCGCGAGCACGTACAGGCCCGCGAACGCGGTTAGGTCCGACTTGACGGCCTCGCCCAGCCGGGAATTGCCGGCGGCGAGCTGCGCGAGGATGATCGTGAACTCCCCGTGCGCGATCAGCGCGACGCCCGCGTTGAAGCTCTGGCGCGGCGTGAATCCCCCGATGCGACCCGCGAAGAAACCCGCCGCGGTCTTGCCGAGGATCGTCAGCGGCACCGCCAGCGCAAGCAGCCAGCCGAGCCGCCCGAGCGCGCCGATGTCGATCGACAGGCCGAAGACGAAGAAAAACAGCGCGGCGAAGATGTCGCGGAAGCTGAAGAACCGTTCCTCGATCTCCTCGCGGACGCTCGTCTCCGCGAGGACGACGCCGGCCATTAGCGCGCCAATTGCCTCGGACAGCCCGAGCTCTTTCGCGAGGGCCGACATGCCGACGAGGAAGCCGAGCGTGACGAGCAGGAAGAACTCGCGCGGCAGCCAGTCGAGGACCCGGTCGATCGGCCGCACCAACCACCGCGACGCCGCGAGCGAGACCGCGATGAACGCCACGGCCTTTCCGACGGTCCCGAAAGTCTCCGCAGACGATCCGCCTCCGGTCGCCGCGAAGCCGAGCACGAACGCGATCACGAGGTCCTCGAACAGGAGAATCGCCAGCACGAGGTCGGTCTCCTCGTCGGCGAGACGCCGGAAGTCGATCAATCCCTTGACGGTGATCGCGCTCGAGGAGACGTAGATCGCGGCGGCGAGGATCAGCGCCCCGAAGCTGAGCCCGAACGCCGCGACGCCGACGACAAGCCCGATCGCGACGTTCGTGAGGAGATCGACGGTGCCGCCGAGACCGATGTGGCGCCCCGTCCGGGCGAGCCGGTTGAGGCTGAACTCCAGCCCGAGGAAGAACAGCAGGAAGATGAGCCCGAGCTCGGCGACGAACTCCGTCACCTCCGACGGCGTGATCAGGTGCGTGAAGTGCGGCTCGTTCGGCCCGAGCAGCAGACCCGTGAGCAGGTAAGCCGGAATCGCCGAAACGCCCAGCCGGTGGGCTACGAGACCGAGCCCGCCGAGCAGCAGCACGGTCAGCGCGAGCTGAGACAGCGTCACGTCGCCGCGATCGTAGGTGCGACCGCTAGAGCGGTGCTGAAGCTAGCAGCGCTCTCGGCGGCGTTCGAGCAGCAGCAGCGCGAGAGTACCGAGAAACACCGCGGCTGCGATCAGGGCGTAGGCGGCTAGTTCGGCCGCTTCTCGTCGCCGGGGTACGGCCGCATGGGATTGACGCTTCCGCTGGGCTGCGGCTTCGGCATCGTGACCTCCATGCTAGCGAACGCCCAGGTCGACGACCCACGCGACGATCTCCGCCGTGAGCAGGACGATCGCGATGCGGAAGAAGTTCGTGAGCGGGATTAGATGCGCGTCCCTGTTCCGATTGTGCGCTTCCTCGGCAAAGAGCGCGAGGTCGCGGTACAGCTCCTTGAGTGACGCCGGTTCGGTGTCAGTCTCCCGTTCCAGGTACTCCCCGATGACGATGCTCGGCGTGGCCGTAAACCCATCGGCGCCCTCGGCGCGAGGCCACAGGAGCCTAAGTGCGACAGCCCCGAAGGCAACGAAGAGGGCCACCGCAACCCAGTTGCCAAAGCTTCCGCTGTCCTGAAGCGCGAGCCCACCCAGAAACGAGGTCGCAATCGTCGCCGCCGAAAGGAGGAAACCAACGCGAGCCCGGAGCGCATCGAACGCTGCACGCTGCAGATCGAGGGCGCGAATCGCCTCGTTGTAGACGACTTCGTACGCACGATCAGACTCCGACACCTCTCTTGCCATCGAACATATGTTCGCATAAGCTCCGGAGGTGCAGCTCAGGCTGGATGCGGCCGACCGGCTCGTCGAGCTGGTCGAGGAACGGCGAGGGCCGGTCTACGTGGAGGAGGCGGCCCGCCGGCTCTTTGCGCTCCGTAGCGCACCCGTCGGGCTCGCGCGGAACCTGCTGGAAGAGGTCGTGGGCGAGGACTCCCGACTCGCCTGGCGCGGCGATTCGGTCGGGCTCGCGGATCCGCCCGGGGCGGAACTGCTGCTCGAGAACGCGACCTTCGTCGTCGTCGACCTCGAGACGACCGGACTGACTCCGAGCACGGCGCGCATTTGTGAGATCGGCGCAGTGCGCGTGCGCGAGCTGGAGCTCGAAGACGAGTTCGTGACGCTCGTGAACCCGGGCGTGCCGCTCGGCCCGGCGATCAGCGCACTCACCGGGTTGCGCGACGCGCAGCTGCGCGGCCAACCTCCCGCTGCGGTCGCCGTGCGCAAGTTCCTGCAGTTCGCCGGGGATGCCGTGCTCGTCGCGCACAACGCACGGTTCGACCTCGCGTTCCTTGACCGCGAGACGGAGCGGTTGACCGGCGCGCGGCTCGCCGGGCCGGTCGTGGACACAGTCGGACTTGCGCGCCGCCTGCTCGCTGGCCGAACTCCGCGCGCCGGGCTTGCGTCGCTCTCGCAGTTTTTCGGGACGGCCGTGCGCCCGTGCCACCGCGCACTGCCTGACGCGCAGGCCACGGCGGAGATCCTGCTGCACCTGCTCGGCCTCGCGCAGGAGCGCGGCGCGCGGACGGTCGCCGATCTCGTCGACCTCGCGGCGCCACGCGTTCGCAAGGTGTACGCGAAGCGTGTGCTCGCGTTCGGCGCTCCGGCCTCGCCCGGCGTCTACCTCTTCCGCGACCGCCACGATCAGGTGCTGTACGTCGGCCGCGCACGCGACCTGCGCGCGCGCCTGCGCTCGTATTTCCGCACCGATCGCCAGCGTCCGGCCGTCGAGGCCGCGCTCTCGGCGCTCGAGCGAATCGAGTGGCGGGTCACGGGCTCGGAGCTCGAGGCGGCGCTCGAGGAGCTCAGGCTCCTGCGCGAGCTACGGCCGCCGGCGAATGCGCGCAACGCACGCCCTGACCGTTACGTGTACCTCCGCCGTCGCGGCGACAAGCTCGTCTGCACACAGACGCCGACCCCGCTCGGACCGCTGCGCAGCCGGACGCGCGCACGCCTGGCATGCCGCGCGCTTGACGGTGGGTCGGAGGAAGAGCACGAGCGCCCGGCACTTGCGCTCGCCCGCCTGCGCAAGCGTCTCCGCGACCTGTCCGATTGCCGGCGCTACGAGGACGCGGCGCGTCTGCGCGACCGCATCCAGGCACTCGAGAGCGTCGTGCGCTACCTGAACCGCCTCGAGCGCCTGCGGCAGGCACGGTGCTGCATCCTCGTGCCTGCGGCGGAGCCAGGATTCGTCCGGGCCGTCTTCGTCGCAGCAGGTCGCGTCGCAGCGGTTCGAACTCTTCCCACGGGCGAGGGCGCCCGTCTCGAGGTGGAGGCAGGGCTCGCACAGACGAACCAACCGATCGAGTGTTACCTGGCCGCCGACGAGCTCGATGCGCTGCTCGTGCTCGGGACGTTTCTCCGGCGGCCGCCGCCCGAGCTTCGGGTGGCGCCGCTCGACGCCGATGAGATCCTCAGACGGGCGGCAGCTCTTCCACGGGCTCTGGCCGGGGAGCCTCGAACACCGGCTCGCGCTCGCGCGGCTTGATGCGGCCCTCCTGAATCTCCTCGGCCCAGTGACACGCGACCTCGTGGCCGCTCGACAGGGTGCGTAGGGGCGGGATCTCGTCGCGGCAGCGTGTCGGCTGAATGAACGGACAGCGCGTGTGGAAGCGGCACGCCGGCGGCGGATTGGCCGGGCTCGGCAGGTCGCCCGACAGGAGGATCGACTCCCGCTCCCGCTCCACCACCGGATCCGGAATCGGCACTGCAGACAGCAGCGAGATCGTGTATGGATGCAGTGGCTTCTCGTACAGCTCCGCCGCAGGCGACACCTCCACGATCCAACCGAGGTACATCACGACAATGCGGTCCGAGATGTGGCGCACCACTGCGAGATCGTGCGCGATGAAGAGGTAGGTGAGCTCGAACTCCTCCTGCAGCTGCTCGAGCAGGTTGATGATCTGAGCCTGGATCGAGACGTCCAGGGCAGAGACCGGCTCGTCCGCGACGACGAAGTCGGGGTTCAGCGCTATTGCACGCGCAAGGCCGATCCGCTGGCGCTGACCGCCGGAGAACTCGTGCGGGTAGCGTCCCGCCGCGTCTGCAGGAAGCCCGACGATCTGCAACAGATCTCGAACGCGCGCGTTGGCCTCGCGGCGGTTTGCGAGCCCGTGACTTCGAAGCGGCTCGCCCACGATTCGACCGACGCTGTGACGCGGGTTGAGCGATGCGTACGGGTCCTGGAAGACCATCTGCATGCGCCGCCGTAGCGGCCGCAGCTCGCTCTCCCCCATGCTCGAGATGTCCTGCCCGTCGAAGCGGATGACTCCTTCCGTCGGCTTGTAGAGCCGCAGGATGGTGCGCCCGACCGTGGACTTGCCGCAACCGGACTCGCCGACGAGCCCGAGCGTCTCGCCGCGCTTGATCGTCAGCGACACGTCGTCGACGGCGCGGATGTCGCCCACGTGCCTGTCGAGGATGATCCCGCTCTTGATCGGGAAGTAGACCTTCAGGTTCTCCAGCTCGACCAGCGGCCCGGCGCCGTTCGTACTCATGCTGTCTCCGCCAGTCGCGTTCGGGCCCACTCGTCGGCGGGCACCGGGTTGAAGCACGCGACCATGTGGCCGCGCTCGATCTCGACCAGCGGCGGCACCTCCTGCCGCGACAGCTCGACCTCGAACCGGCAGCGAGGCTGGAACGGGCACGCGGATGGCGCCCGCAGCATGTTCGGCGGCGCCCCTTCGATCGGATGCAACCGCGAACGTCTGGCGGCGTCGAGCCGCGGCACGCTCTGCAGCAGGCCGAGCGTGTACGGATGACGCGGCGAGCCGAACAACTGCTCCGCGGAGCCGGTCTCCATGAACATGCCGCCGTACATGACGTTCACGCGCTCGCACATGCCGGCCACAACCCCGAGGTCGTGCGTGATCAGGATCAGCGCGGCGTTCTCCTCCGCCACGAGCTCACGCAGCAGATCGAGGATCTGTGCTTGGATCGTGACGTCGAGCGCCGTCGTCGGCTCGTCGGCGATCAGCAGCTTCGGCTCGCAGGCGAGGGCAATCGCGATCATCGCGCGTTGCCGCATTCCGCCCGAGAACTGATGCGGGTAGTCGCGCAGACGTGCGTTCGCCTGCGGGATGCCGACGCGGTCGAGCAACTCGCCGGCGCGCTTCTCGGCGTCCTTGCGGTCCATGTCGAAGTGAGTCTCGAGCGCCTCGCGGATCTGCCGACCGATCGTCAGCACCGGATTCAGCGACGTCATCGGATCCTGGAAGATCATGGCGATCTCCTTGCCGCGGATACGCCGCAGGGCCCGGTCGCTCTGGCGCACGAGATCCTTGCCTTGGAACACCGCGGCGCCGGATTCCACGCGCCCGTTGCGCGCGAGCAAGCCGAGGATCGCGAGTGAGGTCACGCTCTTTCCGCAACCGGACTCGCCGACAATCCCGAGCGTCTCTCCCGGCGCAATGTCGAACGAGATTCCGTTGACCGCGTGGACGGTTCCCCGGCGCGTCGAGAAACGGACGTGCAGGTTCTCGACGGAGAGGAGCGCGGTTCTATCCACGCCCGCGCAGCTTCGGATCGAGCGCCTCGCGCAATCCGTCCCCGATCAGGTTGAACCCGAGGACCGCGATGACGATGGCGATGCCCGGGATGATTGCCAGGAACGGTCCGACGGCCAGGTAGTCGTTCACGTTGGCCAGCATCGTTCCCCACTCCGGGGTCGCGGGGTCCTGCGGGCCGAGCCCGAGGAAGCCCAGTCCGGCGACGTCGATGATCGCCGTGGCCATCGCAAGCGTCCCCTGCACGATCACCGGCGAGATCGCGTTCGGAAGGATGTGCGAAAAGAGGATCCCACGCCGCCGAACCCCCACCGACCTCGCCGCTAAGACGAAGTCGTTCTCCTTCTGCGCCAGGACCGATCCCCGCAGCAGGCGCGCGAAGATCGGGATGTTGACGACCCCGACGGCGACCATCACCTGCCAGAGGCCGGCTCCCAACGCCGCGACAATGCCGATGGCGAACAGCAAGCCTGGGATCGCAAGCATGACATCCATGCAACGCATGATCACGGAGTCGACCCAGCCACCGAGATAGCCGGCAGTCGCCCCGAGGAGAAGTCGGATGGAGAGGCCGATGGCAACCGAGACCACTCCGATCAGAAGCGAGTAGCGCGCCCCGAAGACGATGCGCGAGAACTCGTCTCGCCCGAGCAGGTCGATGCCGAACCAGTGATCGGCAGACGGACCGACCGGCTTCCCCTGGTCGAGGAGGTCAAGGTTCTGATCCGTCGGTCCGAAGGGTGCGATCAGCGGCGCGAAAATCGCAACCGTGACAAAGACCGAGACGAAGAGTCCCCCGAGGATTGCGCCCGGGTTGCGCACGAGCCTGTACCAGGCTTCGCTCCACAGGCCGGAGGGAGCATCGAGCTGGAGTTCGCGTGCTTCGAGCTCGGCGACCGACATCAGCTGTACCTGATGCGCGGGTTGATCAGCGCGTAGGAGATGTCGACGAGCAAGTTCACGACGACAAACACGAGTGCGAGGAAGAGGATCCCACCTTGCAGAGCCGGGTAGTCGCTACCGAAGATCGCGTCGCGGAGCCACGCGCCCATTCCTGGGAAGGCGAAGACGGTTTCGGTCAGTACCGCGCCTGAGAGCAGCAGCCCTGTCTGCAGCCCGATGATCGTCGAGACCGGGAGCAGCGCGTTGCGCAGGATATGGCGCTCGTCGACGGTATGCGGCGCCAGACCTTTGGCCCGCGCGGTCCGGACGTAATCCTCGTTCTGCACGTCGAGAACGGCGGCGCGAGTGATCCGCATGATCACTGCGAGCGGGATCGAGCCGAGCGCGATCGCCGGCAGAATCAGGTGTTTGATCGCGTCCCACAGCGCGGTCCAGTCGCGCGTGATCAGGCCGTCGAGGATGTAGAACCCAGTGGGATGGTCGGGGCTCAACAGAATGTCTTGCCGCCCGACGCTCGGCAGCCAGTGCCACTTCACCGCGAAGAAGTACTTCAGGATGATCGCGAGGAAGAAGATCGGGATCGAGATCCCGATCAGCGAGCCGACCAGGCTCAGATTGTCGAAGACGCCGCCGTAGCGCTTGGCCGCGAAGAACCCGAGTGGTAACCCGATCCCGATCGCGATGATCATCGCCGCAACGGCGAGCTCGATCGTCGCCGGGAAGCGCCTGCCGATCTCCTCCGTGACAGGCCGACGCGTAATGGTGCTCACCCCGAGGTCTCCTGTCCCGGTGACCTTGAGGTATTCCCAGTACTGCACGAAGATCGGACGGTCGAGCCCGTAGCGGTCCTTGTATTGCTGGACGAGCGCGGGAGTTGCTCGTTCGCCGAGCAGCGCCGACGCGGGGTCGCCCGGCAACGCTCTGATCCAGACGAAGATCAGGATCGAAACCCCGAGCAGGATCGGGACGAGCAGCAGCAACCGGCGGACGACGTACCGAAGCATCTAGCCGTCCGCCGGTTGCCTGTCTATCTGCTACTGACCTCCGAATCCAGCGAACTGGAACCAGACACCGCCGACCGGCGTTGCGATCAGCTTCGTAATGCGCTTCTCGGCACCGAGTGCCGGGGTTGCATGCGCATACGGAACGCCGGGCAGGTACTTCATGATCAGGATGTTCGCCTGCTGGTAGAGCTTCACCCGCTTCGGGAAGTTCGGCTCGTTGAGTGCGCGATTGAGGATGTTCTCGATCGCCTTGTTGCTGGCACCGAACTGCGGGTTGAAGTTACGGAAGAAGGTCCCGAGGAAGTTGTCGGGATCTCCGTAGTCGCCGGTCCAGCCGATCAGGTTCAGATCGCCCGCCGACCCTTCGTTGACCTTCGGTACGTACGTGGGGCGCCACGGTGCGCTGTGCGCGACCACGTTGAAGCCGGAGGCCTCGAGGCTCGCCGCGAAGGCTTCGAAGTTCCGCTTCGGGTCCGGCATGTACGGCCGCGTGACGTTGGTCGGGTACCAGAAGTCGACCTTGCACGGGACCTTGCAGTTAGACGAGTTGAGCAACTCCTTCGCCTTCGCCGGGTTGTACGCGTACTTCGGCACCTTGTTCGAGTAACCGAACAGGCTCGGCGGCTGGAACTCGTGCGCCACACGGCCGGTTCCGTAGTAGAAGTTGCGGACCACGGCGGGCCGGTTCAGGCCGTAAGCAACCGCCTGGCGGACCTTGAGCTCGTTCATCGGCGAGCCAGGGCCCTGATGGATCGTCACGTAGGCGACGTTGAACGCCGGCCGCTTGATCACCTTCAGCCTCGAGTCGCCCGTCAGGCCGCCGAGATCCTGAGGCGGAGCGAGGTCGAAGGCGTTGATCTCACCGGTCTTCAGCGCCTGGAAGCGCGCCTGGTTGTCCGAGATCGGCCGGATGATGATCTTGTCCAGCTTTGCCTTCTGGCCCCAGTAGCCCTTGTACTTCACCAGCTCGACTTTCTCGCCGACCGTCCACGACGAGAACTTGAACGGGCCGGTGCCGGTCGGATGCTGGAACGGGTACGAGCCGGTCGCCCGGAACGCCCCGCCCTGCAGAGTGCCCTGGTCGGCGCCGTACTTCCTCATCGCCGTCGGGCTCTGCATTGCAAACGACTGGATCACGAGCGACGGGAAGAACACGCCCGAGGCGCGGTTCAGCCGCACGACGATCCGGTGTGACCCGCGAGTTGCGCAGCTCCGGAAGAGCGGCGGTGACAGATTCGCGACCTCGTTCTTCTTGAACCCGCCGTAGGTGGCCTGGTAGTAGAACGTGGCCGACGGATCCTGGAACGGCCCCGTCCAGTTGTACCAGCGGTTGAAGTTCGCACATGCCGCCGCGGCGTTCCACGCCGTGCCGTCATGGAACTTGACGCCCTTGCGCAGGTCGAACGTCCAGACCTTGCCCGCACCGCTGAGCTTCCACTTCGTGGCCAGGCCCGCAACGATCTTGGTCGTTCCCGGCTTCAGCTTCACGAGCCCTTCGAAGATCTGCTCGGTGGCGCGGAACGTCTCGCCATCCGACGCGAGCGCCGGATCCATATACGTCGGATCCGCCGTGCCTGCAAAGACGAGCGTGCCTGCCTTCGAGGCTCCACCTGCCGTACCTGCGACTACCAGCACAACCAGCGCCGCGAGAGGCAGGGCGAGCCTTCTCAAATTCCCCCTCATCAAACTCCTTTCGTCGTCCCGCCCCTCCAGGCGGACGCACAAGTATGAACAGAAGGTAAAGCCTTCCTCAAGGTAAGACGGCCACCGACCCCAGGTGTTGGCTGCTCGGCCCCCGAGCCATGGCTGTCGGAGGCGGCGCCGTTACACCCACGTCCGGGTGTCCGACACCAGGCCGTGGCCCAGCTCGGCATGGCTCGAGGAGGTGGGATACGTCCATGCCGCCTCGCATCGGGCGGTGGCGGTGGATAGTTCGTCACACTTACGTCACGGTGTCCGACACCGGGCCCTGGCGTTTGGAGACAGGCCTGGAAACGGTTGAGGCGCCCATGGCACGTCGAAGTTGACTAACGGATATCCGTCGAGACTCCGTCATGAGCCAGGGTTGCCGCGTAGAACGTTCTTGAGGTCGCCGTACAGCCGCTCAGCCTCATCGAGCTTCCCGGCCGCGGCACGCTCATGGACGTATTGCGCGATCTCCTCAGGAGTCAGCGCGGGCAGCCGCTCGATCTCTTCGGCCAGATTCTCTTCTCCGGCAACGACTGCGAACGGTCCACGGAGGTGGAAGCCGCCGCGTGGCGTCGTAATCGGGCATTCCACCTTGATCAGGTCAGGCGTGAACCATCGGTGCGCACCAAGATCCGGGAAACCAGGCTCCAGCCGATCCCAGCAATAGAGGGAATCCGACGAGAGTTCGTGACGAGCCGCCCAGGCCGCAACCCACGCGCCCGGCTTCGCGACGACGACGAGATCGACGTCGCTCAGCGAGTCTCCTTCGCCGCGAACGAGGGATCCGATCAAGATGGCGCCGGCAAACGCGTCGTTCTCCTCGACGGCTCCCACAACACGTTCGAGTACAGGCCAAAGCCGAAGCCGCTCGACAGCTGCGCGTCCGGGCCAGTCATGCACGTTCCGAGTCTAAGGAGGCGCCAGCGACTCCACGAAGGCACGCGCCGTGACGATTGGAAGCTCGCCGGCAAGGACGAGGAGGTGCGCATCTCCGGTCACGAGGATGGCGCGCCCGACCTCGGCGAGTGCCAGCAAGTAGTCGTCGCCGGTGTCGGAGGAGTGATGCGAGCCGCTGACCGGATCAGGTGCGACGATGGCCGCTTCGCGGAGGAGCTCCACGAACGCTTTCGCATCCTCGGACGGGATGCGATCGCGGAGCTTCGGGTACACAAGCGCGCGGTCGAGCTCTCGAAGCAGCAGCTCCGAAACGATCAGCTCGAACTCGCCCGCCAGCCAACGCACGACGGCTCGCGCGGGCGTCCCCGTCGGCGAGAGCAGCGCTGCGATGAGGATGTTCGGGTCGAGGACCGCCCGCACCGTCAGCGGCGTCGCCGACGCGTGCTGTGCTGCGCCTCAGCTGCGAGGGCGATCGCCTCGTCTTCTCCCAGGTCGTTGCGCTGCCAGAGCCGGTCGAGCAGATCGAATCCCAGCTCGCGCCGGAGCGCGTCTTCGATGACCTGGCTGTCGCCTTTGCCCGTACGGGCACCGCGAACGCGGACCGCCCGGAGAACGTCTTCGTCGATCGTCAGGGTCGTTCGGGCCTTCGGCATACTCGCATCATAGCATCATGATGCGTAGATGGAGCTCGCTCGCAGAACACTGAGGGCGGCCCTTGGGCCGCCCTCAGGTCCGATCCAATGGTGCTGCGGCTAGGCGGCGAGTGAGATCAGATCTCGTAGAGCCGACAGCCGTGCAAGCGCCTGGCCTTCGAGCTGCCGGACGCGTTCGCGCGTCAGGTCGAGCTCGTGCCCAATCGCCTCGAGCGTCCACGGCTCGCCCTCGAAGCCGAAACGGAGCTCCAGGATGCGGCGTTCCCGCTCTGGGAGAGCGTCCAGAGCCCGGCGCACTCCCTGGCGCCGAAGCGACTCCTCGGCCTCGTCGAACGGATCGGCCGCCTCGCGGTCGGCGAACAGGTCGCCCAGCTCGCCCTCGTCGTCCGCGCCGACCGTCTGGTTCAGCGAGACGGATGCCTGAGCGGCGCCGAGCGCCTCGTCGACGTGCTGGATCGGGAGGCCGGTCGCCTCGGCGAGCTCGTCCTTCGTCGCCTCTCGACCAAGCTCGACCTCGAGCCGGCGGGCCGCCCGCGACAGCTTCTGCTGGCGCTCGACGACATGAACAGGGACGCGGATCGTCCGGGCGTGGTTCGCCACGGCACGCTGCACCGACTGGCGGATCCACCAGGTCGCATACGTCGAGAACTTGAACCCGCGCCGCCAGTCGAACTTCTCGACCGCACGGTTCAGCCCGAGCGTGCCCTCCTGGATCAGATCCAGGAACGGGACGCCGAGGCCGCGGTAGCCCTTGGCGATGGACACGACCAGGCGCAGGTTCGACTCGATCATCCGCCGCTTGGCGGTCGGGTCGCCCCGCTCGATGGCCTTGGCCAGCGTGACCTCTTCCGAGGCGGTGAGCAGCTTGTGGCGGCCCACGTCGGCGAGGAAGAGCTGGAGGCTGTCGGCCGAGCCCGAGAGGACGTGCGTCTCCGCCGGTTCGGCGGGCTTCTCCTTCTCCTTGTCGGCTTCGGCGGCAGGCTGGCGCACCTCGAGACCGATGCGCTCGAGCTCGCGGGTCAGCTCCTCGATTTCGTCCTCCTTGAGCTCGTGCTCAAGGGAGAACGCCTCGAGCTCGGCAGCTTCGAGATAACCACGCTCCTCAGCACCCTCGACGAGCGCCTTCGCCTGGTCGGAATCAAGCAGTTCGTGAAGCTGATTCTGTGTCAAATGTTCCTTTCAGGTCCTACTTTGTGATTCGCGGGCAACCTTCGCACTGTAGGCGGGTTCCCCTTTTATTTCCAGGGACAACCGCACCCTTTGGGGGTTCGACGGCAAAAACGAGACCTTGCTCTTCGTTATTCCGTTGCCGCCGGCTCTTTGGTTTGCGCGCGCACGGGAAACTCGAACTCGATCTTGTCCTCGTCGTTCAAGACGAGCCGGGCACGAAAAGGTTTGCCGTTGCGTGACCGGAACCCGGAGAGTACTTCCCGGGTCCGACGTTCCTCGATCAACTGGCGCGCGATCTCGGGCGTGAGAGTACGGCTGGCAACCCGTTTCCAGACCACAAAGCCGCACCCGACCTCCTCTCGGCTCTTCCAGCTCGTGCAGCCGTAGGCCTTCGAGTTCTCCTTGATGATCTCGCCGGTCTCGGCGCCGCAGCGCGGGCAAAGCCCGAGCTCGACGCGCACCGGACGGAGCTTCTCCTTGTCCAGAGCGGCAATCTGGTCGACCGTCTCCTTGGCGAAGTCGGCGATGCCCCTCATGAAGGCCTTGCGGTCGCCTTGACCGCGCTCGATGTCCGAGAGCTTGTGCTCCCAGTCACCCGTGAGCTCCGGCGACGTGAGCTTGTGCTCCTCGAGCATCGTCACCACCTGGATACCTTTCGGCGTCGCCTGGAGGTCCTTGCCGACGCGCTCGATGTACTCGCGGCGGATGAGCGTCTCGATCGTCTCGGCGCGCGTGGCCGGCGTACCGAGACCCGACTCCTTCATCGCCTCGCGCAGCTCTTCGTCGTCGATGAGCTTGCCCGCCGTCTCCATCGCCGAGAGCAGTGTCGCCTCGGTGTAGCGAGGCGGCGGCTTCGTCATCTTGTCCTCGATCTCGGCTGCGATGCACCGGACGGTCTGCCCTTCCTTCACTGCCGGGATCTCGCCGCCCTCCGACTCGTCCTCGGATTGTCGCTCCTGGTCGGGCTCGACGCCGTAGACGCCGCGCCAGCCGGCCTCGAGCGTGATCTTGCCGCGCGTACGGAACCGCTCCTCCTCGACGATGGTGATGACCGTCGTGCGGGCGTAGCGCGCCGGCGGATGGAAGACGGCGAGAAAGCGCTTCGCCACGAGATCGAACACGCGGCGCTCGTCGGGCGTGAAGGCCTCTAGATCCTTTTCGATGTCCGTCGGGATGACCGCGTGGTGGTCGGAGACCTTGGCGTCGTTGACGACACGTCCGAGCGGCAACTGGTCGAGTCCAAGTACGTACTCCGCGCCCTTGCGGTAGTCCTCGATCGGCTGCAACGTCGCGGCGGTCGGCTTGAGCTGCGGGACCATGTCGCCGGAGAGGAAGCGCGATGACGTTCGTGGATACGTGATCGCCTTCTTGCCTTCGTACAAAGACTGCGCGGCCTGCAACGTCCGGCGCGCGGAGAATCCGTAGCGGCGGTTCGCGTCGCGCTGCAGCGACGTCAGGTCGTAGAGCAGCGGCGCTCGCTCGGACTGCTCCTTGCGCTCGACCTTCTCGATCGTGCCGTCCTGCCCGGAGACCTTGGCGACGATCTTGTCCGCCCGTTCCAGGTCGCCGAAGATGCGCGTCTCGTCCCCTTCGAACCAGAGGCCCTGGTAGGGCGGCTGGAACGTCCCGTGGATCAGCCGGTAGGACTCGGGGACGAACGCCTGGATCTCCTGCTCGCGCCTCACGATCATCGCGAGCGTCGGGGTCTGGACTCGGCCGAGCGAGACGACACCGCCGACCCAGGCACGGCCGCGGATCGTCGCCGCGCGCGTCGCGTTCATGCCGACGAGCCAGTCGGCCTCGGAGCGCGAGCGAGCCGCCTCCTCGAGGGGCTGCATCTGCGGCCCGGGCCGCAGCTTCTCGAAGCCCTCGCGGATGGCCTGCTTCGTCATCGACGAGATCCAGAGTCGTTCGACGGGTTTCGGCGCCTTCTTGCTCGTCGCCGACTCGCCGAAAACAGACTCGTACACATACGCGAAGATGAGCTCGCCTTCGCGACCTGCATCGCAGGCATTGATGATGCGATCGACGTCCTCGCGTTTGAGCAGCGTCTCGATCAGCTTCAGTTGCTTCTTCGACTTCGCGTCACGCGGAACGAGCTTGAATCCGTCAGGTGGGACGATCGGCAGATCGGCCATGCGCCACTTCTTCCACTTCTCGTCGTACTCCTCGGGCTCGGCGAGCTGGACGAGATGGCCGACCGCCCACGTGATCACGTACTCGTCGGACTCGAGGAAGACCGCCTCTTCCCGGGTCGAGCGTGACTTCGTGGTTGACTTTGCGGCCTCGACGACCTCTTCATTCGTCGGCTCTTCGGCCTTCTTCTTGCCGCGCTTCGGCTTGATGTCCTCGAGCTTGCGGCGCTGGAAGGGACCGTCGAGCGCGCCCGCGAGATCACGGCCAACTGAAGGCTTCTCTGCGATGACAAGGGTCTTGGACATGAAAACACCATAGCGAGCGTCGGAAAGACCGCCCGGCCGGGGATACTTGGCGCGGTGCGGCCGAGTCCCCTCTATTTCGTCATCGGAGCCTTGTCGTGGCCCATCCTCAAGGGCTTGTTCCGATTGCGTGCCCAGGGGCGCGAGAATCTCCCCAAAGAAGGTGGCTTCGTCCTAGCCGCCAACCACCTCTCGAACTTCGATCCCTGGCCCCTCGGAGTCCCGATCTTTCGGAAGCGCTTCCTGCGGTTCATGGCGAAATCGGAGCTGTACTGGTGGCCGCTCAACCACGTGATCAATGCCGGCGGAGGCTTCCCCGTCCGTCGTGGCGAGCGTGACGTCGAGGCGATCCAGAGGGCGGTCGGCCTCGCCAGAGAGGGTTATGTCGTCGCGATGTTCCCGCACGGGACCCGCGAGCGCAAAGGCCTGGTGAAGAGGTACCAACAGAAGTCGCACACGGGAGCGGCACGGATCGCGCTCGAGGCCGGCGTGCCCCTCGTCCCCGCCGCGATCTCCGGCACAGACCGGCTCAGGCGCCTCGGCCCTCTGCGCGTGCGTTACGGCGAGCCGATCCCTCTCGACGACCTCCAGGACAGGGAGCCGTCGGCTGCCGCCCGCGTGGCGACCAACCGCCTGATGGCGGAGATCGACCGGCTGGGCCAGAACCTGTGACGGGGCCGCTGCTCGTCATCGACGGCGACTCGCTCACGCACCGTGCGTACCATGCGCTGCCGAAGTCGATGCGGCGCGCCGAGGGGAAGCCTGCCAACGCGATCATCGGTTTCTCGAACTTCCTCATGCGTCTATGGCAGGGAGAGGAGCCGCGTGCCGTGCTGGTCGGCTGGGACACGCTCTTCGTCCCGACGTATCGCCACGAGCTCTTCGCCGCCTATCAGGGTGGGCGCGAGTTCGATGACGAGCTGCTGGAGCAGCTCGACCTCCTGCCGGACGTCGTGCGAGCGTTCGGCTTCGCCGCGGCGAAGGGCGAGGGATACGAGGCCGACGACTTCCTCGCCGCAGCGGTGAAGCAGGAGGAGGAGCGCGGCGGCACCGCGGTCGTCGCCACTTCCGACCGCGACTCGTTCCAGCTCGCGAGTGGTCGGACGACGATCCTGCAGCCCATTCGCGGCGTCAGCGAACTGGCGCGCGTCGGCCCCGCCGAGGTGCGGGAACGCTACGGCGTCGACCCCGAGCAGGTGCCCGACTTCATCGCGCTGCGCGGCGATCCGTCGGACAAGCTGCCTGGCGCGCGCGGTGTCGGCCCGAAGACCGCAGCCAGCCTGCTCGCGCAGTACGGGACACTCGAAGCGATGCTCGACGACGGGCGCTTCGAGGCGCAGGCAGAGGAGCTGCGCATGTTTCGTCGAATGGCGACGCTAGACGCCTCCGCCCCCTTACCTCCCCTCGAAGATCAGCCCCCCAAATGGCCGGAGGCGTCTACTTTCTTCCGCGAGCTCGGCATGAATGCCCAGGCGGACAGGATCGCCGCACTCGCCTGAGAAAGCGCGCCGGAGCCAGACTGAAGTCAGGCACCGGAGAAATACCCTTCGAGCATCGACGTCCTGACGCATCCGGCGCTCGCCCGCTTGCATCCGACCGGCGACCATCCGGAGTCGCCCGCGCGACTCGCCCTCCTGCTGAAGGCGTTCCCCGGCTGGAGCGAAGGACGGCCCGCGACGACGGAGGAAGTCCTCCAGTGTCACACGCGTGAACATGTAGAGCGCGTTCTGGCAATCCGCGAGCCGACCTGGTTCGACGCCGACACCCCCGCGAGCGAAACGACTCCCGAAGCAGCGCTGCTCGCCGCAGGAACGTGCATCGAAGCGGCACGCTCGGGAGCGTTCGCGTTCGTCCGCCCGCCCGGACATCATGCGCTGAGCAGCCGCGCAATGGGTTTCTGCATCTTCAACAACGTGGCGATCGCCGCGCGCGCGGTACAGGCGCAAGGAGAAAAAGTCGCGATCGTCGACTACGACGTCCACCACGGCAACGGGACGCAAGAGATCTTTTGGGACGACGACACGGTGCTCTTCGTCTCGCTGCACCAGTGGCCGTTCTATCCGGGCAGCGGCGGTCCGACGGAGCAGAACGAGACGACGGTCAACATTCCGCTGAGCGCGGGCTCGGGCGACGACGAGTATCTGCGGGCCTTCGAGGACATAGTCGGCCCGGCGGTCGAGCAGTTCGCCCCGGACCTGCTCCTGGTCTCTGCCGGGTTCGATGCGCACGTCGAGGACCCGCTCGCACAGATGCAGGTCACCGCCGACGGCTTCCGTGAGTTGAGCCGTCGCTGCACCGAGCTTGCCCCGCGCGTCGCCGCCGTACTCGAAGGCGGCTACAACCTGGAGACCCTGCCCCGGCTCGTGGGCGCGGCGCTCGACGGATTCTCCGATGGAAGCACAACGGCCGGCTAAGCCGGCCGTTGGATCCTTCGCCACAGTGAGTTCGCTGCTCCCGAGGAGCGATGCACGATTCGTATCAGCAGTATCGGCTTGGAACCAAGCGTAGGCATCACCCACGCCGGGGGAAGCGGCTCACCCAAAAGTGGGTGACTCAGCGCCGTGCGGAGGACAGCGCCTCGAGAGCCTCGCGGCGGGACGAGACCCCCAGCTTCCGCAGCAAGCTCTTCACGTGCGAGCGGACCGTGTGCTCGGAGATGAACAGGCGCTTTGCGATCTCGTCCGTGCCCAGGTGCTCGTCGAGCAGGAGCAGCACCTCGAGCTCGCGCGCGGACAATGCAACGGCGATCGAGTCCGGCACGCCTGAGCTCTTGCCACCGCCGGCGCGCACCTGTTCGAGCAGGCGGCGTGCGACCGGCCCGGACAAGGCGGCCTCGCCGTTCGCGACGCCGCGCAGGAACTCGACGATCCGTTCGGGCGGCTCGCTCTTGAGCAGGTAGCCGGCAGCACCCGCGCGGATGGCGCTCAGAAGGTTCTCCTCCGTACCGGACGCGGTGAGGACGACCACCTCGCACTCGGGTGCCGCCTCCCGGAGTCGCGGCAGCGCGCTGAGGCCGTCCAGGCCGGGCATGGACAGGTCGAGCAGGATCAGATCGGGCTGCAAACGGCTCGCGGACTCGATCGCCTCCTCGCCGTCCGAGGCCTCGCCCGCCACCTCGAAACCATGCTGTGTGAGGAGCCCGCCTAGGGCGGATCGGGTCAGCGGATGGTCGTCGACTAGGAGAATTCGTTCAGGCATTGGCCTCCAGCCCTTATCGGCGGGCTTCTTTCTGCCGAAAAGAGTGAACATGCGGCAAGACGGCAGGGACGACTTTCAGGCCTGGCTTTGGGGAGAGATCCTGCTGTTCGGCCTGCTCGGCTCCTCTCTGGCGCTCTTCGTGTCGAATCCCGAGCTCCAGACGAAGTTTGCCCTGCCCCAGCTCGGCTTGGTGCTGCAGACGATCATGGCCTTTGCGGGCGCGATCATCGCGGTACTGGCCGGCATCCGCTTCTCGGTCGAAGGACGCCGGCTTGACCTCCTGCTCTGCACGGGCTTTCTCGTTGCCTCCCTGTCCATCGCCGCCTTCGCGGTCGCGCCCGTACTCAGCGGCGATCCGGTGCACCGCACCGAGGCCTGGGCAGGTGTGATCGGTCGCCTCTTTGCCTGGGTACTGATCTGCGCCGCACCGTTCGTGCCCGGCCGCTCCGGCTCGAAAGCGTTGCTCAACACCGCCGTCGCAGCGTGTGCAGCTCTCTTCGTCGCGTGGCTGGCGCTGCGCTCGTACGAGCTCAGCCTGCCCGAAGTGAGCGCCAACGCCGAAACACCCGGGCTGATGACGGGCTCCCTTGCCGCGCAGGCGTTGCTCAACCTGCTCGCCGTGGTCGGATTCGGGAAGCGCTTCTTCGAGAAGCGCGAAGACCTCGACCGGTGGCTCGCCCTCGGCGCGACGCTGATGCTGTTTGCATCGTTGCACTATGTCTTTACGCCGATGCTGGCCGCAGGCTCGGTGTCACGCGGAGACGCACTTCGCCTCCTGGCCTACGGCTTGCTCCTGGCGGGCGCCTGGCGCGCGATCAGCTATGCAGAGTTCGGCCGCGCCGTCGCGGAGGAACGCGCTCGGGTGGCACGCGAGATCCACGACGGCCTCGCGCAGTACCTGTTCGCCGTATCGACGCACGCGACGATGCTCCAGAACGGGGCGCCACAGAAAGAGACGCTCGCGAAGCTTCGCGAGGCGGCGAACGCAGCGCAGCAGGAAGCCCGGTTCGCAATTCTCGCGCTGTCTTCGGCCGCAGGTAATGCGCCGTTCGATGCCGCGCTGAGCCGGTACATCGAGTTCCTGACCGCCGACGGTGGGCTCGAGGTCGATCTCGAGATCGATCCGTCGGTCCGGCTCGCGCCGGACGAACAGATCGAAGTGTTCCGGATCGTGCAAGAAGGACTCGCGAACGTCCGCAAGCACGCGAACGCAGGGCGCGCCGAGGTGGTCATCGGGCTCCGCGACAACGAGCGCTTTGTGTCCGTCCGCGACGACGGCGAGGGCTTCGACGGTCAGCCGACCGCGGCAGGCCAGGGACTGAAGAACATTCGCGCGCGCACGGAGAACATTGAGGGTGGCTTCACGCTGACCTCCAAGCCGGGGTTCGGCACCGCCCTCGAAGTGATCCTGCGGGCCTAACGGCCGGGCTCAGGCAGCCACGGACTTCGAGCGCCTCGTCGACCGCTTCTTCGGCTCGGGCGGAGCGACGTCCCGCCGGACCGGCGTTCGGAGCCACTTGGAGGTCTGGTCGGCCGGGACCGGCTTGCTCAGGCAGTAGCCCTGGGCCAGGTCGCAACCGAGCGCGGCGAGCCGCTCGAGGATCTCCTCGCTCTCGACGCCCTCCGCGACCACCCGCAGGCCGAGGCTGTGCGCGAGCTCGATCGTCGAGCGAACGATCGCATCGTCCTCGTCGTTGGTGCCCATGTTCTGCACGAAGGACTTGTCGATCTTGAGCACGTCCACTGGCAGCTCCTTGAGGTGGCTGAACGATGCATAGCCACTGCCGAAGTCGTCGATCGCGAGCCGCACACCGCGTCGGCTCAGGCGGTGGAGCATCTTCTGGACTCGCTCCGGATCGGTCATCACGGCGCTCTCGGGAATTTCCAGCTCGAGCGTCGGCGGGTCGAGCTTCCAGCGTCGCAGAGCCTCGGACACTTCCTCTTCCAACCGGGAATCGGCGAGATCGCGCTCGGCGAGGTTCACCGCGACGGTGACCGGCACTCCAGCGTCGTGCCAGGCCCGGCATTGTCCGAGTGCGGCATCGAGCACGTACCGGGTGATCGGGCGGATGAGAGCGCTCTGGCGTGCGACCGGGATGAACGCGTCGGGAAGAAGAACTCCCCTCGTGGGATGCAGCCAGCGAACAAGCGCTTCCACGCACAGCGTCTCGCCCGTCGCCAGGTCGACCTCGGGCTGGTAGTGGACGACGAACTCCTTGTCCTCGATCGCGCGCTTGATCTCCCCGACGAGCCCGAGTCGAGCGTGCGAATGCTGGTTGTGCTTGGCCTCGTAGACGACCGGGACGTGTGCTTCCTTGCTCGCGTAGAGCGCGATGTCGGCGTGACGCAAGAGCGATTCCGCGTCCGCCCCGTGCTCCGGGAAGACCGCGATTCCGATGCTCGTCTCGAGCTGGAGCGTCAGACCGTCGATGGCGAACGGCTGGTCCAGGGCGCGTCGGATGCGCTCCGCGACGAACAGCGCGCTCGTTCCGTCGCGTGCACCCCCGAGCACGAGGGCGAATTCGTCGCCGCCGAGGCGCGCGACTGTGTCGGACGCTCTGCTGACGCCTCGCAGCCTTGTTGCGAGCTCTTCGAGAACTGCATCGCCGGTCTGATGGCCGAGGGTGTCGTTGATCTCCTTGAAGCGGTCGAGATCGAGCAGCATCAGCGCGAAGCCTTCGTTCGCGCGCTTCGCCGAGACGAGTGCGTGCTCGACCCGGTCGCGGAACAACCTGCGGTTCGCAAGCCCGGTCAGTGCGTCGTACAGCGCAAGCTTCTCGATTTGCTCTACCTGACCACGCAGGCGGGCAGTGACGCGCCGGAGGAGCGGAAAGAAGGACACGTAGAGCGTCAGCAGGACGAGCTGAAGGATCCCGAGCACCGGCAGCAGACCTTTGCGCCCGGCGTGCGCGATCGGCTCGTAGTCTTCGGCCAGCTCGAGCACGCCGGCAGGCTCCGGTGAGCCAGCGAACGGGACGGGAACGAAGACCTTCAGAACTTTGCGCGGAGTGGGATTCAAACCGACACCGATCGTCGTAACGGCCTTGGTGACCCTGCCGTCGAGTGCGGCGCGAGCCTGCGGTGTCGCCGGCCTCGTGCCGGCGAGCGCCGGGTCGTTGGAGAACGTGATGCGGCCGTCCCTGCCGTAGAGCACGAGCCGCAAGGTGTCTCCGACCAGGACGTCTCGATTCGCGAGCCGCTCGAGCAGCGTCGCACGCTGACCGTCGACGGGTCGGGCAAAGTCGGATGGACGAAGCTGCTCGCCGAGGACGGAGCGTGTGACGAACCGAGCGTGGAAGACGGCGGCGGTCTCCGCCTGCGTGATCGCGTGCTGCCGCACGAAGATGAGGATGACGAACGCGCCGAGCGAGAGCAGAACTGCGGTCGACACGGCAAAGCGCAGAACGAGACGGGGCGGGTTCTGCACGTCCGTCGGGCCGTTCGCCGGCGAACGCCTCAATCGGGCACGCAGCCGCGAAGGCTTGAGATGTTCGACGGCTCGCAACATGGGCGTCTGGTAGACGCGTCCCGTTTAGGGACCGGCCTTGGCCTTTCCCTTCCCAGGGTTGGAGGGATCGGCTGCTTTGTCGTTGCCGTTGCCGTTGCCGTTCCCGTTGCCGTTCCCGTTCCCGTTGTCCTTGTCCTTGTCCTTGTCGTTCCCGTTCCCGTTGCCGTTGCCGTTGTCGGCCGGATCAGACGGTGCGGGCGGGCTCTCGGGTGCAGAGCTCTCCTCTTCCCCAGCTGCAGGCTCGGCGGCGGGAGGCTCGGCTTCGTCGCCGGCCGCGGGCGGGTCCTCCACTTGCGAAGTCGTGCCGCCGTCGGGGGGAGAGGGTGAACTTGTCTGGCCCCCAGCGGCTGGTGCGTCGCCACTCGAATCCGGAGGAGCGGACGGAGCAGGCGGATTGCCGCCGCCGGCTGGTTGATTCGAGCTGCTGCCCTCAGACTTCGCAGCGGGCGGCGGCTCATTCGATCCCGAGCCGTGGTCTTCGTTGCCCGTGGCGGGTGTGTTCGACTCGGTCGAAGCGAGAGCCTGATCCGCGCCGGCGGCACCCAGCGTCCGGTCGGAAGCGTCAGGTGCGCCGAACTCGGCGTTGGGTGAGGAAGTCCGATTTCGCGACCGAGCGCTGAAGGCCGGCTCGTTCTCGCCTCGCGTCCAGCTGTTGGAGCCGAGTGCCACCGTTACGAAGCCGGAGTTGCCACCGCCGCTGCCGGATTCCTGCAGCGCGCCGCGGAACGGCGCCGACAGATGGTCGACGACGCTTGGCGGAAGCGCGAACGCGCCGACCGCGGACGCGGGCACGAGGAACGCGGCGACAAGGCCAATGGCGAGCGAGTGGGAGCTGCCGAGCAACCAGTTGACAGCCCGCGGCTTCTTCCGCCTCTTGCCTGCCTGGCGCTCTTCGTGAGCGTGCGAGACGAAGAAGCCGGCGAACTCGTCGTCGAATGTCGTGATGCCGCTCTCGACGGACTGCAGCTTGCCTCTGACAGCGAGGAGGAGTGCGCGCCAGTGCTCTCGGAGCGCCTGCTCGTAGGCGCGCTCCCGAGCTACGACGGTGCGCGGGCGGCCGGTCGGGGTTTGGGTGAACCGGTCCTCGCCCGGATCAGGCAGAGGGAGCGGGAGCTGCACGTACCTGCCCCGCATCGCGAACTGAATGGCAGCGTTCGCCTCCGCCTCGACCATCGCGAAGTCGCTGGCACCGTACCGCCCAAGCGTCCGTTCCAGCTCGAAACGCGAGCGATGTACGGCCACGCGAGTGCCGGCTCCATAGGAAGCCACAGCTGCCGTTCGGGTCTCCGACGTTCCTTGCCGCAAGTTGACCGTCCAGTCCGCAGGGTCTGGACGAAGATTCGGCGTAAAACGGGGAGTTCGCTCTCCTCCTTTAGAGGGATCCTGCTTAGGCTGCCCCGGTGAACGGAGCAGTGGTGCTTTGCGCCGACGCCGTCGCGGGCTGGCACGCCTCTTGGCTCAGCGCTTTCGGCTTGCGCTCAGAGCGGGACGCCAACGCGTGGCGAGCTCTGGACCGACCTCATTTCATCTACTTCGCTGCAGTCACCCTTCGTCCGGAGGCGCCTGCCGAGGCGGTGCGCCGCGCGCCCGGCAGCATCTGCGACGCGTGGCAGATGCTCGACCTCGAGCCG
>Ga0184632_10000036_pt1 | contig 36859 bp, 35 predicted proteins | sample PLM31_50_b1_FD_133153 | JGI IMG/M metagenome (GOLD analysis project Ga0184632, IMG submission 133153) | Groundwater sediment microbial communities from an aquifer in East River, Colorado, USA - PLM3-1_50_b1 | ecosystem: Environmental > Terrestrial > Soil > Riparian zone | place: USA: East... | reverse complement strand
CCCTACCTGCAAGGGACATGAGCGAGACCTACGACCTCTATCAACAAGGACGCGCGCACCTGCGAAAAGGCCGCGCCGCGCAGGCGACCGTCGCGCTCGAGAAGGCCAAGCGGCGCGAGCCGGACAAGGCCTCGATCCGCGAGGCGCTCGGGATCGCTTACCTGCGAATTCAGCGCTACGAGGAGGCGGAGGAGGAGTTCCGCGCGATGCTCGAGCTCTCGCCCGCCGACCACTACGCGCACTACGCACTTGGGCGCGCGTTGGAGAAGCAAGGGAAGCAAGCCGAAGCGAACGGCCACTACAAACTGGCCAGCTCGCTGCGACCGCAGAACGAGCACTATGCGTCACGCATCCTCGATCTCGATCGTGACGACGACGGCCCGACCGACGACTCTGACTAGCGCGACACGCCAGGCGCAATGAGAGCGGTCTGTCAGCGCGTCTCCGGGGCCCGGGTGAGCGTCGCGGGCGCCGTCGTGGGGGAGATCGGCGCGGGGCTCGTCGTGCTGCTCGGGGTTGCGATGACTGATTCCAGGGAAGAGGCCGAGCGGCTTGCCGGGAAGATCAGCCGCCTACGCGTGTTCGAGGACGAGGCCGGCAAATTCGACCGCAGCCTGATCGCCGTCGGCGGCGCCGCTTTGGCCGTGAGCCAATTCACCCTGATTGCCGACACCCGGAAGGGAAACCGGCCGAGCTTCGCCGCCGCGGCTCCCCCGGAGCAGGCGGAGCCGCTCTACGACCGGTTTTGCGAAGCCCTGGCGGCGGAGGGCGTTCCCGTGGAGCGCGGCGTGTTCGGCGCGCGGATGCAGCTCTACCTCGTCAATGACGGGCCTGTGACGATCGTTCTCGACACGTAGAACGCCCCGGTCTCGTTCTCATCACTCCCAAGGTCTAGTCACATCAGGACCTTCGTGGCGGGGCCGGTGCAGATGCACGCTCCACCATGAACCGGAGAGGGGGAACGCTTCCAGGCTTCTGCGGATTGCGGGCGTCTGGTGGCAGACCCATGGACGAGACGAGAGGACCCACATGACTGGCTGGACGCTGAAAGTCGCGAAGTTCACCTCAATGGTGGGTCTGCTGATTGCCGGCGTCGGTGCGTCAGCAGCCTTCGCTGATCCTGGCAACGGGAACGGGAACGGGAACGGGAACGGTCCTCCGTCGACTGTCCCCGGATCCCCCGGCGACGATTGCTCGCATGGCAACTCCGGAAAGGATTGCCGTCCCGACCCGAACGAGAACGGGAAGGACTGCGACGACCATGGGAAGGCCAGGGGCAACGAGGATCACTGCGATCAAGCGGCCACGACAACGACTGGCACCACGACGACGACTGGGACGACGACGACGACGACCGGCACCACCACCACGACCGGCACCACGACGACGACCGGGACGACGACCTCTGGAACAACCCAGGGCACTCCGCCCACTCCTAGCGGCGGATCACCATCGGGCGGGTCGAGCGGATCGGGACCGTCGCCAGCGCCGGTTTCACCGGAGACAAAGCCAGAGCTTGAAGAGGCGCTGGCAGAGCAGGTAGAGAAGTCCCGCAAGGGTCCGGTCTCACACGCAAGCGCCAAACCCGGCGAACTGCCCTTCACAGGATTTCCCGCCTGGACTCTCGCCATGGTCGGGTCGCTGATGCTGGCAGCCGGCCTCGGGCTTCGAAAACTCGCCTCGTAACACGGGCAGCCCGCCACAGCGGAGAAAGATCGAGCGATCGCGCGCCTCTGTGGCGCGCGATCGCTCTCCAGCGGCCGCGTCCGTAGTAGGCCGAGCTGACCCTGCGCCCGGGGCTCCGGGATAGGCCTACTTGCTATCCTGCAAACACCACATTTCGAGCGGTTTGCGAAATGGGCCTGCGGGCCCATTTTTTGTGACATGGCCAAAGCGCATGACAAGGAGAGAGAGCTGACGCGGGAGATCGCACCCAAGGTCGAAAACGCACTGCCGGGCACCGAGGTGCTCGCGGTAGAGCTGTCTGGACCGGAGCGCTTCACCGTCTTCGTCGACCATGCCCAGGGCGTCGACCATGCCCTGTGCGAGCGGGTGACGAACGTCCTCAGGGACTATCTCCGCGAGTACTCGATCGACGTCTCGTCGCCGGGGCTCGAGCGGCCCCTTCGCACGCCTGCGCACTTTCGCAACGTGGTGGGCCGCCGAGTCGTCCTGCGCACCGACAAGAAGAGTCGCTTCCGCGGGAAAGTCGTGTCGGCAGGCGACCGCAGCGTGACCGTGAAGACCGACGCCGAGTCGGTAGACATCCCGTACGACGCGATCGTCCGGGGCAACCTGATCGTAGAAGTGGGTGAGAGATGAGCCAGGAGATCGTCGAGGCAGTACGAGACATCGAGCGCGAGAAGGGAATCGAGAGCGGCACGCTCGTCGCGGCCCTCGAGGACGCGCTCCTCGCTGCCTACAAGAAGATGCCGGGCGCCGCGCGCCACGCGATCGTCGAGATCGACGAGCAGGGCGACTTCCGCGTCTTTGCGGTCGAGCTGCCCCCGGACGTCGAGGAGCGCCTGATCGAAGAGGCGCGCGAGCGCAAGCTCGAGGAACTGGAGGCACTCGAGGTCGAGACGGGCGAGCGCTCGCATACGCTCATCTCCGATAACGACCTCGACGTCGACTGGTCCGACATTCCCGAGTCACAAATCAAGCGCGAGGATGTCACTCCCGAGAACTTCGGCCGCATCGCCGCACAGACGGCGAAGCAAGTCATCCTGCAGCGCATCCGCGAGGCGGAGCGGGCAATGATGTACGACGAGTACGTCGACCGCGTCAGCGAAGTCGTGACGGGCATCGTGCAGCAGGCCGGCGACCGCAACAACGTCCTGGTCGACCTCGGCAAGGTCGAGGCGCTGCTGCCCCGCTCCGAGCAAGTGGACGGCGAGCGCTACGAGCAGGGCTCGCGCATCAAGGCGGTCATCACCGAGGTGCGGTCCGGCACGAAAGGGCCCCAGGTCATTCTGTCCCGGCGCGATCCCGAGCTGATCAAGACGCTCTTCGAGCTCGAGGTTCCGGAGATCGCGGATGGGCTCGTCGAGATCCGCGGCGTCGCCCGCGAGCCCGGCTATCGGTCGAAGATCGCAGTCGAGTCGCATGCCCAGGGCGTCGACCCGGTCGGCGCGTGTGTCGGGCCGAGAGGCTCGCGCGTGCGCATGGTCGTGTCGGAGCTCCGCGGCGAGAAGATCGACATCATCCCGTGGAACCCCGAGCCGGCGCGCTTCGTCGCGAAGGCACTGTCCCCCGCACGTGTGCGGGAGGTCTTCGTCGACGACGAGACGAAAGAAGCGACTGTCATCGTGCCGGACGACCAACTGGCGCTCGCGATCGGCAAGGAGGGGCTCAACGCCCGACTGGCCGCGCGGCTGACCGGCTGGAAGGTCGACATCCAGTCCGACACGGAGTTCGCGCAGGCCGAGGCCGCGGCAGCATACGGCGCCGGCGACGGCACCGAGGAGTTCACCGGCCGGTGCTCCGCCGTGCTCTCCAACGGGAAGCGGTGTCCAAACGAGGCACTGCCCGGTTCTCGTTACTGCGGTCTGCCGGCGCACCAGGCGCTGGCGCTCTCCGACAGCGGCAACGGCCAGCACGTGGTCGCGGAAGCTCCTGCCGAGCTACAGACGGAGGCCGCCGAGGCCGAGGAGCCGCAGCCGACGGCAGAGGTTCAGGCGGAAGAGAGTGCAGGACCGATCGACGAGGTGGCGGCCGAAAACACAGAGTCCGTGGAGCCCGAGCAAGTCGCGGCCGGCGTCCCTTCGGTGGAGCCGGGCGACGAGGACGGCCAGGAGCATCCGCAGACTGCGTGACGGAGCCGATCAGGAGCTGTATCGGGTGCGGCCGCAGAGGGCCGCAGCACGAGTACCTGCGGTTCGTGGCGAAGGATGGGGCGCTCGTTCCCGGGGGCGGCGAGCCGGGTCGCGGAGCCTATACCTGCCGGCGGCTCTCCTGCTTCGAGCGGGCGGTGTCGCGCCGCGCGTTCAACCGCTCGCTCCGCCAAACCGTCCGGGTCGAGCAGGAACTGTCATCCCTCTACACTTGAACCCGTAAATGGCAAACGAATCCGGCCCAAATAGACCGAACCGGCCGATGCGGCCCCGTCAGGGTGGTCCAGGACAGCGCCGCAAGCGCCGTGTGGTCATCGACAACGCGGCCAACCGCCCCCGAGACGTCCGGCAGCAGCAGCGAGACCGCGAAGCCGCGCGCCCGAAGACTCCCCGGGAGGTCGTCGCACCGACCGGCCCCGTCGCCGTCCAGTCCGGCGTCACCGTCCGCGACCTGTCGCAGGCGCTCGGCGTCCCGGCCCCCAAGATCATCATGTTCATGATGGGCCTGGGGAAGGCCGTGACGATCACGCAGACCCTGAGCGACGAGGAGGTCGAGCTGATCGCCGCCGAGCTTGCTCCTGAGCGCGAGCTGACGATCAAGCACGCGGCAGACGAGGACGAGGAGCCGGAGGCATTCGAGGACAGCGCGGCCGATCTCGTCCCGCGGCCCCCGGTGGTCACGATCATGGGTCACGTCGACCACGGCAAGACCACGCTGCTCGACGCGATCCGCAAGACCTCCGTGGTGGAGACTGAGGCGGGCGGCATAACGCAGCACATCGGCGCGTACCAGGTCGAGCACAACGGCCGGAAGATCACGTTCCTCGACACGCCGGGTCACGAAGCTTTCACGGCGATGCGCGCCCGCGGCGCGAAGGTCACTGACATCGCAGTCCTGGTCGTTGCAGCCGACGACGGCGTCATGCCGCAGACGAAGGAGTCGATCTCCCACGCCCGCGCGGCGGAGGTGCCGATCGTCGTCGCGGTCAACAAGATCGACGCTCCGGATGCCGATCCAACCCGGGTCCGCAACGAGCTCTCGGTCGAAGGGCTCCAGCCCGAGGAGTGGGGAGGCACGACGCAGTTCTCGGACGTCTCCGCGAAGCTGGGCCAGAACCTCGACGACCTGCTCGAGAAGGTCCTCCTCGTTGCGGACGCCGAGCTCGAGATGACGGCGAACCCCAAGGCAGAGGCGTCCGGTCCGATCATCGAGTCGCGTCTCGACGTCGGTCGCGGCCCGGTCGCGACGATGCTCGTCCACCGCGGGACCCTTCGCGTAGGTGATGCGGTGGTCGCAGGCGACGCCTGGGGGAAGGTACGCGCGCTCTACAACTACCGCGGCGACAAGGTGAAAGAGGCGCTCCCCGGCGAGCCGGTCGAGATCCTCGGCTTCGACAAGCCGCCGCCTGCCGGCGAGCTCTGCCGTGTTGTGGAGAACGAGCGCGGCGCCCGGGATTTCGCGAACGCGCGTGGAGAACGCCTCCGCCGGGAGCAGCGAGCGCAGACGTCGAAGGGCGTCTCGATCGAAGGGCTCTTCGAGCAGCTCGGCGCGGGTGCCGTCCAGGATCTGAACCTCGTCGTCAAGGGCGATGTGGTCGGCTCCGTCGAGGCGGCCGTTTCGGAGCTCGGCAAGATCCAGCATCCCGAAGTGCGCGTGCACGTCATCCACCAGGGCGTCGGCGGGATCACCGAGAACGACATCATGCTCGCGTCGGCATCAGGTGCCACAGTCGTCGGGTTCAACGTGCGGCCCAACGCCGAGGCCCGCGCGCTCGCGGAGCGCGAGGGCGTCGAGATCCGGACCTACCGCGTCATCTACCAGCTCACGCAGGACATCGAGCAGGCGCTCGTCGGGATGCTGAAGCCCGTCGAGACCGAGGAGACACTCGGCGAGGCCCAGGTCCGGGCACTCTTCAAGGTGTCCCGCCTCGGCACGATCGCCGGTTGCATGGTCACGAGTGGGCTGATCCGGCGCGGCGCGCAGGTGCGCGTCGTCCGCGACGGAACCGTCGTCCACGAGACGACGATCTCGCAGCTGAAGCGGTTCAAGGACGACGCGCGTGAGGTGGCCGAGGGCTTTGAATGCGGAATCCTGCTCGACGGCTTCAACGACGTGAAGGAAGGCGACGTCCTCGAGGCCTTCGAGACGCGTGCGGTCGAGCGGACGACGCTCGACGAGCCCGCCACCGCAGCTACCACCTAAGCGCTCTCCACGCGCTTCAATACGGGTCGTGGGGGCTGGCTACGTCGGGATCCTGAGCGTCGAGCTGCACTTTCCCGAGGCAGGCTCGCTCAAGGGCAAGCGGAAGTACGTCAAGTCCGCCAAGGCGCAGCTGCAGAACAGGTTCGGCGCGTCGGTCGCCGAGGTCGACCATCACGAGCTCTGGCAGCGCGCAAGGCTGACGCTGTCCTGTGTAGCGCGCGAGTACAGAGAGGCGGAGCGGCTGCTCGACGAGGCGGAGCGCTACCTCTCCGGGCAGGAGTTCGAGCTCGTCCGCGCCGAGCGTGACGTCGTCACGATCGGCTAGGCCCCTAGACCGCGCCCTGCACGATCATCGCGCTCCCTGCAACGAGGAGGACGCCGCCGACGGCGCGTAGGAGCTGGCGCTCGTCGAGCCTCCCCGTGAATCGGGCGCCGAGCAACGCGCCGGGAATCGACGCTCCGGCGCCGACGCCGAGCAAGGTCCAGTCGACTCCATTCGCGAGGTGGCCGAGCACGCCGGCCACGCCGAGGAAGAAGCCGACCAGGGCGTTCGTCCCGACCGCGCGAAAGGCATCGCCTCCGACGAACCTCAGCAGCGCCCCGATTCGGAGCGCGCCGAGGATGAGGCCGACGAAGCCGCCGAGTAGACCGATCGCGGCGCCGCTGACGACCGCCGCGGCCGGGTTCGGCTCGGTCTCGAGTGCGGGTTGCGAGCGATGCCGCGGCCGCAAGAGGTCGAAGCCGAAGAGGATGAGCGTGACGCCGATCGCGATGAGGAGCGCGTCGCCTGGGACGGCGCCCGACAGCAATCCGCCGATGAGCGCCCCGGCGATCGAGGGAGGCGCCATCCACAGAACGAGTCGCCAGTCGATCCTGCCGGCGCGGACGTGGGTGATGGCTGCAGCGAGGGCCGCGAGCGCGGAGACGCCGATGTTCGCTCCGGCGCCGGCGGCCGGGCTCGAGGCCGCGAGCACGAGGACCGGGAGTCGAATGTTGCCGAGCACGAGGCCGACCAGGCCGCCGGCCAGGGCCGTGAGGAAGCACCAGATCGCGATACCGGTGAGCAGCAGGGCGTGCAGACGCTTGAATATCCCTGATGCCCGAACGAATGCGCCGAATCAACGAGTCTGTCCGGCAGGTCCTCTCGGAGGCGGTCGGACAGCTGAAGGACCCTCGGATCGGATTCGTCACCGTGACAGGCGTGAAGACGTCGCAGGATTTGCGTCACGCGCGTGTCTTCGTCTCCGTTCTCGGCTCCGAGCGGAAGCGAGTGGCGACCATGGCCGGGCTGCAGGCGGCTCACTCGGTCCTGCAGGCTCGTCTCGCGAGCGAGCTCCACATGAAGCGAACCCCTCTGCTGGCCTTCGAGTACGATCCGTCGGTCGAGCGCGGGGTCCGCATGACCAAGCTGATTGATGAGCTCGCACCAGACGACAGCGAGTGACGTAACAGCGGTCGTGGACGCGATTCGCGCTCACGATCGCTTCGTCCTCACCACCCACGAGAACCCCGACGGTGACGCCTTGGGCTCGCTGCTCGCTGCGAAGCTCGCGTTCGACCGGCTCGGGAAGGACAGCGTCATGGTCCTCTACGGTGACGCGCCGCTTCCGCAGGAGTACGCGTTCATGCCGCTCGACGACCTCCAGCGGCGGTGGCCGGACGACGTGTCGGAGCGGGTTCTGGTCGCACTCGACTGCGCGAATGAGAGCCGGATCGCGGACCCCGAGGTCCTGGGGCGCGTCCCGTTGTCGATCAACATCGACCACCACCACGACAATTCGCGCTTCGGTCAGATCAATCTCATCGTCCCCGAGGCCTCGTCGACGGGAGAAGTTCTCCGTGACCTGCTGCGCGAGCTCGGTCTGGAGCTCACGCCTGACATGGCGGAGGCGCTGTACATCGCGCTCGTCACTGACACCGGCAGGTTTCAGTACACGAACACCACGCCGAAGGCGCTGCGCCTCGCCGCGGAGCTGGTGGAGGCCGGGGCCGACGTGCACCGGATCTTCCAGGGCGTCTACGAGTCGATCGACTTCGCCAAGCTGAAGCTGCTCGCACGCGCACTTGAGCGTGCGCAGGTCTACGAAGGCGGCCGGATCGTCGTCTCGTACCTCCTGCGCACAGATTTCGCGGAAGTCGGCGCCGCCGAGCCGTACTCGGAAGGGATCATCGACTACCTGCGGGCGGTCGAGGGCGCCGACATGGCGGTCCTGATCCGCGAGCCGCCGAGGCAGGACGGTCCGACGCGGCGCGTGAGCCTCCGCGCGAGCATCGACGAGCTCGACGTCTCGGCCATCGCGCGCAAGTCGGATGGTGGCGGTCACCGGCAGGCGGCCGGCTTCTCGAGCGAGTCGTCGATCGCCGAGATCACGGACTTCGTGCGCCGGGAATTCCTTGCCTCCCCGCGCGCTTAGCCCGAGCGGACTCGTGCTGGTGGACAAGCCGGCCGGTCCATCGTCGTTCGCGATCGTGGCGGACCTGCGCCGGAAAACCGGTGCACGCACGGGACATGCGGGGACTCTTGACCCATTTGCCACAGGGTTGTTGCTGTTGTTGTCTGGCTCGGCAACTAAACTTGCGTCGTGCTTCGTGGGACTGGACAAGCGATACGTCACTGAGGTCGATCTCACGGCCAGGACGTCGACCGGCGATCCCGAGGGCGAGATCATCGAGCGGAACGATCCGCCACCCGGGGACGAGCTGGAGCACCGGCTCGCGGCCCTCCGCGGTGAAGTGGAACTGCCGATTCCCGCCGCCTCGGCGGTGAAGATCGGCGGGGAGCGCGCCTACAAGCTTGCGCGTCGTGGCGTCGCCGTCGAGATGCCGATGCGGCGCTCGCGTGTCGATGCGCTCGACGTCATCTCGTATACGGGAGGAGTCGTGCAGCTGGACCTGCGCGTCAGCTCCGGCACCTACGTGCGCGCCATTGCGGATGCGTTGGGCGGCCACTGCCGCACGTTGCGCCGGACGGAGATCGGTCCGTTCACCATCGACGAGGCCGATCCCGAGCGGTTCATCCCGCACGACGAGGCACTCGCGCGCCTGTGAAGGTCGCCCACCGGCTCGAAGAGCTCCCGCCCGGCGAACGCTCCGTCGCGATCGGAAGCTTCGATGGCGTGCACCGCGGACACCGCGCCGTCCTCGAGGCTGCGGCCGACGCGGGGCGGCCCGTGACCGTGGTCACCTTCTGGCCGCATCCGCGCCTGGTGCTCGGCAACCAGGTCGAGCTGCTCTCCACACTCGAGCGTCGACTCGAGCTGATGGACGAAAGCGGGGTCGACGAAGTGCTGGTGGTGGAGTTCACGCCGGAGCTGGCGGGGAGCGAGGCGGCGGAGTTCGCGGAGTCCCTGCTGCGGCGGCTCGGAGCCCGCGTGATCGCGGTCGGCGAGAACTTCCGGTTCGGGCGTGCAGCGGCCGGTGACCCGGAGCTGCTGAAAGAGCTCGGGTTCGAGGTCAGGACAGTGCCCACGCTCGAGGGGATCTCGTCGAGTCGCATCCGCGGACTTCTTCGCGAGGGCGAGGTCGTGGAGGCAGCTCGGCTGCTCGGCCGCCCAGCGGAGATCGAGGGGACGGTTGTCTTCGGCGACCGGCGCGGGGGAACGCTCGGCTATCCGACCGCGAACCTGGCGGTGTCGGAGAACCTCCTCGTGCCCGGTTACGGGATCTACGCCGGCGAGGCCCTGGGCCACCGGGCCGCGGTCTCGATCGGCGTGAACCCGCATTACGGCGGCGACGAGCGCCGCGTCGAGCCGCACCTGCTCGATTTCGACGGCGACCTGTACGGACGGAACCTGCGCGTCGAGCTCTGGGAGCGACTGCGCGACGAGCGCGCCTTTCCCAGCGAGGCCGAGCTCGTGGCTCAGATCGCGCAGGACGTCGAGCGAACGCGCGCGGCCGTACGTCCGGTCTGACCGCCGGCGCAGTTTCAACGAGTCACGGCATCGGTTTCAACATGCAAAGCCGCCCGGGTCGAACAAACCGCGGGCCCTGTCCTCCGTAACTCGACTCGGGAGTGAGCGTTACGCAAGTTTCCGCAAAGAGCGGAGTCTTCTTGACGTGGATTCGAAATCGGGAGACGGGTCACCGAGCCTGACCGTGCTCGAGAGTGTGCGGTGCCTTGAGTGCGGGGCCATCTACGCCAAGCCCGCCGACGGGGGCACGGTGCGGGAAAATCCCGGGTGCCCGGAGTGCACGTACGTCGGCTGGGTGGCCGCGGAGATCTCGAGGACGTTCAGCGAAGCGTGGATGCCGCGCCGTTCCGGCGTGGGTCACCTGCAGCACCCGCACGGCTGATCACGCTGACGCCGCCGAAGTAATGATGCTGCCCGGGCCAGCGACGGACGGTTCGTCCGCGCTGCTCCAGTGACGTGAGCGCGCCCTCGTCGACGCCCGGCTCTGCATTCACGACGTCGGGAGCTGGGTGGAACCGCGGGCGCGCGACCGCGGCTGCAGGCTCGAGCCCTTCATCGAGGATGCCCGCCAAGACGCCGAGCAGCGCCGTCCTCAGTCTCGTCCCACCGGCGGAGCCCGCCGCGAGCGCGAGCCCGTCGTCGTCGAAGACGAGCGTCGGCGCCATCATGCTCAGCACCCGATCCCCTGGATCGAGCCGGCCACGCAGCAGATCCGCCTCGCCGAGCATGCTGTTCAGATGAAGGTCGAGCCCGGGGAGGAAGTCACCCGACCCGAGGCCAAGGCTGGTGGTGAAGACGCAGGCGTTGCCGTCGCCGTCGACGACCGCGACGTTGGTCGTGTCGCCGCCACCTGAGCGCGGCGCCTCGAGCACGTCGACGAGGGTGAGGACACGTTGTCCCTCGTCGCGGCCGCGCAGCCGCGGCAGACGCGCCAGGGTCTCAGGGACTCCGGACAACCCGCCCCGCGTCAGAGGCCTGAACTCGAGGTAGACCGACGAGACGGGCTCCTGCCAGCGCGCCTCGTAGCGTTCGAGGTCCGCCTCCGTCACCAGCCCACCGCGTTCGGCGCAGAGTGCGAGGAGCGCCTCGGCGATCGATCCCCGGTACGCCGAGCCGGCCGCTCCTTCGGCTGCCAGCGCCTCGAGGGCAACGGCGAGGCCCGGCTGTTCGAGCCGCGACCCTGCTTCCAGGAGCTGCCCGCCGGGTGAATAGATCCGCGCGCCCTCGTTCATCGTCATGACGGGCGCGAGCATCGCCAGGCAGGCGGCGTGTGCCGCCGGAAAGTCGACGCCGTCGCGCGCGAGCCGGAGCGCGGGCTCGACGATGCGGACCCAGGGAAGCCGACCGTGTTCGCGCCACAGGAGCTCGAGCCCCGCCGGCAGGCCGGGCACACCGCAGGACGCAGGCCCGACGGCGTAGTGCACGAGCTCGGCGCCGAACCTCACGTCTAGCTGAAGCAGCTCGACGTCGCGTCGGTGGGCGCCGAGACCTGGGACGGCGACGAAGCAGTCCAAGTTGCGCGTCCGGCCGCTCGCCGCATCGAAGTAGATTGCGTGGCCGCCTCCGAGCAGCCCGGTCATCACGGTCTCGGCGACGCATGAAGCGAGTACGGCGGCGACGGCCACGTCCGCGGCGCTACCGCCCTCCTCGAGGATCTCGACTCCCGCTGCCGTCGTCGCGGGATGGCCTGCAGCCACTGCCGCGCGCATCGCGGCAGAAGCTATCGCGTGCAACGGCCGCTCCGATGCAGCCGCTAGGTTGCCAAGGTGGCTGGTGCACCCGAGCAGCTGCCGCTGGTGTACGCCCGCGGCCTCGTCAAGAGCTTCGGCGATCTCGTCGCCGTCGACGGGATCGACTTCGACGTGCAGCGCGGCGAGTCTTTCGGGTTCCTGGGACCGAACGGTGCAGGCAAGACGTCGACGATGCGGATGATCGGTTGCGTCTCCCCGCCGTCGGGCGGAACGCTGCGAATTCTCGGCCTCGATCCGACGAAAGACGGCTCCGAGATACGCGACCGCCTCGGCGTCGTCCCGCAGCAGGACACGCTCGACATGGAGCTGACCGTCCGCGAGAACATCCTGATCTACGGCCGGTACTTCGGCCTGCCACGGTCGGGGTTGCGCCAACGTGCGGACGAGCTCCTCGAGTTCGTCCAGCTCACCGAGCGCGCCGACGACAGGGTGGAGCCGCTGTCGGGTGGGATGAAGCGCCGGCTGACGATCGCGCGCTCGCTCGTGAACGATCCCAACGTCCTGCTGCTCGACGAGCCCACGACCGGGCTCGATCCGCAAGCGCGGCACACGGTCTGGGACCGGCTTTTCCGGCTCAAGCAACGCGGCGTCACCCAGATCCTGACCACCCACTACATGGACGAGGCCGAGCAGCTCTGCGACCGGCTCGTCGTGATGGACAAGGGGAAGATCGCGGCTGAGGGCTCGCCGCAGGAGCTGATCCGCCGCTACTCGACCCGTGAGGTCGTCGAGCTGCGCTTCCGTGCCGAGCAGCAGCCCGAAGAGGTCGCCGCCGAGATTGCGGCCCGGATGAACGGGCTCGCCCGCCGCCTCGAGGCTCTGCCCGACCGGCTGCTGCTGTACACCGACGACGGTGACGCGACCGCGTCGCGGATCCACGATCTCGGCCTGCAGCCCGAGAGCGTGCTCGTGCGCCGGTCCACGCTCGAAGACGTCTTCCTGCATCTGACCGGGCGCACGCTCGTCGACGAGTGAGCGCGCTCGCACTCCCGCTTCGCGTCTTCGAATACTGGTTGCTGCAGTACCGTCGGGTTTGGCGCGGCACGGTCGTCACCAGCGTCATCAACCCGGTCTTCTACCTCGGCGCGCTCGGCATCGGCCTCGGGACGCTCGTGAACAAGTCGAGCGGGCAGGAGCTCGGCGTCGACTATCTCGACTTCGTCGCGCCTGGGATGCTGGCTGCCACGGCGATGACGATCGCCTCGAATGAAGCGTCCTGGCCGGTGATGGGTTCGTTCAGGTGGACGCGCCAGTACTTCGCGATGCTGGCGACGCCGATCGGCCCACGAGACATCGTGCTCGGACACCAGCTCTGGATGACGGCGCGCGTTGCCTCGACGAGTCTCGTCTACCTCGTCGTGATCGCGGCTTTCGGCGGAGTCAACTCACCGCTCGGCGTTTTCGCGCTTCCCGCCTCCGTCCTGCTCGGCGCAGCGTTCACCGCGCCGTTTGCGGCGTACGCCGCAACGCGCGACAACGACGCGGCGTTCGTCCCGGTCAATCGTTTCGTGATCGTGCCGATGTTTCTCTTTTCGGGCACGTTCTTCCCCGTCTCGCAGCTGCCGCTGCCGCTCGAGTGGCTCGCGTACGCGACACCGTTGTGGCACGGCGTGGAGCTCTGCCGCATGTTCACGCTCGGCGACTTCCGCGCACTCGCAGCGCTCGGCCACACGGCGTATCTGCTCGTGTTCGTCGCCGGAGGTCTCCTCTGGGCCGAGCGGACCTATTCGCGGAGGTTGCTCAGGTGAGCGCCGCGGTTGCAACAGCCGGCGGCCGAGGACGGCTGCTCTTCGAGCGCAACCTCATGGTCTACCGGCGCTCGTGGATGATCATCTTCTCCGGGATCTTCGAGCCGCTCTTCTACCTCTTCTCAATGGGGATCGGACTTGGCCACTTCGTCGGCAAGGTGCCGCTGGCGGATGGGCGCCTCGTCAGCTACGCGAGCTTCGTCGCACCTGCGCTCCTCGCCTCGGCCGCGATGAACGGCGCCGTCTTCGACGCGTCGAATGTGTTCTGGAAGATGAAGTACGCCAAGACGTACGACGCAATTCTCTCGACGCCGATCGGCCCGGCCGACATCGCCGTGGGGGAGACCGCATGGGCCCTCTTCCGGGGCTTCCTCTACGCGGTCTCCTTCATGGCGGTCGCCGGCACGCTCGGCCTGATCGACTCCGTGTGGGGCCTCCTCGCGTTGCCGGGCGCGGTGCTGATCGGCTTTGCCTTCGCGGGAGTCGGAGTGGCTGCGACCACCTTCATGCGGACCTGGCAGGACTTCGAGCTGATCGGGCTCGTGCAGCTGCCGCTGTTCCTGTTCTCCGCGACGTTCTTCCCGATCACGACCTATCCGGAAGCGATTCAGTGGATAGTGCGCTTCTCACCGCTGTACCACGCGATCGAGCTCCTGCGGGCCCTGAACCTCGGCACGATCGGGTGGGAACAGCTGATCAACGTCGCGTATCTCGCGCTGCTGGGCGCCGGCGGCCTGTTCGTCGCGCAGAGGCGGATCGGGAAGCTTCTCCTCAGGTAGTTGCTACCCTGTCCGCCGACGCAGCCGCGGCTTTCCGCCTACTTCCGGCGGATTGCTGGGACTGACGAGACGAAGGAGAAGAGTGAGCCTTACGAAGGAAGTCAAAGAAGAGATCGTCTCCAAGCATGGGGCGAGCAAGACCGACACGGGCTCGACCAAGGTTCAGGTCGCGCTGCTGACGCAGCGCATCAACGACCTCACCGAGCACCTGCGCGCGCATCCCAAGGATCACTATTCGCGCCGGGGCCTACTGAAGCTCGTCGGCCGCCGCCGCCGCTTTCTGACGTATCTCCAGAAGGAAGACCTCGAGGGCTACCGTGCCCTCATCAAGGAGCTGGGCCTGAGGCGCTAGCTCCGAAAAATGTTCGCCCAAGCCAGACTGAAGTCTGGCGCGGGACTAAGGAACGGAGGGTGGAGATTCGAGCGAGCGCCGTTTTCCGACGCTGACTCGAGTCCCCACTCTTCGCCAAGCAGAGTGGAGGAATAAGACATGGCAATTGCCACTGAGCGCCGGGCCGAGGTCAGCGTGACCGTCGGCGGGCGCGAAATCACGTTCGAGACGGGCAAGCTCGCGAAGCAGGCGGACGGTTCCGTCATCGTTCGCTCGGGCGACACGATGGTGCTGGCGACGGCGCAGGGCCGGATGGAGCCGCGCGAGGGCGCGGACTTCTTCCCGCTGACGGTCGACGTCGAGGAGCGCATGTACGCGGCCGGGAAGATCCCCGGCGGCTTCTTCAAGCGCGAGGGCCGTCCCACCGAGCGCGCGATCCTCACGGCACGCATGATCGACCGGCCGATCCGGCCGCTGTGGCCGAAGGGCTACAAGAACGAGACGCAGGTGATCTGCACGGTGCTGAGCGCCGACCTGATCACCGCGCACGACATTCTCTGCATCAACGGCGCATCTGCGGCGCTGATGATCTCGCCGATGCCGTTCCTCGGTCCGGTCGGGGCGGTTCGAGTCGCGATCATCGACGGCGAGCTCGTCGTCAACCCGACGCTTCCGGAGGTTTCGGAGCACAAGGAGCTCGACCTGATCGTCGTCGGCTCGCCCGACGCGCTCACGATGGTCGAGGCAGGCGCGAACCAGGTCAGCGAGGACAAGCTGCTCGAGGCGCTCGACCTCGCGCATGCGGAGGTCAAGAAGATCTGCGAAGCGCAGCTCGATCTCCAGCGCCAGGCCGGCAAGGCGAAGTGGCTCGACTCGAGCGTCACCGAAGAAGTCGAGCGCGAGTTCGGCGACCGGATCCGCGAACGGGTCAATGCCGAGGGTCTCCGTGCGGCGGACGCCGTCATCGAGGAGGCGCTGGGCGAGCTGAGCATGGACTCGACCGAGGAGGACGTCCTCCGGCAGGTGCAGCGCAAAATGAGTCTGGCGACCGTGCTCGAGCAGATCCGACTCCAGGCAGTCCTACAGCCGGTACGCGAGCAGTTCGAGAGCGACTTGCGGACGCTGACGGACGCGGAGCAGGACTCGAAGGAGCTGAAATCCGCGAAGCGCCAGCTGCTCTTCGATCGCATCATCGACACGGTGAGGCTCCCGTTCCCGGTCGGCCCCTCGGTCGGCGAGGGGGAGGCCGCCACAGCGAAGGACTCGATGACGAAGAACTACGTCAAGAAGTCGGCCGAGGCGGTCTACAAGGAGCTCGTGCGCCGCAAGATCGCGGTGGACAAGCACCGCCCGGACGGCCGGAGCCCGGAGGAAGTCCGCCCGATCGACTGCGAGGTCGGTGTTTCACCGCGGACGCACGGCTCGGGCCTCTTCACGCGGGGGCAGACGCAGATCATGTCGCTCCTGACGCTCGGCACGGCGAAGGAAGGTCAGCGGATCGACGACCTGTCGCTCGAGACCGACCGGCGCTTCATGCACCACTACAACTTCCCGCCCTATTCGGTCGGAGAGACGGGCTTCATGCGCGGGCCGAAACGCCGCGACATCGGCCACGGTGCGTTGGCGCAGCGCTCGCTCGAGCCGGTGATCCCGTCCACGGACGAGTTCCCGTACACGATCCGCATCGTGTCCGAGACGCTCGAGTCGAACGGCTCGTCGTCGATGGGCTCGGTCTGCGGCTCGACGCTGGCGCTGATGGACGCGGGTGTGCCGATCAAGGCGCCGGTGTCCGGCATCGCCATGGGCCTCGTCAAGGAGGGCGACGACTACGTGATCCTCACCGACATCCAGGGCGCCGAGGATCACCTCGGTGACATGGACTTCAAGGTCGCGGGGACCCGCGAGGGCATTACGGGACTGCAGATGGACATCAAGATCACCGGCGTTACGCGGGAGATCATGCAGGCCGCGCTCGAGCAGGCGAAGCGGGCGCGCGAGCTCATCCTCGACAAGATGCTCGAGGCGATCCCCGAGGTCCGCACGGAGCTGAACGAAAACGCTCCGCGCATCTCGACGGTGAAGATCGATCCCGAGAAGATCGGCATGGTGATCGGCAAGGGCGGCGAGACCATCCGCGGGCTCGAGGCCGACCACGACGTGCAGATCGACATCGAAGAAGACGGCACGATCCTCATCTACGCAACCGACGGCGCCAAGGCGAAGTCCGCGATCGAGGCCGTCGAGACGCTGACGAAGGAGCCCGAGGTCGGCGACGAGTTCAAGAACGCCAAGGTCGTGAAGACGACGCAGTTCGGCGCATTCGTGGAGCTCAAGAAGGGCACCGACGGACTGCTCCACGTTTCGAACGTCGGGCCCGGCCGCGTCGGTCACATCGAGGACGTGATCAACCGCGGCGACATTCTCGATGTGCTCGTTCAGGAGGTCGACAAGGCACGCGGCCGCATCGGGCTGAAGCTGATCCAGAAGCACGAGAACGGCAACACGGTCAGCCCCGAGGAGCTGATCGAGCGGGCGAAGGACGCACCGCCGCGCGAGCGCACGGAGGAACGCCCGCGTGACGGCGACCGTCGTGGTGGTCGTGGCGGTCGCGGGGGCGGCGGAGGGCGAGGCCGCGAACGCGATCGCGGCTGAGCTAGACGGCGAGGGCGACGTCGGTCCGCCGACGATCGCCCTCGCGCACTTCCCCGAGTCGTAACATCCGCGCATGCTTCGCCTCGATCACATCACCTTTGCCTGTGAAGACCCGCGGCGCCTCGCCGCGTTCTGGGCGGAGTTCCTGGACGGCTACACCGCCGAGGACAGCGGCGGGAGCTGGCGCGCCGTGGGTAAAGGGCCGACGCTGCTCTTCAACGAGATGGAGAAGTCATCGACGATCGAGCTGCCGATCCACGTCGACGTGAACGTCCCTGATCGCGAGGCCGAGCTGCAGAGACTGCTCGGGTTGGGAGCGCGGCTCGTCGAAACGAAGTCTCACAGCGCCGGCGAGCTGGAGGAGATCTGGACCGTGATGCGTGATCCCGAGGGCAACGGCTTTTGCGTTCAGAGCCCGTCGAACACACAGGGGCGATTCATCGGCAACGTCACCTTCTCGTGCGCCGAACCGACTCCACTCGGACGCTTCTGGGCCGGCGCGCTCGGCTGGCCGGACGAAGAGATCGACGAAGGCTTTCTGCAGGCCCTCCGAGACGCCGGCGTGGACGAGCGCGAATTCGAAGGGTTCTACGCGACGCGCGACCCCGGCGGCAGTCGCCCGCGCCTGCTCTTTCAGCGCCGTGAGCGTTCACGCCCCGAGTCGTACCCGATCCACCTTGACCTCCTCGCCGACGATCGGGAAGCGGAGGTGGAGCGGCTGCAAAAAGGGGGCGCGACGGTCGTCGAGACGAAGACGCTCGGCGACCTGACCTGGACGGTCATGCGCGATCCCGACGGAAACCCGTTCTGCGTCGAGTAGCGCCGCCGGCTGCGCGGACGATCCAGCCCTGCGTGCCGGCCCGAGCGAGGGTGCGCTCCAGGACCTCGGCCGCCCGGTCGCGCTCAGCCAGCGCGACCACCGAGCCGCCGAAGCCGCCGCCGGTCATCCGCGCCCCGAGGGCCCGGGCTGCGAGAGCCGCTTCGACGACTCTGTCCAGCGTGGGCGTCGAAACGTCGTAGTCGTCTCGGAGGCTGGCATGGCTCGCGACGAACAACGCACCGAGAGCAGGGAGGTCCTCGCGGGCCAGCGCGTCGACTGCCTCACGAACGCGCTCATTTTCGGTCGTGACGTGACGAACGCGGCGCGGCTCGCCTGCCTCGAGCTCCCGCCGGCGGTCGTTGTACCCCGAGCCTTCGTGCGCGTGCCGCTCGCCCGAGTCGACGACGATGATCGCAAGTTGCTCGGGTAGGTCGATCCAGCTGTGCTCGAGCGATCCACAGTCGAGCAGGAGGGCAGCGCCCTCTCGGCCCAGCAATGAGGCTGCCTGATCGAGGATCCCCGACGGCACACCGACCGCACGCTCCTCCGCTCGTTGGCACGCGAACGCGAGCTCCAGTGGCTCGAGCTCGAAGCCGGCGGCGTCACAAAGGGCGAGCGCGACCGCAACCTCCAGCGCACCGGACGAACCCAGTCCCGCACCTTGGGGCAAGTCGGCCTCGACGACGCCCTCGATTCCGACCGGCTCCCGTCCCAGAGCTGCGAGCTCCTCGGCGACGGCGGCGACGTAACGGCCCCAGCCTGCAGGCTCCCCGGCGCCGTCGGGCGCGAGCTCGACCGTGTCTCCTGCGGAGGTGAGCGCGATCCGCACAGCGGGATCGACCTTCAGTTGGATGCTCAGGTCGATTGCGATGGGCAAGACGAGGCCCCCGCTGTAGTCCGTATGCTCGCCGATCAGGTTCACACGCCCGGGCGCTCGAAAAATCATGCGATCCTCAACCTAGTGGACCTTGCGAGCCGTCTTCTCGCGGCCCGATGAAGATCGCCTTCATCGGCGCCGGCTCGACGGTCTTTGCGAAGACCCTGATCGGCGACCTGCTGACCTACCCGGAGCTTGCTGAGGGCACGACCATCGCTCTGATGGACGTGGACGAGGAGCGTCTCGACAACTCTGTCGTCATAGCACGGCGGATCGTCGAAGCAGCCGGCGCCGGCTCGCGGATCGAAAGCACGCAGGAACGACGATCGGCATTGGACGGCGCCGATTACGTCGTCACGATGATGCAGGTCGGCGGCTACCGGCCCGCGACCGTGACCGACTTCGAGATCCCGAAGCGCTTCGGGTTGCGCCAGACGATCGGCGACACGGTCGGGATCGGCGGCATCATGCGCGGGCTCCGGACGATCCCGGTCATGGTCGATCTCTGCCGTGACATGGAGGAGCTCTGCCCGGACGCATACCTCCTGCAGTACGTGAACCCAATGGCGATGACCTGCTGGGCCATCGCGCGAGAGAGCTCGATTCGCACTGTCGGCCTGTGCCACTCCGTGCAGGGCACGGCGCGCGACCTCGCCGTGGACGCCGGCGTCCCACCTGAGGAGGTCGACTACGTCTGCGTCGGAATCAACCACCTCGCCTTCTATCTCGAGCTTCGGCATCGCGGCCACGACCTCTATCCGGCGCTTCACCGTCTGATCGACGAAGGCGCGGTGCCCGAGTGGAACCGCGTTCGGTACGAGGTGCTGCGCCACTTCGGCCACTTCTGCACGGAGTCGTCAGAGCACCTCGCGGAATATGTCCCGTGGTTCATCAAGCGCAACCGGCCGGACCTGATCGAGGAGTTCAACGTTCCCCTCGACGAATACCCCCGCCGCTGCGAGGCTCAGATCGAGGAGTGGCAAGCCATGAAGACCTCGCTCGAACGCGGAGCAGTCATCGACGTAGCCCGTAGCGACGAGTTCGGCGTCCGGATCGTCAACGCGCTCGAGACCGGCGAGCCGTTCACCTTCAACGGCAACGTGATGAATGACGGTCTCCTCGACAGCCTCCCTGAGTGTTGCGTTGAAGTCCCGTGCGTCGCGGACGGGCGAGGAATTACGCCGCAGGCGGTCGGCAGGCTCCCGCCGCAGCTGGCGGGCCTCATGCAGACCAACGTGAACGTTCAGGCTCTGACCGTCGAGGCGGCGCTGACCGGGAAGCGCGAGCACGTGTACCACGCCGCCATGCTCGATCCACATACGGCTGCCGAGCTTTCACTGCGGCAACCGATAGCTGCCCACCGCGCCACCCTAAGGGGTGAGCGCCGCGTTCATGTCGGTCTGGATGTCGCCTTGGGTGAGTGTGCGGTTGTAGACGCGGATTTCGTCGATCGACCCCATGAACCATTCGCTCCAGATGCCGTTGCCGCCGATCCGGAGCACGCCGGTCGTTGGGGTGATCTGGCCGTCGATCGCCTTCGAGCCGACCTGAGTGCCATTGACATACAGCCTCAGCGTCGAGCCGTCGTACGTGGCCGCGAGGTGCGTCCAGGTAGCGAGTGGAAGGGTTGCGGTGCCGGCCGCATTCTGCTCGCCGCCGATGTAGACCTGACCGAGCGGCTTGGTAGTGTCGTCGCCGGCGTAGAGGCTGTAATCGACCTGACCGGGGCCGCCCTCCTTGAACAAAACGGTGCGCCAACTACCGGCGACCGCTGCTGGGTTCACCCACGCCATCAACGTCATGCTCGTCGTCAGGTCCAGCGAGTTCGAGTCAGCCACGGTAACCCAGTCGTTCACACCATCGAAGCTGAGCGCGCCGCCGAATCTGCCGGCCACCGTCCCCACCGCACCCGAGACAGTGCCGCCGTTGTTGTTGCCCGAGACATCGGGCACCGACGATCCACTGATCGTGTTGAACGAGTAGGCGGCCACGAGGCCCGTCGGCGGTGGGCCGGGCGCGTTGTTGACCGTAACGTCGACGGCTGCCGAGGTCGTCTGGTGGCCGCCCCCGTCGCGGGCAGCGGCCGTGAGCCTGTGCGATCCGTTCGAGGCCGCGTTCGTCAGCCAGGGCACCGAATACGGAGCAGCAGTGTCTTCAGCTCCGAGCGGAGCCCCATCGAGCAGGAACTGAACGCCGAGAACGGCGACATCGTCGGACGCGTTTGCGGTGACGTCGATCGTTCCGGATACGGTCGCGCCACCGCTCGGAGCCGTGATCGAGGCTGACGGCGGCTGGTCGGTTGGCACGACCGCAGTTGCCTCGTTCGAGGATCCGCTCACGTTGCCGGCTACGTCCGCGGCGGTGACTCGGTAGTAGTACGTGCCGCCCGCCAAACCGAGGTCTACGTAGGAATTCGTCGCCGGCTGCCCGATCCGGTTGCCGGTCGTGGGCGTGAAGCTCGGCGTCGTGGAGCGATGGACGTTGTAGTGATCAACGCCGACGTCGTCGGTCGAGACGCTCCAGCCGAGGGTTGCCCTGCCGACGGACGTGGTCGCTGCGAGGTTCGCCGGCGTCGACGGTGGCGTCGCGTCGCCGGGCGGCGGGGGCGGAGGCGGCCCGACCGGGGTGGTCATGTCGCTCTGTATCTGCGGCTGCGTGAGTGCGCGGTTGTACACGCGAACCTCGTCGATCAGCCCGTTGAACCACTCCTGCGCGAGGCTGTTGCCGCCGATCCGAAGTGGGCTCGTCGTCGGGGACATGCTCCCGGAGACCGTGCGGTTGCCCACTTCCGTGCCGTTGACGTACAGGCGCAGCGTGGAGCCGTTGTACGTCGCGGCGACGTGGCTCCAGGCGTTCAGCACGAGGGAGCCGGACCCGCGGGCGTCGGAGGAAACGCCGTTGACGACAATGCGGCCGCTCGGCCGGTTCGCGCTGGCGTTCGCATAGAGGCCGTACGCGAGGGTTCCCGCCCCCTCCTTCACCATCACGGCCTTCCAGCTGCCTTTGAGCGCAAGGGGAAAGACCCAACCCTCGACCGTCATCGCGTTCGTGAGGTCGAGCGAGACGGCATCGTTCACTGTCACCCAGTCGTTGACGCCGTCGAACGACAGCGCGGTCCCAAACCTTCCAGCTCCGGCCCACGACGGGCCGCCGAGCGTGCCCGCGTTGCCGTTGCCGGACGTATCTGCTGCAACCGTTCCGCTCCCTTCGTTGAACGAGTACGCCGCGACCGGACCGGGGGGCCCGGTCGAGAGGGCATAGGTAGCCGTGTACGTTGCGGCCGCGCTGCCCGCGACAACGTTGTGCGTCTGCGCTCCGCCGTCCGACCAGGAGCTGAACTCGTAAGCCTGCGTCCCCGCAGTCTGCGGCGAGGGCGCGCTGATCGAGTTCGCGGAACCGATGATCACGGTACGCGTGAACGGCGTTGCCTGGGACGCGCTTCCCACCGCCAGCTGCAGGCCGCTCGGGTTCGACTGGAACGCGAGGTTCACCGTCTGCGGATCGAGACGAACCGTTTTCGAGTCGGTGAGGCTCCCGGAGTCAGTCGCCGTCAACGTGAGCTCGAGATGCGAGGGGTACTGGTGGTCGGGGGCCGAGAAAGAGCCGCTCGCGACGCCGTCGAAGGTCTGAATCTGATGAGCGTGGCACGAGCTCGGATCGATCACGGAACAGTGCTGCAGACTCAGCTGCCAGCTGAGTCTGGACGGAGGAAGACTCCCGTCTTGCGTGTCTGTCGCCGAGCCGGAGAAGGAGATCGTGTCGCCGACGCGCCACGTGAGCGAAGCGGAGGGCGCCGAGATCGTCGCCGCGGGCGGCGTGTTGTTCGAGGTGATCGCCAGCGGAAGACTGACGCTCGTGTTGTCCGCGTTGTCCGTCACCTGGAGCCGCACGGTGTAGACGCCGGCTGCGTAGGTACGGTTTGGCGCGACCGCAGTCGAGTCGTCGAATGCTCCGTCTCCGTCGAGATCCCAGGCATACGTGAGGGGACCGCCCTCGGGGTCGTTTGAGCCGCCGCCATCGAAGGAAACGGCGAGCGGCGCCGGGCCCGTCACGGGGTTCGCAGCAGCGACCGCGTTCGGCGGCTGGTTGACGCCGAAGTAACGGATCCGGCGGATCGTTCCACTGTTGAAGTCGGCATAGAAGAGATCACCATTCGGGCCGATCGTGAGATCGACGGGTCCGGCAGCACCAGCATCGAAGGTCAGGATCGAACCAGGGTCCGGGAGGCCGTTCGTCCCCTTTTGCATGAACCAGATGCAGTTGCGCGAGTAATCGGCGAAGAAGAGCCCGTCGTTGTATTCGGCCGGATAGTTGCCGCCGTTGTAGAAGGCGAGCCCTGCGATCGACGACCCGCCGGTCGGGCACGTCTCGCCGTTCACCACCTTGGCGCCATGGTTGTAGGTGTAGTACGGACCGGTCACCGCCCCGGGCTGGACGTACAGCTGTTCGCAGATGCTGAGGTTCGCCCCGTCGTAGCCACCCTGACGGTCTACGCCCTCGTAGCAGGGCCAGCCGAGGTTCGTGACGGCCGCGGTGGGATTCGGAATCCGGTTGATCTCCTCCCACACGTTCCAGCCCACGTCGCCGATCCAGAGCTCGTTCGTCCCGGGCCTGATCGTGAAGCGGAAAGGATTCCGTGTCCCGTAGGCGACGATGCGGCGCGCGTTCGCATCGGGGCTGAGGCTGTTCGGATTGTCGGCCAGCGCTGCGCCGGTATCGGGGTCGATGCGGAGGATCGCGCCGCCGAGCCCGGCAGGGTCGCGCTCGTCCGCAGGTCCTGGCTCCGAAGCGCGCCGCCCTCGGCGGCCGGGGGCGTCTCGGTCCCGCCGATCCCCGCCGGGGGGTCGCCGCATGGATTCAGGGGATTCCCATCCTGGCCGTAGTCGACGAAGTTGAAGCTGGCGCCGTCACCGCCGCTCACGTAGAGCTTGCCGTCGGCGCCGAATTGCAAGGAACCGACGGAGTGGCTCGGGTACTGCTGGCACCAGTCCGTCAAGAGGACGTCCTCGGTGCCGGTCGAGGTGTTGCCGGTCGCGGTCAGCCGCGTGAGCTGTCCAGTGATGACACAGCCGTCAGCCGTCGCCCCGGGCGGTGTGGGGCATGGGTCGGAGTAAACGCCGGGCGTTCCCCACCGCGGAACACCCCCTGTCAGTCCCTTGTCGTATGCGTAGAGGACATAGACGTATGGTCGCGTCGGGAAGCTCGGATCGAGTGCCATCCCGAGCAATCCGCGGTCCCAGAAGTTGTAGACGTTCGCGTTGAGGTCGGCGAAGACGGTCGGCGTCGTATCGGCGAGGTTGTCGAAGACTTTGATGACCCCGCTCTTCTCGGCCACGAAAACGCGCCCGTCGCTCGCAAAACGAACCACCGTCGGATTCGTCAGGCCCGAGAAAACGATCGTCTCCTGAAAGTTCGCTGGCAGCGTGCCGGCGCCGGCGGGCCGCTGGCTGCCGAGCACGAGGGCCAACGCAGACGCCGCAATGACTGCGAGCGCACCCCGCCGTCCCGGGATCTTGCGGGACATGTCCGCATTCCACTTGCCCCTGGACGGATCGAGCAACTGGCCAAATGGCCGGTTTCGACGAGGCGCATCGTTACGATGCCCGCGTGCAGAAGTACGTCCTGTCCGAGCTGGACTCGGGGGAGCGCGTGATCTCCGAGCGCGTCGCGAGCGTGCGTTCGGTCGCAATCGGGTTCTGGATCGGAGCCGGCTCTCGAGACGAGACGGAGGCGAAGGCCGGCGTATCGCACTTCATCGAGCACCTGCTCTTCAAGGGCTCGCGCGGGTACTCGGCCCAGCAGATCGCGGAGATCTTCGACGGTCTGGGCGGAGAGCTGAACGCCGCGACCTCCCGCGAGCACACGATGGTCTACGCACGGGTTCCCGACGCGCACGTTCAGACGGCGCTCAACGTCATGACGGACATGGTGTTCGCTCCGAAGTTCGCCGAGCTGGACGCAGAGCGCGAGGTCGTGCTCGAGGAGATCGCGATGTACGAGGACACGCCGCAGGAGCTCGTCCACGATCTGTTCTCGGAGGCGGTATTCGGACAGCACGCACTCGGCCGTCCCGTGATCGGAACTGCCGACGTCATCTCCTCGGTCACCCGCCGCGTGCTGTCGACGTACCACCGGCAAATGTATGCGGGTGGCAACGTCGTCATCGCGGCGGCCGGAAACGTAGAGCACAACAAGTTCGTCCGCATGCTGCAGCGGGCGCAGAGCCAGCAGCGCTCGCCGGCGGGCCGCCCTCGCGTCCGCCGCCCACTCCTCAAACCGCCCCCACCTGGCTTCCGCTTCGTGAAGAAGGACACCGAGCAGTACCACGTCTGCGTCGGCGCGCCGGGAATCGCACGCTCCGACCGGCGACGCTTCGCGGCGTCCATTCTGGATTCCATCCTCGGCGGCTCTGCGTCGTCCCGTCTGTTTCAGGAGATCCGCGAGAAGCGCGGTATGGCGTACTCCGTCTACTCGTACGCCTCCCAGTACACGGACACCGGGCTCGTCGGCATCTACGTCGGCACCCGCGAGGAGAACCTCGGCCCATGCGTGGAGATTGCAGCCGAGCAGCTTGCCGACATCGCAGCGGGGAACCTCCGTCCGGAAGAGATCGCGCGGGCCAAGGAGAACCTGAAGGGGCGGATCATGCTCTCGATGGAGTCGACGTCCAACCGGATGAGCCGGCTCGGCAAGTCGCTCATCACCGACACGGAGCTCCTCTCGTTCGAGCGGATCATCGCGGAGCTCGAGGCGGTCGAGGCCGATCAGGTCGCCGAGCTCGCCGGTTTGCTGTTCGCTCCCGAGCGGCTGTCCATCTCCGGAATCGGGCAGAACGAGCGTGTCTTCCGCGCGGCCGCGCGACGCATCAATCCGTCCGTGCTCCCCCAAGCTGCGTGAAGCTCGTCCTGAACGGGCGCGGGGGCAAGGTCGGCCGCGTCCTCTCGCCAGCGCTCGAGGAGGCGGGGCACGAGCTCGTCGACCTCGAGAACGCAGAGGCGATGGTGGACTTCACCGTGGCGGACGCGGTGGAGAGGAACGTCGGAGCCGCGCTCGAGCGGGGGATTCCAGGCGTGATCGGCACCACGGGCTTCGACCAGGCGCGGATCGACGGGCTGGCGCGGGAGCGGGGGGTTGCGTACTTCCACGCGCCGAATTTCGCGCTCGGCGCCGTGCTCATGATGCGCTTCGCGAAAGAGGCAGCCGAGCATATGCCGCGGGTTGAGATCGTCGAGCTGCACAACGAGGCGAAGAAAGACGCACCCTCAGGCACCGCCAAGGCGACGGCGGAGCTCGTCGGCGGGAACCCGACGATCCACTCGGTACGACTTCCGGGCCTCGTCGCCCATCAGGAAGTTCTCTTCGGCGGCGACGGCCAGCTCCTCACGATCAGGCACGACACCTTCTCTCGAGAGGCGTTCATACCCGGCGTGCTCCTATCGCTCGAGAAGCTCGGGGACCTACCCCCGGGCCTGACCGTTGGACTCGACACCCTCCTCTGAAGCGGACCTCGCCCGAGCGGCCACGTCCCGGTGTCGGACATAGTGACGAGAGTGTGACCGACTATCCACAGGTCCTGGAGCAAAGCGGTGTCCCGAGCGAATCGCCATGCCCCGCGGAGCCACCGTCCCGGTGTCGGACACCGTGACGGAAGTGTCACGCGTCACGGCCGGCGACCTGGCGAGGCTGCTGCCGCTGCTCCGCGGATATTGCGACTTCTACGAGGTGACGCCCTCCGACGAAGCTCTGCTTGCCGTCTCGCATGCGCTCCTCGCCGATCCCGAACGTGAGGGCATCCAGCTGATCGCCCGCGACGAGAATGGGGAGGCGGTCGGGTTCGCGACCACCTACTGGAGCTGGGACACGCTGAGTGCGTCCCGGATCGGAATCATGTACGACCTCTTCGTCGTACCGGCTGCGCGGGGAACCGGAGTCGCCGATGCGCTCATCGAGGCGTGTGTTCGCGAGTGCCGCCAGCAGGGTGCGGCGGAGCTCGTGTGGCAGACGGCCAAGGACAACGTGCGCGCGCAACGCGTCTACGACCGGCTCGGCGCGTCGCGCACAGAGTGGGTGGACTATTCCCTCAGCGTCCGGCCGTAGCGCCGGCCCGTGCGCTCCAGACCAAAGCTTTCGTAAAACGCGTGCGCATCGTCGCGTCGCTCCGCGGTCGTGACGAAGAAGACGCCAGAGCCACGCGCACGCGCCTCCGCTTCCACCGCCTCGACGAGCACACGTCCGATGCCGCGGCCGCGGTGCTGCTGGTCCACGACGAGCGCCCCGAGCTTCGCCGCCGGATGCTCATGCTCGATCGTCGGCGACACGTGCAGGTGAGCAAGGCCGACGACCCGTTCGCCGACCTCCGCGACGAAGACACGGTCGCCGACGATCACGAGCCGCTCCAGGCGCGCCAAGGCCGCGCCCGGCTCGGTCGGATAGCCCAGCTGGCCCAGGAGCTCCCCAATTGCAGGCGCGTCGGCGGCCCGCGCATCCCGGATCGTCAGATCCATCCGAGTAGAATATGGGCCGTGCTAGGTGAGGTTCTCACCGCCATCGTCACGCCGTTCAGGCGCGACGGGACGATCGACTTCGAGTGCTTCCGCGAACTCGCGCAGCACCTCGTCGAGAGTGGTTCCGACGGGATCGTCGTTGCCGGGACCACCGGGGAGAGCCCCACCCTCAGCGACGACGAGCGGCTCGAGCTTTTCAGGGTCGCCGTCGACACGCTCAAGGGTCGTGCCACCGTCATCGCCGGAACCGGCACCTACTCCACCGCTCACTCGGTTCACCTGACGCGTGAAGCGCACGAGCTCGGTGTAGACGGGTTCCTCGTCGTCACGCCCTACTACAACAAGCCCCCCGCCAGAGGAATCGTCGAGCACTTCCGCACTATCGCCGCTGTCAGCGACCGGCCGATCATCGTCTACAACATCCCCGGCCGGGTCGTGATCAACATCGAGCCCGAGACGATTGTCGAGCTCGCCGAGATCCCGACGGTGCGGGCGGTCAAGCAGACGAATGACGACCTCGTCCAGGCGCGGCGAATCGTCGGGGAGACTCATCTCGATCTCTACGCGGGGGACGACAACCTCATCTTTCCATTCCTCGAGCTCGGCGGCGTCGGCGGTGTTTGTGTGCACACGCACGTCGCCGGTCCCCAAGTCAAGGCGATGGTCCGGGCGTTCCGTGAGGGCGACGTTGAGACGGCCCGCCGTATCGATCAGGAGCTCGAGCCGGCTTACGAGCTGCTCAAGGTCCAGACCAATCCCATTGCGATCAAGGCGGCGCTGACGCTTCTTGGACATGACGTCGGCGGCCTCCGCCTACCGCTCGTCCAGGCGAGCGAGAGCGAGCTGGCGCGCGTCCGTGACTGTCTCGAGCGTCTCGGCGCGCTGAGCCCCGCCGCCGTCTAGCTCCGGGCGCTCCGCCAGGGCCAAACCGATCTCGTCGAGCGAGTCGAGCAACGCCAGCTCGACGTGACGCTCCGCGAGCCTCGGCGCCGCGATCACGAGGAAGCCGACGAGCGCGCTGTTGTCGCGCCGCAGCGGCAGGGCGACCGCGACGCCGTCGCGGCCGAGCTCGGCCCCGGGCGCAACGATCGCGTCCAAACCTGACTCCGCCTCTCGCACGAGCCAGCTGGTGAGCGCAGGGGCCGCGGGAGCGTTCTCGCCCGCCGTGCGCTCGACGGTTCCGCCGAGGCCGTCCTCGTCCCACGCAACGAGCCCCATCCACTCGTGCGGCCACATGCGGGCCACGGCGTGCTCGAGGCGCTCGAAGACGCGCTCCCGGTCGTCGCCGGGGGCCAGCGCCCGGTGGAGCGCCGCACGCGCCCGCTCGGCGCGGATCCTGACCAACGCGCGAAGGGCGAGTCCGGCGACAGCGAGGCCGACGCCCGAGGCCGCCAGCCAGTCCTGATCTAACCCGAGACCTGCGAGGGCGAGCACGATCCCGCCCAGCGCGATCAGCTCCGGCCGTTCCTTCAACTCGGCCGGGCCGGCGAACCCGATCGTGTACGGAGCCGAGGCACGCCGAATCTCCTGCAGCTCTTCAGGGGACAGGACGGTCAGCGGATCGACACCGCGCTGGACCGCGACGAACGCCTTCGCCACCACCGGATGGAATTGCGAGCCCGCATTGCGCTCGATCTCCATCAGCGCGGCCTCGTGCGAGAGCCCGGGGCGGTACGGCCGATCGGTCGTCATCGCGTCGAAGCTGTCCGCCACGATCAGGAAGTGCGAGGCGAGCGGAAGATCCTCGCCGCCGATGCCGTAGTAGCCGCCGCCGTCCATCCGTTCGTGATGCAGTTCGACGGCACGGGCCTGGGGCGCGACGAACTCGAAGCGCTGCAGCAGGCGCGCCGACAAACGCGGATGGCGGCGCATCGCCGCCCATTCGGCTCCGTCGAGCCGGCCGCTCTTGCGAAGGAGCGAAGCATCGACGGCAACCTTGCCGAGATCGTGCAGGCGCCCGGCCCAGCGCAGGCGGTCGATGTCGGAGAAGGGGAGACGCAGCGCGCGCGCGAGGCCGTCGACGTACCCCGCGACGCGGAGCGAATGCCGGTAGGTCGACGGGTCGCGCTCGTCGACGATGTTCGCGAACGTCTCGAGCGCACGCAGCGTTTCACGCTGGACGCCTTTCAACCGCATCTGGACGTGGTGGACTGCGATCGCGACCGGGATCAGCGCGACGACGTTCCATGGATGGCCGATCGCAAGCATCGCCAGCGTTGCGCCGAGACCTGCCTCGCCTGCGCTTGCCACGAGTCGCGGGTCGAAGTTTTCTCGCGCTCGCACGACGTCGAGGAGGAGGGCGCGGACCGTGAGGTAAGCGAGCGTGAGCCCGACGAGCGGGATGAGGTCGTCGAGCAGCACGAGCGTGCCGACGTCTCCGCCCGCAAGCTCGAATGCGACACCTCCCCCGCAAGCGGCGATCGCGTAGACGCTCGCGTCGAACGCGAGCCACCTCGTCCCTGCACCGCGGAACATGCCCCTGGCGGCAACTCCTGCCGCCGCAATGAGGGCTCCGGCCCAGGGACCGAGCATGATCACGGCGGCGATCTGCACGGCCGAGGCGAGTCGGAAGCGCTGGGACTGGAGCGGCTCACGCGAACGGTCGCGGTCGGACTCCTCGAACAGCTCGATCAGGATCGCCGCGGCCAGGAAGAGCGCGAACGCGGTGTGGTCCACGTCGAAGACCTGCAGGAGCGAGGCTCCAAGCACGGCAAGGCCGAGGACGATCGTGGCCAGGAGTGAGCGAGACGGCCGCATCCAGGTCCTATCGGCCGGATCGGGTCTCCCACTTAGACTTGACGAGATGGCTGAAACCTGCAGGATCGTCGCCCTGGGCGGCCTCGGCGAGGTCGGCAAGAACATGACGGCTTACGAATGCGACGGCTCGATCGTCGTCGTGGACGCGGGCCTCGCCTTCCCGCGCGACGAGCACCTCGGCGTCGATCTCGTCCTGCCGGACTTCACCTACCTACGCGAGCGCGCCGACTCGATCAAGGCGGTTCTCCTCACGCACGGCCACGAGGATCACGTCGGATCACTGCCGTACCTGATGCGGGAGGTGCCGATTCCCGAGGTCTGGGCGACCCGGCTCACGCTCGGCCTCGTCAAGTCGAAGCTCGACGAGCACGGGCTCCTGCGCTCCGCCGAGCTGCTCGAGGTGAGCCCCGACGACGAGCCGCGCCAGCTCGGCCCGTTCCGGATCGAGTACGTCCGGATGGCGCACTCGATCCCGGATTCGGCTGCGATCGTGCTCGAGACGCCCGCGGGTCGGATCGTGCACACGGGCGACTACAAGCTCGACCACACGCCGGTGGACGGCCTGAAGACAGACGTGGGACGGCTGGCCGAGCTCGGGAACCTCGGCGTCGATCTGCTGCTGGGTGACTCGACGAACGCGGAGCGCCCCGGCTTCACGCCGTCCGAGCGCATCGTCGGAGAAGCGTTCCGTCAGATCTTCCCGCTGCGCGAAGGGCGGATTCTCGTCTCGTCGTTCGCCTCGAACGTGCACCGCATGCAGCAGGCGATCGATGTCGGCATCGGGCTCGGTCGCAAGATCTGCATCGTGGGCCGCTCGATGCGCAAGAACGCGAACATCGCGCGCAACCTCGGCTACATGGACGTTCCCGAGGGCGTCCTCGTGCGGCCCTCCGAGCTCGAGGACCTCGCGCCGCACGAGCAGCTCATCCTCTGCACGGGCAGCCAGGGTGAGCCGCTGTCTGCGCTGACACGCATCGCGTACAACGACCATCCGGCGATCAGCGTCGAGCGCGGCGACACCGTGATCATCTCCGCGAAGCCGGTCCCCGGTAACGAGCTGCGCGTCCACGACACGATCAACCAGCTGGCGAAGCTCGGCGCGGAAGTGCTCCATCAGGAGATCGCGCCGGTGCACGTCTCGGGACACGCGTGCGCGGAGGAGCTGCGCACGCTGCTCTCGCTCGTGCGCCCGCGCGCAGTCATGCCCGTGCACGGCGAGTTCCGGATGCTGGCGGCGCACGGTCAACTCGCGCGCGACGCCGGCGTCCCCGCGAACGCGATCATCCTGGCGGAGAACGGCACCGTCGTCGAGCTCTCGCGGGACGGCGCCCGCGTCGTCGACCAGGTGGAGACGGGCATGACGTTCGTGGACGGGCTCGGAGTGGGGGACGTCCACGATGTCGCGCTGCGCGACCGGCGCCGGCTCTCCGAGGACGGCGTGCTGATCATCGTCGCGACCATCGCCACATCGAACGGCGACTCGGCGGGACCACCGGAGCTGATCGCGCGTGGCTTCGGTGACGATTCCGGCTCGCTTCTGGACGAACTTCGTGACGAGGCGGACCGTGTTCTGCGGAAGCTCTTGCGCGAAGACATAACCGAGATCAAGCTTCTACAGGAGCACCTACATGACGAAGTCGGCCAACTCATCTACGACAGAACCCACCGCAGACCCATGATCCTTCCGATAGTCATAGAGGTTTAGTGTGATGTCCACGATCCGAGCGAGAGAGCCCGGCTGGGCCGACGTGCTGGTAGACCACGCGGCAGAGTGGTCGACCGCTCGGCGACTCGTGGGGCAGCTCGGCGCCTGCGAGGCCGCGGCCCTTGCGTTCTGCCGCCTGCTCGAGCGCTGGGCCCGCGGCGACGCCTATCCATCGACTGCCGGAGCCCGCGATGCGGCGCTGCGGCACGCTGCGGATCGCGCCGAGACGGCGCTCACTGGTCTCGAGCAGCCACTCGACCGCTATCTGCTCGAGCTCGAGGCCGACCGGGCGGAGGGACGCTCCTGGTACGGCGGCCCCGGCGCGGGCGAGCTTCTGGAGTGGGCGCCAATCCTCAAGCGTGCAGGCGTTACCGCGTGCTCGACGCGCGTGGCGCAGGCCTACCTGGAGCTGGCAGTCCTCGTGCGCGCTCTGCAGGGCCTCGCGGACATGGCCCGCATCGAGGCGGTCCCCGACCGCTCGTCCCTCTGGGCCGGCCTGTTCGACCTGCGCGAGAACCTCGAGCGGGCGGCGGGCGACCTCCGCGCGCTTGCCGCCTGAACTATCTGTCGTCGGGTCGATCAACCTCGACCTCGTCGCCAAGGTCGACCGCCTCCCACGGCCCGGCGAGACACTCAGCGGAGCGAGGCTCGAGCGCATCCCGGGTGGAAAGGGTGCGAACCAGGCTGTCGGCGCCGCGCGCCTCGGCGCTGATGTACGGATGGTCGGCTGCGTCGGTCTGGATCCGCTCGCTGACGAGGCACTCGCCGGGTTGCGCGAAGCCCAGGTGCAACTCGACGTGCGGCAGGTGGACGCTCCGACCGGAGTGGCGATCATCCTCGTCGCCGGCGACGGCGAGAACGTCATCGTCGTCGTCCCCGGCGCGAACGCGGAGGTCGGCGGCTTTTCGGTGCAGGGCAACGTCCTCTGCCAGCTCGAGATCCCGGACGCCGCCGTCGAGGAGGCGCGAGCACAGGCGGAGTGGCTCTGCGTGAACGCGGCGCCGGCGCACCCGCTCGTTGTGGACGCCGATCTGGTCGTCGCGAACCGCTACGAGGCCGAGGTGGTGGGTGAGCAACGCCTGCTGGCCGTCACGCTCGGCGAGGAAGGTGCCGTGCTGCTGGAGGACGGCAAGGAGGTTGCCCGGGCACGGCCTCCGAAGGTCGAGGCCGTGGACGGGACGGCTGCCGGCGACGCCTTCACTGCCTGCCTGGTCGTGTCCATGCTGGAAGGCCGCGACCGTGAGGAGTCGCTCAGACGCGCCTGCGCAGCCGGGGCAATCGCAGCGTCGCGGTTCGGCGCACAACCTTCATTGCCGACCGCGGACGAGGTAGACGCGATACTCCAGACGTGACCGCGACCCCCGTCCTCATCGACTGCGATCCCGGTCACGACGATGCGATCGCGCTCCTGCTCGCCGTTGCATCGCCTGAGCTCGAGCTGCTGGGAGTTACGACCGTCGCCGGAAACCAGACCCTGGAGAAGACGACGGCAAACGCGATCCGCGTGCTGGAGTTCGCAGGACGCGGGGACATCCCCGTGGCCGCCGGCGCCGGCGGCCCGCTCGTCCGGGAGCCGTACGTCGCCGACTACGTGCACGGCGAGACCGGGCTCGACGGGCCCGATCTGCCGCCGCCGCAAAGCGCGCCGGTCAACCGGCACGCGGCGGACTTCCTCGCCGACAAGATCCGGGAAGCGGACCGCGGCGTCACGCTCATTCCCGTCGGACCGCTGACGAACGTCGCGCTGATGCTCGCGCTGCATCCCGATGCTCGTCCGGAACGGATCGTGCTCATGGGCGGCGCGATCGCAGAAGGCAACGTCACGCCGGCCGCGGAGTTCAACATCTGGTGCGATCCCGAGGCGGCGGAACGCGTCTTCAACAGCGGCATCGACGTGACGATGATCGGCCTTGACGTCACACACAAGGCGCTGTTCACGCAGGCCTACATCGGTCGGCTCGCGGGACGAGTGGGGGAGATGGTCACTGAGCTGCTGCGCTTCTACGACAAGTTCCACAAGGAGGTCTACGGCTTCGAAGGCTCGCCGATCCACGACGCGGTCGCGGTCGCGCACGTCGTGAGCGCGGAGCTCGTCGGGACGCTGCGGCGCAACGTCGAGATCGACATCGACTCCACGCTCTGCCGAGGGCGCACGGTCGTCGACCTCTGGCGCCGGACCGAGCGCAGCCCGAACGCGCACGTCGGCGTCGAGATCGATGCGGACCTCTTCCTCGAGCTGCTGGTCGAGCGCATCAACTCCTTGCAGTGAGCCTCGTCTTCGCCGCGATCGCGCCACATGGCACCGTGGACGTGCCCGGCGTACCCGCAGCAGCGGTTCCCGGCGCCGACGACACCCACTCGGCGCTGGCCGAGCTCGGCCGGCGCTTCGACGCTACAGCGCCCGAGACGACGATCGTGCTGACGCCGCACAACGTGCACGTCGAAGGGCACTTCGCAGTCGTCCTCGCCGGAACCCTGGCCGGACGACTCGCCGAGTTCGAGGCGCCCGAGGTCGAGCTGTCGTGCCCGATCGACCTCGAGCTCGCGACCGCCGCCGTCGTCGAACTGCACAACGAAGGGGTTCCCGTCGTCGGCGCGAGCTTCGGCGCGAACGATCCCGGCGTCGCAACAGCCCCGATGGACTGGGGCGTCCTGATCCCGCTCTGGTACATGGGCGGCCGCTCGGAGCCCCCGGTGCCCGCGGTCGTCGTGAGCCCCGCGCGAGACCGATCCCTGGAGGAGCACGTCCGGGCAGGGCGGGCACTGGCGCGCGCGGCCGCGTCGTCCGGGAAGCGTGTCGCGCTGATCGCGAGCGCGGACCACGGGCACGCCCACGACGCGGACGGCCCTTACGGCTTCGACCCCGCCGCGGCCGAGTACGACGCCCGCGTCGTGGAGCTGGTGCGGCAGAACCGCCTGGCGGGGCTGCTCGAGCTCGAGCCTGCCTTCGTCGACGCCGCGAAGGCCGACAGCTGGTGGCAGCTGCTCATGCTCCACGGTGCCCTGGGAGAGGACTGGAGCGGAGACTTTCTCTCTTACGAAGCATCAACCTATTTCGGGATGCTTTGTGCCGCCTATGCACCTAATTAAAGACGTGGGCTTCCCAGGCCGAAACCTGCCTGGTAATGCCAATGAGTGGAGAGATGCGGCTGCGGCAGATCATTCTGGCGGTGATCGCCCTGAGCGGGGTCTGGCTCGCCGTGCTCATTCAGCGCGCCCACGAGGCGCCCGCGCCGGCGTTCGCCTCGGGACCGCAGCCGGCTGATTTCCCGACCCAGAAGCTGAAGAAGGTTCCCGGACTCAACCGGCCCGTCTCCATCACCCCAATCGCGAGGCCCTCGCGACCAGCGCTCAGATCCATTCCCGCGCCGGTCCGGGCCGCGAAGCCCGCCAAGCCCCGCCGCGCGAAGCGCGCGGCTGACAAGCCGGCCGAGCGGGCGCCCGACACGACAGTCCTCATCCCCGAGGACACCCGGAGCGCGGCAACGACCCCGCCACCTCCGCTCGAGCCGCTCGCCATCTCCGATCCGCAGGTGGTCGCTCTGACGTCTTCGAGCGCACGCATCACCTGGCGTACGAACGTCCCGACCCAAACGCAGACCGCATTCGGTCTCGACGCGCCCACGATCTGGGCGCAGCCGAGTGGGCAGAGCATCGTCGAGCACCAGAGCGTGCTCGAAGGGCTCGACTACTCGACGACCTATCAGGTCTATCTCCGCGCGGTGGACGAGTGGAACCGCGCAGAGACCGCGACCCTCAAACTGACGACAGGCCCGATGCCGAGCAGTAGCTCGGCGCGCACGAACGGCGACAACATCGTCCTCGACGACCGCGCGTTCTTCCCGACCGCAGTCTGGGCTGCGTGCTCGGACGGGTTCGGCACGAACATCGACGATGGCATCAACCTCTTCATGGGCGACGGCTGCGAGGACGACGTCAAGCTGCCGGGCCGACTCGACGGGCGCGCGTACTCGATCGTCGACACGGAGAACATCGCGGCGACCGGCCGTGGCGTGATCGGCTGGTACTACCCCGACGAGTGGGACGCGTTCCTCGAGAGCTCGGTGAAGCGCTCGGACCTCGAGGGCACGATCGTCGGGCCTCGGGCCGGACGCATCAGCTTCCTCACCGTGACCAACCACTTCTACAGCCGGGCGGAGCCGCTCCCGCAGGGCAAGGGCATGTACCCGGTGCTCTTCTCGATCCCGGACGTGATCGGCTTTGACCTGTACCCGCTGCAGGTCTGGTGTCGGCCCGCGTTCGGTGATGTCTTCGACGCGCAGACCGAACTGCACACGGGCTCGGGCGGCAAGCCGACCTTCCAGTGGATCGAGGTCGCGCCGATGGAACATCCCTGCAAGAAGCACGCAGCGCTGAACCCAAACGCGGCAACAGTGCGCGCCGAGACCTGGCTCTCCATCGGCGGCGGAGCCGACGGTGTCGGGTACTTCCCGAACCGCTGGAACGACTCGATCGGCGACGAGATCACCCGGACGAACCGTGAGATCAAGGCACTTACCCCAGCTTTGCTCGCGCAGGATGCGAACACGCGCTCCGACACTGACGCCGTGCGCGTCTCGGCCCGATCGCTGAACGGCGCCCTCTACGTGATCGCCGTCAACACGAGCCAGACGACCGTGCAGGCCAAAATCACCGTGGAAGGCATCGCCGGCAGGTCAGCAATGACCCTCGGCGGCGGCACGGCCGTCGCCGCAGATGCCGAAGGCTTCTCCGACTCATTCGGTCCCCTGGCTGCGCGGGTTTACATCATTCCGCCCCAGGGCTGGTAGACCTCACCGCGTTCGTGCGGCGAGTCCACTCCAGGCCGCAGGCTAAGCGACGCGCAGCGGCTTAGCCGGAAGCGAACTGACTTGGGTCGGGACGCTTCAGCGCCCCGACCCGAGCGGCAGAGGACATTCGCCGACCGCACCCAGTAGGAGCCCACGGGCTTCGCCCGTGGGCGTTCCACGCGAAGCGCCGTCCCCAAT
>Ga0184632_10000035_pt1 | contig 37140 bp, 30 predicted proteins | sample PLM31_50_b1_FD_133153 | JGI IMG/M metagenome (GOLD analysis project Ga0184632, IMG submission 133153) | Groundwater sediment microbial communities from an aquifer in East River, Colorado, USA - PLM3-1_50_b1 | ecosystem: Environmental > Terrestrial > Soil > Riparian zone | place: USA: East... | reverse complement strand
TCGTGCAGTACGGAGGACAGACGCCGCTGAAGCTCGCGCGCGACCTCGAAAAGAACGGTGTTCCGATCATCGGCACGTCGCCGGACATGATCGACATGGCGGAAGACCGCGAGCGCTTCCAGCAGCTCCTGCATCGGCTGAAGCTGAAGCAGCCGCCGAACCGCACGGCGCGCACCGAGGAAGCGGCGATCGCCGCGGCGGCGGAAATCGGGTATCCGCTGGTCGTGCGTCCGTCGTACGTGCTCGGCGGACGTGCAATGGAAATCGTCCACGAGCAGCGCGACCTCGAACGCTACATGCACGAAGCGGTGAAGGTCAGCAACGATTCGCCGGTGCTGCTCGACCGCTTCCTGAACGATGCGATCGAAGTCGACGTCGACGCCATCTGCGACGGCAGCGAAGTCCTGATCGGCGGCATCATGGAGCACATCGAGCAGGCGGGCGTCCATTCGGGCGATTCGGCGTGCTCGCTGCCCCCGCATTCGCTCAGTCCTTCGCTGCAGCAGGAACTGCGCGCGCAGACTATTGCGATGGCGAAGGCATTGAACGTCGTCGGCCTCATGAACGTGCAGTTCGCGATCCAGTTCGACGAAACGGGGCAGGGCACCGTGTTCGTTCTCGAGGTCAATCCGCGGGCGTCGCGCACCGTGCCTTATGTATCGAAGGCCACCGGAAGGCCGCTGGCCAAGATCGCCGCGCGGTGCATGGTCGGCCAGACGCTTGCCGCGCAAGGCGTGTCGGGCGAGATCGTGCCGCCGTATTACTCGGTGAAGGAAGCCGTGTTCCCGTTCATCAAGTTCCCCGGTGTGGACACGATTCTCGGACCGGAAATGAAATCGACCGGCGAAGTGATGGGCGTGGGCGAATCCTTTGGCGAGGCCTTCGTCAAGAGCCAGTTGGCCGCCGGCGTGAAGTTGCCGGAATCCGGCCGCGCATTCGTCAGCGTCAAGAACGCCGACAAGCCGCGTGCAATCGAAGTCGCAAAGATGCTCGCCGCATTGGGCTTCGAGCTCGTCGCCACGCGTGGCACGGCGGCGGCGCTGACGGCGGCGGGTGTCGCGGTCGCAACGGTGAACAAGGTGGCCGAAGGGCGGCCGCACATCGTCGACATGCTGAAGAACGACGAGATCGCGCTGGTCGTGAACACCGTCGAGGAAAGGCGCGCGGCGATTCAGGACAGCTACCAGATTCGGCGCGCGGCGCTGGTCGACCAGGTGCCGACGTATACGACGATGGCAGGCGCCCGTGCCGCGGCGATCGGCATGCGCGCGATGCGCGGCTTGACGCCGTATGCGATCCAGGCGTTGCACAAGCGGTTGGATTGAAGGCGTGGAATCCAGAGCGCAAAACCTTGAACCGGTTCAGGAAATTGAATTGGAATTTGAATTGAGCGAACAATGAGCAAAGTCCCCATGACCGTCGCGGGCGCGCAGCGCCTCAAGGTCGAGCTGCATCGGCTGAAGACGATCGAGCGCCCCGCCGTGATCACGGCGATCGCCGAAGCACGCTCGCATGGCGACCTTTCGGAGAACGCCGACTACGATGCGGCCAAGGAACGGCAGGGCTTCATCGAGGGCCGCATCTCGGAAATCGAGGCGAAGCTTGCCAATGCGCAGATCATCGATCCCGCCGCGCTCGACGTCGACGGGCACGTCGTGTTCGGCGCGACGGTGGATCTCGCGGACGGCGACAGTGGCGTGAGGGTCACCTACCAGATCGTCGGCGACGACGAAGCCGACATCAAGCACGGCAAGATCTCGGTGAGCTCGCCGATCGCGCGCGCCTTGATCGGCAAGGCCGAGGGCGACACGGCGGATGTGCAAGCGCCGGGCGGCGTGCGCACGTACGAGATTCTCTCCATCCGCTACGGATAGCGATCGGTCGACGGCAGGCGAGCCTCCGAGCAAGTGCAGCACCGCTGGAACGTCCCAATTCACATTGTTGTCGTCCCCGCGAAGGCGGGGACCCAGTGGCGTTCGAAAGACGCTGGGGCGCGCGCAAAGCGCGCGCGCCTTCGCGGGGACGACGGAGCCTATGGATGTTGTTCCGTAGGTGCAGCGGGAAATACCGACCCGCGCCGCGGAACCAGCTAGGCTCCCGTGCGCCGTCGCCGTGTTGTCGTTCCGGCCGTTCCGGTCGCCGCCGACTTTTTCTTTTCCCATGCCGAGCGCGGATTGGGCTTGGCGGAGAACGACTTCGGTTTGGTCTTGGGTGTATAGGAGGACTTCTTGCGGGCCGCGGGCACTGCCGGTGCCGCTGCCGCGCTCTCGTCGATCAAGAGCTCATGGCGCGCGGCGCCGCGCCGCCCTTTGCCGCTGCGCAACGCGGCGCCTTCGCCCTGTGCGGTCCGCCTGCGCTCGCGCACCGGGTCGACGGGCGTGCGTGGGCCGGCTTGCTTGGCGAGACCGCGCGTAAAGTGGTCGTTGCGCTGCCGCGTCCTGGCAGCCGGCGGCGGCGCCGGTTTTTTCTTGTCCGGGTTCGGCCGCCACAGAACGAAGACCTTGCCCAGATGCTGGACCTCCGCACAGTCCGCGTCGGCGCACATCTGCGCCAGCAGGGCCGCGCGCGCGTCGCGATCGTCGCTGAACACGCGCACCTTCACCAGCTCGTGCTTGGTGAGCGCCAGATCGATCTCATGCGTGACGGGCGCCGTCAATCCGCGCTGGCCAACGATCACAACCGGGTCCAGGTGATGGGCTTTGGCGCGCAGCGCGCGGCGTTCGGACGGCGTGAGCGGTTTCATGGCGTGCATATTACGCGACAGCCAAATCGGGTCAGACTCGATTTCCGCGGCGCGTGCCATTCAGCAGGCAAGGTTGCTGGACTAGGATATCGAGTCTGACCCTATTCAGCTTCTCCGTGACCGTCCCTCCGAATCCCGCGAAGAAAAAGCGCAAGTTCAACAAGGCGTGGATCCACGAGCACGTCAACGACCCGTACGTGCAGGAGGCGCAACGGCGCGGCTACCGGTCGCGCGCCGCGTTCAAGCTGATCGAGTTGGCGGGGCGCGACAAGTTGCTGCGTCCGGGAATGATCGTGGTCGACCTGGGGGCCGCGCCCGGCAGCTGGTCGCAGGTGTTGCGCGAGCGTCTGGGCCCCGCGGCGCGGATCCTGGCCATCGATCTGTTGCCGATGGACCCGATCGCGGGCGTGACCTTCATTCAGGCCGACTTCCGCGAGGACGACGGATTGAAAGCGGTGGAAGAAGTGCTCGGGGGAGCACCGGTCGACCTTGTCATCTCGGACATGGCCCCCAATCTTTCGGGCATCGACCCCGTCGATCAGGCGCGCAGCGTGCATCTTGGCGAACTGGCGCTCGAATTCGCAATCAGTCACCTGAAGGACGGGGGAGACCTGTTGGTGAAGGTGTTTCAGGGCGCGGGATTGCCGGAGTTGCAACGGGCGATTGGCGCTCATTTCGCCAAGGTGTACGTGCGCAAACCGAAGTCGTCGCGGGACCGCAGCCGCGAAACCTTTCTTGTCGGCAAGGGGTTCCAGCGGTAGCGTCGGGGGGCGGGATGGTCGACGTTTGGCCGTTTTTGGTTGGTTTTGTTCGCTTTTTCCGGTGTTTGGCGTGAATCATGCTTTGATTTTGATGTCGAACCCGGGCTGGCAGGCGAGTTAGCGTTAAAATCCAAATTTGGGCCGCCTGCGTATGTTGTCGGGGCGGCATCCGGTCTCAAGGCCCGTTGTCGGCCAAGGACCCGCAAGGAGTTTTGTTTGAACAATCTGCTCAAGAACATCGGCATCTGGCTCGTGATCGGGCTGGTGGTGCTCACCGTGGTCAAGCAATTCGAGCGCGGGACCACGAGCCGCGACTCGGTGCCGTACTCCGAATTCATGGACGCGGCCAAGAGCGGTCGCGTCACATCGGCGTCCGTCGAGGGCCGGACGATCAAGTGGATCAACAACGACAACAAGAAGTTCACCACCTACAGTCCCGGCGATATCTGGATGGTGGGCGATCTCGTGAAGTACGGGGTCAAGGTGGAAGCCAAGCCCGAGGAAGAGCAATCGTTCCTCGCGCAGATTTTCATTTCGTGGTTCCCGATGCTGCTGCTGATCGGCGTCTGGATCTTTTTCATGCGCCAGATGCAGGGCGGGGGACGCGGTGGCGCGTTCTCGTTCGGCAAGAGCAAGGCGCGCATGCTGGACGAGGCCAACAACTCGATCACGTTCGCCGACGTCGCCGGTTGCGATGAAGCGAAGGAAGAGGTGGCCGAGCTCGTCGAGTTCCTGCGCGACCCTTCCAAGTTCCAGAAGCTCGGCGGCCGCATTCCGCGCGGCGTGCTGATGGTCGGCTCGCCGGGTACCGGCAAGACGCTGCTCGCCAAGGCGATCGCCGGTGAGGCGAAGGTGCCGTTCTTCTCGATTTCGGGCTCGGACTTCGTCGAGATGTTCGTCGGCGTCGGCGCGGCGCGTGTGCGGGACATGTTCGAGCAGGCGAAGAAGAACGCGCCGTGCATCGTGTTCATCGACGAAATCGACGCGGTTGGCCGCCAGCGTGGCGCGGGCCTGGGCGGCGGCAACGACGAACGCGAACAGACGCTGAATCAGTTGCTCGTCGAGATGGACGGGTTCGAAGGCAACGCGGGCGTGATCGTGATCGCCGCGACCAACCGGCCGGACGTGCTCGACCCGGCGCTGATGCGCCCGGGCCGCTTCGACCGCCAGGTGGTCGTTCCGCTGCCGGACATCCGCGGCCGCGAGCAGATCCTGCTCGTCCACATGCGCAAGGTACCGATGTCGCCGGACGTCAAGGCCGACATCATCGCGCGCGGCACGCCCGGCATGTCTGGCGCGGATCTCGCCAATCTCGTCAACGAGGCGGCGCTGTTCGCCGCGCGTTCGAGCAAGCGGCTGGTCGACATGCACGATTTCGAGCGCGCGAAGGACAAGATCATCATGGGCGCCGAGCGGCGCTCGATCGTGATGCCCGAAGAGGAACGCCGCAACACGGCGTACCACGAGTCCGGCCATGCGATCGTCGCGGTGCTGCTGCCCAAGACCGATCCCGTGCACAAGGTCACGATCATTCCGCGCGGTCGCGCGCTCGGTGTCACGATGCAACTGCCCGAGCAGGACCGCTACAGCATGGACCGCAATCACATGCTGAACATGATCGCGGTGTTGTTCGGCGGGCGCATCGCCGAAGAGATCTTCATGCACCAGATGACCACCGGCGCGTCGAACGACTTCGAGCGGGCGACCGAGATCGCGCGCAACATGGTCACCCGTTACGGGATGTCCGACGAGCTGGGCCCGATGGTCTATGGCGAGAACGATGCCGAGATTTTCCTCGGCCGTTCGGTGACCACGCAGAAGAACGTCTCGGAATCCACGATGCAGAAAGTGGACGAGGAGATTCGCAAGATCATCGATTCGCAATACGCGGTGGCGCGCAAGCTGCTCGAGGACAACCGCGACAAGGTCGAAGCGATGGCGAAGGCGCTGCTCGAGCTGGAGACGATCGACTCCGACCAGATCGCCGACATCATGGCGGGCCGGCCGGTGCGGCCACCCAAGCCGACGTCGCCGTCGGCGGGACCGCCGTCGGGAGGCCCGTCGCCGTCACCGGATGCGGCACCTTCGGCCAATCCCGCATAAAAAACGTTGGAAAACTTCTGATGGAAACGGGGCGTGCAGCGCCCCGTCTTTGTTCATGAAGCTGCGGTGCGGTGCGCACGTCCTGGACCTTTCGGTCCCGCGCGTGATGGGGATTCTCAATGTCACGCCGGATTCCTTTGCCGACGGGGGCCGCCATCTCGATCCGTCGCGCGCGCTCGACCACGCGCGGCAGATGATCAGCGACGGCGCCGCCATCGTCGACATCGGCGGCGAATCGACGCGCCCGGGGGCGCAACCGGTCACCGAGGCCGACGAGCTCGAGCGTGTGATCCCGCTGGTGGCCGCGCTTTCCGGCGAGGGTGCGCTGGTCAGCATCGACACGATGAAGCCGGCCGTCATGCGTGCGGCGATCGCCGCTGGCGCCGCCATGGTGAACGATGTCCGTGCATTGCAGGAACGCGGCGCGCTCGACGCGGTGGCCGCCAGCAACGCCGCGGTGTGCCTGATGCACATGCGAGGCGAACCGCGGACCATGCAGGCGGATCCGAGCTACGAGGACGTCGTGCGCGAGGTGCGCGACTTTGTCGTGGAGCGCGCGCTGACCTGCGAGGCGGCCGGAATCGCGCGCGACCGGATCGCCATCGATCCCGGCTTCGGCTTCGGCAAGACCAGCACGCATAACCTGGCATTGCTGCGCAGCCTGTCCGTTCTGACGCAGACGGGATATCCGGTGGTTGCCGGCTTGTCGCGCAAAGCCACGATTGGACGTATTACGGGGCGCGACGTCGGAGATCGTATGGCGGGCAGCGTTGCCGCCGCGCTTGCCGCGGTCGCGCGCGGTGCCGCGATCGTACGCGTGCACGACGTGCGCGACACCGTCGATGCGCTCAACGTATGGTATGCGGTGGACGACGCGGAATAGCGCAAGCAAGGTTGATACTCGCGCGTTCCATGAGGAGAGCGTCATGATCCGAAAACTGAAGTCGGGCCAGTACCGGCTGTACTCGCGCAAGCTGGATCCCAGGACCGGCAAGCGGCGCAACCTCGGGACCTTCGAGACGCGTGCGGCCGCGGAGAAGCACGAGCGCGCGGTCCAGTATTTCAAGCATCGAGGTTAGCGTCGATTCGGCGGGCGCATAATCTCAGTCATGCAGCGCAAATACTTCGGCACCGACGGCATTCGCGGCCGCGTTGGTGAACCTCCAATCACGCCCGACCTCATGATGAAGCTCGGCTGGGCGGCGGGCCGCACGCTGGTTTCGGCCGACAGCGCGCGGCGCGGCGATCGTCCGGGCGTGCTCATCGGCAAGGACACCCGGATCTCCGGCTACATGATCGAGGCCGCGCTGGAGGCCGGCTTGTCCGCGGCCGGTGTCGACGTCTATCTGTGCGGCCCGCTGCCGACGCCCGGCATCGCGTACCTGACGCGGGCGTTGCGGCTCTCGGCAGGAATCGTCATCAGCGCGTCGCACAATCCGTTCGACGACAACGGGATCAAGTTCTTTTCCGCGGCCGGCGCCAAGCTCGCCGACTCTGTTGAAGCCTCCATCGAACAGGGAATGGCAATGCCGCTGGCGTGCGTGTCGTCGGCGGCGCTCGGCAAGGCGCGCCGCGTCGACGATGCGGCGGGCCGCTACGTCGAGTTTTGCAAGAGCACGTTTCCGTCGGAGCTCGACCTTCACGGCTGGCGCATCGTCGTCGATTGCGCGCACGGCGCCGGCTATCACATCGCGCCCCCTGTATTCCACGAGCTGGGTGCCGACGTGATCGCGATCGGCGACGAGCCGGACGGCCTCAACATCAACGCCGGCTCCGGTGCGACGCACCCGCAATTGCTCGCGGAACAGGTGCGCGCGCACGACGCCGACGTGGGGTTGGCCCTCGACGGCGACGGCGACCGCCTCATCATGGCCGACCGCGAAGGCCGCCTCTACGACGGCGACCAGTTGCTGTACGTGATCGCGACCGACTACAAGCGCCGCCATGTCGCCAACGGTGGCGTCGTCGGCACGCTGATGAGCAATCTCGGCCTCGAGCATGCGCTGACGCGCAAGGGCATTCCGCTGGCGCGCGCGAAAGTCGGCGACCGGTACGTGCTCGAGCGGTTGCAGGCGGAGGGCTGGCTGCTCGGTGGCGAGAATTCAGGGCACATCATCTGTCTCGACAAGCACACGACCGGCGACGCCATCGTCGCCGCGCTTGCGGTGTTGACCGCGCTGATCGAGCAAAAGAAAACGCTGGCGCAGGCGACCGCCGCCGTCACGATGTTTCCGCAACGACTGATCAATGTACCTGTTCGTCGTGACTGGGACTGGCACGCCAACGCTGCGGTGACGCGCGCCGAACGGGCCGCCGTGGCTGCGCTGGGCGATGCCGGACGCGTGCTGCTGCGACCCTCCGGTACGGAGCCCGTGCTGCGTGTGATGGTGGAAGCACGCGACGCGCAGCTTGCGGAAACGCACGCGCAATCGCTGGCCGAGACGATAGCCAAGGCGGCCGGCACGCCGCTCTAAGCCGCGTGCGCGCAGCGCGTTGTTGCGTGCGCGCCACCGATTGTGCAGACACTGCGAAGATCGCGTGATCTTGCGAGTGACCGCGCTTGCCGGTGACAGGCGTCGACTGAAGAATGCGTGGTAACAGGGCTTCTCGTTGATTGAGCCATGAAACTCGGTATTACCTCCAAGCTGTTCCTCGCGATTCTCGCGGCAAATATCGCCATCGCGGTGGCCGTCGGCATGGCCGAGCGCGTGAGTTTCGACCGCGGATTTCGCGAATACATGCGCGAGCGCGAGTCGGAGCGGCTCACCAACCTCGCGGATGCGCTGGCGACCGCGTGGCGCACGGAGGGAAACTTCGAGTTCCTCCGCGACAACGACATGCTCTGGCAACGAATGAATCGAGGCGACCGCGAGGGCGGCCGTTCGCCGGATCGCCCTCGCGCACCGCCGCCGGGTCCTCCGCCCGGTCGTGACGCGTTCGATCGCCCGCCGCCGCGCCCACCTCCCAGTGGACGTGACGGTCCTCCGCTGCCGACGTTGCTCGATGCGGAGCAGCGCCGCGTGGTCGGCATCGTGGGCGCGACACCGCCCCCGCTGCTGCGACCGGTCACCGTCGAAGGCAAGACCGTGGGCTGGCTCGCCGGCGCGGAAATGCGCGAGCCGTTCTCGGGCGCGGAACGAAGACTCCAGGAGCAGCAAGCGAAGGCGAGCTGGATCATTGGCGGGCTCGCCATTCTGTTGGCCGCCGCGGTGGCGTACCTGCTGGCGCGCGGCTTCCTCGCGCCGTTGAAGCGTCTGGCGAGCGCCACACACCGGATCGCGGCCGGCGATTACGCCACGCGCGTCGCCGCGACGAGCTCCGACGAATTGGGACAATTGATCGCCGATTTCAATCGTCTCGCGCAAACGCTCGAGGCCAACGAAGCATTGCGCCGCCATTTCATGGCCGACATTTCGCATGAGCTGCGCACGCCGCTTGCCATCCTGCGCGGCGAACTGGAAGCGCTCGAGGACGGCATTCGCAAGCTGACGCCGGAACGATTGAATTCGCTGCAGGCTGAGGTTGCGGCGCTCGGCAAGCTGGTCGACGACCTCTACGACCTTTCGCTTGCCGATGTCGGAGCGCTTACGTACCACAAGGAAGACATCGACATGGTCTCGCTCGTCGAAACGGCGCTGCGCGCATTCCGTGAGCGCTTCGCAGCCCGCGCGCTTGCGGTGGACGCGCCGCTCGACGGTCGGCCCGCGATTTTCGTCCACGGCGATCCGGACCGCCTGCGCCAGGTCATGATCAACCTGTTCGAAAACTGTGCGCGCCACACCGATCCCGGCGGCCGCCTGCGGGTGGCCGTGGAGCGCGCCGGCGGGAACGTGCACGTCGATGTCATGGACTCCGCGCCGGGCGTGCCGCCAGAACTGTTGCCGCGTCTTTTCGAGCGCCTGTTCCGCGTCGAAAGCTCACGCAACCGCGGCAGCGGCGGCGCGGGGCTCGGCCTGTCGCTGTCTCGCAGCATTGTCGCAGGCCACGATGGCGAGATGCGTGCACAAGCATCAAAGCTCGGGGGCTTGTGGATCCGCATCACACTTCCGCTGGCAAAGCATTGACGCGATGACGACCGACGACCGCCTCACACGCATTCTGATTGTCGAAGACGAGCCGAAGCTCGCGCACCTGCTCGAGGATTACCTGCACGCGGCCGAATATGCAACGCAGTGGATCGCCGACGGGCGCGAGGTCGCGAGCGCGGTGAAGGACTGCGCGCCCGCACTCGTGCTGCTCGATCTCATGCTGCCGGGCCGCGACGGGCTCGCCGTCTGCCGCGAGTTGCGCGAATTCACCGATGTGCCGATTGTCATGGTCACGGCGCGCGTCGACGAGATCGACCGCCTCCTCGGTCTCGAACTGGGTGCCGACGATTACATCTGCAAGCCGTTCAGCCCCAGGGAAGTGGTCGCGCGCGTGAAGGCGATACTGCGGCGTGCCGGGCGCGGCGCGGCCGACACGCAGCTGACCATCGACGACACGGGCTTTCGCGCAACGTGGCATGGCGCACCGCTGGATCTCACGCCCGTCGAGTTCCGGCTGCTGCGCACGCTGGCGCGCGAGCCCGGGCGCGTCTTCGGCCGGCAACAGCTGCTCGACAGCCTGTACGCGGATCACCGCGTCGTGACCGACCGGACCGTCGACAGCCACGTCAAGAACCTTCGCCGCAAGCTTGCCGACGCGTGTCCCGAGCAGGAACTGATCCGGTCGGTCTACGGCGTCGGCTATACGCTCGATCTGTGACTTACCGAGGACTTCTGAAACGCATGACAAGTTCTCCGTCGTTCCCGCGAAGGCGGGAACCTAGCGTCTTTGGTTGTACGACACTGGGGCGAGCGCAAACGCGCTCGCGCCTTCGCGGGGACGACGATGAGTCTTGCGGATGCCGTCACCAATTCCGGTAAACCTCACTACGCGGTACACCCGGCCGGCGTCGCTGCGACACGCGTCAACGCGATCGTGCCCGCCAATCCGGCATTGGTGCCGCCGGTGAAGTTGTAGAGCAGGGTCGCGGCCGTGCAACTCGCGAACGTCAGCGTCGCCGTGCCGACCAGCGTGGTCGTCGTCGGTGTCGCCGCGGCGAACACGCCCCCCGTGGTTTCGTAGAGCGTGAGCGAAAACGTGCGTGCGCCGGGCGTGTGAACCGCCTGTGCCGTGTACCAGCGCTGGCTCGCCGCGCCGCCGATCGCTTGTCCGTTTGGCGCATACGTGTACCACGTGCAGAACACCACGGGAGCGAGCGCATTCAATTCGATGATGAGACCTTGCCCATTGGTGTTCGCCGATGCCCAATTGCCGCCGAGCTCGAAATCCGCATTGGTCGGACGCATCGTCGATGCTGAGCACGTGATGTTCGGCGTCAGGCGCGAGAGCGCAAACGATCCGGAGCGGCCCGAGCCGTCGCTGAACGCATACGTGAATTGGCCAGCATCGCAACTGGAATAGCTCAACGTCGCCGTACCGACCACGGTGCTATCGGTCGTTGGAAGGGTATCGAAATTGCCGCCGACGTTCTGGTAGATGGTGAGGGCCGCCGGCGATTGCCCACTGACGATCGGACCGCTCACCGTGTACCAGCGATTGTTGGCGGCGCCGCCTGCGGGCGCGACATCGTAGGTAACCCAGCCGCCGAACACGACGCCTTGGCCGACGGCGATCAAATCCTGGAAGAACTCGAGCGACAATCCCTGCCCGCTCATGCCCGGGTTGTACCAGGTGCCGGTCAGCCCGTGCTGATTGAGATCGATCGCTGCAGTTGCCGCGCTTCCCGCGATGCCGACTTCCAGCGTCGCCGCATAACCGTCCGCGATGCTGCCCGACACCGACGCAAGCTGGAGCACGCCGCCGTCGTTGCCGAACACGTTGTCGCTCGTCAATGGGGTCTGGCTGAGATTCGATAGGCTCCCGGGATACAAAGATGATTGCCCGTAGACCTCGCGGCATGCCGACTCCGGCAACGCCAACTGCGAGGTCCTCACGGCATTCGCGCCGGACACCGCCTGCGCCGCGCTGGCGTAGACCTCGAAATGGATGTGGGGCCAGCGTCCCGAGTACGCTCCGGGAAAAATGGTCGTGAAAGTTACCTTGCCTGCGGCGTCGCTGACTTGCACCCCGCGCAGATAGTTCTGCGTCGTTACGCCTGCCGAATACATCGAATACTGGCCGGTCGCGTTGCAGTGCCACAGATACACCGCATATCCGGCAAGCGGCGCGCAATTCGCGTTCACGTTGACGAGTTGCAGCGTCACGGTGAGAGGCGTACCGGGCGCAACCGCCGTGCCGGCCGTGCCAAAACTCGCGCGAATGTCGGAACGCACGATGCCGGATTGCGTGAGCATGTTCGGTCCGTTCGTTCCGTCGCCGGGATAAGGTCCGCCGGTTTCCGATGGGATGAGCGAGCACGCCAACGCCCCGACCGGCGACGCCAACAGGGCGGCGCCACCGAGTCGTTGGAGTACGCGACGGCGACCCAGGAGCTCGCGCTGCCGTAGCAACGACAATGTTTCCGCAAGGCTCGAATCGGGGTCTGCCAAAACGGGGACTGATCGCTTGAATGGGGTCGCGGACGGTGCCGCCAGCACAGCCAACCACTTTCTGCGGCGGAACCTCTGGGGGAGTGGCGCGGTCGCGGGAAGGGTGGCGGGGCAAGCCGGGGACACCGCCGCGTTGGAACCATTGGCGGGTGTGGAGATCACGGGAGTCGTCGAGCGCATGACCTAATCTCGTTTATTCGGTCGTGCAACGTTACGTCACGAATGCGCAGCCAATGTGGAGAAAGGATGGAATCGCGCAACGTGGTCGACATCGAGGTCTGCCGACAGGTGCGACACCGCCGATGCCCTCGAATCATCTCGTCGCGAGCGAATCAAGCCGTGATATCTTGCCCATCATTTACCTTGTTCGCTGATCAGCATGGATGAGCCCGTCGGTGCCTTGAAGGTCCCAGTGCTTCGCAAGCGGCGCGAAATCCTGCAGGGGCTCGCGGCGCTGGCGGCGTCGGGATGGATGCCGGCGGGTTTTGCGCAATCCGCACCGGCGACGATGTCGGCGGCGCGTTTCACGACCTTTTCGAACGCGATGACGGGCTATGCGTACACCGACATCAGCGTCGCGCAGGCGATGTTGCGTGCGCTGATCGCAACGGTGGGTCCGACGGCGCTCGCCAGGATCGCGGCATTGGCGGCGGCCACATCTGCGGATGAGCTCGGCGACAAATTGAAATCCGCGGGACTCGACAAGGCGGCCGCCAAGGTCGTGATCGCGCTCTACTCCGGCGTCGTCGTCACTCCCAAGGGGCCCGTGGTGATCTCCTACGATCAGGCGCTGGCGTGGAGCGCAATGACGTGGACCAAGCCCAACGCCTGGTGCGGCGGCGTGACCGGTTACTGGACGACCGCGCCGGAGACGAAGACGTGAGCGGCCCGGCGAGGGGCGCCCATCAAGGTGACTGCAGTTGCGCGGCGTCTCCCTGGGCGCCCCGTGCGCTTGGCGCGGGTCGCATCCCCGCCATGCTGGCGGGGCCCCTGCTCCGCCGCGCCGATCGCCCCACGCGAAGCGTGGGGATCGACGGTCAAGCGAATCGGCTTCGGAGGCCGACACGGTGGAGCGTCGGCCTTGCGAAGAAGATCCAGGAGGCCGATTGACCGACACTCTGAGCGCTGATGTCGTCATCGTCGGCTCCGGCGTGGCCGGGGCCATGATCGGTTACTCGCTCGCGCGCAACGGCGTAAAGGTCCTGATTCTCGAGGCGGGTCCGCGTGTCGATCGCGCGCAGGCGGTGATCCAGTTCCGCAAGTCATCAACCAAGGGGCCGAACTCGCCGTATCCCGCGCATCCCAAGGTGCCGCAACCCGACCTGGACGATATCGGCGCCTATTACGTGCAGGCGGGCCCGGTTCCGTTCAGGGGGCTGCAGGCGCGCGTGGTTGGTGGCACCACATGGCATTGGGGCGGGCTCACGTTGCGTTATCGGCCCAACGACTTCGTCCTGAAATCGAAGTTCGGTGTTGGCGTCGATTGGCCGCTGTCCTACAACGACCTCGAGCCGTGGTATGTCGAGGCCGAAAATGAAATGGGCGTGGCCGGCCCGTCCGACGAGGATTGGGGATCGCCGCGGTCCGCGGGGTATCCGATGCCGGAGGTCGCCCCCACCTACCTCGACCAGGTGATCGCTGCCGCGTGCGGCGAGGTCGGTCTCACGATGGCGCCGTTTCCCCAGGCGCGTAACACCGTAGGACGCGATGGGCGACCGGCCTGTTGCGGGAATGCGTCGTGCGTGCCGATCTGCCCGATCGGCGCGAAGTACGACGCGTCCGTGCACGTGGGCAAGGCGGAGGCCGCGGGCGCGCGCGTCGAACCGCTGGCAATCGCGCATCAGGTCGTCGTGGGACCGGATCGCAAGGTTTCGGCGATCCGTTTCAAGCGTCCCGACGGCAGCGTGCACGAGGCGCAGGGCAAGATCTTCGTGATTGCCGCGCACGCGATCGAATCCGCGAAGCTGCTTCTGATGTCGCGCGTCGCAGGCAGCGGCATAACCGTTGCCAACAGCAGCGACCAGGTAGGCCGCAATCTGTTGACGCAACTCGACGCCGGCATGATCGGACTGACGCAGGAGAAAATCTATCCGTATCGCGGGCCGGTGGAGACCTCCGGCGTCCGCGAGCTTCGCGATGGCGATTTCCGCGGGATGCATGGCGCTTCGGGAACGTCGCCGGTAAACGAGGGTTGGGTGCGAGCGACGGGCCCGTTCAAGCTGGCGGAGCGTTTTGCCGCGCAGGGCTTGCGCGGCGCCGCGCTTGGCCGGGCGATCAGCGATCATGCGGCACGCGAGCTCTCGATCGGTCCGTCGGTCGAGATCCTGCCGAATCCGGACAACCGCGTGACGCTTGCGACCAGGGAGCTCGATCCACTGGGATTGCCGCGCCCGCGCATCTACTTCAACAACTTCAGTCGCTACGAGCTCGACGGCATGAAAGTCGGGATGCAGTACACGCTGGGGATCATGAACGCGCTCGGCGCCACCGAGGTTGCCTCGCAGGGACCGGTCACCGACAGTGCCGTCATGGGCGGCACGTGCAGGATGGGCGACGATCCGCGCACGTCGGTGGTCGACCGCAATCTGCGTTCGCACGATCATCCCAATCTGTACATCGTCGGCTCGGCGCCCTTTCCGACGATCACGGCGTCACCGCCGACGCTGACGATTGCCGCGTTTGCGTGGCGAGCCGGGCTGCAAATCGAAAGCGACCTCGGGCGCTAGCGCAAGGGGCAGGTCGTGTCGGCATCGATTCGCGCGTCCTACGGAGCGGGTATCCCTGCGTATAATTTGCGCATGCAAGCCGTGCCGCACACCGCGCCGAAGAGACGAACATGCCGCTGCAATAGGCCGCGCCCTCGCATTGCTGCATTGCAATGACCGAGGGCAACAAGGCATCCGCCGACCCCCGCCGTCACGAGGGCAAGTGGTCGCACGAGCGGACGCAGCTGCTGGTCCTGTTCTTCGTCACCGCCGTCGCGGTCCTGCTTTGCTATGCGCTGGTCCATCCGTTCCTGCCGGCGTTCGCGTGGGCGGTGGCGCTTGCGGTCGTCGCCAGTCCGCTGTACCACTGGATCCTCCGGGTCCTGCCGTACCGGACGCTGGCCGCCACGCTCTCGGTCGTGTTCGTGGTGATCGCGATCGCAATACCGGCGTTGCTGATCGCAAACGAATTGACGCGCGAGGTCTACGCGATATCGGCCCGGATCACCGACGAGTGGACGTCCGGCAAGTGGCAGGCGTTCCTGGCGGGGCATCCACAACTGGCCAGCGTACTCGACTCGCTGCAGGTTCATTTCGACCCGGCCAACGCGCGGGCGAAGGCCGCCAGCGCCGCCATGGGAACCGGAATTCCCGGCATGCTCACGCACACCCTGGAAGCGGCGGTGCAAGCGCTGATCGCGTTCTTCCTGCTTTTCTTTTTCCTGCGCGACCGGAGAATGTTCATCCACGCGATGGAACACCTGGTCCCGCTGCCGAAGCAGGAAACCGACGATGCGCTGCAACGCATCTCGGAAATGCTGCACGCGACGATCTATGGCACGGTTGCGGTCGCGTTCATCCAGGGGGCGCTGGGCGGCCTCATGTTCTGGTGGCTCGGCTTGCCGTCCCCGGTGCTGTGGGGCGTTGTCATGGGCATACTGGCGATCGTCCCGATACTCGGGGCATTCATCGTCTGGCTGCCGGCCGCCGTGTATCTCGCGCTGTCGGGCGACGTCGGCAAGGCGGTGATCCTGACGATATGGGGCGCGGTGGTGATCGGCTTCATCGACAATCTGCTGTACCCGCTGTTCGTCGGAAAGCGCGCGCACCTGCACACGGTGCCCGTGTTCATCGCGATCATGGGCGGACTGGCGTTGTTCGGATCCGCGGGGATGATCGTCGGGCCGGTGATCCTCGTGGTCACCGTGGGCCTGCTGCACGCCTGGCGGTCGCGATGGGACCGCGAAGCACAGGGCCGTACGCCGGTGGACTGACCCGTCGTCGAACGGTTGACTGAATCGTTGGACGCACGCCGCGTGGTGGCGATACCACCGGCCGCCGAGTCATCTCCAGAGCAGCACGGGTGACACGAACGCGATGGGCTGCGCCATCGGTGTTTTACTTTGTCATTCGCTCGGCAAGGTCGGAGCCATTGCAGATCTTCAGCGGGTAGCCCCGCGTATAATTTGCGCATGGTCGCCGTGCTGCACACGACAGCCGCTCCCCATGCGATCGCCGCGTGGCTCGCGACACTCGCCGGCGACTATTCCTCCGAGGAGCGCGCGGCGTTCGCTGCGGCGTTCGAGTACGCAAGGACGCACACCGGCGACGCGGTGATGGCCGACGGCGAGGCCGCACTCGATCGCGCGCTCGGCACAGCCACCATCCTGGGCAGTCTCAAGCTCGACGCCGATTCCATTCGCAGCGCGTTGCTGCTGGGATTGCCCGTTGCCGGTGCCTTCGACGCCGAGGAAGTGGAGGCGCAGTTCGGCGCCGACGTCGCGACGCTGGTCGCCGGCGCCGCGCGGATGGGCAGCATTCGCGCGGCGACCGATTCCGGCGACAAGGAAGAGCAGGCCGCGCAGGCGGAGAACCTGCGCAAGATGCTGCTGGCCATGGTCGACGACATCCGCGTCGTCCTCATCAAGCTCGCCGAACGCACGCAGGCGTTGCGCTCGCTCATGTCCCGCGATGCGACGTTACGCGCGCGGACGGCGCGCGAGGTGCTGGACCTGTTCGCGCCGCTCGCCAACCGCCTTGGCGTGTGGCAGCTGAAATGGGAGCTCGAGGATTTGAGCCTGCGCGCGCTCGAGCCGGCGACTTACAAGGCCATCGCCCGGATGCTCGACGAGCGCCGCATCGACCGCGAGCGCTATATCGATGAGGTCGTGTCGACGCTGAAGGCGGAGCTGGCCGACGCCGGGATCAAGGCGGACGTCACCGGCCGTCCCAAGCACATCTACAGCATCTGGAGCAAGATGCAGCGCAAGCAGGCGGGCATCGACACGCTCTACGATATTCGCGCGGTGCGCATTCTGGTCGAATCGGTCAAGGACTGCTACACGGTGCTTGGCCTTGTCCACCATCGGTGGACGCCGCTGGCGCGCGAGTTCGACGACTATATCGCGAAGCCCAAGCCCAACAACTATCGGTCGCTGCATACCGCGGTCATCGGCCCCGAAGGCAAGCCGCTGGAAGTTCAGATCCGGACGTGGGACATGCATCAGCACTCCGAATATGGCGTCGCCGCGCATTGGCGGTACAAGGAAGGCGGCAAAAAGGGCGCGCGCAAGGATCCGACGTTCGACGAAAAGATCGCGTGGTTGCGGCAAGTGCTCGATTGGAAGGATGCGGTCGCCGATTCCAGCGAGTGGCTCTCCGCGTTCAAGGAAAGCCTCTTCACCGATTCGATTTACGTGATGACGCCACAAGGCAAGGTGGTCGACCTGCCGCGCGGCGCCACGCCGGTCGACTTTGCGTACGCGGTGCACACGAACCTTGGCCACCGCTGCCGCGGCGCCAAGGTCGACGGCCAGATGGTGCCGCTCAACTACCAATTGCAAAACGGGCAGCGCGTCGAAGTCATCACGGTGAAACAGGGTGGGCCGTCGCGCGACTGGTTGAACGCGGAGCTGGGGTATGTGCACGGCAACCGCGCACGGTCGAAAGTGCGGCAGTGGTTCAAGGCGCAACAGCACGAGCAGACCGTGGCGCAAGGGCGGACGATGGTCGAGCGCGAGCTTGCGCGCCTGGGACAAACGGCACTCAAGCTCGACGCCGTCGCGGCGAAGGCGGGTTTCGACAAGACGGAGGAGTTCTTCGCGGCATTCGCCCGCGACGACATCAATTCCAAGCAGGTGCAAACCGCGATCCATGCGGTCGCGGAGCCGGTCAGCGCGCGCGTGCAAACCGAGTCCGAACCGGAGGTCGCGACGCGGCAAAGCAAAGCGGCAGGCGCGGGCAGCGGTATCCTCGTCGTGGGCGTCGACCGGCTGTTGACCGGACTCGCGCGCTGCTGCAAGCCGGCGCCGCCCGATCCGATCGTCGGCTTCGTCACGCGCGGCAAGGGCGTGACCATTCATCGCGCGAGTTGCAGCAACGTGGCAAGGATGCGCGCCACGCAGCCGGAACGCCTCATCACCGCGAACTGGGGCGCGCCGCGCGACGAAGTATTCCCGGTGGACATCGTGATCGAGGCGATGGACCGGCAGGGATTGCTGCGCGATATTTCCGAAGTGCTGTCGCGCGAGAAGATCAACGTCACCGCGGCCAACACGCTCACGCGCAACATGCATACGCGAATGGCCTTCACGCTGGAGGTGCGCAGCCTCGATGCGTTGAAGCGCGCGCTGGCGCTGGTGCGCGATGTCGGTGGCGTGTTGAGCGCGGGACGGCGTTAGCCAGATCTCGATGCGCCAGCGAGCCCGTTGCGCCATTTCGGTGCCGGGCCGGCGCCACCGCCGTGTCGGACCATATCGGCACGTCCGGTTAAAGCATTCCACGTCAAGGGGATAGCGGCGGCAACGATGCTTTCCCGCAGCGCAGCAACGTGGCCCGCCGATTGCTTAGTCACCAGTATCGACCACGCGCAGAACCCCATCGGATGCTCCGCGTCATGCTGGTGGACGACTCCCAAAAGGAAGTCAGTCTGCTCAAGGAAGGTTTGCAAGCGGCAGGGTACGACGTCATCGAGGTGACCACGTTGACGACGTCGGCGCTGGCGCTGCTCGATCGCGTCGGCGCGATGCGGCCCGACGTCATCATCATCGACACCGATTCGCCGACGCGCGACACGCTCGAGCAGTTGGCGTTTGTCAGCGCGAAGCAGCCGCGGCCGATCGTCCTGTTCACCGAGGACCGCGACAACGCCACGATTCAGGCCGCCATCAAGGCGGGCGTGTCCGCCTATGTCGTGGCCGGCATGCAGCCGGACCGACTGCGGCCGATTCTCGACGTTGCCGTCGCGCGGTTCGATCAGGAGCGCGAGCTGCGCGACGAGCTCAAGTCGGCGCACGAGCGCTTGGCCGAACGCAAGGTGATCGAACGCGCGAAGGGGATCCTGATGAAACAGAAAGGCATCGCCGAAGACGACGCGTACAAGCTGATGCGCGACCTTGCGATGGATCGTAATCGCAGGCTCGTCGACGTCGCGCAACAAATCATCGACGTGACCGATCTGCTCGGATGATCGCCGCCAGCGTGCTTTGGGTTGGTGCGTCCGGCGCTGAAATGCACATGCATGGTGCACTGCAGCAATCGATCCGGGCGTCGCACCGCAGGTTCGCAGAATGAAAAATATCGACGAATCAGTCATTTATCGTCTTGCGCTTCTCGTGGCATGGATCTCGCTAAGACGTAAGCGAAGCTGAACTTCCTTGAAGGTCGGGCTTCAATGCTGTGCCGCCAACGACGGCGGCGCGGTACGACAACGGCGTTGTGTGCATCCCGTTCGAATTGACGAACGGCGTTTTGCACCAACGCCGTTTTTCATTTGGCTGACCAATGACCAGCGAGGCACTGCGATGCAAGAAATTCGGCGACCGCGCCACCGTCCGAACTGTACGGATTCCGTACCCGATGTCGCTGACGCGGTCTCGGCGTCACGGCGACGTTTGCTCGGCGCCTCGGCGGCCGGTGCGCTGATGACGCTCGTCGATCCGGCGATTCGCGCGGGGGCGTGGGCACAAGGCTCGGATGCGCCCGAAAAAAAGGAAGTCAAGATCGGCTTCATTCCGCTCACCGATTGCGCGTCGGTGGTCGTCGCGTCCGTGATGGAATTCGACAAGAAATACGGGATCAAGATCGTGCCCAGCAAGGAGGCATCGTGGGCCGCCGTGCGCGACAAGCTCGTCAACGGCGAGCTCGATGCCGCGCACGTGCTGTACGGCTTGATCTACGGCGTGCAGATGGGTATCGGCGGGCCGAAAAAGGACATGGCCGTCCTGATGAACCTCAATCACAACGGCCAGGCGATCACGCTGTCGAACCAGTTGAAGGATAAAGGTGCGCTCGACGGTGCGAAGCTGAAGAGGTTGATCGACAGCGAGAAGCGCGAGTACACGTTCGCGCAGACGTTCCCGACGGGGACGCACGCAATGTGGATCTACTACTGGCTTGCGGCGCAGGGCATTCATCCGTTCAACGACGTCAAGACCATCGTGGTTCCGCCGCCGCAGATGGTCGCCAATATGCGCGTCGGCAACATGGATGGCTTCTGCGTCGGCGAACCGTGGAACAACCGCGCGATCTCCGACAAGATCGGTTTCACCGTGGAGACGACGCAGGCCATCTGGAAGGATCATCCGGAAAAGACGCTGGGGACGACCGCGGAGTTCGTGCAAAAAAATCCGAATACCGCGCGCGCGATGACCGCTGCCATCCTCGACGCCGGCAAGTACATCGACGTCATGGCCAACCGCAAGAAGGTGTCGGAGATCATCGCCGACAAGTCGTATGTCAATTGCCCCGTCGACATCATCGATCAGCGGCTGGAAGGCAACTACGACAACGGGATCGGAAAGCAGTGGAAGGATCCCGACTACATGAAGTTCTACAACGACGGGTACGTGAACTTCCCGTTCCTCTCCGACGGCATGTGGTTCCTGACACAGCACAAGCGCTGGGGATTGCTGAAGGAGGATCCCGACTATCTCGCCGTCGCGCAGAAGGTGAACCAGATCGAAATCTTCAAGCAGGCTGCCGCGATGACGAAGACACCGGTGCCGAAGGACGTAATGCGCACCGTGAAGATGATCGATGGCGTCACGTGGGACGGCAAGAATCCGAAAGCCTATGCCGCCGGCTTCAAGATCAAGGGCGTCGCAACTTAGGAGCCATCCATGCCTGTCACTCTGGTCGCAATTTCGCCCCCGCACCTGGTAGGAGCCGCCGACGCCGGTTCGGCATCGCCAACACCACCGGCGGCGGCCAATTCCGCCAAGGTCGCCGAATTGGACCCCCCGCGCCCGCGTGCGGGAGAGGGCAGGGGTGAGGGTGCGCAAGCGATTGTCAGCGACGAAATCGAAGCCGCGCAACGCGCGGCCGCGTACCTTGCCGCAGAGCTCCGGCGCGAACGCGTGCGCGCGGCGCTGCTGACCATCCTGTCGCCGGTCTTGGGGATCGCCCTCTTCATCGGGCTGTGGTCGCTCGTGTCGATCATGTCGCCGCAACTGCCGTCGCCAGCGAAGACCTGGACGTCGGCCGTCGCCGTGTTCAGCGATCCCTTCTACCGCAAGGGACCGAACGATCAGGGCATCGGCTGGAACGTTCTCATGTCGCTGCAACGCGTCGGCATTGGCTTCGGCCTGGCCGCGCTTGTCGGCATTCCACTCGGCTTCATCCTGGGCCGTTTCCGGTTTGCCAACGCGATGGCGTCGCCGATCATCAGCCTGCTGCGGCCGGTGTCGCCGCTCGCGTGGCTGCCGATCGGGCTCATGGTGTTCAAGGCGGCCAATCCCGCGGCGATCTGGGTGATCTTCATTTCGAGCATCTGGCCGATGGTGATCAACACGGCGGTCGGCGTGCAGCGTGTGCCACAGGATTATCTCAACGTCGCGCGCGTACTCAATCTCTCGGAGTGGAAGGTCGTGACGAAGATCCTGTTTCCGGCCGTTCTTCCCTACATGCTGACGGGCGTGCGCCTGGCGATCGGCGTCGCGTGGCTGGTGATCGTCGCTGCCGAGATGCTGACCGGCGGCGTCGGCATCGGCTTCTGGGTCTGGGACGAGTGGAACAACCTGAACGTCGAGCACATCATCATCGCGATCTTCGTGGTGGGGATCGTCGGCTTGCTGCTCGAGCAGTTTCTGCTGCTGCTCGCCCGTCGTTTCAACTACGCCTGACGAGACCGCCATGTCCGATACCTTCACTGCCGATCCCGTCGCGCAAATGCCCGCGTTGACGACCGAATACGTCCACGTCGAGTCGGTCGGCATGACGTTTCAGACCAAGCGCGGACCGTTCGTCGCGCTGCGCCAGATCGACCTCGCGGTGGAGAAAGGCGAATTCGTCGCGCTCATCGGCCACTCGGGCTGCGGCAAGACGACCTTGCTCAATCTGGTGGCGGGTCTGATCGAGCCGACGTCCGGCGTGCTGTTGTGCGCGGGTCGCGAAATCGCGGGGCCGGGCCCCGAGCGCGCCGTCGTATTCCAGAATCATTCGCTTCTGCCGTGGTTGTCGTGCTTCGATAACGTCTACCTGGCGGTGGAACGCGTGTTCGGTTCGGCCGAGAAGAAGGCGGATTTGAAACGCCGGACGCACGGGGCGCTGGCGCTCGTCGGACTCACGCACGCCGAGCACAAGATGCCGCATGAAGTCTCCGGGGGGATGAAGCAGCGCGTCGGCATTGCCCGCGCGCTGGCGATGCAGCCCAAGGTGCTGCTGCTCGATGAGCCGTTCGGCGCGCTGGATGCGCTGACGCGCGCGAAGCTGCAGGACGAACTGATGAACATCGTGAAGGCGGCCGGAAGCACCGTGCTCATGGTGACCCACGACGTCGACGAGGCCGTGCTGCTGGCCGACCGCATTGTCATGCTGACCAACGGTCCGGCAGCGACGATTGGAGAAATCGTGACGATCGATTTGCCGCGTCCGCGCGACCGGGTCGAGCTTGGCGAGAATCCGCAGTATCACCATTACCGGACGGCGGTGCTCGACTTCCTCTACCGGCGGCAAGCGCACGTTGAGGCGGCGGCGTGAACACTGCAGTCGCATCGGGCTTTTGGGTCGGGCTTCAGCCCGACCAAGCGTTCGGATGAACGCCCGCGTGCCGATCAGCAGGCCGAAGCTCGTTGTCGTCGGCAACGGCATGGCGGGAATGCGCACGGTCGAGGAGCTCCTGAAGCTCGCGCCCGACGCGTACGAGATCACGGTGTTCGGCAGCGAGCCGCACCCCAACTACAACCGCATCCTGCTTTCGCCGGTGCTGGCCGGCGAGCAGACGATCGACGAGATCATCCTCAATCCGCGCGAGTGGTACGCGGAAAACGGCATCGCGTTGCATGCGGGCAGGACGATCACCAGCATCGACCGCGCGCGGCGCATTGTCGCGACGGCCGACGGCACCGCGGCACCGTACGACCGGCTGCTGCTCGCCACCGGTTCGAGCCCCTTCATTCTGCCGATCCCCGGCAACGATCTGCCCGGCGTCATCACCTATCGCGATATTGCCGACACGGAGACGATGATCGCTGCGGCGCGGGCGCATCGCCACGCGGTGGTCATCGGCGGCGGACTGCTCGGCCTCGAGGCGGCCAACGGATTGAAATTGCGCGGGATGGACGTCACGGTCGTGCACCTGATGCCGTGGCTGATGGAGCGCCAGCTCGACCGTACGGCGGCGCAGATGCTCCAGCAATCGCTCGAAGCGAAGGGGCTCGCGTTCCGCCTCGAGGCGAAAACGGAAGCGCTCATCAAAGGCGAGTCCGGACGCGTCGCGTCGGTCCGCTTGGCCTCGGGGGAAACGCTCGCCGCCGACCTCGTCGTCATGGCGGTGGGCATCCGTCCGAATTTCGCGCTCGCGAAGTCAGCCGGCCTCCATTGCGATCGTGGCATCGTCGTCAACGACACGCTGCAGACCTTCGATCCGCGCGTGTATGCGATCGGCGAATGCGTGGCACATCGCGGGCTGACCTATGGACTCGTCGCTCCGTTGTTCGAGATGGCGAAGGTGTGCGCCAATCATCTGGCCGGGTACGGGATCGGCCGCTATGCGGGCTCGCAAGTGTCGACCAAGCTCAAGGTGACCGGTGTCGATCTCTTTTCCGCCGGCGATTTCACCGGCGGAACCGATACCGAGGAAATCGTGCTGGCCGACCCGGCGGGCGGCGTCTACAAGAAGCTGGTGATCCGCAACGACAAGCTCGTGGGTGGCGTGCTGTACGGCGACACCGCGGACGGCGCGTGGTATTTCAAGCTCGTTCGCGACGGACGCAGCATCGCCGAGATCCGCGACCGGTTGATGTTCGGCGAGGCCAATCTCGGCGATACCGGACACCAGGGACAATCGCGCGCTCTCGCGATGGCCGATGATGCCGAGGTGTGCGGCTGCAACGGCGTGTGCAAGGGCACGATCGTGAAAGGGATCAAGGAGAAGGGCCTGTTTACGCTCGACGATGTCCGCAAGCACACCAAGGCATCGTCGTCGTGCGGGTCGTGCACCGGCCTCGTCGAGCAGCTGCTGATGGCGACGGCGGGCGGCGACTACTCCGCGCCCGCGAAGCTGAAGCCTCTGTGCGGCTGCACCGATCGCAACCATCAGGAGGTGCGCGACGCTATCCGTGAAGGGCATCTGCTATCGATTCCCGCCACGATGCGTTTTCTCGAGTGGCGCACGGAGAACGGCTGCGCAACTTGCCGGCCGGCGCTCAACTACTACTTGATTTCCACGTGGCCCAAGGAAGCGCTGGACGATCCGCAGTCGCGTTTCATCAACGAGCGCGCGCACGCGAACATCCAGAAGGATGGCACCTATTCGGTGATCCCGCGGATGTGGGGCGGGGAAACGAATTCGTCGGAACTCCGCCGCATCGCCGACGTCGTCGACAAATACCAGATCCGCACCGTCAAGGTGACAGGCGGCCAGCGCATCGATCTGCTCGGCGTGAAGAAGGCCGACCTGCCTGCGGTCTGGGCCGATCTCGACATGCCGTCTGGCCATGCGTACGCCAAGGCGCTGCGCACGGTGAAGACGTGCGTCGGCAGCGAATGGTGCCGGTTCGGTACGCAGGATTCGACGACGATGGGGCAGGATCTGGAGCGCGCGCTGTGGCGGATGTACGCGCCGCACAAGGTGAAGCTCGCGGTATCAGGATGTCCCCGCAATTGCGCCGAATCGGGGATCAAAGACGTCGGCGTGATCGGCGTGGATTCGGGCTGGGAGATCTACGTCGCCGGCAACGGCGGCATCAAGACCGAGGTCGCCCAGTTCCTGGTCAAGGTGAAGACGTCGGAAGAGGTGCTCGAATACAGCGGCGCCTTCTTGCAGTTGTACCGCGAGGAGGGCTGGTATCTCGAGCGCACCGTGCACTACGTCGCGCGCGTCGGGCTCGATCATGTGAAGAGGAAAGTGCTCGACGATGCCGACAACCGTCGTGCCTTGTGGGAACGCCTGCAGTTCACGCTCGACGGCGAGCCCGATCCGTGGCACGACATGGCGAAGGCGCGCATCGACACGCGGCAGTTCGAAGCGCTGGCGATTGCATGAGCGGCGGTGTCGCGATCGCGGTCGCCGCGCCGGCTTCGGCAAGTGCGTCCATGGATTCCACATTCATCGCCGTGTGCTCGCTCGCGGATGTTCCGATCGCTGGCGCGCGCGTGATCGAGCGGCCGCACCATCCCGACGGCAACGTCGCGTTGTTTCGCACCGCCGCGAACCGCGTGTTCGCGGTCCTCGATCGCTGTCCGCACAAGGGTGGACCGCTGTCGCAGGGCATCGTCTACGGCGACCGCGTGGCCTGCCCGCTGCACAACTGGTCGATCGAGCTGGGCAGCGGCTCCGCCGTCGCGCCTGACGTCGGTTGTGCGCGCACGTTTCCCGTGAACGTGGAGCGCGGGATCGTGTTCGTCGCGCTGGGTTGATCCGTGATGGAGGAGACGCGCTCGACGTGCCCGTATTGCGGTGTGGGGTGCGGCGTCGTGATCGAGCACGAGGCCGGAGCAATCACCGGCGTGCGCGGCGATCCCGACCATCCGGCGAATTTCGGCCAGCTCTGCACCAAAGGTCGCACGCTTCATCTGACCGCGGCGCCGCAGGCGATGGCGGCGCGCCTCACGCATCCGGCGCGCCGTGCGGCGAAAGGCGAACCCGCGCAGCGTGTTGAATGGGACGCCGCGCTCGACGACGCCGCCAACCGTTTTGCCGCCTGCATTCGCGACCATGGTCCGGACAGCGTGGCGTTCTACATTTCCGGACAGCTTCTCACCGAGGATTACTATGTCTTCAACAAACTTGCGAAAGGATTGATCGGCACCAACAACGTCGATACGAATTCGCGGTTGTGCATGTCGAGTGCGGTGGCCGGCTACAAGCAGACGCTGGGCGCCGACGCACCGCCGGCATGCTACGAGGATATCGACTTCGCACAGTGCCTGTTCATCGCGGGTTCGAACGCCGCGTGGGCGCATCCGATCCTGTATCGGCGCATCGAAGCGGCCCGCGCGCGCAATCCCCACCTCAAAGTCATCGTCGTCGATCCGCGCAAGACGGTCACGGCCAGCGCCGCCGACCTGCATCTGGCGATCGAACCGGGCACCGACGTCGCGCTGTTCAACGGGATGCTGCATCTCCTCCTGTGGGACGAGCAGGTCGACCGTGCCTTCGTCGAATCGCACACATCGGGCTTCGATGCGTTGAAGGCGATCGTCCGCGAATACACGCCGCGCATCGTCGCGGAAATCTGCGGCATCACCGAGGCGAATTTGGCGACCGCGGCGCGCTGGTTCGCGGCAGGACCTACGCTATCGCTGTATTGCCAGGGGCTCAACCAGTCATCCGCAGGGACCGCGAAGAATGCGGCGCTGATCAATCTCCATCTTGCGACCGGCCAAATCGGCAAGCCGGGCGCAGGACCGTTCTCGCTCACCGGACAGCCGAACGCAATGGGCGGCCGGGAAGTCGGCGGCATGGCGAACCTGCTCTCTGCGCATCGCGACCTTGATGATCCAACGCATCGCGCGGAGGTTGCCGCACTCTGGAACGTGGATGAGGTGCCTGCGTCACCCGGGTTGACCGCCGTCGAGCTGTTCGATGCGCTTGCCGCCGGTACGGTGAGGATGGTCTGGATCGCGTGCACGAATCCCGCGCAGTCGTTGCCGGACCAGGCCACGGTGCGCGCGGGTCTCGCGCGCGCGGAGTTCGTCGTGCTGCAGGAGAGCTATGCCAACACCGAGACCGCGGCGTTCGCCGATTTGCAATTGCCGGCGTCGACGTGGGGCGAGAAGGAGGGCACGGTCACCAATTCCGAGCGGCGCATCTCGCGTGTGCGCGCGGCCATCCCGCCACCGGGAGAGGCCCGCGCCGATTGGGCGATCGCCGTCGAATTCGCGCGGCGCCTCGAAGCCTTGTTGCGCCCCGGACGGCCGACGCTGTTTCCCTACGCGACGCCGGCGGCGATCTTCGCGGAGCATGCGCAGACGACGCGTGGCCGCGATCTCGACATCACCGGACTGTCGCATGCGCGCCTCGACGCCAGCGGCCCGCAGCAGTGGCCATGTCGCGAAGGCGATGCGCAGGGCCGCGCGCGCTTGTACACCGATCATCGCTTCGCGACCGCCGACGGCCGGGCGCAGTTCTCGGCGGTTGCATACATTCCAGTCGCGGAACGCGTCGACGCGCGCTTTCCCTTCCGCCTCAACACCGGGAGGTTGCGCGACCAATGGCACGGCATGAGCCGCAGCGGCACGCTCGCCACGCTTTTTGCGCACGCGCCCGAACCCGCGGTTGAACTCAATCCCGCCGATCTCGCCCGGCGCGGACTGGCGGCCGGCGATCTCGTGCGCGTGGAATCCCGGCGCGGCAACGTGGTGTTGCCCGTTGTCGCCGCGCAGAGCAGCAAGCCGGGCACCGCATTCGTCCCGATGCATTGGGGGAGCGCCGTACTTCCCGGGCGCGCAAGTACAGGCATCAATGCGGTAACGGCCAAGGCATTCTGCCCTTCGTCGAAACAACCGGAGTTGAAGCACGCCGCCGTGCGGATCGCGAAGGTCGACCTGCCCTGGCAATTGGTCGCCTTCGGCTTTCCAGAAAACGATGCGGAACTCATTGCGTTGCGCAACGATGTACGAGAACGCGCGAGCGCGCTTGACTACGCAAGCGTGGTGCTGATTGGCGGTGAGCGCGCCGGCGTGTTCCTGCGCGCGGCGTGCGCGCAGCCACTCGGCGCCGCGCTGCTCGCCGACCTCGATCGCGTATTCGGACTCGCCGGCGTTGACGTGGCGAGCTATGACGATCCGAAGCGCGCGATCGGCCGCCGCGTGCGCGTGGTCGCGGGCAGGCTGACCGCCGTCCGGCTGTCGGGCGATGTCGCTGCCGAAGCCTGGCTGCGCGATTGGCTCGTTGCCGGAGAAGACGTGGCGCGCGTGCGATCGCTGTTGTTAGTGCCGACCGCCACGGCGCCAAGCGGCTATCGATCGCGCGGGCGCATCGTGTGCAATTGCCATGACGTGGCCGAGCATGATATCACCGCGAAAATTGCCGAATGTGCCGGTCCCGGCGAAGCCGTGCTCGCGCAGGTCAAGGATACGCTGCGCTGCGGAACGAATTGCGGCTCGTGCTTGCCGGAATTGAAACAGATGATTGCGATCCGGCTCGGGACTGGCGCCCCCGCGATGGCCGCATGAGCGGGCGCGCTGCTCTGGTCGGCGCAGGGCCAGGTGATCCGGAGTTGCTGACCCTGAAGGCGGTACGGTTGCTGCGCGAGGCCGATGTCGTGCTGCACGACGCGCTCGTCGCGCCCGAGATCCTCGCGCTGGTACGCCGCGGTGCGCGGCTGATCGCCGTGGGCAAGCGCGGCGGTTGCCGCTCGACGCCGCAACGATTCATCGAACAGCTGCTGATCCGCGAAGCGCGCGCGGGCCATAACGTAGTGCGGCTGAAAGGCGGCGATCCGTTCGTGTTCGGCCGTGGCGGCGAGGAGATGGCCGCATTGCGCGCTGCCGGCGTGACCGTCGAAGTGGTCAGCGGCATCACCGCGGGACTGGCAGCGCCGGCCGCCGTCGGCATACCGGTCACGCATCGCGCACTTGCGCACGGTGTTGCCCTGGTGACCGGACATGCGGCCGACGGCGAAGGTACGGAAGTCGATTGGGGCGCATTGGCGCGCACAGGACTCACACTCGTCATTTACATGGGAATGACACACGCCGGCGAATTACGCGCCAAGCTGTTGGCAGCAGGCATGCCCGCAGCGACGCCGGTTGCAATCATCGCGAATGCCACGCGGTCCGCGCAGGAGGCCGTCGTCACATCGCTCGGCGCGCTGGTCGAGGACGCGCAGCGCGCCGGCCTCGCGAGTCCGGCCGTCATCGTGGTCGGCGACGTCGCAGCGCTGGCCGATGCGACGTGCATACGTCAACCGTTGCTGGCCGCAAGCGGGAGCTTCGCGGGTCGACCCGCATATCAATAGAGCTCTGCGAGTACCGGCGTCGGCGTAAGGCCGGCATGCGTTCGTTGAGTGCTAGCATCACGAACAAGGCCGGGCGCTCGATGCGTAAAGCCCCAAGCAACCGGAACGTTTTGACACTGCGCTATCGCACGGAAAGCGCCTGAGCCGCGGATCGACCCTTGAGCAATTCAAGGGGAGACAGTCCTGCAATGCAGATTGGAGGTCTGATCATGGCTCGTATCCTGTATTTTCTCGCCACAATCTTCGCATGCGTCGGCCTGGTTGCCATCGACGGCGCAGCGCTCGCCCAGCCCAAGGACAAGGATCAGAAGGAGCAGAGCGACACCAAGGGGAAAAAGGAAGGCAAGGTACAGAAGGTCAAGGAGCAAAAGCACCACAATGGCAAGGACCTTGTCGGCGACAAGATCAAGAAGGATGGCAAGCACCAGTTCCACCAGAACGGCAAGAACTCTGCCTCCGTCGACGTCAAGGGCGGCAAGATCGCCGGCGTGAGCGTCACGAACGCCGACACAGGCAATGTGCCGGTCAAGAAATACAAGACCACCAAGAAGATGGCGGAGGCGCCGGCCAGCGGCATGCAACCGGTTTCGTTCGTCCTGGCGCAGGCGTATTCCCTGGGGACGACGTGGATCGGCTACTCCTATATCGACGAGTATGGCTACGAAGTCATTTACTGGTTTCCCTACGAGATGATCTACGACGGCGATACGGGCGCGGTCGATTACGTTCCCGTCTATTAGCGCGTCAGCTTCGGCGTGCCGCGAGCATCGCGAGGAATTTGCGCAGCGCTTCGTTGAACGCGTCCGGCTGGTCGAGCATCACGAAGTGGCGGGCCGGTGCGATGGTGACCACCTCGAGCTTCGCCACGCCGGACAGCAGCGACTGGTAGTAAGCCCGCATGCCTGATTCCGAGATGCCCCGCGCCTCCCAATCACTCGCGAGGTAGGGCGCGATCTCGAGCACCGGCACTTGGATCGCCGGCAACTGCGCGCGCAAATCCAGCGCCATCAGCGCTCCGGCATAGTCGGCGACGGCCTGCGGGTCGCTGCGCGAGGTGAGCTTGGCGATCGCCGCGGCCTGTCCCTCGTTCACCACGCCGACGCGCCGCATGTACTGCAGCTGCTGCGCTTCGAAATCGGCCTGCGCAACCCCCGCGAACTGCGCGCGGATCCGTTCGGCCAGCGCCGGCCGCTGCGCCGCCGGTGTCCCTTCGGTAGTGGGGAACACCGGCAGACCGTCGACGGCGACCACGCCGCCGATCAAGTCGGAATGCGCCGCGGCAAACATCAGTGCGAGTGTGCCGCCAAGGCTGTGGCCGACCAGCACTGGCTTGTCCAGGCGCTGTGTAACGATCAACTCCCGCAGCGACGAGACCGCCAGCGCCAACGCATCGCCCTTCACTGCCGGGCGCCCATCGAAGCCGGCCAGCGTAACGACATACAACCGATGCTCGCCCTGCAACGCGGCGATGCTGTCCTTCCACACCCACGCGCCGCTCGCGAGACCGGGGATCAGGACGACCGGTGAGCCATGATCGCCATGGCGCTCGACACGCAAAGTGCCGACGTCGAACACCGCGGCAGCGTCAGCCGGGTTGGCGGCGGCAACAATCATCCACACCGCGGCCACGAAGGCAGCAGCTCGTTTCATCCAGTGCATGGAATTTCCTTTCGGTGGGTTACTCGTCGGCCAGGAAGATGGCTTCGATGCTCGTTTCGAAGACCTTGGCGATCGCGAACGCCAACGGCAGGCTGGGATCGTAGCGGCCGGTCTCGATCGCGTTGACCGTCTGTCGCGATACGTCGAGCAGATCGGCCAGCATGGCCTGGCTCCAACCGCGCTCGCCGCGCAACTCGCGCAACCTGTTGTTCACCGGTGGCGCAGGTTGTCGATGACCGCGAGCGCGCCCCACACCGCACCCATCACCGGCCACACGGTGAACATGCTGAGCTTCGGATACCCGGCGTTCTCGAGGAAGCCGTAGGTAAAGGTCCAGCCAGCGGTGACCGCCGCGGTGATCGCCACATGCTCCAGCGTCGTCTTCCGGATGAACTCGTCGGAGCGGTGGATCTGCCGCACGATGGCCCACACCGCGAGCAGGAAAGGCAGCATCGGGCTCACATAAAGCGCCGTCTGCGCGACCCCTGGTGACATGCGCTGGCCGAGTGTCAGTGCCACGCTCAGGACGATCGCGTACAGCAGCATCGCCCCGGTCAGCTCCTTGTAGTACTGCAGGTTTTTCGCTTTCTGACTCATTTGTCGATCCAGTAGCTGTGTAAAGGATGCTTGACATCGTAGAGGCAACCTGACCCTGTGTCAAGTGTCCTTTACATGCTTTTTTTGCACGCCCGTCAGCCCTTGTCCTACGGATCGGTCACCTATCCGCCGATGGCGGCCCCCGCCAAACCCCGCTTAGATGACGACGCGCTTGGTCCCAAAGGGCCGCGAGCGCGAACGCTCGAATCAAGGGGAAAGCATGAAGACCACTGCACTGGGTTCCTGGCGTGCGCTCGTCGTCACTTGGTTGCTGGTCGCAGGCTCGACCGTTGCTACCGCCGAAACTCTCGACGCGTTCAACGTCGATCTCACGAAGACATCGGTCTCGGGAATCTCGTCGGGCGGCTACATGGCGAATCAGTTCCATGTCGCCTATTCGAGCATCGTCGTCGGCGCCGGCATCCTGGCGGCCGGACCGTTCTATTGCGCGAAAGGCAACGTGGCGACGGCGCTCACCGACTGCACGACGCCAACCGTCGCGAATCCGCCGGACGTCGGATACTCGGTGCGCGTGACGCAGGACTATGCAACCCGCGCGGAAATCGATGCCACGTCGCACCTCGTCAATTCCAAGGTGTGGCTGTTCTCCGGAACGCTGGACGTGACGGTATATCCCGTCGTCGTCGATCGCCTTTACGACTACTACCGCTATTTCGTGAGGCCGGAGAACATCGTCTACGACAAGTCGGTGGTCGCCGCGCACTCGATGGTGACGCAAGACTATGGCCATCCGTGCGCGTACCAGGGCGACGGGAATCAACCGGAGGACATCTTCATCAACGATTGCGACTACGATGCGGCTGGCAAGCTGCTTACGCACATCCTGGGGCCGCTGAATCAGCCTGCGACGACGGTGTCGGGATCGATCGTTGCATTCGACCAGGCTGAATTCATCTCCGACCCGGTGGGCCACAGCATGAATCCCGCCGGTTACGCGTACATCCCCGCCGACTGCGACGACGGCGCTGCCTGCCGCGTGCACGTCGCGTTTCACGGCTGCCGCCAGCAGCCGGCACGGATCGGCGACAAGTTTTACGTGAACGCCGGCTACAACCGCTGGGCCGATACGAACCGCATCATCGTGCTGTATCCGCAGACGATCAACAGCGACCTGCCGCCGGTGTACAACCCGCGCGGCTGCTGGGATTGGTGGGGCTACGACGACGCGAATTTTGCCAAGCGGAGCGGGCGGCAGATGCGCGCGGTGAAGCTGATGCTCGACCGACTTGCATCGGGCTACTCGGGCGCGGTGCCGCATCCCGCTTCCAATCTCAACGCCGCGACGATCTCCGATCGCACGGTGGCGCTTCGCTGGACGCGCAGCAACGGTCCGCGGCTCGCCGGCTACAACATCTACTACTCGACTAACGCCGCAGGCCCGTTCGCGCGCGCGGGCACGACGAACGATGTAGAGGCGACGGTCACCGGGCTCGCCCCCGGCACGACGTATTACTTTGCCGTTCGCGCCGAGAGCCGGCGGAACGTCGAGAGCGCTGATTCGAACCTGGCGGGTGCGACGACACCGGGGCTGCCGCCGCTACCGGGCGAACTCACGCCCGTGGTCGCAATTCTGCCCTGACGGGGTCAGCGTTCCTTGGCGCGCGCCAGCCATTTCTGCGCGACGAACACCGTCACCAGCAACGTCAGGCCGATCGTGTCAGTGATATAGCCGGGCTTGATCAGCAGGAGCGCCGCGGCCAGCAGCGCGATGCGTTCCCACCAGCCCGCCTCGCGCAGCAGGTAGCCCTGCAATCCGGCGGCGAGGCAGATCACGCCGATCACCGCCGTGACCGATGACGTGAGGCTGGTGAACCAGTCGCCGATCAGCATCAGCGACGGCTCGTAGATGAACATGAACGGAATGATGTACGCCGGCGCCGCCAGCCGCACTGCTTCCCAGCCGGTGCTCCAGATGCTTGTCTTCGCTAGCCCCGCCGCGGCAAACACCGCCAGCGCCACCGGCGGCGTGATCGCCGAGAGGATCGCGAAATAGAACGCGAACATGTGCGCGGCGGGCGCGATAGCGCCGAGCTTGATCACCGCGGGCACCAGCAGCGACACCATCACGATGTACGACGGCGTCGTCGGCATGCCCATGCCGAGGACGATCCCCGCGAGCGCCGTCAGCATGAGCGCCGCCACCAATGAGTTCTGCGACAGCGTGATGACGAACTGCGTGAATACGATGCCGAGTCCTGTAATCGTCACGCAGCCGATCACGATGCCCGCGCACGCGCACGCCATCGCGACCGCCAGCGTATTGCGCGCGCCGTCGACCAGCGCATCGAGCACGTTGCGCCAACCGATTCCTTCGCGCGTGGTCGCGCGCAGCAACGCGATCGGGATGCAGGTCAACGCGCCCGCCAGCGCACAGCGCGGCGCCGAATACCCGAGGATCAAGCCGCCGAGGACGACGAAAATCGGGATGAACAAGTGGCCGCGCACCGCCATCACCGTCAGGAAGCGCGGCAGCTCGGATCGCGGTACCCCAGCCAAGTGGTAGCGCTTCGCCTCGAAATGCACGGCGAAGAACACGGCGACGTAGTACAACAGCGCCGGCACCGCGGCCCACACCGCAACCTGCGCGTACGGCACGACGAGGAACTCGGCCATCACGAACGCCGCGGCGCCCATCACCGGCGGCATGATCTGCCCGCCCGTCGACGCCACCGCCTCGACGGCGGCCGCGAACGGCGGCCGGAATCCGGTGCGCTTCATCAGCGGAATCGTGATTGGCCCGTCGACCATCACGTTGGCCACCGCGCTGCCGGACACCGTGCCGAACAGGCTCGACGACACGACCGCGACCTTGCCAGGACCGCCCGCCTGGTGGCCGGTGATCGACATCGCGAAGTCCATGAACAGCTGGCCGGTGCCGCTCCGCTCCATGAACGCGCCGAACAGCACGAACAGCATCACGTAGCTCGCCGACACCCCAAGCGTCGAACCGAAGATGCCTTCGGTGGACAGGTACAACTGTTCCATTACCACGTCGGGGGTCACGCGCGTGAAGCCGATCGCGTAGATCAGGAACACGATCGCCGTGATCGGCAGCGCAAGCCCCAGCACGCGCCGCGTCGCCTCGATCACGATACTCACCGCGGCCACCGCGAAAAACTTGTCCGACCACGTCAGGTCATCGATGTAGATGATGCGATTGATGAAGTAGTCGTAGTCGAGAAAGATGTGCAGCACGAAGCCGAAGCCCAGCGCCAGCAACATGAGGTCGAGGGATCGCCAGGCGGGCTTCCCGGGCCGCGTCGGATACAGCAGGAAGACCAGCGTCATCGCGAACAGCAGGTGCGTGCCGCGGAAGATGATCGCCTCCGGCGGGCCGAATGCCGCGACGTACATGTGATACAGCGACATCGCCACCGCGACGGCCTGGACGAGGCCGCGCAGGAACGCGCTCTCGGGCCGGGTCGGCGCCGCCTCTTCGGAAACAACGACGGGCGTGGTCACCTCGGACACGATCGCTCCCTGCAAGAATCAAGATGCCGGACAGCAAACGGGGCGGCCCGATGCCGCCCCGCCGGTTTCGAGCTGCAAACGTTCATCCGCTACATCGCGCCCACTTCCTTGTAGTACTTCGCGGCACCCTTGTGGAGTGGCACGCCGATGTCGATCGCCATGTCCTTTGCCGTGAGCCCGGCGATCGGCTTCACCACCGCCGCCATATCGTTGACGTTCGTCGCCATCGCCTTGGTCATCTTGTAAACGACGTCCTCGGGCAGGTCGCAGGCCGCGACGATGTGCGTCGTGTAGCCGATCGCGGCGACGTCCTTGTCCTGCTTCGGATACGTGCCGGCCTTGATCACGAGCCTGTTGTACCCGGCGTTCTGCTTTTTCAGCTCCGCCAGCGTCCTGTCGTCGACGGCGACCAACTGCACATCGCGTGCGCTGGCCAGGTCCATCACCGCCGACGCCGGCGCCGTCGTGCCGAGCGTGAACACCTGGACGTGGCCGTCCTTCATCATGTCGACCGCATCGGTGTACGACGCCTGGAAGCTCACTTTGCCAAGCGAACCGTACGTCATGCCGTTGATTTTCAGTATCTGGTCGGTCAGCAGCTCGGCGGTGTTGCCCTTCGATTGCGTGACCAGCGTCTTGCCCTTCAGGTCGGCGAACGAGCTCACCTTCGCATCGGAAAGTGCGACGACTTGGAAGTATTGCGGATAGAGATTCGCCACCTGGCATACCTTGGTGGTCTTCTTCGGATACGGCGGCCGTCCCTCCACACCGTCGACGGTGGTGGAGGAATTCCCGAAACCGATCTGTGCCTTGCCTTCGTCGATGCCGCGCACATTGGCGATGCCTGCGCCCGGCTGCTGCTGGATTTGCAGCCCCGGAACAGCGGCCTCCCACATGTTCTTGAGCGCGCCGCCCAACGGGATCCATGACCCGCCCTGCGGGCCGGTCATCATCGTGACTTGCTGGGCCGCAACGGGGATGGCGAATGCGGCCGCAGCGACGAGCGCGGCGACGCTTCCTACGCGGATGGCAGACATGTTTCCTCCTGGCTGGCACCGGAGGCGCTCTTGGCCAGGACGGCCGCGCGCCTTGTCGATTGCGCCGGATTGTGGAACGGGGGTGGGGCTAGGTCAAGCGAAGCAGATCATTGCCAGCCGTTCAGCCGCGCTATCAGGTCGGCGCTGTGTTCATCGAACCGTTGCCCGAAGCTGTCGCGCGCCAGCGCCCGGGATTCATCCTTGAGGTGGATCTGCACATGGTCCAGCGCAGGCAGATCGAGCCGGATGAGATGGGTATCGAACGCTGGAAGTCGGCGTCGATGGTCTCGATCGCGTGGTTCACCCAGCCGCTCATTCCCGTTCTCCAGGCGTGCAGCGTTATCCGGTTTCGCGAATTGCCGCGGGCGCCGACGTCCACACGTGATGGAGCACGTCGAGCAGCGCCCATATTTCCGGATCGTGTTCCCGCTGCTTGCGAAAAATGAACTGTAACGTGGTTTCGAGGCGCACCTTGCCCCAAAGCGCGACCTCGCCGGCGGCCGCCGCCTCCATCGCCACGTCCTCGCGCATCAGCCCGACGCCTGATCCTGCCACGACCAGCGACCGGATGACTGCTTCATTGTCGGCTTCAACGCGGGTCACCGGCGAACTGCCGCGTTCGACGAATAGCTCGTCGGCCAGCGTGCGCAGCGTGCTGATCGCCGGCGCCAGGATCCACGGCATCGTTACGATTTCGTCCCACGACGCATGTTTGACGCTGTCGGCCGACGAGGCGGGCGCCGCGACTCGGTAGGCAAAATCGATCAAAGGCACCGCTGCGACATCGGGGTGCTGGACGTTTCCGTAGTAGAAGCTCGCGTCGAGCGCGCCGTCGCGCACCTTGTCGAACGCCTCGCCGGTCACCTCATGGTGGATTTCGATCTCGAGCAGCGGATGGTCCACGAGCGCGTGCGCGAGGAATTCGCCGACGCGCACGAATTCCGGATCCGACACGGTGCCGACGCGCGCACGGCCGGCGACCTGGCCCTGGATGGCGCGGGCGCGGCTGCGCAGCGATTGCGCCGCGGACACCACCTTCTGCGCTTCGGGTAACAGTCGGCGCCCGGCGGACGTCAGGACCATGCCGCTGGAAACGCGCTCGAAC
>Ga0184632_10000034_pt1 | contig 37342 bp, 33 predicted proteins | sample PLM31_50_b1_FD_133153 | JGI IMG/M metagenome (GOLD analysis project Ga0184632, IMG submission 133153) | Groundwater sediment microbial communities from an aquifer in East River, Colorado, USA - PLM3-1_50_b1 | ecosystem: Environmental > Terrestrial > Soil > Riparian zone | place: USA: East... | reverse complement strand
GCTCCCGCGCGGATCCGGCCACGGCCGCTCGCGTCGGGCGGCTGCTCCGCGCCGAGCGCATGGTTCAGGGCGTTGCCGCGATTACGGAGAATGGGCCGGTGCGAATGTCGGCGGTGGTGGTGCGGGGCGACGGCACCGTGCGCACGGGGGGGGGCGCGCAGGCGAACGGCACCTTCAAGCAGCTGCTCGATCTCGAGAAACAGCTGGTGCTGGGCATCGCGACGCAGCTCGGTATTCAGCTGACGGACGCCGAGCGGCAGCGGATCCTGCGCCAGGGTCCGAAGAACCTCGCCGCCTTCCTGGCCTACAGCGATGGGCTCGGGGCGCTCGACCGCGGCGACTATCGCGCCGCCGCCGCGGCGTTCAGCACGGCGGTGCGGGCCGATCCCTCATTCCAGCAGGCGCAGCAACAGCAACAGGCAGCCGAAGCGGCGCCTGCGGTGCAGGCAGCTCCCGGCAACGTCGTGACTCTCGTCGAACTGCCTGAGCCAGCCTCGATCGCTGTGCTGCAGCAGGGTACGCTGGATGTTTCGGGGACGATCGGCGACCTGACGGGATCGACCGGCATAAAGAGTGTGCTCGCCAATCCGACGAGCGATAGCCAGGGCATTTCGAGCATCGTCCAGGCGTCGGGCATTCTGAGGGTCATCTTCCGCCGGCCATGACTCGCGCGCGGTTGTTTCTGTTGGGCGTCGTCGCCTGGTGCATGCCCGCCAGCCTCGCGGCACAGGCCGCCACGACGGTCGCGCGCACTGGGGTCTATTTCGAATCCTACAGTTTCGGCTCGGGGCTCGCGTTCAATCGCATCAGCGAATTCACGATCCCGTTCAGCGTCACGCAGCGCGTGGGCGACCGGCTCGCCCTCGACGTCAGCACCGCATTCGCGAGCGCGTCGGTCAGCGAACCGGGCGGCGGAAAAATCGACTATTCGGGACTCGTCGATACCGATCTGCGCGCCACCGTCGCCGTGATTCCGGGCAAGCTCCTCTTCAGCATCGTCGGGACGGTTCCTACGGGCGCGACCGCTGTTCCCGATACGACGATTCCGCTGTTCGGCGCGACGGCGACGGATCTCCTCGGGTTCACGACGCCGAGCTTCGGCTCGGGCGGCGGGGTCTCTGCCGGATTTGCGTCCGCGTTCAGGATGGGCTCGAACTGGGCCGTCGGGACGGGCGCGAGCTACCGCTACGGCATGAGCTACACGCCGGTCACAGGCGGCACGGAGATGAACCCGGGCGGCGAGATTCGCGCCCGTATGGGGCTCGAAGGTCCCTTCGGCGGCGGCAAATACTTCCGCGGCGCGTTCGTCTACACGACGACCGGCGCCAACGATCTGGGCACTGGCTCGCAAAGCACGATCGGTGATCGCTTCCTGCTGTACGCGACCGTCAGCATGCCGCTGGGCAACTCCAAGCTCTCGCTCTACGGATGGGAAATGCGCCGCATGCGCGCCCGCGACTTCGGCACCGCGGGGACGGTCTCCGTGCCTCGCGGCAACGTGCTCGCGGTCGGCACGCGGCTCGACCGCCCACTTGGTCCCAAGGCGACGCTCTCACCGCTGCTCGAGTTCCGTCACGAGTTGACGGGCGCCGGAGCGCGGATGCAACTGCTCGGCTATCTGCTGCGTGCAGGCACTGATCTCCGCTATCATCTGAGCGACCACGCCGCCGGTGTGGTGCAAGCGCAGCTCGCATTCGGCAAACTCCAGGACGAAGGCACCAGCGTCTCGATCTTCGGACCCCGACTCGGCGCGTTCATCGAGTGGACTCGATAGCATCTAGACAGTAACCGTGACGCTCTCCATCCTAGGGAGTCTCACTCCTCGGAGAGCGATCATGAAGCGTTTCGGTCTGTTGTTGTTCGGTGTCCTGGCGACGGCTGAGTGCGGTGGCGGTGGCGGCGGAACCGGTCCGGCACCGGGTTCGATTGTGGTCAGCGCGGGAAATAACCAGGTCGGCGCGGCGGGCACGGCCTTGGCCGAATCGTTGGCGGCGATCGTGCGCGATCAAGGCGGCGCGCCCCTTGCGGGCGTCACCGTCACCTTCACGATCACGTTAGGTGGCGGCAGCGTGTCGCCCGCCTCGCGCGTGACGGATGCCGCCGGGATCGCGAAGACGCGACGGACCCTCGGCCCCAACGCGGGCACGCAGACCGTCAACGCCGGCGCCGGCAGCGTAACGCCTGCCCAGTTCAGCGCCGTGTCGCAAATCAACGGCGCCGTCAACATTGCCAATAGCACGACCGGCCCGGTGACCGACACCGTGGACGCAACCAAGGCAGAGTCTCTGGTCGTGCTCGTGACCGATCAAAACGCCACGCCGGTGCAGGGCATTACCGTTACCTGGGGTTCAACTGGCGGGTCGGTCTCGGCTGCCTCGGTGCCCACGAGCGCGGCGGGCCTCTCGAAGGTCCTGTTCACCTACGGGACGGCCGCGGGCAATCAGTCGGCGACGGCGACCGTGACCGGCCTCGTGGGATCGCCCGTCGCGATCCCCCTGACTGCGACAGCCGGCACCGCGGTGGCGATCGCGAAGACTGCCGGTGACAACGGGAACTCGGGACCCGGAGGTCAGGTGAACTACACGGTGCAGTCCCGAGATACGCATGGTAACGCGAAGGGCGGCGTCACGATCGACTGGGCCGTCGCTACCGGCGGCGGATCAATTACACCCCCACAAAACGCGACTGCGGCGAGTGGAAACGCGACGGCGACACGGACGTCCGGAATAGGGCTGGGCGACCAGACTGCTACAGCCACTGCTGCTGGGTTGCCAAGCGCACCGGCGGTCACGTTTACGACCAACGTGACGGCCACGATCCAGGTCGCTAACAACTCCTTTACACCCAGTGCGATCACGGTCGCAAAAGGCTCCGCCGTGACCTGGGCGTGGCAGGGCACGACGGTGGCGCACAACGTGACCTTCGCCACCACGCCGGGGGGTGCGCCCGCTGACATCGGCAACACGACGTCGGGCAGCGTGCCGCGCACGTTCAACAATGCAGGCAGCTTCAACTTTCAGTGCACGAATCACCCCGCCACCATGACTGGAACGGTGACGGTGAATCCCTAGGCCAAGCGACGCCGCTCGCTGCTCCGGTACTGCCAGCCGGACGAGAGGTACAGTACCAGCAGCACGACGGTCGCGGCACTCACGCCGTATTTCCAAATTGCGGGGGCATCGGAAGTCGACAACAGACCTTCGATTGTCCCCGCCATCGCGAGCAGGGTCACGACCGATCCGATCATGCGAGCCGCGATCCGTCCCTCGACGATGAGGGCGTCCTTGCGCGTCCGATCGCCCGGCGCGATCAGGGCCTTGGCCAGTCGGAAACCTGCGCCCGCCGAGATGAAGATCGCGGTCAGCTCCAGCACGCCGTGTCCGGCCACGAATACCAGGATGTAGCCGAGCGCGTTGTAGTTCTGGAATAGTCCCAGCACAAGGCCGAGCATTATTCCATTGTAGAAGAGCAGCCAGGCGGTCAGGAGTCCGGCGGTAAGTCCACCCGCGAACACGCCGAACGACACGTTGATGTTGTTCGTGATAATGAAGGCGGCGACCTGAGGGCGCTCGGCGCGACCTGCCTGCGCGTAGGTGCGGCCCTCGACCTGACGCTCGGCCGCCTCCTCGGCGCGGGCCACCATGACGGGTGACACGATCTCTTCCGCCAGCGCCGGTCGCTCGCGAATCATCACGTATCCGATGACGGCGGGGACAGTGAAGAGCAGAAAAGCCAACACGACGTACTGCCACGACTGCACCACCGCGGCGGGGAAGTCGCGCAGGATGTAGTGGGGCAGGGGCGTGCGCTCTTTGCCGCGAGTCCGGTACAGTGCATTGTGGCCGGCGCTGACCACCCGCTCCAGGTACCCGATGACGTGGGGATCCACCTGGTAGGTTCTCGCGCGCGCGAGATCCGCCGCCACCTCCCGATACTGCGCCGCGAATTCCGGGATCTCCCCGGGCGCCAGCGCCCCGACGCCCGACCGCTCCATCCGCAGCGCCGTCGCGTGGAATGCCTCCCAGCCCGCGCGTTTCTTCTCCACGAACCGCTCGGCGGGGACCGTGATGCGGCCTTGGGCGCCGGCCTGCGCCCGCGGCGCGAAGCGGCTGCGGCGCTTGCGCTGCTCCTCGGCGAACACCATCACGAGGTACGACTGCGCATCCCCATGGCGACGCGGTATGCGCGTCTCGAACCGGCGCACGAGATCCGCGGTGATGCGCCCGCGCACTTCGGGCGTCAACTCGCTCAACCGTCCCAGAAATCGGTCCAGCAGCTTGAATTCGTCCTCGGACAAATCCGGCGGCCCCGTTTCGATCGGCTCGGCGACTGGCTGCCCGGCGGCCGCGGCGTTCGCACCCAGGACCCAGTCGGTGGGCCGGTCGCGCACGACGATCGTCCCGGCCGCCATATCTCCAGGGCGTTTGTTGCTGGGGTGCAGAAAGATCGACAGCAGCGCGGGGGCGAACGGCACGGGGACGTAGCAGTCGACAAAGCGGACGAGATTCCGCACGACGGCGGCGGCTGGCGTCACCGAGCGCCCCGTGTCCATCACGACGCGAATGCCGAGCGCTTGCTTGCCGGGAGTCCGGCCGCCGTTCAGCGCCTCGAACAGCGTGAAGTACCCCCACACGAACGAGAACACGAGCAGGATCATCAGGGCGGTCAGCCACCCCTGGAGCTCGCCGCCTCTCGAGAACAGTCCACCGCCGATCGCGACCGACACGATCGCCAGCAGCAGCAGTCCCAGGAAGACGAACAACAGGTCGAGCAGCCCGGCCGCCATCCGCGACCCGACGCCCGCCAACTCAAACCGGACGTCTACGTGTTCCGGCGTTTCGACGCCATGATGCTGACGAAGATCCAGGTCTCGCGCGGACGGCTGCATGTCCTCATCTTACCGCCTGTCCCTACGCGGAGCGACCCATTAGCTCGAACCTCAGGCCGATGCAGCTGGGCGAAATCCTGGACGGGACGTTCAACATCTACCGGCGTCATTTTCTCCTGTTCATGCGGCTGAGCCTGATACTGGTGTGGCTCCCGACCGTCATCTGGGTCTACTTCCAGGTCCGGTTCACCGGCAATCCGCTGGAAGCGATCAGCATGCTCGAGCAACACCTGGTCGCTACGATCCTCATCGGGCTCGGGTGGCTCGTCCTGGCAGCGATCGCCGGACTGCTGCTGCGGGCGGGCACAATTCGCATCATCTCTGACTCCTATCTCGGCCACGAGCCTGATCTGCTCGACTCGCTCAAGTTCGGCGTGGCCAAGATCATTCCATTGCTGCTCGTGACGATCAGCAAAAACCTCCTGCTTTTCCTCATTGCGGTATTCGGATGGCTGGCGATCGTGGTGCTCATGGTGCTGGGTCGGTTGGCGAACCCGGGCATCGCCGCACTGCTGATGGTTGTCGGCATCGTCGGTTTGTGTTGGTTTGTGGCTTGGGTGGCGTGCGGTTATGGCACGACCACGCCGATCGTCGTGCTCGAGGACCTTCCCAGCTCCTTCGACGCATTCGGTCGCTCCTGGGAGCTGACGCGGGACATGCGCGGCAAGGTCTTTGGCACCATCGCCGTCACGTGGCTGATGTCCGCGATGCTGCCGGGGCTGGTCGTGGCGGGGATCAGCGGCGCGATGAATGCGACGGGAAACCCTTCGCTGCAGCCCCTCTTTGCCGTGGTGTCTTCGCTCCTCAGCATCGTCCTCGCGCCGCTTTTGCCCTGCGCGCTCACACTGCTCTATTACGACCTGCGCGTGCGCCGCGAGGCCTTCGACCTGCAGATCCTGAGCGAGCAACTGGGGATCCGCTGACCGGCGCCTGGCTGCTGCTGCAGCACGCTGCGAACGTGGGTCCCGCCATTCCAGCCGACTCGCTGCGGCGGGTGGTCGGTGAGGTATTCGCGCGCCCTGAATTCGAGTGGATCGAGCGGCAGCGCGTGGTTTCCTGGGTTGCCAGGCAGTGGCACAACCTGATCGCCTGGCTCAATCGTCTGGCGGAGCAACATCCCGTCGGCTTCAATATCGGTCTGGCGCTGATCGTCGTCGCGCTGGTCGTTCTGCTCGTGCACATCGGCTACGTCATCTGGCGCATCGTGCAGCCCGCCGCGCGCACCGGAACGGCCGCATCAGCGATTACCCGCGGCATCGTCATGGACGCCGCGGCGCATCTCGAGCTCGCCGAGGGGCTGGCGCGAGCCGGGCGCTACGCCGAAGCATTGGCCCACCGCTTCCTGGCGGTCGTTCTCGAGCTGGACCGGCGCAAGGTGCTGCGCTTTCATGTATCCAAGACACCGGCGGAGTACGTCGGCGAAGCCCGCTTGAACGAGACCGGTCGTGCCTCGCTCGCCGGTCTGGTCGCGCAGCTGTACCGTCATTTGTTCGGAGCCATCCCCTGCGACGCAACCGAATACGAGGCGTTCGGCGCCGCGGCGCAGCAGCTGGCGCGAGGGCAGTATGCCGTACCGGCTTGAGATCGGGTTCGCGCTGCTGTTGGCTGCTGGGATCGGCGTCGCGCTCTGGGCCGCGAGCCGCAAGCCCACGCCGCCCAGCTTCGATTTTCGCTCGTCGACGTTCATCAGCGGTCCCAACGGGAGTAAGGGTCTCCACGACATCCTGCGACAGTTGGGCCGGCCATCGGAGCGGCGCCGCACGTCGCTCGAGCACCTCGCCACCGAGCGCGCGCATCGTCCCGCGATTCTCGTTCTCCTGAATCCCATAGCTCCGTTGGAAGACGACGAAGTGGAGCAGGTCGTGCGATACGTTCGCGCCGGCGGTGCGGTGCTGGCCACGGGAGCTGGGGGCGGCATGACCCGATGTGCTGGATGGCGCACGCAGCGGGTGGGGCGGGCGGACAGCATGGCGGTGCGCTGGCCGGACCCAAGCGTGCGACTACCACATGCCGCGCGTGTCTTGACGCCTCGCAAGCCGCAAGAGGACGGCCCGACGCGACTCGAAGCTCTGAAAAAAGGAGACGAAGCAGACACGCAGTTAGGGATCTGCAACACCTTGGTGCCGTTCGAAATCGATACCATCGTCGCGGCGCTCAACAATCGCCCAGTCATCCTGCGCTTGCGCTATCGTGGGGGCGGGACCCTGACGCTCGCCGCCGACGCCGGCTGGTTCACCAATCGCGTCTGGCGCGATAGCGACGTCCCCATCGTCGCGCTGCCGCTGCTCACGCCGCGGCCCGAGCGGCCCGGGCGTGTCGTCTGGGACGAGTACCACCAGGGGTTCGGGGAAGACGACGGCCCGTCACTGGTCGGACGCACGTGGAGCTGGTTGCGCGGCTCGCCCGCCGGATGGGCGATCCTGCAGCTCATCGCCGTCGCGCTCGTTTGGCTGGCGATGACCGCCGTCCGCTTCGGTCCCGCGCGCGAGGTGGTAGAACGGCGGCGTCGCTCGCCGCTCGAGCACCTTGAAGCGCTGGGTGCGGGACTCGAGAGCGCCGCTGACGCGGACACCGCGGTCCGGCAACTGGCCCTTGGATTGCGCCGGCGTTTGAGCCGAGCCGGTCACGCCGGCAACGACAACGTGGGGTCCTGGCTCGAGGGACTGGAGCTCGCGATGCGCGGTCCACAAGGGCGGGCGGCAGTCCGTCGCCTGCGCTATCTACTCATTGTACGCGGCGGCGGAGACGAGTCCTCCGGGCGCGTGCTTCAAGCCGCTCAAGCCGTGGAGGACGTGTGGGAGGAACTGCGCCCGCGCACGACGCGCAACGCATCGTAGAGGCCCTGCGCCGTGTGGTGCTGGGACAGGAGGCGGCCACGCGCGACGTGCTCGTGTGTCTGCTCGCGCGTGGGCACATCCTGCTCGAGGGCGTGCCCGGCACCGCAAAGACGCTGCTCGTGCGCACGCTCGCGCTCGCGCTGGACGTGCGATTCGTGCGCATCCAGTTCACGCCCGACTTGATGCCCGCCGACATCACGGGCATCACGCTGCTCACCGGCACGCACGAATTCGCGTTCCGGCCCGGCCCGATCTTCGCCGACTTGGTGCTCGCCGACGAGATCAACCGCGCGCCCGCGAAAACCCAGGCCGCGTTGCTCGAGGCGATGCAGGAGCGGACCGTCACGGTTGACGGCAAGAGTCATCCGCTGTCGGCGACGTTCACGGTGTTCGCGACGCAGAATCCGATCGAGTTCGAGGGCACCTACCCACTGCCCGAGGCCGAGCTCGATCGCTTCATGGCAAAGGTGCAGATCGGGTATCCGGCGGCGAGTGTGGAGCAGGGGATCCTGACGCGCTACGTCGAGGGCTTCGAGGCGGACCGCACCGACACCTACGGCGTCGCGCCGGTGATGAACGCCGATGGCCTCGAGGCGCTGCGCCAGGCGGTCGATGCGGTGCGTGTCGAGCCACGCATCACCGGGTACATCACCGCGATCGTCCGCGCGACGCGCGAAGCGGCGTCGCTCACGCTGGGCGCGAGCCCGCGGGCCGGCGTGGCGCTGTTCAAGGCCGCGCGAGCCGCCGCCCTGCTCGACGCCCGGGACTACGTGATCCCCGATGATGTGAAGCTCCTCGCGCCTGCCGTCCTGCGGCATCGCGTCAACGTCGCGCCCGAGCTCGAGCTGGAGGGCGTCACCGCGGATCAGGCGCTCAAAGCGATCCTCGACCGCATCGAGGCTCCCACCGCGTGAACCTGCTGCCGCTCTTTGTGATCGGTGCCGTCGCGGCGACTTTCATTCTGCTGTGGTACTTCCTCGGCACCGTCGCGGGCATGCTCTGGACGCCGCGCGCACTGCTGATTGCCGGGCTGCTGGCGCTGTTTGGTGTGGCGGGGTTTTGGACATCGTGGGGGCTCGATGTGATGCTCCTCGCCGATGCCGTGTTGATCCTCCTCATCTGGCTCGACGCCACACTGGCGCAAACAGTGGGTGTGACGCGCGAGCCCCTTCCGGCCTTGTCCGTCGGCCACACCGGCGCAGTGACCTACCGCTGGACGAATCCGTCCCAGCGTCGCGCTCGCCTGCGGGTTCGGGAAGTGCGTCCCGATATCCTCGGCGGCTCGCAGCCGCCACGCGCCGTCGCGATCCCGCCCGGCTCGGCGACAAGCGAGACCGTTCCGGTAGTGCCGTTGCGGCGCGGCCGTGAACGAGCCGGGACCGGTGGCTTCGTGCTCGATAGTCTCGGCCCCCTGGGTCTCGGGCGGCACCGGACGCGACTGCCGCTGCCGTGGGAAGTGGTCGTTTATCCGCCGCTCGTGTCGGTGCGGCTCCGTGCCTCGGTCGCGGAGGCGTTGCGGCGACGGGATGCCGGCGCGACGCCCGTTCGCCAGCTCGGCGAAGGCCGCTTGTTCGAGTCGCTGCGCGAATGGGGGCCCGGCGACGAAATCCGGCACATCGACTGGAAAGCGACCGCGCGGCGGGGGAAGGTGATCACGCGGCAGTACGAAGCGGAGCGGCGGCAGCAGGTGCTGCTGGTGCTCGACACAGGTCGCCTCATGACCGCCGAGGTCGCCGCCGGCGTCGCCCGGCTCGACTTTGCCGTGCAGGCTGCGCTCGAGCTCGCGTATGCCGCCGCGCAGCACGACGACAACGTCGGGATCATGACGTTTGCGGACGGCGTCCAGCACTTCGTCGCGCCGGAGCGCGGGCGCACCGGCATTCGCCGCGTGCTCGACGTGCTGGCGGAGGTCGAGCCGAAGCTCGTGGAGCCCGATTACCCGGGGGCGTTTCGCTATCTCGCCGTACGCAATCGCAAGCGCGCGCTGACGGTGCTGTTCACGGATGTGATCGATCGCTTTGCATCCGATGCGTTGGTCGCGAACGTCGCGACGCTCCGGCCGCGGCACCTGCCGCTGGCCGTGACGCTCCGCAATCCGGAGCTCGATGCCGTCGCGATGCAGCGCGCCGCGACACCGCGCGACGCGTTTCGCAAGGCTGCCGCCGAGGAGTTGCTGGACGCGCGCGAAGCAGCGCTGGGACACATGCGGCGAGCGGGCGTCCTGGTGATAGACGTCACACCGCAGCGCGCGGCGCAGGCGGTCGTCGCGAAGTATCTCGATCTCAAGCGGCGGGGCACGCTCTAAGTCACTGTCTGGCCCGGACATCCCTCGTATTGTATGTTCGTCCCTCAAGCTCACGGATTGGACCGGATGCGCAGGTTAGACCGAGCCACCCTCGTCGTGGTCCTCGCAGTGGCGCTCACCGGCGTCACCTGTGCCTTCCCCACCGACAAGAGCAGCGAAGTCTTCGTCGTCGTGCAGACGGACCTGGGCAGGCAAGTCGTCCTGCAAGGGGAGCAGCTCGGCGTTTCGGCGACGTTGTGGCAGCGGGTAGGAGCCGATTCGGTCGAGATCAAGAACGCCTCGTTCCAGTGGAGCACCACCAACCAGACCCTCGCCACCGTGCAGGACGCAGGTTTTGGCGGCGCTGAGGTGACGGGCGTCAAGCCGGGTGTCGTCGACCTCACGGTCCGCGCGGTGTCCTTCGAGAAGTCGCAGACGGCGTATGTCACGCTGCGCGTCTCGAAACCGCTGGAAATCGATAGTGTTCGGCCGAGTCTCGTACGCTTTGGCGACACGATCACGGTGTACGGTGTCGGGGTCGATTCGATCTTCATCGCATTTCTCGACAACGCGACGCAGTTCGACTATCCGTTTCCCGGTGTTCTCGCCACCCGGACGCGTGACTCGCTCGGCTTTGCGACGGCGACGTTTTGGGTCACCCCGCCCGCGCGTACAGAAAGGCTTTCGTTCATTGGACCGGGCGTGTTTGGTAGTGCGCCCGATACGACCCGTGTCGTACCGTTCGACGTGCTGGAGCCCAACGAAGGGGCTCCGCGCTCGATCAACCTCGAGGCGCCGCCGCGCGTCCCCCTCATCCCGCAGATCAAATTCATCAATCCCGCGCTCGCATTCGAGGTGACAAAACGCGATTCACTGGGCGTCGATTGGTATCGCTTCGGGCAGACCCAGACTCGAGACCTCACGCTGATTCTGAGTGCGCCCGACGTGCGCGGGACGTTCTCGACATTCCTCTCAGACTCGCTTGTGTTCGTACCGGCAAGCCCTCCCAATCCTCCGCAATACGTCATCGGACCGGGTGCCTGGACGCTTGGGCCTGGATCGCACGCGTGTAAGGGTTTCCCGTTCGCCCCACCCGAGCTGCAACCTGAGTCGACGGTCGTGGCGTTAGCCGGCATGCCGGCGGGGACCATGCACGCGCTGGCGCTGTATACGCAGCCGGGACGGTATGGTCTGGGAGTGTTCGAGGGATACATCACGACCGACCCTGGAGTCCCGCGTGATGGGCACGAAGAGGATGATTTTTGCAACGCAGCGGACGCCCGCGGCTTGGCGGTGACTGTGCCGGCCGGCTCGTTCCGCGATACGCTCACGATTGATAATCCGCACGACATCGACTGGATTCGATTCCGAGCCTCTGGTTTGACGACCGTCACGATCAAGACTGCGGCCGTCACTGCGGCGACGACGGTCGATTCGAGCGATGTCGATCTGTTCCTGCTCACCGTTCCCGGTGGTGGTGCCAGCAGCACACTGGATCTGATTGCGCGGTCGGACGCGGCAGGCTCAACGGAAACCATCACGACGATCTTGAATGCAGGAGACTATTACCTCGTCGCCGTGGACTATCAGGGCGCGCCGGTCGCGTATGACCTTTGCATATCGTCGGGTGGCTGTACGGCTTTTCCCTCGCCGGCCGCGCCGGCCCGGAGTGCCAAGAGCCCTCGTCCGGTGCTGCAGCGGGTTCACGTTCCGTGACCGGTGCCGCGGGATCCATGATGGAATGCCTCAAGTGCCACACGCCGCTGCCTGACGGCAGCAAGTTCTGTTACGCCTGCGGCGCCGACGTAACGGGCGGCGGCACCATGGGCGGGGGCGGCACCGAGGGCCTCATGATCCGGCTGCAGCGCCTGGTCGAGGGGAAGTACAAGGTCGAGCGGATGGTGGGGAAGGGCGGCATGGGCGCCGTTTTTCTCGCTCATGACTTGACCCTGGAGCGCGAAGTCGCCATCAAGGTGCTGCCCCCCGACATCTCGATGGACGAGCACATCGTCAAGCGCTTCCAGCAGGAAGCGAAGACGGCGGCGAAGCTCGACCACACCAACATCATCCCGATTTACCGCGTCGAGAGCGAAGGCGGCCTCAACTACTTCGTGATGAAGTACATCGAAGGCACGTCACTCGAGGACGTGCTCGACCAGAAGCAGCCGCTGACCATCGACTACATCCAGCGCGTGTTATGGGAAGCCGCCTGCGCGCTCGGCCACGCGCACCAGCGCGGTGTGGTGCACCGCGATGTGAAGCCGGCCAATATCATGTTCGACCATGACGGCCGAGTGATGCTGACCGACTTCGGAATCTCGAAAGCGTTGCAGGCGGCGAGCGGATTCACCGGTACCGGAATGATCATCGGAACGCCCCACTACATGGCGCCCGAGCAGGCGAAAGGCGGCACCGTGGACGGGCGCGCCGACCAGTACTCGCTCGGCGTCGTCGCCTATCGCATGGTCACCGCCGAGCTGCCGTACATCGGCGACTCGGTTCACACAATCCTCTATAAGCACATTTTCGAGGAAGTGCCGAGTGCGGCTGCGAAACGCGGCGATGCGCCGCCGTTCCTGGCCGCGGCGATCTCCCGCGCTCTGGCCAAAGAGCCCGACCAGCGGTACGCCACGATGGAGGAGTTTGCGACCGCGGTATGGCCGGAGCAGCCGGTGGCGGCGCCGAAGGCCGGGCACAAAGCACAACGCCGGCAGCCGCCGCCGCGCAAGGCTTCCGCGGACGCCCCCACGGAAGTCACGACCGCTCCGACGACGCCGATGCCGCGTGCCGGTATGAAGTTCCCCGCAGCGAAAAAGAAGCGCTCGGGCGTTGGAATGGTGATCGGTGCGATCGTGGTCGTCGTTGCAGGGGTCGGAGGGTATCTGGCGCTCGCGCCGCAGGCGCCACAAGCCGTTTCGGCGCCGACTCCGCCGCCGGCCGCCGCACCGGTCGAGACGGTTCGGGTCGCGGCGCCGCCGCGCCGCCAGACCACCCCCCCGGCTGCGCCGCCGGCTGCCCCCGCGGCCGCGCAAGGCTACATCTCCGTGAACTCGAACCCACCGGGCAATCTGTTCATCGACGGACGCGATCTCGGCTCCGTTCCGGTCATCGAGCAGCCCGTGTCCGCCGGCCGACACACGATTCGCGTCGAGCGCCCCGGCTTTAAGACCAAGACCGAGGTGATCAACGTGCCGGCCAATAACACCGTGCGTCGGACGTACGTGCTCGAACAGGAGGGATCGGAGTGATGCGTCGCTCGACCTGGCTGCTCGTGGCCCCTTCGCTCCTGCTGCCCCTCGCCCTTCCGGCACAAACCGTCCAGAACGCCACGTTGCGGCGCGCGCGGCAGGCGTTTGACAATCTCGACTACCGTCAGGCGCTCACCGCGGGGCAGGCGTCACTGCGGGAACGTCTCACGGGCTTCGAACGCGCCCGAGCGTATGAGCTGTTGGGGTTCACCTACAGCGGCATGGACTCGATTCTCAAAGCCGTCGACGCGTTCAAGCAAGTTGTGCTGATCGAGCCGGAGCGCGAGCTCGATCCCAACCGCACGTCCCCCAAGGCGCTGAGCGCGTTCCAGGTCGCCCTCACGCAGATCCTGGTGGTCCGGCAGCTGCGGGTGGACAGCGTGCAGTTCATCGGGGGCCAGGGCGCGGTCGGTATTCGCTACACCGTGACGCAGCCGTCCCGCGTGGTCACCAGGATCACCGGCGGCTCGATCGCGGGTATGCGGATCGATTCGACCGTGGCGAACGGCCAGGTCAACCTCCGCTGGCCCGCCCGGCTGCCGAGCGGTGATCCCGTGCCCGCAGGCAACTACAACGTCGTCGTGGAAGCCACGGTCGGGCAAAACAACTTCTCGGCCTCACAGGCCATCCGGCTTGAGCACGGACGTGTGGACACGCTGCCCCATCTCACCAGCCTGCCGGGGTACACGTATTTGCCGGAGACCGAGGTGCCGCCCAAAAGCTGGAAGCCGATGGGCCTCGCGCTCGTGTACACCGGCGTCGCGCTTGCCGGCACGTCCGCCTTGTCGAATGGCGATCTCGGATCGACGTCGTTGCGCGAGGGCGGCGCGATCGGCGCCGGGATCGTGGTGGCGGGATTCATCATGACGTTGCGGAAGCCGGCGCCTCAGCCGGCGCGCGGCAACATTCTCTACAATCAGCTGCTCCGCGAGCAGATCGCGCGTCGCAACACCGAAATCGCGCAGGAGAACACGCGGCGCCGCCAGCAGGTGGCGTTGAGCGTGGTCCCGATATCGAGGGCGGGGGTGGGACGATGATGACGGAAAGACGGTACGACGGAATGACGGCATGTATCACCGTATCCGTTCTGGTTGCTCTTTCCGTCCTTCCATCATTCCGTCTTTCCGCCCAGCACGTCTCTCTCGGCCCGCAGATCGCCTTCGGCGATTACAAGGAAGTCTCTTCCAATCTCCATTATCGTGGCACCGGAATCGCCGCCAAAGCGACGCTGACGTGGAAGAAGCTGTCTGCCGACGTCCTGCTCTCGAAGCTCAAGTACAAGCCGAGCAGCGACGCGACGGTGACCAATGAGTTCGACGCGTCGGAAGTGGACCTGCGGTTGCGCTACTACATCACCGGCCCGATCAGCGGCGAGCTCGGGTTCATCAGGCGCAAAGCGGACCCCGAGTTCGAGGCCCAATCCGTCGGCGCCGTGACGGCGGGCGCCCGCATGGCGTACCTCCTGGGACCCGGTGTGCGTATGGCGTTGAGCGGCGGGCTGCTGTTCGGTTCCAAGTTCTCCGGCGGCGGCTCGACCGGGGCACTAGGTGCGCTGCACCTTGGGCTTGGAATCAGCGTCGATGCGCTGCGCGGCCGTGTGCAGGTGACGGGTGATTACGGATTCCAGCGCTTCGCGCGGGAGACGGACGATGGCAGCGGGGCTGTAGCGGCGCCGATTCAGCAGTCGGTGGGCCGCGTTGGGTTCGCAATCACGTTCTAGGGTCTTTTCCGGGGTTGACATCGTCCGCCCCACAGGGAGATTTCGCGTTCCACATGATGGCATTCGCGCTGCTGCTTCTCGTCCTGGTCCTGCTCCTGAGCCTGACACTGGTCGGGGGAGGGGTCGTGGCGCGCGCGGAGACGACGATGTAAGCAGTCGTTGAAGCAACAGGACGAAGCAGCACTGGCGCCGCGGACCCCACAGGGTCCGCGGTTTTTTTTACCGCGAGGGGAGCTATGGCTAAGGATGTGATCATCTTCGACACCACGCTGCGCGACGGCGAGCAGGCGCCCGGCAATGCGATGACCCCGGAGGCCAAACTACGGGTGGCCCGCCAACTCGACGCGCTCGGCGTGGACGTCATCGAGGCAGGCTTCCCGGCGGCGTCACACGGCGATCTGCGCGGTGTTCGGGAGGTGGCGGAGGCGGTGCGGCGTCCCGTGATTGCCGCGCTCGCCCGGTGCCACGAACGGGATATCGATCAGGCGGCCGAGGCGCTCCAGACGGCGCAGCGCAAGCGGATCCACGTCTTCATCGCCACCTCGGACCTGCATCTCGCGGAAAAGCTGCGGATCGATCGCGCGACCTGTGTTGAACGCGTTCGCGCTTCGGTGCGGCGCGCGCGCGGTTACACCGCCGATGTCGAATTCTCCGCGGAGGACGCGACCCGCAGCGACCTGGATTTCCTGTTTCGCATCGTGGCGGTCGCGATCGCGGAAGGCGCAACGACGATCAACCTGCCCGACACGGTCGGTTATACGACGCCCTCGGAGTACGCCGCGCTGTTCCGCGACGTTCGCGATCGCGTGCCCGAGACCGCCGGCGTCGTACTCAGCGCTCATTGCCATGACGACCTCGGCCTTGCCGTCGCGAATTCGCTCGCCGCCGTAGAAGCGGGAGCAGGGCAGGTGGAGTGCACGGTCAACGGCATCGGTGAGCGAGCGGGTAATGCGGCGCTCGAGGAAATCGTGATGGCAGGACGCGTGCGGCCGCAGGTGGTTCAGCTGCGGTGCCGCGTGAACCCGCGTGAGATCGTGCGCACCAGCCGCCTGTTGTCCCACGAGATCGGGGTTTTCCCGCAGCCGAACAAGGCGATCGTGGGTCGTAACGCGTTTGCTCACGAGGCGGGGATCCATCAGCACGGCGTGCTCCAGAACGGCCTCACGTACGAGATCATCGCGCCGGAAACGGTCGGGGCCGGCGGGTCGAGCATCGTGTTGGGTAAGCACTCCGGACGGCACGGCCTCGAACGCCGTTATCGCGAGCTCGGCTATGAGCTCGACAGCACCGCCCTCGACCAGCTGTACCGGTCGTTCACCGAGCTGGCTGACAAGAAGCGGCAGATCCTCGATGAAGATCTACTGACGTTGCTGCACGACGGATTTCACCGTGCGCCCGACGTCTACACCCTGGCCGATCTGCGAGTGACGTGCGGGACGGTAACCGCGACGGCGGACGTGCGCGTGGCCGGCCCCGGATTTCGGGAGCGCGACGCGACGGCCACCGGCAACGGGCCCATCGCGGCTGCGTTCGCGGCGATCGGTGAAGCGGTGGGCCGTACGATCGAAGTGCTCGATCTGTCCGTGCAGTCGGTGACGCCGGGGCGCGACAGCCTCGGGCGCGTCGTTCTCCAGGTGCGCATTGATGGCAAGTCACTGACGGGCCACGGAGCGTCCACCGACATCGTCGAAGCCGGCGCGCGGGCACTCATCCATGCGTTGAACAAGGTGGACCACGCCGACGGGCTCGAAGCCGCGGCCATGAGCAGCAGCTACTTCTGGGGCGTGTAGACCATCATGAGCGAGCTGCTGACGGGCAGTCAGATCCTGTGCCGCACGCTGCTGGATGCGGGCGTTGAAGTCGTGTTCGGGTATCCGGGCGGCGCGATCATGCCGTTCTACGACGCCCTCCACGGGCATCCCGCGCTGCGCCACATCCTCGTGCGCCACGAGCAGGCCGCCGCCCATGCCGCGGACGGTTACGCGCGCGCGGCCAATCGCGTCGGCGTGTGCGTGGCGACGTCGGGACCGGGAGCCACCAATCTGGTCACGGGCTTGGCGGCGGCGCAGATGGACGGCTCACCCGTCCTGGCGATCACGGGTCAGGTCGCGCGGCCGATGCTCGGCCGCGACGCGTTTCAGGAGACGGACGTCGTCGGCGTGACGATGCCCGTCACCAAGCACAACGTGCTGGTGCGCGACGTCGAAGAGCTGGCCGACGACGTGCGCGAGGCGATGGCGATCGCGATGGAGGGACGCCCCGGCCCTGTGCTCGTGGACGTGCCGAAAGACGTCCAGAACCAGAAAGCGGAGTACCGGTCCCGCACGCAGCCGCTACGGCAACGTCCAGAACGCGACTCGGGTCCGGAGCTCCCCGACGATGTGACAGTACGTGAAGTGGCGCGTCTGATCGCCGAGGCGGAACGTCCGCTACTGATGATCGGCCGGGGCATCATCGTGAGCGGCGCGTATGCGGAGGTGCGGTCCCTGGCCGAACGCACCGGCATTCCCGTGATCACCACGCTGCTCGGCATCAGCGCGTTCCCGCAGGGGCACGACCTGCACCTGGGGATGCCGGGGATGCACGGCGAGGTCCACATCAACAAGGCGATCCAGGCGGCCGATCTGATCGTAGGGATCGGGCTTCGCTTCGATGACCGCGTGACCGGCAATACCGCCACGTTCGCGCCGCGCGCCAAGATCGTGCACATCGACGTGAACGCGGCCGCGATCGGCCTCAACGTGCGCGTTGCCGTTGGCATCGTGGGAGACGCGCGCCGTGTCGTCGAGCGGCTCCTGACCGTCGTGGCGCCACGCGACTGTCTGCGCTGGCGTGAAGAGATCCGCGCGCTCATGCGCCCCCGCGCGGAGTCGTTCTCCGGTGGGTTATCGCCCGATGTGATTCTTGCCGCGCTCGCCGATGTCACCGGCGGGCGGTGCACCATCGTCTCGGACGTCGGGCAACATCAAATGTGGGTGGCGCAGCTCTATCCTTTCCGGCGGCCGAACACGCACATCACGTCGGGAGGCCTGGGCGCCATGGGGTTCGCAGTACCCGCCGCTATGGGTGTCCGGCTGGCGCGGCCGAATGAGCCGGTCTGGGCCATTTCCGGTGACGGTGGCTTCCAGATGAACATGGCCGAGATCGCCACCATGGTGCAGGAAGGCTTGGAAGTGAAGCTCGCGGTCTTCAACAACGGCTACCTCGGCATGGTGCGCCAGTGGCAACAGTTCTTCCACGGCGGCCGCTACGCGAGCACTCCCATCTGGAGTCCTGATTACGTGAAGCTCGCCGCGGCGTACGGCATCCCGGGATGGCGGGTCAAGCAGGCGAGCGAAGTGCGGGACGCCTTGCGGGCGGCGAATGAATCCCTGGGGCCGGCACTGGTGGAGCTGGTAATCGAGCAGGAAGCCAACGTCTTCCCGATGATCGTCCCGGGCGGCTCGCTGTCCGAGCCGCTCGAGGCGGCGCCGGTATGACCGCGACTCGCATCGTGACCGTGCTGATGAGCAGCGAGCTCCTCACGCTCGGCCGCGCGTGCGGTGTGCTGCGGCGGCGCAACCTGCCCATCCGCGGTTTTGCCGTGGATTCGACTGGTCCGCCGGGCATCTGGCGGATGTCGTGTGACATCGACGCGGATGACGCGACGGTCCAGAGTCTCCTTCTGCAGATCCAAAATGTGATCGGCGTCCGCAGGGCGACCGTCACGTCCTCACCCCCTGACACCCTCTCCCACGGGGAGAGGGGGGATTCACGTTCATTCTCCGGAGATACCATGAGCTCAGCAGTGCGGGTCTATTACGAGGCGGACACCGAGCGTGCACGGCTGCGCGATCGCGTGTTCGCCATCATCGGATACGGGAGTCAGGGACACGCCCACGCGCAAAACCTGCGCGACTCTGGCGCACGGGTCATCGTCGGGCTGAGGCCCAATGGGGCATCCTGGAAACAGGCGACTGCGGATGGTCTCGAAGTTCGTCCCGTTGCCGATGCTGCCAAGGCGGGCGACGTGATCATGATGCTCGTGCCCGACCAGGAGCAGCGCGCGGTCTACGAGGCCGCCGTCTTCCCCGCGCTAGGTCCCGGCAAGACGCTGATGTTCGCCCACGGCTTCAACATCCACTTTGGCGAGATCGTACCGCCCGCCGGCGTCGACGTCTCGATGATCGCGCCGAAGTCTCCAGGGCATCTGGTGCGCAGCGAGTATCAGGCCGGACGCGGCGTTCCGGGGTTGGTAGCGATCCATCAGGACGCGAGCGGGAAGGCGCTGGCCAACGCACTCGCCTACGCCACGGGAATCGGCTGCTCGCGTGCCGGTGTCATCGCCACGACCTTCGCCGAAGAAACCGAGACCGATCTGTTCGGCGAACAAGCGGTGCTGTGCGGCGGGGTGACGGCGCTCATCCAGGCGGGATTCGAGACGCTGACGGAGGCGGGATACTCGCCGGAGATGGCGTACTTCGAGTGTCTCCACGAGCTGAAGCTCATCGTCGATCTCATCTATCGCGGCGGTCTCGGCTTCATGCGGCATTCGATCAGTAATACCGCCGAGTACGGGGATCTGACGCGCGGTGGGCGTGTCATCAGTCCGGCGGTGCGCGAAGAGATGCGGAAGCTGCTCGCCGACATCCGCAGCGGCGTATTCGCCAAGGAATGGATCGCAGAATGCCGCGCCGGTGCGCCTCGGTTTGCCGAGCTGCGTCGCTCCGCGCAGAACTCCCAGATCGAGCAGGTCGGCGCCAAGCTGCGCGCGATGATGCCATGGACGGAAGAAGGAAAGCGCGCCAAGCCCAAGGCTCCTCGCCCTGCTGAGCGTGAGTCAGCGACTGCATGAAAACATTGTTTGACCGCGTATGGGAAGCGCACGTCGTCCGCGAGCTGGCGGACGGCGTCGCGCTGCTGTACGTGGATCTGCACCTCATCCACGAGGTGACGTCTCCCCAGGCGTTCGCGGGCCTCAGGCGCGAGAAACGGACCGTGCGCCGTCCGGAGCTGACCCTGGCAACGGTGGATCACAATGTTCCCACCGGTGATCGGTCGCTCCCAATCGCCGATGCGATCGCGGCCCGGCAGGTCGACGCGCTCAGCAGCAACGCGCGAGAATTCGGCATCGAGCTGTTCGATCTCGATTCGCCGGAGCAGGGCATCGTCCACGTCATCGGCCCGGAGCTGGGGGCGACCCAGCCCGGCATGCTGATCGTCTGTGGCGATTCGCACACCGCGACGCACGGCGCGTTCGGGGCGTTCGCGCTGGGCATCGGCACCAGCGAGGTCGAGCACGTGCTCGCGACCCAGTGCATCGTGCTGAAGAAGCCGCGCAATCTGGAAGCGCGCATCACCGGGCGGCGCGCACCGGGTGTCTCGGCGAAGGATCTGATTCTCGCGCTCATCGGCAAGATCGGCACGGCAGGTGCGAGCGGCCACGTCATCGAATACACTGGCGACGCCGTCCGCGCGCTGTCGATGGAAGAGCGCATGACGGTGTGCAACATGTCCATCGAGGCGGGTGCCCGAGCCGGGATGATCGCCCCCGACGAAGTCACGTTCGCCTATCTCAAAGGCCGGCAGCGAGCGCCGGCAGGCGTGGCTTGGACGAGCGCAGTGGAGCGTTGGCGCACGCTTGGCTCCGATTCAGGGGCGAGCTACGACACGCAGGTGACGCTGGATGCGTCCAGGGTTGGCCCGCAGGTCACGTGGGGAACTACACCGGGGATGGTTGCCGATATTACGGACCGGATCCCTGATCCCGCGAAGCTTCCCACCGAGGACGAGCGCCAGGCAGCGAAACGCGCGCTCGAATACATGGGCCTGAAGCCTGGAACGCCGCTCGCAGGGATCCCCATTGATCGTGTGTTTCTCGGATCTTGCACCAACGCCCGCATCGAGGACCTAAGAGCGGCCGCTACGGTCGTGCGCGGGCGGCACGTCGCGTCGCGCGTGCGCGCCATGGTCGTGCCCGGTTCGCAGCGCGTCAAAGCGCAGGCCGAGCAAGAAGGCTTGGATCGCGTCTTTCGCGACGCGGGGTTCGAGTGGCGTAACGCCGGCTGCTCGATGTGCCTCGGCATGAACGCTGACGTGTTGGGCGCGGGGGAGCGCTGCGCGGCGACGTCCAACCGCAATTTCGAAGGGCGCCAGGGCCGCGGCGGCCGTACGCACCTCATGAGTCCCGTGATGGCGGCCGCCGCCGCGATCGAGGGACGCCTTGTGGATGTGCGCGGATGGTGACTCCGTTCGTGCGCCACCGGGGAAAGGCAGTCGCCTTGCCACGCCGCGACGTGGATACCGATCAGATCATCCCAAAGCAGTTCTTGAAGGGCGTCGACCGCACGGGATTTGGGCCGAGCCTCTTTTTCGACTGGCGCGCTGATCCGAACTTCGAGCTCAATCGCCCCGACGCGCAGGGCGCGTCGATCCTGCTGACCGGGCCGAATTTCGGCTGCGGGTCGTCGCGCGAGCATGCGGTATGGGCGCTCGCGGAATACGGCTTCCGCGTCATCATCGCGCCGTCGTTCGCCGACATCTTCTTGTCCAATTGCTATCGCAACGGAGTGCTGCCGGTGCAGTTGCGTGCTGCTGATGTCGAAGTGCTGATAGGGCGGGCCCCCTGCGAAATCGTCGCGGATCTGGAGCAGCTCGTGATCTCGGATGACCAGGGCTTCTCCGCCCGCTTCAGCGCCGATGCCTACGGCCGAGAGCTGCTGCTGCGCGGCCTCGACGAGATTGGGCGCACGCTGCTCGAGGAGCCGAGCATCGCCGCCTACGAGCGCAGCCACGCATGAAGACATTCTCGATCGCGGTGCTGCCGGGCGACGGCATCGGACCCGAAGTCATAGCACAGGCTGTTCGTGTACTGGAAGCGGTAGGGGAGCGGTTCGAGATCCATTTTCGCTCCGAGACGTTTCCGGTCGGCGCGGCAGGAGTCGCCGCAGCCAACGATCCGTTGCCGGCCGAGACCCGCGCCGCCGTCACCGGCAGCGACGCCGTCTTGCTCGGCGCAGTCGGTGATCCTGCGTTGGACGGCGCACCCCGTGAGCTGCGTCCTGAGACAGGGCTGCTCGCGCTCCGCAAGCTCCTGAACGTCTATGCCAACCTGCGCCCCGTGGCCGTCCATCCCGCGCTCCTCGGCTCCTCTCCGCTCAAACCGGAGCGGCTCAGGGGAGTCGATTTGCTCGTCGTGCGCGAGCTGACCGGCGGGCTGTATTACGGGGAGCCGCGGCGTCGCAGCGCCACCAGCGCGACGAACACGCTCGCGTACACGACGGCCGAGATCGAGCGCGTGGCACGGGTGGCCTTCGAAGCCGCCCGAGGCCGGCGCCGGCTCGTCACATCGGTGGACAAGGCCAACGTGCTCGAGGTGTCGCAGCTTTGGCGAGAAACAGTCACACGGGTCGCCCGCGACTATCCGACGGTGCGGCTCGAGCACGCGTACGTGGATACCGCCGCCATGCGGCTCATCAGCGATCCCGGTACGTTCGACGTCGTGCTGACGGAGAACATGTTCGGTGACATCCTCAGCGACGAGGCGGCGGTGCTGGTCGGCTCGCTGGGCCTCCTCCCGTCTGCGTCGCTCGGCTCGGGACCGGGGGGGGGCCTCTTCGAGCCGGTGCATGGGTCGGCACCACCGCTCGCCGGCCGTGGCATCGCCAATCCCATCGGCGCCATCGCGACCGTCGCGCTGTTGCTGCGCTACGGTCTCAAGGTCACGGAAGCGGCGGATGCGGTGGACGCCGCCATCGCCGGGGCACTCGACGCGGGCGCGCGCACGCCGGACATTGCGCGCCCCGGCGAGCCAACCATCGGGACGGCGGACATGGGTGAGCGGATCGTGGAGCTCGTCCTCGCTGAAGCGCTCGAGGGCCTCTCGTGAGCGACAACTTCCGCAGTCGCGCGATCACCGAAGGCATGGAGCGCGCGCCCAACCGCGCGATGCTGCGCGCGGTGGGATTCAGCGATGCGGATTTCACCAAACCCATCGTCGGTGTCGCGAGTGCCCACAGCACCATCACGCCGTGCAATGCCGGCCTCGACCGGCTCGCCGACCGCGCCGTAGCAGCGCTGCGCGCGGGCGGCGTCATGCCGCAAACGTTCGGCACGATCACCGTCAGCGACGGCATCTCGATGGGGACCGAGGGCATGCGCTATTCCCTCGTCTCGCGCGAGGTCATTGCCGATTCAATCGAGACGGCGTGCAGCGCGCAGCGCATGGACGGGGTGTTGGCGATCGGCGGTTGCGACAAGAACATGCCGGGCGCGATGATCGCGATCGCACGGCTCGATATCCCCGCCGTCTTTGTCTATGGCGGCACGATCAAGCCTGGCCGGCACGACGGGCGCGATCTCACGGTTGTCAGCGTGTTCGAAGCGGTCGGCGCATGCGCTGCCGGACATATGGCGCCCGATGAGCTGCGCGAGATCGAGCGCCGGGCCTGTCCGGGCGCCGGGTCGTGCGGCGGCATGTTCACCGCGAACACCATGTCCGCGGCGATCGAGGCCATGGGCATGAGCCTGCCCTATTCCTCAACGATGGCCGCGGAGGATGGCGAAACGGCGGAAAGCGCGGCGCGTTCCGCCACCGTCCTGGTCGAGGCGATTCACGCCCGGCGCTTGCCGCGCCAGATCCTCACCCGCCAGGCCTTCGAGAACGCGATCGCGGTCGTGATGGCGCTGGGGGGATCTACCAACGCAGTGCTTCATCTTCTCGCCATTGCTCGGGCTGCCGGCGTGCCGCTCACACTCGAGCACTTCGAGGACGCGCGTGAGCGCGTTCCGGTCTTGTGCGACCTGAAGCCGTCGGGGCGTTTCGTGACCACCGATCTGCATCGCGCGGGGGGGATTCCGCAGGTCATGAGGATACTGCTCGAGCACGGCGCGCTGCACGGCGATACCCTCGTGATCGAGGGAGGGTCGATGGCCGAGCGGTTACGGAGCATAGCGCCACGCCCCTCGGCGAATCAGGAAGTGATTCGTCCGTGGGACCGGCCGCTGGCGCCCCGCGGTCACATCGTCATCCTGCGCGGCAACCTGGCACCCGAAGGAGCGGTCGCCAAGGTGAGCGGTCATGAGCACATGACGATCACCGGCCCCGCGCGCGTGTTCGATTCGGAGGAATCGTGTCTCGCGGCGATCCTGGCGGGCGAGATCCGCGCCGGCGACGTGGTGGTCATCCGGTATGAGGGCCCCAAGGGCGGACCGGGGATGCGGGAGATGCTGGCGCCGACGGCCGCGCTCGTGGGTGCCGGGCTGGGCGCTTCGGTCGGTTTGATTACCGACGGTCGCTTCTCGGGCGGCACGCACGGGCTGGTGGTGGGACACGTCGCACCGGAGGCGGCGCAGGGTGGACCGCTCGCGCTGGTGCGAGAAGGCGATCCGATTACGATCGACACGGATCGCCGCGAGCTGCGCCTGGACGTTCCCCGAGCAGAGCTCGACCTGCGCCGCGCGAGCTGGACCCCTCCGGCACCGCGCTACACCGCGGGCGTGCTGGCCAAGTACGCGCGGCAGGTTTCCAGCAGCAGCCTCGGCGCCGTGACGGACGCATGACGCAGGTCGCCATTCAGGGCGAAGCCGGGTCGTTCAGTCACGCGGCGGCTCTCGAGACCCATGGGTCGGCGCTGCAGCTCGTCCCCTGCAGCACGTTCGAGGATTTGTTCGATGCCGTGGAGAGGGAGGTCGCCGATCGCGGCATCGTGCCGATCGAAAACACCCTCGCGGGGTCGGTGCATGAAAACTACGACCTGCTCAGTGCGCACCCACTACACGTCGTGGGCGAGACGGAGCTGCGAATTCGCCACTGCCTGATCGCATCCCCCGGCACCGACACGCGCCACATCGCGCGCGTCGCTTCGCATCCGGTCGCGTTGGCGCAGTGCCGCCGCTTCTTCCTGGAGCATCCGAATCTCGTGGCTGTGCCGGCCTACGACACGGCGGGGAGCGTACGGGATCTCATGACCGGCAAGGGCGTTGCCGATGCGGCGATCGCGTCGTCACTGGCGGCCGAGCTGTATGGCGCTGCCGTGCTGGCGGAAGGACTGGAGGATCACGCCGAGAACTACACGCGCTTTCTGGTCGTCGCTCGCGAGCCCGCGCCTCCGGAGCAGGCATCGAAGCTCTCCTTGATGTTCACGCTGACCAACGCGCCGGGCGTGCTGCATCGTGCGCTCGGTGTCTTCGCGACGCGCGGACTCGATCTCACGAAAATCGAATCCCGCCCGCTGCCGGGCCGGCCGTGGGAGTATCTGTTCTATCTGGATGTGCTGGGGGATGCGGACGAAGTGGAGGAGGCGCTCGACGAGCTGTGCACCTTTGCGCCGGTGCTGCGAGTGCTCGGCGCGTATCCCGGACGATCGTAATGCGCCAGCCGCGATTCGAACGCGGGACCTTCGGCTCCGGAGGCCGACGCTCTATCCAGCTGAGCTACTGGCGCGTAACTACAGGTTGTGGAGGATAGTGGAGGGGCGTGAAGGGTGGTGGAGGTCGCCCTCGACACGTTCACCAACCTTCACCAACCTTCACCAACCTCCAGAACCTGCTTCAGTCGGGGCGAGAGGATTTGAACCTCCGACCTCCTGGTCCCGAACCAGGCGCGCTAACCGGACTGCGCTACGCCCCGTAATACTCGAAGTCTAGAGGTCTATACGTCTAGACGTTTAGTGCGCCCAGGAGGACTTGAACCCCCAACCTCTTGATCCGTAGTCAAGCGCTCTATCCAGTTGAGCTATGGGCGCGGGATGGGCGGTACAAGACTCGAACTTGTGACCTCCACGATGTCAACGTGGCGCTCTAACCAACTGAGCTAACCGCCCGCGAACAAATTGCGGATTGCGGATTTGCGATTGCGGATTGAACCGGCACCCTCAATCCGCAATCCACAATCCACAATCCGCAATGTCTTCAGTAGCGGGGGTGGGATTTGAACCCACGACCTCCGGGTTATGAGCCCGGCGAGCTACCAGACTGCTCCACCCCGCGTCGCTTGTGACCGTTGGAATGTTGGACAGTTGGACTGTGAAAAGTGTGCTCTTTCCAACGTTCCAACTTTCCACACCTTCCAACCTTCCAGAGCGGGAAACGGGACTCGAACCCGCGACCCCAACCTTGGCAAGGTTGTGCTCTACCAACTGAGCTATTCCCGCGCGCCGCCAAATCTAACCGCTCAGTGGGACGGTATCTACCACCCAGTCAGTGCCTTACCGCCCGTCTGTCCGACTGAGTGGAGGCGAGGGGGATCGAACCCCTGACCTCGTGAATGCCATTCACGCGCTCTCCCAACTGAGCTACGCCCCCTCTGTATTGCGCGCCCCCCCCGCCCGCTAAGGGGGCTAACTATTCGGCGGGAACACGGCATCTTATCGGCGCGTTCAAGCGGTGTCAAGCGATTTCACGCTTGTTTCATGAACATTTTCGCTGCACCTGCGTATCACAAGCACCTAGATAGGGCGAACGAATGCCTCGCACCCGAAAGAAGATGAAAGCAGCTGCTCCGGCTCCAAAGGCCAAGACGAAGGCCGCGCCCGTCGCGACGACTGAAAAACGGGTGGCCAAGCGTCGCGGTCGGCGCCGGGGTCTGCTTACGGGTCTCGGGTCTCACGAGCACGAGCGCGACATCCTCGATCAGTACCTCCACGAGGTTTCCAAGACTCCGCTGCTGACGCAGAAGGAGGAGATCGCGCTCGCCCGGAAGGTTCGCGCCGGCGACCAGGAGGCGATGCAGGAGCTGGTGAAGCGCAACCTCCGCTTCGTGATCTCGGTGGCCAAGAAGTATCAGAACCGCGGTCTGCCGCTTACGGACCTGATCGGCGAGGGCAACGTCGGACTGCTCACCGCCGCGCGGAAGTTCGATCCGGATCAGGGCGTGAAGTTCATCTCGTACGCCGTGTGGTGGATCCGCCAGGCGATTCTCGCCGCGCTCGCGCGGCAGGGGCGCACGGTGCGTGTCCCGCTCAACCGCACCGCGGATTTGTCGCGCATCGTCCGTACGGCCGAGTACCTGAGGCAGACGCTGCGTCGAGAGCCGACGCCGGAAGAGATCGCGGACGCGACCAAGCTGTCGCTCGAGGTCGTGCAGTCGCTCGCCGCGCTCAACACCGGCGACGTGCGGCTGGATGCTCCGCTGGATCCAGACGGTGACCGCTCGCTCATCGAGCGCTTCATCGCCGAGGATCTGCCGGATACGGAAGATCAGGCGATGGATCGGTTCCTGTCCGATGAGATCGAACAGGCGCTGAACACGCTGCAGCGCCGCGACGCCAAGGTGCTGCGGTTGTACTTCGGATTGGACGGTGGACGCGAGCACACGCTGGAAGAGATCGGGGGAATGCTCGGCGTGACTCGTGAGCGCGTTCGCCAACTGCGCGACCGCGCGCTGAAACGCCTGCGCGATGGAGATGTAGGCAAGGCGCTCGCCAGCTTCGCCGCCTAGTAAAGTGGCCAGGAGAAATCCTGGCCACTTTCGTTTCTCGCTGTAGCTTCTCCTTCCGTGATCGATGTGATCGGCCGCCGGGCGATTGCCTCCGTCGAGGCGGTGGGCCGGGTGGGCCACTTCCTGCTGGACATGGTGCGCGCCGTGCCCGACGTTCGCACGTGGGCACGGCCCGCGATCGTCCAGATGCGGCGCATCGGCGTGGATTCGATTCCGGTGACACTCTTCATCGCCGCGTTCACGGGGGTCGTCCTCGCGCTGCAGGCGTCCTACACGTTCACGGGCGCGGTCCCCCTCTACTTCGTAGGCACGCTCGTCGGCAAGACGATGATGCTCGAGCTGGGGCCCGTGATCTGCGGGCTCGCGCTGGCCGGCCGGGTAGGTGCCAGCATGGCCGCCGAGCTCGGCACGATGAAGGTCACCGAGCAGGTGGATGCGCTCGAGACGCTGGCCTACGATCCCCACGCCTACCTCGTGGTCCCTCGTGTGTTCGCCGGCACGGTGATGTTTCCGATGATCATCGCGTTCGCCATGGCAATCGGCATTGTGACCGGTTGGCTGACGAGCCTCGCCTTGCTCGATTTGTCCACCCCGGACTTCTTGAAGGGCCTCAAGCTGTTCTACCGGTTCAAGGATGTCTGGTTCGGGCTGTTCAAAAGCGGGACTTTCGGCTTCACGATCACGTGCGTCGGGTGCTTCGTTGGTCTCTCGACGCGGGGTGGGGCCGAGGGCGTGGGCAAGAGCACGACGCGCGCCGTCGTCTACTCTGCCGTGCTGATCCTGCTGCTGGACGCCTTCTGGGCGGTGGTGCTGCTGTGATTGAATTCCAGGACGTGCACAAGGCATTCGAGGACCAGCCGGTGTTGCGGGGCCTGTCGCTCGAGATCCGGGACGCCGAGACCGTCGTAATCATCGGCTATTCGGGAACGGGCAAAAGCGTGGCCCTCAAGCACATCGTCGGCCTGTTGCACCCCGATGCTGGCGACGTGATCGTTGACGGCCGGGCGGTGTCGACGCTGGACCGCGATGGCCTGACGGCGTTGCGCGAGGGCATCGGCTATGTGTTCCAGTTCGCGGCGCTGTTCGATTCGCTCACGGTGGCCGAAAACCTGGCGCTGGGCCTGCGGCGCCGCGGGCTTGGCGACGACGAGATCGAGGAGCGTGTGCGCGAGGCCTTGGCGCTCGTGGATCTCTCGGGCACCGAGGGCCGGATGCCGGCCGAGCTGTCGGGGGGGATGCGCAAACGCGTCGGCATCGCGCGGGCCATCGCGCTGCGTCCCCGCTACATCCTGTATGATGAGCCGACCACCGGACTCGACCCCGTGACGTCCGCGGTGATCGACCGGCTGATGGTGCGGACGCGCGAGCACACCGGCGTGACGGGGGTCGTGGTCACGCACGACATGCGCAGCGCCTACACCGTGGGCGATCGCATCGCCATGTTGTACGAGGGGCGCATCCGGCAGGTCGGCAGCGTCGAGGAGATCCAGCAGACGGAGGACCCCGTGGTGCGCCAGTTCATCGAGGGACGCCCCGAATGAAGCGCGAGAACGAGTTCGCCGTCGGCCTGGTGGTCATCGCGGCGCTCGCCGTGGTGGTCGGCGGTGCCCTGTGGCTGTCCGGCGCCCACCTCGGCAAGACCGACGCGGCGGTCACCGCGCGTTTCCGCACCGTCGGAGGGCTCGGCGTCGGCAACCCGGTCGTGCTGCGCGGGGTACGTGTCGGTCGCGTTGAGGCCATCCGGCTGGCGCCCGGCAACTGGGTCGAGGCGGATCTGAAGATCTACTCCGGCGTCGCCCTGCCCCAGAAGCCGGCGGTGATCGCGGCCTCGGTGTCGCTGTTCGGCGAGTGGGCGGCGACGCTGATCTCGAGCGATCCGCTGCCCAACGATCCCAACGTGCGGCAGGCCCTCGTCGAGGCACAGGAGGCGGGGGGCGGGAAGTGGCCGGGCGCCACACTGCCCGATATCGGCCAGCTCACCGCCCAGGCGAGCCGGATCGCGACCGACATCGCGACCGTCTCAGCGCGCATCCAGACCGCATTCGACTCATCGGCAGTCACGGACCTGCGCCGCTCGATCCGCGACTTCGGCCAGATCGCTGACCGCCTTGCGCAGGTCACGAACGAGCAGGCCGACGTCATCGGGAACGTCGGGGAGAATCTGAGCAAGGGATCGGAAGCGTTGTCGCGCGCCGCCACGGACTTAAGGACCACGCTGGGCCGGGTGGATACCGCGACGAACCAGGGCCAGCTCGCCACTATCCTTAATAACACGGCTGCGACCAGCACCGACCTGCGCAGCGCGTCCCAGGATTTCCGCCAGCTGATGGCGGCGGCGAACCGGAATCAGGAGAGTCTCGTGCGCGTGCTGCAGAACGCAGATAGCGTGATGGCGCGAATCTCCAACCGCAGCGGCACGCTGGGGCTGCTCGTCAGCGATTCGGCGCTGTACCGGGAGACGACGCTCACGATGATCCAGCTGCGGCAATTGCTCTCCGACATCCAGGCGAATCCGCGCAAGTATTTCACGTTTAGCGTGTTCTAAAAACAAATGCGGCGTGGGGCGTGTGGCGTGCGGCGTTGCGAGGGAGGTTCGTGGCGTAAGGCGAGTGACGGACCTCGCCCTGATACGCCGCACGCTCCACGCCGCACGTCTATTGTTCTGTGACCCGTCGCCGCTCCAAGAGCCGCAAGCAGCCCCGCGCCCAGCGCGAAACCAGCGCAGGCGGCGTCGTCTTTCGCCGCGGCCCGGATGGGCAGGTGCGGTTCCTCTTGATTCGCGACTCCTACAAGAATTGGGGATTCCCCAAAGGCCACCTCGAAGTGGCGGAGCCGCCGGCCGACGCAGCGCGGCGCGAAGTGGTCGAGGAAACAGGCCTGCAAGAGTTGATACTGCACGGACCGATCAAGGTGATCGACTGGTATTTTCGCTTCCGCGGCAAGACGATCCACAAGTACTGCCACTTCTTTCTGTTCGAGTCACGGCGGGGCGAGCCGGTGCCTGAGGAAGCCGAAGGAATCACGGCGTGCGTCTGGCATCCGCTCGACGAAGCGCAGCGGACGGTGAGCTACGACAATGCGCGCGACGTGCTCCGCCAGGCCGCGGAGATGCAGCAGGCGTTGGTAGAGACATGAGCGCCGCCGGGGTGGCAGCCTATCCGGTGGTTCCGGTGTTTCACCCGCGACGCGACGCCCGCAGAGCGGTGAAGCGGGGGTACCCGCGCGGCGCCGGGAGTGTGCGGTTGTGTCGCAGCATCCAGGCCGTCGAGCGGCTGCTCGAACAGCGCCTGGTGGATGCGGTTGTCCTGGACGTTCGGCATTGCGATGGTGACGGATTGGCCCTCCCCGCGCGCTATCCCCGCATTCCGATGTACGCGCTGTCGGCGGTGCGTCCCGATGATGGTCCGTTGCTCGCATCCTGCCGCACCGCCGGCTTCACCGGCGTATTAGTGGAAGGGGTGGACAACGCGGTTGCGGGAGAGTGGATTGCCGCCCGCACGGCCCAGGTCGCGCGCCGCTTAGCCCTCGCGGACGCGCCGAGACTGTTACGGCTGACCGATCGACTGCAACTGGCGGCCTGGGAGGAGGTTCTGCGGCGGGCGGGAACGCCGACCAAAACGGGGCATGTCGCTCAGGCGCTGCGGGTGACGCGGGAGCATCTGTCGCGGGAATTCGGGGCGGGAGGAGCGCCTAACCTGAAGCGGGTGATCGACCTCGCCCGTACCGCCTGCGCCGCGGATCTGCTCGGAAACCCGGCGTACACCGTGCGCTGCGTCGTCCGCATCCTCGGCTATGCGTCGCCCAGCCACCTGGCGGGCGCGGCGCGGCGGGTGGCGGGCGCGACACCCGCGGAGCTCAGGGAGCTCGGTCCGCGCGGTGTGCTGACCAGGTTCCTCAAAGGACGGACAAGATCACGGGTCTGATTGGTTTGGCCGCCCCTCGCCGCCTTTCGTCGCCTTTCGCCGCCCTGCAGTTAGTGATATTTTTCACAATCTCCAACCGGTACTCCAATGGCCACCGATTCCATCCTTAGACCCGGCGAGCTGAAAAACCTGCTCCTCAAGGAAATCCAGGCGGCTGACCTGGCGGACATCGACGTCCGTGAAGTCGGCACCGTGCTGGAGGTGAAGGACGGCATCGCGCGGATCTACGGCCTCACGTCCGCCATGGCGGGCGAGATGCTCGAGTTCACCGTCTCAGCGACCGGCGAGAAGATCACCGGCCTGGCGCTGAACCTCGAAGAAGACAACATCGGCGCGGTCATTTTCGGCGACTACCTGCAGCTCCGCGAGGGCGACGAGGTGCGTCGCACCGCACGCGTGCTCGAGGTGCCTGTCGGGCCGGCCATGGTGGGGCGGGTAGTGGACGCGCTGGGGCGGCCGGTGGACGGCCTCGGCCCAATCCAGACGACCAAGACGCGGAAAGTCGAGATCATCGCGCCCGGCATCATCAAGCGCCAGCCGGTGAAGGAGCCGCTCCAGACCGGCATCAAGGCGATCGACTCGATGATCCCGATCGGCCGCGGCCAGCGCGAGCTGATCATTGGGGATCGAGGAACAGGCAAGACCGCCATCGCGATCGATACGATCATCAATCAGAAGGGGCAGGGCGTCATCTGCGTCTACGTCGCGATCGGGCAGAAGAACTCGACCGTGGCGGCCGTGGTGGAGCGGCTCAAAGAGCACGACGCGATGGAGTACACGATCGTCCTCGTGGCGTCCGCTTCGGAGCCGGCGCCGATGCAGTACATCGCGCCGTACTCGGGCTGCACGATGGCCGAGTACTTCATGTACGATGAGAGGAAGGCGACGCTGTGCGTGTACGACGACCTGTCCAAGCAGGCGGCGGCGTACCGGCAGCTCTCGCTGGTGCTGCGGCGGCCACCCGGCCGCGAGGCGTATCCGGGCGACGTTTTCTATCTGCACAGCCGGCTGCTGGAGCGCGCCGCCAAGCTCTCCGATGAAATGGGCGGCGGCTCGCTCACCGCGCTGCCGATCATCGAGACGCAGGCGGGCGACGTCTCCGCGTACATCCCCACCAACGTCATCTCCATCACCGACGGGCAGATCTTTTTGGAGACCGACCTCTTCTACTCGAACGTTCGCCCGGCGGTGAACGCCGGCATTTCCGTGAGTCGAGTGGGTGGGAACGCGCAAATCAAGGCGATGAAGCAGGTCGCGGGACGGTTGCGTCTCGATCTCGCGCAGTACCGCGAGCTCGAGGCCTTCGCGCAGTTCGGCTCGGAGCTCGATCCGGCGACGCAGCGGCAGCTCGCGCGCGGCGCGCGCGTCGTGGAGGTGCTGAAACAGCGGCAGTATCAGCCGATGCCGGTCGAGCAGCAGGTGATCGTGATCTTCGCGGTCACCAACGGCCTCATCGACGACGTGAAGGTGCCGCAGATCAAGGAGTGGGAGAAGGGAATGCTCGAGTTCATGGCGGCGCAGCATCCGGAGATCGCCGAGGAGATCCGCACGCGCAAAGCGCTGGCGGACGACGTGAGCGGCAGGCTCAAGAAGGCGATCGAGGAGTACAAGGCGCTCTAGATGGCGAAGCCCCGCGAGCTGAAGCGGCGCATCCGCTCGGTGCAGAATACCAAGAAGATCACCAAGACGATGGAGCTCGTTTCCACGTCGAAGCTCAAGCGCGCGCAGGACCGCGTGGTGGGCGCGCGACCCTACGCGCAGGCGCTGGCGGAGGTCATTGGGCAACTGTACTCCCCCGAGCTCGCGGAGCGCTTTCCACTCTTGCGGCAGCCCGGAAAGACCGCGCGTGGAACGGGCGTGCGGCGTGCGGCGTTGCTGCTCATCACTTCCAATCGCGGGCTGTGCGGCGCGTTCAACGCCAATCTCATTCGTGAAGCGCGGCGGCGGCTCGAAGAGCTGGAAGCGCAGGACGCACACACCGAGCTGCACCTCGTGGGCAAGAAGGGCGTCAGCTACTTCAAGTTCACCAAGCGCGAGCCAGCGTCGCAGCGCATAGACATCGGCGATCGCCCGACGCTCGATCATGCCGTGGAGCTGGCGAAACCGTTGATGGACCGGTTCTCGGCCGGCGCGCTCGATGCCGTGGATATCGTGTTCGCGAAGTTCAATTCGGCGGTGTCTACTCCACCCACGACCTTGCGGATACTCCCCGTAACCCCGCCCGAACAGCGGCGGTCGGGCGGTCAAAAAGCAACGGCGGCGGTCAACTACATCCTCAAGCCGTCGGCCGAGGAAATTCTCAGCGAGCTGCTGCCACTGTACGTGCAGAACCAGGTCTACCGCGCGCTGGTCGAGACCGCGGCCGCGGAGCATGGCGCGCGGCGCACCGCGATGAAGAACGCGACCGACGCGGGCAGCGACATGCTGAACATTCTGCAGCGCACGTTTAACCGAGCTCGCCAAGCTCAGATCACACAGGAATTGGCGGAGATCGTGGGTGGTGCGGAGGCCCTGAAAGGATAGGTCATGGCGACGAAGACCAAGGAAGCAAAACACAGCATCGGGAGAGTAGTCCAGGTCATCGGGCCGGTACTCGACGTCGAGTTCGAGCCCGAGCAGCTGCCCGAGCTCTACAACGCGGTCACGGTGCAAGTGGACTCCCGCCAGCTGGTCGCCGAAGTCGAGCAGCACATCGGCCGCAACCAGGTCCGCGCGGTCGCCATGAGCTCGACCGACGGCGTCGTGCGCGGCATGGATGTGGTGGACACCGGCCAGCCGATCACCGTTCCCGTCGGCAAGCCCGCCCTCGGCCGCATCCTCAACGTGATCGGCGAGCCGGTGGACGAAGGCCCGCCGATCCCCAAGGACGCCGAGCGCTGGCCCATCCATCGCGGTTCGCCGAAATTCGTGGATCTCGAGCCGAAGACAGAAGTGTTCGAGACCGGCATCAAGGTCATCGATCTCATCGCGCCGTTCGTGAAGGGCGGCAAGATCGGATTGTTCGGCGGCGCGGGCGTCGGCAAGACTGTCGTCATCATGGAGCTGATCAATAACGTCCAGAAGGGCCACGGCGGCCGCTCAGTGTTCTGCGGCGTGGGGGAGCGCACCCGCGAAGGGAACGACCTCTATCTCGAGATGAAGGAAAGCAACGTCCTCGACTCCGTGGCGCTCATCTACGGTCAGATGAACGAGCCGCCCGGCGCGCGCCTCCGCGTCGGTTTGTCGGGCCTCACCGTCGCCGAGTATTTCCGCGACGTCGAGGGCCAGGACGTGCTCGTGTTCATCGACAACATTTTCCGATTCACGCAAGCCGGATCGGAAGTATCGGCGTTGCTGGGACGGATGCCATCAGCCGTCGGCTATCAGCCGACGTTGGCCACGGAAATGGGTGAGCTGCAGGAGCGGATCACCTCGACCAAAAAGGGATCGATCACGTCGGTGCAGGCGATCTACGTGCCCGCCGACGATCTCACCGATCCGGCGCCCGCGACTGCCTTCTCGCACCTCGACGCGACGGTGGTGCTGGACCGCGCCATCGTCGAGCTGGGGATCTATCCGGCGGTGAACCCGCTCTCGTCGTCGAGCCGCATTCTCGATGCGCAATACCTGGGCGAGCGTCACTACAACGTCGCGGTCGAGGTACAGCGGATTCTCCAGCGCTACAAGGATCTGCAGGACATCATCGCGATTCTCGGGATGGACGAGCTGTCCGAGGAGGACAAACTCCTCGTCGCCCGCGCGCGCCGGGTGCAGCGCTTCCTGTCGCAGCCGTTCTTCGTCGCGGCGCAGTTCACGGGCCTGGAGGGCAAGTACGTGAAGCTCGAGGACACGATCGCGTCGTTCGAGCGGGTCGTGTCGGGCGAGTTCGATCAGCTGCCGGAGCAGGCGTTCTACATGCAGGGGGGGATCGACGACGTCGTGGCCCAGGCCAAAAAGATGGCCTCCGCCTGATGCGCGTCTCGGTGATTTCGGCGGAGCGTTCGGTATTCGACGGCGATGCCGATGCCGTCGTCGCGCCCGCTTATGACGGCCTCGTCGGGATTCTTCCCCGGCATGCCCCGTTTATGACCCTCCTGGGCAAGGGAACCGTCAAAATCAGCCGAGCTGGGCAGACCACCAGGTTGGAGGTGGCGGGGGGGTTCCTCCAGGTCGCGTCGGACACCGTACGTGTAGTAGCCAGAAGCGCTTCCGCTACGGACTATTGACTTTAGGAACCGATTTTCCAACTGTGGTGCGCAGTTTCGCGGTACGCAAAACCCCTAAAACCCCCTTTTTCCCCCGGAGGGTCGGTTATGAAGCGCTTCGCAATAGCAATGGTCGCGGTGATGGCGCTGGTCGTCGTCGCCGCGCGTCCTGCTTCAGCGCAGAATATTCGCTGGGGCGTGGGCGCAGGACTGCTGATGCCCATGGGTAATTACGGAGACGCGGATAAGCTCGGCTTCACGGGCGGCCTGGGTGGCACATACACCCTGCCCGGTGGCGTCGGCATCCGTGCTGACGTTACGTACGGCACAACCAAGGAAAAGTCGGGCGTCACCCCACATAGCACCAAGATCTTTGGTGGCATGGCGTCCGTCGTTTACGCGTTCGGCACCGCTGGTCCCAAGCCCTACGTAATGGGCGGTCTGGGTCTGTCCAACGTGAAGTTCGACGTCGGCGGCACATCAGCCAGCGAGACGAAGATCGCGTTTGGCTTCGGCGCAGGCGTTTCGCTGCCCATGGGTACGGGCGGCAGCCGGCTGTTCGCTGAAACCCGCTACACCAGCGTCAGCATGAGTGGTTCGTCCCTGAACTTCCTGCCGATCGTGGTTGGCATCAGCTTCGGCAAGTAAACGACCGCGAGCGGCGTGAGCCGTATCACTAGGTCGAGCGTAAACCATGGCCCGTCAGGCTACTAGCTGACGGGCCGTGGCCATTTCTGGAGTCTCACGCTTGACAGAAAATGCACTGGTTCTTAACGATGTGGCGGTTTTTGCCACCCCAACTGGAGGTCTTAGTATGCGGAAGCTCTTGGGCGGGATGGTTTTGGCGGCACTCGCGCTGTCGCTCCCCGCGGCGGCACAGGCTCAGCGGCGTACGGCCGCGACGGGCGGCGCTAGGCACGAATTCGGCGTAGATGTCGGTGTGGCGTACATCAAACCGTCCAACGTCGACGGCGGTTTCGGATTACTCGCGCCGCTCGATCTGCGATACGGCTTCATGCCGCGCTCCGGGAAGCTGATGTGGGAGCCGCACCTCGCGATCAACTATCGGACAGTGGGCGGACAGACGTTCTACGTCTTCACGCCAGGCATCCACGCGTTATATGCGAACAGCACAGGCGGCCACCGGCGCGGGATGTTCTTCGAAGGTGGTGCCGGCCTCGTAATGGGCGATCAAGGTGCCGGTAGTGGCACGGCGATCCAGCTTGGCGCCGCCGTCGGGTGGCGCAAGCCCTATGAAGGTGCCGCGTGGCGCTACAAGCTCGGCTTCACGTGGGTCTCGTCGAGCAATGAGCTCGCGCCGTTGTTTGCCGACTACATCGCGATCGGCGGCAGCATCGGCATTTCACTCTGGCACTAAGCCTTCATTAGTGGCGCGGCGTTCCGGTTTTGGCCGGAACGCCGCGCTGTTCGTCGGGTAACCCTCGCAGCAAATCTCGAGGAGTATGAAAATGCGTTGGTATCGCGCGTTGTGTCTGTTCGTCGTTGCCGGCGGCATCGTCTCCAGTGCGGCAGCACAAGCAACGGGGGTACCCAGCTACAACGCGCCCTATCGCGCGTTCCGCCGCTCGGAGTTCGGAGCCATTCTCAGTTTCCCGCAAGGCGGCGGCACCGCGTTCGAAGGTGCGTACCGCATGGCGAGCGGCAAATTCGACCTCGGCTTTCGCGGCGGGATCTTCATGCCGGGGGGGAACCTTGACGCGCGGCTGCTCGTCGGAGCCGAAGCGCGGCAGCGCGTCATATCGCACACTGAGGACTTCCCGCTCGATGGCGCCTTGATCCTCGGGATCGGCGGACAGTTCGCCAGCGGCAATTCTGTGCT